>Ga0315556_1000611_pt1 | contig 22228 bp, 24 predicted proteins | sample SalMarSW160310MG_FD_202112 | JGI IMG/M metagenome (GOLD analysis project Ga0315556, IMG submission 202112) | Salt marsh sediment microbial communities from the Plum Island Ecosystem LTER, Massachusetts, United States - Salt Marsh Sediment SW1603-10 ...
CGCGGCGTAGGGCGGCGTGATCAGCAGGAGCGCGAGCGCGAACAGGCCCGAACGCAGCCGCATCATGGGGCAATGTGCTCGGCGAACGCGGCGAGGTCGTCGAACACCTGCGTGCCCCGCGGCAGGTCGCCTGCCTGCTGCGTCTTTCTGCCCTTGCCGGTGAGCACCAGGACGGGCCTCGCGCCGGCCGCAGCCGCCGCTTGCAGGTCGCGCACCGCGTCACCGACCATGTGCACCTCGTCCAGCGGCACGTTGAAGCGGCGCGCGATCTCGAGCAGCATCCCGGGCCTGGGCTTGCGGCACTCGCAGTCCGAATCGGCCGCGTGCGGACAGAAGAAGATCGCGTCGATGCGCCCGCCCGCCTGGGCCGCGGCGCGATGCATCGCGTCGTGGATCAAGTTGAGCGTCGTCATGTCGAACAGCCCGCGCGCGATGCCCGACTGGTTGGTCGCGACCACGATGCGGTAGCCGGCCTGCGTCAGGCGCGCGATCGCCTCCATGCTGCCCTTGATCGGCTTCCATTCCTCGGGCGACTTGATGTACTGGTCGCTGTCGTGGTTGATGGTGCCGTCGCGGTCGAGGATGACGAACTTCATGCCGCCAGCCTGGAAATGTCGGCGACGCGGTTCATCGCCTGGCGCAGGTCGGCCAGCAGTGCGAGCCGGTTCCGGCGCAGGGCGTCCTCTTCGACCATGACCATCACCTTGTCGAAGAATGCATCGACCGGCGCCTTGAGCACGGCAAAGGTCTTCAGGTAGCCGGTGTAGTCGCTCTTCTCGAAAAGCTTGTTTGCCGTTGCGGATGCCTTTTGCAGCGCATCGAAAAGCGCGATCTCCGCGGGCTCCTTCAATTGCCCGCGCTCCACCTTGAGGTACGACTCGCCCTTCGACGCCGCCTGGCGCAGGATGTTTGCCACGCGCTTGTTCGCTGCGGCGAGGCTTTCGGCCTCCGGCAGCGCCTCGAACGCCTTCACGGCTTCGAGCTGCAGAGGCACCACACTGATCTGTACGGGGTTCTGGCTGAGCACGGCGTCCACCTGCAGGGTGGAGAAGCCTCGATCCCTCAAGTAGCCGGAGAAGCGGTCGAATACGAAGATCATGAGGTCTGTCTGCGCATCGCCAATCTTGCCGGCGAAGACGGCAAACGCATCGCTTACGAGCTTATCCAGCGCCAGCGCAAGGCGATTCTCGACCACGATGCGGATGACCCCCAGCGCCGCCCGCCGCAGCCCAAAGGGGTCCTTCTCCCCGGTCGGCTGCTCGCCGGCTCCGAACAGCCCCGCGAGCGTATGGAGTTTGTCGGCCAGCGCCACCGCGCAGGCCACCGGCTCCCGGGGCAGCGCATCGCCCGCGAAGCGCGGGCGGTAATGCTCGCCGATCGCGTCGCAGACCCGCGCCTGCTCGCCATCATGCAGAGCGTAATAACGCCCCATCACGCCCTGCAGCTCCGGAAACTCGCCGACCATTCCGGTCAGAAGGTCCGCTTTGGAAAGCCAAGCCGCACGCTCCGCGGCCATTGCGTCGGCGCCGATCTCGCGCGCGATGCGCCCGGCCAGAAGCTGCAGCCGCTCTGTGCGCTCGAGCTGAGTGCCGAGCCTGCTGTGGTAGACGACCTTTGCCAGCTCCGGCACGCGCGATTCGAGCCGGCGCTTGCGGTCCTGGTCGTAGAAGAAGCGCGCGTCCTCGAGCCGTGGCCGGACCACGCGCTGGTTGCCGTCGACGATGTGGCGCGGGTCGGCGAGGCGCATGTTGGAGACGATCAGGAACTTCGGCAGCAAGCGGTCGGAGGCGTCGAACAGCGGGAAATATTTCTGGTTCTGCCGCATGGTCAGGATCAGGCACTCCTGCGGCACATCGAGAAATGCCGGATCGAACGCGCCGACGTAGACGCTCGGATGTTCGACCAGCGCGGTCACTTCGTCGAGCAGGTCCGCGTGCTCGCCCAGGCTCGCGCCAACGCGCTTGGCCTCGGCCTGCAGATGCTGCTCGATTTCGTTGCGGCGGACAGCGAAGTCGGCAACCACCATTCCCTCGTCGCGCAGCTTTGCCTCATATTCATCGGCGCTCGACAGTGCGATCGAGCCGGTGCCCATGAAGCGATGGCCGCGCGTGGTGCTGCGGGCCGAAACGCCGAGCACCGTGCCCGGCACCACGCGCGCGCCGTGCATCATCACCAGCCCGTGCACCGGCCGCACGAACTGCGCATCGCCGTCGCCCCAGCGCATTGTCTTCGCCACCGGCAGGCGCTTGAGCGCGGCCTCGACTCTGAGGGCGAGATTCGCTTCCAGCTGCGCGCCACGCGCCAGCTTCCTGCACGCGAACACCTTGCCCTTGGGCGTGTCGACCTGCGCCAGCTGGTCGACCGCGACGCCGTGCTTTTTCGCGAAGCCGGCGACAGCCTGGGGCGGCGCCTTGACGGAAGGACCGGTAATTTCGAGCGGCTGGTCGGGAGCCTTGTCGAGTACCCCGCTGACGGAGACGGCGAGGCGGCGCGGCGTCGCGAACCAGCGCGCCTCGCTCTTGCCGGACAGCAGGCCCTCGTTGCGCAGATCAGCGGCAAGAAGATCCGCGAAAGTCCGGCCCAGCCGCGCCAGCGACTTCGGCGGCAGCTCCTCCGTCAGGAGCTCGACCAGCAGCGTGGCGCTCATCTAGGCTGCCCCGGGCTGCGCGAGCATCGGGAAGCCCAGACGCTCGCGTGCTTCAAAATATGCCTGCGCGACTCCGCGCGAGAGTGCGCGCACGCGGCCGATGTAGGCGGCGCGCTCGGTGACCGAGATCGCGCCGCGCGCGTCGAGCAGGTTGAAGGCGTGCGAGCACTTCATGACCATCTCGTAGGCGGGCAGCACGCACTGCGCCTCGATCAGCCGCTTTGCCTCGGTCTCGAACTGCGAGAAGTGTCCGAACAGCATGTCGGCGTTGGAGAGCTCGAAGTTGTAGCGCGACTGTTCGACTTCGTTCTGGTGGTAGACGTCGCCGTAGCTGACCCCCGGCGTCCAGACCAGGTCGAAGATGCTTTCCTTGCCTTGCAGATAGAGCGCCAGGCGCTCGAGGCCGTAGGTGATCTCGCCCAGCACCGGCTTGCAGGGCAGGCTGCCCACCTCCTGGAAGTAGGTGAACTGGGTCACTTCCATGCCGTCGAGCCACACTTCCCAGCCCAGGCCCCAGGCGCCGAGCGTGGGCGACTCCCAGTCGTCCTCGACGAAGCGGATGTCGTGCAGCTTGGGATCGATCCCGAGCGCGCCGAGCGATTCGAGATAGAGGTCCTGGATGTTCGCGGGGGAGGGTTTCAGCACGACCTGGTACTGGTAATAGTGCTGCAGCCGGTTCGGGTTCTCGCCGTAGCGGCCGTCCTTCGGCCGGCGCGAAGGCTGCACGTAGGCCGCTTTCCACGGCTCGGGCCCGATCGCGCGCAGGAAGGTCGCGGTGTGGAAGGTTCCCGCGCCGACCTCCATGTCGTAAGGCTGCAGCAGCGCGCAGCCCTGGAGGTCCCAGAACTGGTTGAGGCGAAGGATGAGTTGCTGGAAGGTGAGCATGGCGAGCCGCGGATTTTACCGGCTTCGCCTCGCGCGCGCGACGAGATACGCGAGCGCGAGCAATGCGAGTGCCGCCGCGAGCGCCGGCCAGTCGCCCGCGCGCGAGTACGGCGTCGCGCCGGCGTAGCCCTGCGCCTGCACTTCCAGCCTGCCGACCACGAACTCGGGCAGGCGCGCGAGCACCCTGCCGTCGCGCCCGATCGCGGCGGTGATGCCGGTATTGGTCGCGGTGAGCATCATGCGCCCGGTCTCGAGCGCGCGCAGGCGCGCGATCTCCAGGTGTTGCGCGGGCGCGAGCGAGTCTCCGAACCAGGCGACGTTCGAGACGTTCACCAGCAGAGTCGCAGCGGGAAGCGCGCGCGCGATCGCCGCGCCGTAGGCGTCCTCGTAGCATATGTCGACCGCCACATGCTGCCCCGCGACGGCGAGCGGCTTCTGGTCTAACGCGCCGCGCGAAAAATCCGCGAGCGGGATCGACAGGATGCGCACCACCCAGCCGAAGCCCGGCGGCACGAACTCGCCGAAGGGAACCAGGTGCACCTTGTGGTAGATCTGCGGCGGCGAGGTCCCGAGACTGAGCACGCTGTTGTAGTACTTGCCGGGCGCTGCGCGGTACGGCACGCCGAGCAGCAGATCGCCTCGGTTGCGGCGCGCCACGGCATCGAGGCGCCGCAGGTAGGCTGGATCGACGTTGTCGAGGAAGCGCGGCAGCGCGGTCTCCGGCAACACGATCAGGCTGGCTTTGCTTTGCTCGGCGAGGCGGGCGTAGGTTTCGAGCGTGTTCGCGTAGCGCTGCGGGTCGAACTTGAGGTCCTGCGGAATGTCGCCCTGCAGCAGCGCGGCGCGAAACGGCGCGCCGAGGGGCCTGGTCCACTGGATCTGCTGCAGCGCCGCGCCCATGGCCAGAACGGCGGCGAGCGCCGCGACGGCGGCCCAGCGCGCCCGCCCGCGCACTACGCACCACAGCAGGCCGGCGCAGACGAGCGTGGCGAGCGACATCGCGTACACGCCGCCGAGCGGGGCGAGGCCCGCGAGCGGCGTGTCGACGCCCGCGTAGCCGGCCGAAAGCCACGGAAACCCGGTGAGCAGCCAGCCGCGCAGCCATTCGAAGAAAGTCCACAGCGCCGGAATCACGAACACAGCGCGAATCGCGCCCGGCGCCTTGACGCGCGCCTGCAGCCAGCCCGCGAGCGCGGGGTAGAGCGCGAGAATGGCGCAGAAGGCGAGGGTGGCGATTGCCGCAAGCGGCGCCGGCATGGCGCCGAAGCGATGCAGGCTGACGTAGACCCAGGACACGCCGCCGCCGAACAGGCCGAGGCCGAACCAGAAACCGGTGCGGAACGCGTCGGCGGGCCGCGGCGCCTCGAGCCACAAGTGGATCAGCGCCGCGAACCCGAGCAGGGCGAGAGGGTAGAGGCCGAAAGGCGCAAACGCGCCGACGGTCGCCGCGCCGGCCAGCAGGGCGACCGCCGCTGCCCGCCGCGAAGTCACTTCGGCTTTTCGACCAGCAGGGTGTAGACCCGCCGGCTGTCGGCGCGCAGCACCTGGAAGCGGAAGCCGTCGATCGTGAGCGCCTCGCCGCGCTTGGGCAGGCGCCCGAGCTCGGCGATCACCAGCCCGCCGATCGTGTCGACCTCCTGGTCGGAAAGGCGGGTCCCGAACGCGGCGTTGAAGTCGGCGATCTGGGTCAGCGCCTTGACCCGGAAGCGGCCGCTCGATTCGGCCAGAATGTTGTCGCTCGCTTCGTCGAAGTCGTACTCGTCCTCGATCTCGCCGACGATCTGCTCCAGCACGTCCTCGATGGTCACCAGTCCCGCAACGCCGCCGTACTCGTCGGCCACGATCGCCATGTGATTGCGGCTGGCGCGGAACTCGCGCAGCAGCACGTTGAGGCGCTTGGCTTCCGGCACGTAGACCGCGGGGCGCAGCATTTCGCGCACGTTGAACTCCTCCTCGCCCGCGTAGTAGCGCAGCAGGTCCTTGGCGAGCAGGATGCCGACCACGTCGTCGCGGTTCTGGTCGATGACCGGGAAGCGCGAGTGCGCGGTCGAGATCAGCTGGGGAATGAAAGTCTCGATCGGCTCGTTGATGTCGATCACGTCCATTTGCGCGCGCGGGATCATGATGTCGCGCACCTGCATCTCGGAGACCGTCAGCGCGCCCTCGATGATCGAAAGCGCGTCGGCGTCGAGCAGGTCGCGCTGGTGGGCCGAGCGCAGCAGTGCGATCAGCTGCTCGCGGTCCTCCGGTTCGCGCAGCAGCATCGCCGAAAGGCGCTCGAGCAGGCTGGGTCGCGAAGGGTCGTTCATGCGGGTCGCTTCATTCTACCGTGTAGGGGTTACCGAGTCCGAGGCGGCGCAGGATGCCGATCTCGGCCCGCTCCATGCGCTCGGCCCGGGCCTTTTGCTCATGATCGAAGCCGCGCAGGTGCAGCATGCCGTGCACCACCAGGTGGGCATAGTGCGCCGCGAGGGACTTGCCCTGCTGCCGGGCTTCGCGCGCAATCACCGGATGGCAGAGCACGATGTCGCCGCGCAACGGCCTGCGGCCGTAGCTGAAGCTGAGCACGTTGGTGGCACGGTCCCGGGCGCGGAACGACCGGTTGAGGCGGCGGCCTTCGGCCGCACCCACGACGCGCAGGGTGACCTCGAGCTCGCCGCGGCACGCCGCGCGTGCCCACGCCCGCAGCCGGGCCGCGGGCGGCACGCCGCGCGCGGCGCCTGCCCGCTGCACCGCGATCAGGCCGCGGCTACTTCGGGGGCGACGTTTCTTCGCCCTGCGCGTGCTTTTCATACGCGTCGATGATGCGCGCCACCAGCGGGTGGCGCACAACGTCGTTGGCGCTGAACTCCGTGATCGCGATGCCCCGTACTTCCGACAGGATACGGCGCGCCTCGATCAACCCGCTCTTCTGGCCACGCGCCAGGTCGATTTGCGTGACGTCTCCGGTGACCACCGCTTTGGCGCCGAAACCGATCCGGGTGAGGAACATCTTCATCTGCTCGGGCGTCGTGTTCTGCGCCTCGTCGAGGATAATGAAGGAGTGATTGAGCGTGCGCCCGCGCATGTAGGCGAGCGGCGCGAGCTCGATGGTGCCCCGTTCGAGCAGCTTGCCGGTCTTTTCGAATCCCATCAGGTCGTAGAGCGCGTCGTAGAGGGGGCGCAGGTAGGGATCGACCTTCTGCGCCAGGTCGCCCGGCAGGAAGCCCAGCCGCTCGCCGGCCTCGACCGCCGGGCGCACGAGCACGAGTCGTTTCACGTTGTCGCGCTCCAGCGCGTCGACGGCGCAGGCGACCGCGAGATAGGTCTTTCCCGTTCCCGCCGGGCCGATGCCGAAGGTGATGTCGTGCGCGAGGATGTTCTGCAGGTACTGCACCTGATTGATGGTGCGGCCGTGCAGGTCGGGACGCCGCGTAAGCAGCTGCGGGCCGGCGCTGCCGGGGCTGGGCGCGTTGCCGCGCATCATCTCGCTCAGGCCGAGCTGGATGTCGTCGATCGAAAGATCGCCGGTGGCCTTGTCGTAGAGGCCTGACAGGGCGCGCGCGGCGCGAGCGGCCTGCGCGGGTTCGCCGCGGACCGTGAAGTGCGCGCCGCGGCGCGCGATCGCGACGTCGAGCGCCGATTCGATCTGGCGCAGGTTCGCGTCGAGCGCCCCGCACAGGCGCGCCAGGCGCTGATTGTCGAGCGGCTCGAAGCGCACTTCGACCGGCTTGGGGGAGGGGCTGCGCGTCACCTTCGGCGGGCGCTCCCTAGGCATCGCCGCGCAGCGAATGCGACCGCGCCGCGGTGATCCGTAGGTCGACGAAGCGCCCGATGAGCCCGGGGTCGCCGCGGAAGTTGACCACCCGGTTGTTTGCGGTGCGCCCGGCGAGCTCGGCCGCGTTCCTGCGCGCCGGTCCTTCGACCAGAACGCGCTGCACGCTGCCGACCATGCCCTCACTGACCGCACGCGCCTGCGCCTCGAGCAATGCCTGCAGGCGCTGCAGCCGTTCGAGCTTGTCGGCTTGGGGCGTGGCGTCGGGCAGGTCCGACGCCGGCGTACCCGGGCGCGGACTGTAGACGAACGAGAACGAGCCGTCGAAATTCAGCTCGCGCGCGAGCTCGAGCGTGGCCCGGAAATCGGATTCGGTCTCGCCGGGAAAGCCGACGATGAAATCCGAAGTGAGGCTGATGTCCGGCCGCGCTTTGCGCAGGCGTCGCACGATGGAGCGGTATTCGAGCACCGTGTAGCCGCGTTTCATCGCCGCCAGCACCCGGTCCGAGCCGGACTGAACCGGAAGGTGCACGTGCCCGGCGAGCCGCGGCAGCTCCGCGTGCGCGTCGATCAGCCGCTGCGTGAACTCCCGTGGATGCGAGGTCGTATAGCGCACCCGCTCGATGGCGTCGATCTCGGCGACGTAGCGCAGCAACTCGGCGAAGTCCGCGGCCTCGCCCTCGATTTCGCCGCGCCACGCGTTCACGTTCTGTCCCAGCAGCGTGACTTCCCTGACGCCGCGCTCGGCGAGGCCGGCGATCTCGGCGATGACGTCGTCGAAGGGGCGCGAAAATTCCTCGCCCCGCGTATACGGCACGACGCAGAAGCTGCAGTACTTGCTGCAGCCCTCCATGATCGAAACGAACGCCGCCGCGCCATCGATCCGGGCCTGCGGCAGATGGTCGAATTTCTCGATTTCGGGGAAGCTCACATCCACCTGGGCGCGGCCGCTCGCGCGCCGGCGCGCGAGCAGCTCGGGCAGGCGGTGCAGGGTCTGCGGGCCGAACACGACGTCGACGTAAGGCGCACGCTCGACGATGGCGGCGCCTTCCTGGCTCGCAACGCAGCCGCCGACGGCGATCATCAGGCTCGGGTTGTCGCGCTTCAGGTGCTTGACCCGGCCGAGATCGGCGAACACCTTCTCCTGCGCTTTCTCGCGCACCGAGCAGGTGTTGAAGACGATGAGGTCGGCGTGCTCCGGCTGCCCGGTCGGGGCGTAGCCGCCGCTTTTCGCCAGCACGTCGGCCATCCGGTCCGAGTCGTACTCGTTCATCTGGCAGCCGAAGGTGCGAATGTAGAGCTTGCCGGACATGCGCCGTTGCGCCGGGCTCAGTGATTGGAGTCGGGCTGCGCGGCTTCCTCGGGCGACAGCAGCCAGATCCGGAACGGGTTGCCTTGCGCGTCGAGGAGGTAGCGGACCGGCGCGCCGGGCGGCACGGCAGAAGGCACGATGCCGCGGTTCGAGGCGTCGCGGATCTGCGCCCCCGGGGCCAGCAGGACCCGCTCGCCGTTGATCTCGACCAGCATGCCCTGCACGTGACGTATCTCGCCGCGCAGCGCGTCCGCCGGGATGGTGCGCAGCTGGGCCAGCGCACTGGGCGGCAGCGCGGCGAGCAGACAGAGCACGATCGCCCGGGTGAGCTTGGCAACGGTCATCGACATGGCCTCCGAGACCCTATTCTAGAGGACGGGGGTCGCGGGTTGGCGCAAAGGGGGTGGTGGCGAATCAGGGACTCGAACCCCGGACACACGGATTATGATTCCGCTGCTCTAACCAGCTGAGCTAATTCGCCTCCGGAAAGGGCGCGAATTGTCGCCTTCGACCGAGTTGCGGTCAAGCGCGGGCGGCGTCTGCAGCGACGACCAGATCGCGAAATTTTCGCCAAACCAACAGGTTATTTGGCGTTATAGGAGGCGCCCGTACGGGCGCGTTGGCTACAATGCGCGGATGAACTTCGACCTCATTGTGGTCGGCGCCGGCCTGGTCGGCGCGAGCTTCGCCCGCGCGGCGCGCGGGTTATCGACCGCGCTCGTCGCCCCCAAGCCAGGTTCTTCCGGGCCGTTACAGGCACCGGGAGGATTCGACGTCCGGGTTTATGCGCTCGGCCCCGGCAATGTCGAGTTCCTGCGACAGTTGAAGGCCTGGCAGAGCATTGCCCCCGAGCGGCTGACGCCGGTGTACGCGATGCGCGTGTTCGGCGACGACGGCCGCTCGCTTCTCGAGTTCGACGCTTACCGCGCAGGTGTCGACGCGCTGGCATGGATCGTCGAAGACGGCACGCTGCAGGACGCGCTTTGGCGCTCGCTCGCGGCGCGCGACGGGCTCGAGGTCGTCGCGCCGGCGCAGTGCGAGCGGCTGGAGGTTTCGGCCGAGCGCGCGACCGTCCATCTGGGTGATGGCCGCGCGCTGCAGGGGAAGCTGGTGGTGGGCGCGGATGGCGCGCATTCGTTTGTCCGCGAGGCGGCCGGGCTCGGGGCCGCCGAGCGTGCTTACGGCCAAACAGCGGTGGTCGCGAACTTCGCCTGCGAGCGGCCGCACGGCAACGTCGCGCAGCAGTGGTTCCAGGGCGGCCCGGTGCTCGCGTTGCTGCCGCTTCCAGGCAGCCACGTGTCGATGGTGTGGTCGGTGGCCGATGCCGAGGCGACGCGCCTGCTGGCGCTGGGCGCCGACGAGCTTTGCCGCGAGGTGGAGCAGGCTTCGCGCGGCGCGCTCGGCGAGCTGAGCCTGGTTACCCCGGCACGCGGTTTTGCGCTGCGGCGGCTTGCCGCGGGCCGCTTGGTCGCGCCGCGCGTCGCGTTGATCGGCGATGCGGCGCACGTCGTGCATCCGCTCGCGGGCCAGGGCGCGAACCTGGGCTTCCACGACGCCCGAGCGCTGGCGGAGGTGCTCGCCGCGCGCGAGCCGGTGCGCGACCCCGGCGACCTTAGGCTGCTGCGGCGCTACGAGCGGGCACGCGCCGAGTCGATCTTCGCCATGGACGCGACGGTGCACGGCCTGTTCCGCCTGTTCGCGGCTGAGGGACGGGTCGTTTCGCTGTTGCGCAACGCCGGATTGAACTTGACCGACCGGATTCCGGTCTTAAAGAACATCCTTATGCGCCAGGCGATGGGCTGAGGCGCGCCGGAGACCATCTGATGCTCGTTCGTACCTTGGCGCTTGCCGCCCTCTGCTTTGCCGTTCTGCCTGCGCGTGCCGACGAGGCGCAGATCCGCAAGGTGATCGAAGCCAAGCTCAACGGCGCGCGCATCGAGAGCGTACAGCCGATGCCGATGCTCGGCTTGTACGAGGTCGTGATCCGCAACGAGGACGGGCCGCGGATCGTTTACACCGATGCCCAGGCCACCGGCATCATCCTGGGCAGCATCTATGACGTCAGGCACGACCGCAATCTGACCGAAGAGCGGATGAACAAGCTGCTCGCGGTCAGTTTCGATTCGCTGCCGCTGCAGGACGCGGTCAAGATCCACCGCGGCAGCGGGCGGCGCGTGCTGGTGATATTCTCCGACCCTTACTGCCCCGCTTGCCAGCAGTTCGAGAAGGAGCTGGCGCGGGTCGACGACATCACCATCTACGTCTTCATGTACCCGGTGATCCACCCCGAGCTGGCCGCGCAATCGAGGGCGATCTGGTGCTCGCCCGACCGGTCCAAGGCATGGCTGGACCTGGCGTTGCGCGGCAAGCGTCCGAGCGCGAATGCGGACTGCGCCAACCCGATCGAGAAGAATCTCGCGCTCGGTCATCGGCTCGGCGTGAATTCGACGCCGACCCTGTTTCTTGCCAACGGCGAGCGCCTGCGCGGCGGCCTCACGTCGGCGCATCTTGCGGCGGCGCTGGACGTCGTCTATCGCGACATGCAGGCGAAGGCCAAGTAGTCTCCTGAGGCTAAGGGCGCGGCAGCGGCTCGCGGCGCGGCCACAGCAGCCACATCCTGCCGGGCTGGCGCATGCGCCCGGCGAGCGCGCCGGCTTCGGCGCCGCTGCCCCAGAAAAAGTCCGCCCGCACCGCGCCGCGGATCGCGCCTCCGGTGTCCTGCGCCAGCACGAGCCGCTCGAGCGGTTGGTCCGAGGCCGGGAAAGTGGTCGCCAGGTAGACCGGGGCGCCGAGAGGGAGGTAGCGCCGGTCGACCGCGATGCTGTATCCGGCGCTGAGGGGCGCGCCCAGCGCGCCGATGGCGCCGCCGGTCGCTGGCAGCTCGCGGAAGAATACGTAGCTCGGGTTCTGCGCCAGCGCCTGCCGCAGCAGCTCCGGGTGCGCCTGTGCCCATGCCTTGATGCCGTCCATCGATGCCTGCTCCAGCGGCAGCTCGCCCTGGGCGACGAGGTAGCGCCCGAGCGAGGTATAGGGGTGGCCGTTCTGATCCGCATAGCCGACCCGGATGCGCACGTCGTCCCCGAGCCGGATCTGGCCGCTGCCCTGGATCTGGAGGAAGAACAGCTCGACCGCATCGGCGACCCAGGCGATCACCGGCGCCTCGAAGCCCTCGCCGCGAGCGTCGATTTCGGCCCGCGAGTAGTAAGGCACCAGCCTGCGGCCGTCGAGGCGTCCGCGCAGGCGCAAGCCCTTGAGCTCGGGATAGAGACTTGAGAGATCGACATCGACCAGATCGTCGGGCACGCCGAAGATCGGGTAGCGGAAGCGGTCGGTGCGCTCGCGGCTGCCATCGAGCACCGGTTCGTAATAGCCCGTCACCAAGCCCGTGTCGGAGCCTTCCGGCGCGATGACGGCGTAGGGTACGAACGCCGCCTCGAAGAAGCTGCGCGCGGCAGCCTCGTCCTCCGGTGGCACCGAGCGCGCGACGTCGCAGGCGCGAGCCAGCGCAGCCACCGCCGCTAGCCGGGGACAGCCGGCGAGGAAGGCGCGCAGGCTCGGACCGATCCCGGCCGCGTCCCATCCCGGAATGGCGGCGTAGGTCGTCGGCTCGTAGCGCGCCGCGGTCGGCCCCGCTGGCGGCCGCGCTACGCAGCCGGCGACAAGTAGAATCGCGATGACGGCGATCAGGTGAACGCGCGCGATGTGGGTCATTCTTCTGGAAATCGGTCTGGTACTCGTGCTGGTATGCGCGATCTTCTGGCTGACGCTTCCACGCAAGCAGGAGCGCAACGACCGGCCGCCCTCGGGCTAGCCTTCAGTGCAGCACGCGCGGCACCGACAGGGTGAACTCCGGGATCGGCGCTTCGAAGCGGGTGCCGTCCTCCGCCACCATCTGGTAGCTGCCGTGCATGGTGCCGACCTGGGTCGCGATCGAGGTGCCGCTGGTGTACTCGAATTTCTCGCCCGGCCGCAGCACCGGCTGCGCGCCGACCACCCCCAGGCCCCGGACCTCCTGCACCAGGCCCTGCGCGTCGGTGATGATCCAATGCCGGCTGATCAGCTGGCCGGTCACAGTACCTACGTTGCGGATGACGATCGTGTAGGCGAACGCGTAGCGGTTCGCAGTCTCGTCGGACTGCTCCGCCAGGTACTGCGGCGTGGCGCTGACCGCGATCTCGTAGCGCTTCTCCTGGGCCATGGGCGCATTGTAAACTGGCTGCGCCATGACGTTCCGCATTGCACCCAGCATCCTGTCGGCCGATTTCGCGCGGTTGGGCGAAGAGGTCCGGGCCGTCGCCCAGGCCGGCGCCGACCTCATCCATTTCGACGTCATGGACAACCACTACGTTCCCAACCTCACCATCGGCCCGCAGGTGTGCGAGGCGCTGCGCCCGCACGTCTCGCTGCCGATCGACGTCCACCTCATGATCAAGCCGGTCGACCGCATCGTGCCCGACTTCGCCAAGGCCGGCGCTAACATCATCAGCTTCCATCCGGAGGCAAGCGAGCACGTCGACCGCACCATCGGCCTGATACACGAGCACGGCTGCAAGGCCGGGCTGGTATTCAACCCGGCGACCCCGCTCGACTGGCTCGACCACACCCTCGACAAGCTGGACCTGGTGCTGATCATGTCGGTCAACCCCGGCTTCGGCGGGCAGCGCTTCATCGCCTCCATGCTGTCCAAGATCACCGAGGCCCGCCGGCGCATCGACGCGAGCTCGCGCGCGACTGCGAGGGAAGTTTGGCTGGAGGTGGACGGCGGCATCAAGGCCGACAATATCGCCGAGGTCGCGGCGGCGGGCGCCGACACCTTCGTCTCGGGCTCGGGGATTTTCGGTTCGAAGGATTACGCGGCGACCATTCGCGACATGCGCACGCGCCTGGACGCAGTGCGCCGCGCGGCGTGATTCGCGCCGCGCTGGTCGATCTCGACGGCACGCTCCTCGACACGGCGCCGGACCTCGCGGCGGCGGCCAACGCGACGCTGGCCGAGCTCGGCATGAGGCAGCTCGAAGCGGGCCAGGTGCGCGACTTCATCGGCAAGGGGATCAGCGCCCTGGTGCGCCGCTGCCTCGAGTCAGCCGGTGGCGCGGCGCCCGACGAGCCGCTCTACGAGTCAGCGCTGGCGCGCTTCGCGTTGCACTACGAGCGCCTGAACGGCTCTGCTTCGAGCCCATATCCCGGGGCGGAGGAAGGGCTGGCGGCGATGAAGGCGCGGGGCCTGCGCCTGGCCTGCGTCACCAACAAGGCGGCGCGCTACACCGATCCTTTGCTTGCCTCGAGCGGCTTCGCGGGCTATTTCGACCAAGTCGTGACCAGCGACCGGGCGGGGCGGCGCAAGCCCGACCCGGAGCCGTTCCTGTTTGCCTGCCGCGCGCTCGGCGTCTCGCCTCGCGAGGCGGCCGTGATCGGCGATTCCGCCAACGACGCCGAGGGCGGGCGCCGAGCGGGCTGCCGGGTCCTGCTGGTGCCCTATGGTTACCGAGAAGGTCAGGATGTGCGCAGCATCGAATGTGATGGTATAGTCGTTTCGCTATTAGGCGCCGCAAATCTTCTTTCGCTACAGTCGTGAACCACCACCGAACCGAAAACTGCAACAGCCGCTGGCGTAGCTGGCGCCGCTAGACCTGCACGCGTCCCCGCGCGGCACGGGTGGCGCGCAGTGCCCAGGCCGCAGTTTTCCGGTTGTTGCAGTTTCAGGTGGAGAAGTCGCATGACTGAGCTCGATTTCGACAAGCTCGCAAAGCAGGGTTACACGCGCATCCCGGTCGTCGCCGAGGTGCGCGCCGATCTCTACACGCCGCTCGCGGTCTACGCCAAGCTCGCCAACGGCCCGTATTCTTACCTGCTCGAGTCGGTGGTGGGCGGGGAGCGTTTCGGGCGCTACTCATTCATCGGCCTCGCGTGCGCCGAGCGCATCGAGGCTCGCGGCTCGACGGTGCGCAGGCTGCTGCGCGACGCGCGCGGGGCGGACGTCTGCCTCGAGCGCGTCGACAATACGGATCCGTTCGAGTACGTGCGCGGTTACTTGAAGCGTTACCGCGTCGCGCCGGTGCCGGCGGTGTTGCGCTTCGGCGGCGGCCTGGTGGGCTATTTCGGCTACGAGATGGTGCGGCACATCGAATCCCGCGCAGCGTCCGCGGACAAGCCCGACCCGCTCGGAACGCCCGACATGCTGCTGCTCGTTTCCGACGAGCTGGCGGTGGTGGACAACGTGCTGGGCAAGCTCTACCTGGTGGTCTACGCCGACCCGCAGCAGGCCGACGCCTACCGCGTGGCAAGCGAGCGGCTGGAGCGCCTGCGGGCGCGTCTGACAACGCCGCTGCCGGACAGCATGGTGCTGGCGCTGGCGGTCGAGGCGCCGGCGGAGGCGCCTGCGCCGCTGAGCCGGACGTTCAGCGAGGACGGCTTCATCGAGGCGGTGCGCCGCGCGAAGGAGTACATCTTCGCCGGCGATTGCATGCAGGTACAGGTGTCGCAGCGCACCACGCGTGCGTTCGAGGCGCCGCCGCTCACGCTCTATCGCGCGCTGCGGGGCCTCAACCCGTCGCCCTACATGTTCTACTTCGATTTCGGCGACCACCACGTGGTCGGCGCATCGCCGGAGATCCTGGTGCGGCTCGCCGGCGAGGCGATAACGGTGCGGCCGATCGCCGGCACGCGGCCGCGCGGGCGCAGCGAGGAAGAGGACGCCCGTGCCGCCGAGGATCTGCTTTCGGATCCCAAGGAGCGGGCCGAGCACGTGATGCTGATCGATCTCGGGCGCAACGACGCGGGACGCGTCGCCGCGACCGGCAGCGTGCGCGTGACCGAGACCATGGTGATCGAGCGCTATTCGCACGTGATGCACATCGTCTCCAACGTCGAGGCCAAGATCGCGCCCGGGCTGGACGCGATCGACGTCTTCAAGGCGAGCTTCCCGGCCGGGACCGTAAGCGGCGCGCCGAAGGTGCGCGCAATGGAGATCATCGACGAGCTCGAACCGGTGAAGCGGGGCGTCTACAGTGGGGCCGTGGGCTACTTCGGGTTCAACGGCGACATGGACGTGGCGATCGCGATTCGCACCGCGGTAGTGAAAGACGGCCTGCTGCATGTGCAGGCGGCCGCGGGCATCGTCGCCGATTCCGATCCACAGTCCGAGTGGCAGGAAACGCAGCACAAGGCGCGCGCGATCCTGCGCGCCGCCGAGGTTGCGGCGGCCGAGCACGCCTCCGGCGCAGGCGCGGCGCACGGCACGACGCCGCGGGCAGCGTCACGGTAGGGGGGGCGCGATGCTCGTGATGATCGACAATTACGACTCGTTTACCTACAACCTCGTGCAGTACTTCGGCGAACTGGGCGAGGAGGTCAGGGTGCTGCGCAACGACGAGGTCTCGGTCGAGGACATCGAGGCCATGGCGCCGGCACGGGTGGTGCTTTCGCCGGGGCCATGCACGCCGAACGAAGCGGGAATTTCGCTCGCCCTGATCGAGCGCCTCGCGGGGAGGGTGCCGATCCTGGGCGTGTGCCTCGGCCACCAGGCGATCGGACAGGCTTTCGGCGGCCGCGTCGTGCGGGCGAATCAGGTAATGCACGGCAAGGTTTCGCACATTCATCACGACGAGAAGGGCGTGTTTGGCGGCATTGCGCAGGATTTCATCGCCACCCGCTACCACTCGCTGGTGGTCGAGCGCGAGTCGGTCCCGGCCTGCTTGGAGGTCTCTGCCCGGTCCGAGGACGGCGAGATCATGGGCCTGCGCCATCGCGAGCTGGCGATTGAGGGGGTGCAGTTCCATCCCGAGGCCCTGCTTACCGAGCACGGCCACGAAATGCTCAAGAATTTCCTGCAGGGGAGGGTCCAATGAAGCAGATCACGATCGCCGGGGCGATCCAGCGCACCGTCGAGCACAGGGAGTTATTCCACGACGAGATGCTCCATGTGATGCGCCAGATCATGCGCGGCGAGCTGACGCCGGCGCAAATCGCCGGCTTTCTCATCGGCCTGCGGGTGAAAAAGGAAACGATCGGGGAGATCGCCGCTGCGGCGCAGGTAATGCGCGAGTTTGCCACCCGCGTCGAGGTCGCCGACGACCGGCACCTGGTCGACATCGTCGGCACCGGCGGTGACGCCGCGCACACCTTTAACGTCTCGACTGCGGCGGCGTTCGTCGCCGCCGCCGCAGGGGTGCGCATCGCCAAGCACGGCAACCGCGCCGTGTCCTCGTCCTCGGGCAGCGCAGACGTGCTCGAGGCGCTCGGCGCGAACATCATGCTCAATCCGCAGCAGGTGGCAGCAAGCATCGAGAACGTCGGCCTCGGCTTCATGTTCGCGCCTTCGCACCACCTGGCGATGAAGTACGCCGGGCCGGTACGCAAGGAGCTCGGCGTGCGCACCATCTTCAACATCCTCGGGCCGCTCACCAACCCGGCCGGGGCGCCGAACCAGGTGCTGGGAGTGTTCCATCCCGACCTGGTGGGAATCCAGGTGCGGGTGCTGCAGCGCCTCGGCAGCAAGCACGTGATGACGGTCTATGGGCTGGACGGCCTGGATGAGATCTCGATCTCGGGCGAGACGATGGTCGGCGAGCTGGTGAAGGGGGAAATCCAGGAGTACACGATCCACCCCTCGCAGTTCGGGCTCGAGTTGTACGATCGGCGCGCGATCCAGGTCAATACCGTCGACGAGTCGAGGCAGATGGTGCTCGCGGTGCTCGAAAACCAGCCCGGGCCGGCGCTCAATATCGTCCTGCTCAACGCCGGGGCCGCGATCTACGTCGCCGGCGCGGCGAAGACGCTCGGCGCGGGCATCGAGCACGCGCGCAAGGCGATCGCGGGCGGCGAGGCGAAGAAGAAGCTCGAGCAGTTCGTCGCCTACACGCAACGCCTGAAGACCGGCTGAGGATGTCCGACGTCCTGCAGCGCATTCTCGCGGTCAAGCGCGAGGAGGTTGCGGCGGCCAAGCAGGCGATTCCGGCGCGCGAGATCGAGGCGCGCGCCCGCGCCGCGGCGCCCGCGCGCGACTTCGTCGGCGCGATCCGTGCCAAGCGCGCCGCGGGCCGGCCGGCGGTGATCGCCGAGATCAAGCGCGCGAGCCCCTCCAAGGGCCTGCTGCGCGAGGACTTCGATCCCGCAGCGATCGCACGTGGCTACGAGGCGGGCGGCGCGGCCTGTCTTTCCGTGCTCACCGACCGGCAGTTCTTCCAGGGTGCGCCGGAGCACCTGATCGCCGCGCGCTCCGCCTGTGCGCTGCCGGCGCTGCGCAAGGATTTTGTGCTCGAGCCCTACCAGATCCATGAGGCGCGTGCGCTCGGCGCCGACTGCATTCTGCTGATCGCCGCGGAGCTGGCGCCCGACGCCATGCGCGCCCTCGAGGCGCTCGCGCACGAGCTGGGAATGGCGGTGCTGGTCGAGATTCACGACGCCGCCGAACTCGACGCGGCGCTCGGGCTGCGCACGCCGCTGCTTGGCATCAACAACCGCAACCTGCGCACGTTCGAGACCCGGCTCGATACCACGCTGGAGCTGCTTCGACGCATCCCGAGCGAGCGAATCGTCGTCACGGAGAGCGGAATCCTCTCCCCTGCGGACGTCGAGCGCCTGTGGCAAGGAGGGGTTGGAGCGTTCCTCGTCGGCGAGGCGCTCATGCGCGCATCAGACCCCGGAAAAGCGCTCCAGGATCTCTTCGGCAGGAAATTAAGTCTCTGAGTTAAAAGCGATTTTATTTCAAGTTGGTTCGGTGTTGTATCTGTGCAACAAGATCTTCCAAAAAGAGGACAAAAGACAGACAAGCGTTGCTCTTACGCTGCAGCCCCAAGCACAATTAAAGTAACTTCTCACGTGAGGGGTTGAGGCGGGGCGTCAAAAGCACCCCAATTCTTCTAACAAAGTATGGAGAAATTGATGAACAAAAAGCTAATGGCTGCAGCGGTCGCTGGCGCGCTGGCGATCCCGGGCGCGGCATTCGCGCAGTCGAGCGTAACGCTGTACGGCACCATCGACGGTGGCGTCCGCAATCAGAGCAAGGTCCAGAACGGCGCTACCGACGGCACTGTGACGTCAGCGACCGACGGCCTGTACCGGACCAACCGCTGGGGCATGAAGGGCTCCGAGGATCTGGGCGGCGGGCTCAAGGCCAACTTCAAGCTGGAAGGCCAGTATTCGTCCGACACCGGCCTTGCACCCGGCAACTTCGCCCGTTCGGCGTGGGTCGGTCTGTCGAGCGGCGCCAGCGAGTTCCATATCGGTCGCGACTACACCGGGAACTTCAAGGCATATGGCATCTATGACCCGATGGGCTACAATTACACGGGTACCACGCCGAACGTCCGGTTCACTGCCGGCGTGCGTTCGAACAACATGATCCAGGCTTCGACCGGATTCGGCGGTGGCCATGTTCGTCTCGACTACGCGCTCGGTGAGCAGGTCGGCAGCAGCTCGGGTGGCCGCCGCATCGGCATCGCCGGCGACTTCGCCGTGGCCGGCTTTACGATCGCGGGTGGGTTCTCGGACCAGAAGAACACCGCGGGTGATGCATCGCAGAAGGACACGACCGTCGGCGGCAAGTACAGCATGAACGGCTTCACGTTCAAGGCCGGCTACTCGCAGACGAAGTGGGATTCAGGCTACGGCTCCAACGGCGGCGGTGCGAGCGGTGGGTGGTATGCGGCGAGCGCTGCTGGAATGCTGGAAAAGTCGCGGATGATGGTGCTGGGCGTTGGTTACGACTTCTCCTCGCGTCTGACCGGACGTGTGGGCTACTACGACATCAAGTCGACCGGCATCGCGGCAGCAGACGACGGAAAGCTTAAGCAAACCATATTCGCATTGGACTACGATCTGTCGAAGCGTACGACGGTGTACGCTGAAATTGATCATTCCGCCCTCGATGGCAGCGCGATCGGCGCCCCAATCGACGGCAGGGCGAGCAACGACGGTACCACCGGTATCGGCGTCGGCGTCGCGCACGTGTTCTAAGAGCTGACCGGTCCAGTATCAAGACCAAGACGCTTTGAAACATCAAGCCGCCCTTCGGGGCGGCTTTTTTTTTGCCTAGAGGGTTCTGTAAGATGTTGCCAATGACGGAAAATCGCTGCGGCATTGACCGCCTGATCGAAGTACTGGACCTGGCTCTGAGGACGGTCTCGGGCGCGCACCGCGCGCAGCGCCCCTCGCCGGCGGAGGGACGGGAGGAAGGGGGGCTGGACGACGTACAGCGCGCGCATGCGGCTGCGCTGATGCGGGTAAACCATGTCGGTGAGGTCTGCGCGCAGGCCCTTTACCAGGGACAGGCGCTCACCGCGCGCGAGGCCGGCAACCGGCAGGTGCTCGAGCACGCGGCGAAGGAGGAGCAGGACCATCTGGCCTGGAGCGCGGCGCGGATCGACGAGCTCGGCGGGCGGCTCAGCTTTGCGAACCCGCTATGGTACGCGGGTGCGTTCACGATCGGTGCCGCGGCCGGAGTCCTGGGCGACCGCTGGAGCCTCGGCTTCCTGGCTGAAACCGAGCGGCAGGTGGAGCGTCATCTGTCCGGCCATCTCGCCCAGCTCTCCCCGGCGGATGCGCGCACCAGGGCCGTCGTAGAAGGGATGCGGGCGGACGAGGCGCGCCACCGCGACACCGCGCTGTCGCTCGGCGCGGCCGAGCTGCCTGGGCCGGTGAAGGGCGCGATGAGGCTGATGTCGAAGGTGATGACCACCGTCGCGCACCGACTCTAGTCGCGCCCCCGGCAGGCGCCGCGGGCTAGTCCTCGACGATCACGAAATCCTTGCTGATCTCGGCGCTCTTGGCGAGCATGATCGAGGCGGAGCAGTACTTCTCGTGCGACAGGCGGATCGCGTGCTCGACCAGGTTGCGCTTCAACGCCTTGCCGCGGACGATGAAGTGCATGTGGATGCGGGTGAACACCTTCGGATCGCTAGCGGCGCGATCCGCGCTCAGCCTGACCTCGCAGCCGGTGACCGCCTGCCCACTCTTGCGCAGGATCAGGACGACGTCGTAGGCGGTGCACCCGCCGGTGCCCGCCAAGACCAACTCCATCGGGCGCGGCGCCAGATTTCTGCCGCCACCTTCGGGCGCGCCATCCATCGCTACCACGTGATTGCTCTCGGTCTCGGCGAGAAAGGTCATGCCTTGCGTCCAGCGGACCGTACATTCCATCCCATTATCCTCACGAAATCAGATATTTGTGCGATGCGGTACAAATGGCCTTAATACAGCTATGGTTTAATTCGCTATGTCTACCAGACGCCCGTTTCTTTCAAAAAATCTATATGTACAATCAATATGATATGTTAAAAATATCACGTATTTATACATCTAATTAGTCCATCATATTTTTGATTTTGCAATGCAGCATTCTGATCACTAGAATTTGTCCTGTCGCGAGGTTCCACCCTCCTCCGGAGTCTCGCGAGTTTGTCTCCTCCACCCTCCTCCTTTGGTGGATTCAAACGCGACTCGCAAGAGTCGCGTTTTTTTTGTGCCATCGGCGCGAGGCTTTGACGCCGAAGAGCTATTCCCAGTAAAATCGCGGTCTTTTCACGATCTGCCGCACCATGAAAACCTATTCGGCAAAGCCCGGCGCAGTCAACAACGACTGGTATGTGGTAGATGCGCAGGGCAAGGTGCTCGGCCGTCTCGCAGCTCAAATCGCAACGCGGCTGCGTGGCAAGCACAAGCCCGAGTACACTCCGCACGTCGATACCGGCGACTACATCGTCGTTGTCAACGCCGCGAAGATCCGCGTCACCGGCAACAAAGCCGAAGACAAGAAATACTACCGCCATACCGGCTATCCCGGTGGCATTCGCGAAATCAACTTCGCGAAGTTGCAAGCTAAGTACCCAGGGCGGGTATTGCAGAAGGCGGTCAAGGGCATGCTGCCGAAAGGCCCGCTTGGAAACGCAATGCTGAAAAAGCTCAAGGTATACGCCGAGGGCGCCCACCCTCATTCCGCGCAACAGCCGAAAGCTCTGGAAATCTGAGGCCGAAACCTATGGTTGGTGACTATTATTACGGCACGGGGCGGCGCAAGAGCGCAGTCGCGCGTGTGTTCATGAAGGCAGGCAAGGGCGGCTTCGTCGTAAACGACAAGCCGGTGGACGAATTCTTCGCCCGCGAAACCGGCCGCATGATCGTCCGCCAGCCGCTCGAGTTGACCAAGAATCTCGCCAACTTCGACATCAAGGTGAATGTCTTCGGCGGCGGCGAGAATGGCCAGGCGGGCGCGGTGCGCCACGGCATTGCGCGGGCACTGATCGAGTATGATGCGGCGCTCAAGCCCGTGCTCAGTGCTTCGGGCCTGGTGACGCGCGATGCGCGGGAAGTGGAACGAAAGAAAGTAGGCTTTCACAAGGCGCGGCGGCGCAAGCAGTTCTCGAAACGCTGAGCGAAGGGGCCTTCGGTCCCGGAGCCAAAAAAGCCGCCCACGGGCGGCTTTTTTGTCTGCGGGCGAGTCTTGTTCGGAGTGGCGAATGATCAAGGCAGGTATTGTCGGCGGGACTGGGTATACGGGCGTGGAGTTGATGCGCTTGCTCGCGCAGCATTCGGGCGTGGAGCTCACCGCGGTTACTTCGCGTAAAGACGCAGGTAGCGCGGTGGCGAAGATGTTCCCGAGCCTGCGCGGGCGCGTGTCGCTCACTTTCGCCGA
>Ga0315556_1000615_pt1 | contig 22108 bp, 17 predicted proteins | sample SalMarSW160310MG_FD_202112 | JGI IMG/M metagenome (GOLD analysis project Ga0315556, IMG submission 202112) | Salt marsh sediment microbial communities from the Plum Island Ecosystem LTER, Massachusetts, United States - Salt Marsh Sediment SW1603-10 ...
CACGCACGCCTTCCAAACCAATGCGGACCAGTTTCGCCAGGAGCTTGGTGAAGGGGACGATGTCGTTGTCCACACTGGCCGATTCGAGCGCGATCATATAGGCGGTGCGTTCCTGGACCGGGATGACCGTCCAGGGATAGCCGCCCGAGGCGAGCATCACATTCATGAGAAAACGTCCCATGCGCCCGTTGCCATCGACGTAAGGGTGGATGTAGACGAAGAGGAAATGTCCCAGCACAACGCGTACCGCGGCGTCGTCTTCTTCCGCGAGCAGGTCGAAGAGGGCCGGCATGAGATCACGGACGGCCTCCGGTTTGGGCGGCGTGTGCAGGGAGCGTCGGATATAGACCGGACCGCTTCGGTAGCCTGCGAGATCGGCGGGCTTGAGCAGACCCGCGGTAATGCCGGGGGCGAACAGTTCCCGGTACCAGGCGCGGTGATCTTCTTCGGCGATGGTACCGGGGCTTTCGCCATTGAGGACCTTCGACACGCTCTTCCTGACGACCTGGAAAGCCTGATAGTAGCCGCGCGCGGCGAGCGCATCGCGGTGCTCGCGGTCTTGCTCATTCTCATCGGGGTTCCAGTTCTGGTTGCGCACCCGATCGATCAGCTCAGCACTGACCCGGTAGCCTTCTATGGATAGGGAGTGATAGGCATCAGTGACATAGAGATCGTCGACGTGCTCCAGGTAGCTGATGCTGTCTTTGGGCACTCCCGGCGCCTGCGGGAAGCGTTGGATGATCGGTTCGCGCATCGCTTGCCAGGTCAGGCGAAGGCGATTGACGTAAGGAGAGCGTTCTCGGGTTGAGAGAATGAGCGGCGGTCGGGTTTCAAAGGGGTCAGATTCGCGCACGTCATAGTCGGCAGTGCGCATGGTGTCGACAACCTCGTCCGCGATACGCTCGCGCCCGATATTACGCAGCGCGCCGGCCAGCCGTCCGGCTATCGTGCTGTGCCCGCCCTCCAGAAGCTTTGCGAGAAGCTCGGAGGCATCCCCTATCATGGCGAGCGCGGCTCTGATATCGGCCGGATATTTCCGGAAGAAGGGCGCAGGGCAATCGATCAGCGCCGGCACCAGACCATAGAGGCGCAGACCTTCGTCCGTCACCTGGATGTCTTTCTCCTCCGGCATGCGCAAGCGCACGCTCAGCAGCGACGTGCCATGCAGGAGGTTGGTGATCTTGTTATCGCCCTTCGGGGCGCGGACCAGAAGCCGGCGCGGCACCGTGCGGTTTCCCGCATGGATCAACAGGGACTGCTCAGGGGACAGGCACCAATCTTTGCCAAAGCGCTCGTTCAGGTATGAGGCGCAAAAGTCCCAGAACGAGGCATACCAGGCCGTGCTGTCACCGGTCGTTTCATCCGGCCGGGCAGGGACGTACCACCCTTTGATCACGGGCAGCAGAAAGCCGTTCGTGGCCAGACGTTCCCGGTCGGTGCGTGACAGGTCGCTCGAGCGGATGGCCACGACGCCCCGGTCCTGAAGGGCCTTTAGGGCCTCCAGAGAGCCGGCTAATTTTTCGGAGAGGGCGGCCATGCGTTTTGTTCTTGCTCTCGGCTTTGGTGCGTGGTAATTCTAGGTTATCGTGTCGTTGACATTATAGGGTATTGCGTCGAGCCAAATATAGGTTTTGGTGCGAAAAAGCCGAATGGGGCCGCGGACAGGCGCGCCTGGCATCTCGAACTTCCTCTTCAATCCACGATTATCTATTAACATCATATAGATAATCGCTCTCTGCGCTGAGGTGCAGGGTTGCCAGCACAAGCGTCAGGCGCATCCGGCGCAATGCCCTTCGGTTATTGCGCCCTACGACACTGTTAGGGCTTCAAGGACGACAATGAGCACATTCAGACGGATTATTAAAACAACACTACTGTTCGTCGTCGTCGGGCCAATTGTCGGTGCCGTTGCCTTCTTTGGTGTGCTTGGGGTCGACCCGGCCGATAGGTTGGTGCTGCCATATTCGCTTCTAGGTGGAGCGTTTGTTGGTATTCCGTCAGCGCTGGCCGCTGGCCTCATGTTTTGTCCAAGCTACTGGGCGTTTCAGAAGCTTTTCGTGCAAAGGCCGCTGCAACTTTCAGTTGCCATTACTGCTCTGCTGGCCGGGAGCACAGTGGGCTGCGTATCACTCGCGGGCTTTCTCGTGCTGACGGCGCAGCGGATCAGCGGAGTCGGATTCTTGTTCTCTGAGCCCGCGATGGTTGCTGTTGCGCTATTGCCTGGCGGTGTTTGCGGGGTTCTTGCTTCAGTGTGCTACAAAGATCGCGTATCGGACAGTGGGATCAGGGCGAATGCCAAGCAGCTCTAGCACCCACATCGCGTCCAGTTGCGTGTGTCAAGGAGTGTGTGGTGGAGCCGGAGCCCTAACCACGCGTTCGAGACCGACGCGCCTTGTCGGCGCGCGGCTCAACGCGAACGATGAATGGTACGGACGGGCGCGGTTGTCCATCTCGGCCCCGGCCGCAATCGGGGCCCAGCCATACCCCAACCGCCGGCTCCGTGTGCCGGTTCCAAACCACCCGTTGATGACTCGAACCGCCGACGGGGCCAAACGTCCCGGCGGGAGCGGCCTTCTGCGGCTGTAAGGAATGTTCGCCAGCGGCGCCTGGGTGCTGATGATGCTTATCGTCATGCCCCTGGCCGGCGCCGGGCTGTTTGGGATACGGCTGGGATTGATGGCTGCGGTGATGACCTTGGTGCTGCATGTCATCTTCGGCGCCGTGCTGGGCCTGGGCTATGGTCGTGTCGTGATGGGCAGATGATGCTGCCGGGGCGTCCGAAAGCGGACGCCCCCGTCGTTGTACCCGGCCGTGGTCTTATGAACTTCCTGCCAGAAACTTCACGATGACATCGGCCAGATGCGGCCCCTGCGAGGTGGCGAAGATGTTCTGCGCATGGGCGCTGCCATCCAGGAGCACCAGCTTCTTGGGCTTCGGGGCGCGTGCGTATTGGGCGCGCACGGTCGGGGCAAGGCTTTCGTCGCGGCTGGCGATATACAGGATCGAGGCCGCCTTGAGGTCTTGGGGGTCGTCGATGGGCATGGGGGAGAGCAGCACCAGTTTGTCGATGGCACCGGGCGGGAGTTCGGTCGCGGCCTGTCCGGACGCGCCACCGCCCATGCTGCCGCCGACCACGGACACGGATTCCACCCCCTGGGCGTGCAGCCACTTCACCGCGGCGATGACGTCCTGATCCAATGCGTTGGGGTCGCTGCCCGGGCGCGAGGCGCCGTAGCCGCGGAAATCAATGGCGAGGGCCCGGAAACCGTGTGCGGCCAGGCGTTGGGCCAGTGGTCTCCAGCTCTGCTTGTTGAAGATCGCGCCGTGCGCGAACACCACCCCACGTGTGCCGGTGCCATACAGGTCGGCATCGACGCTGCCGCCGTCGGCGGTCGGGAAGCTGACATCTTTCGGTGCTTGGGCCGCGGCGGTGAGTGGAGTCAGGACGAACAGTGCCAGCAGCATGGCGAGGTTTCGGGCGACGATGGGCATGAGCAACTCCTTGAGCCGTTGATCCTTTGCGTTCCGCCGAAGTTTATCAGACCGGACTGGGCGAAAGGGTTTGGAGAGTGGGCCAATCGAAGCATCGTGATGATCGCGTCCGGCACTTGGCGCAATGCCCTTCGGTTATTGCGCCCTACATCCAAATCAAATCAAAGGGGTCTGACTGATATACTGCACTGTCAGTATATGGCGCCAAAGGCATGCAAGGCCTGACACGTAAGATGGACGAAGCAGTATGACATTGCCGGTATACGACAATGTGGCCTTCGCATGGAGGGCCTTCGAGGGACCCTCGTTCTCAATCGTCGGTGGTACATCGGAAGTTGAATATCGTTGGTCAAACTCCCCTTACGCCGCATACGTCGGTACGGACTCCAAGTGCTCGCCGTCTCCTGAAGCATGGAGTGCATTTTGGCGCGACCTGGACACGATTGGGGTTTGGGAATGGCGAGAGCGCTATGAGAATAACAACGTGCTGGACGGGGCAGACTGGGAACTGGATGTGAGGCACGGGGCCGACGCCGTAAAATCCATGGGAACGAACGCCTATCCGCCCAGCGGCGGCAACGACCCGACCCCTCAATTCCATGAGCTCATCCGGGCGCTGGGCAAACTGATAGGTGATATCGGATTCGCGGAGCAATGGAGTAACCGGAACGCCTAGTGCGGGGAAATCGGAGCGGGCCCCAGTCTCGCAGCCAATGATCGTCGCCGCGGAGAGACCATTGGGTGCGCCGGCAGTTGCCTGGTAGTGGAATGCCCTGCGTAGGCTGGCGGCTTTGGTCGGCACCCCGACTGATGTTGACCCTGCAGTTCCCGGATAGGAGGTACACCGCATGATTCTGGTGACGGCCTTCGGGCCGTATCAACACCACCGCATGAACGCCTCCGGCGTATTGGTGGAGTCGTTGCGGCGGGAGCTGCCCGATGAACTCGCGGGTCTGCGGGACCGACTGGTATTCGAGGTGCTCCGTTGCGAGGAGATCTCGCGGGAATCAGAACACGAGAGCCTCGAGGCGCAGCTTGCGGAGCTCTTGGCGCGACACCGGCCGACGGTGTGCATTCATACCGGTCAGGCGCCGACGCTTAATAAGGTCACGATCGAGAAGATCGCCATCAACTCCTTCCTGAACGAGATCATCGATCCCGGCCGGCCGGCGGCGTACTGGGCCACCCTGCCGGGCGCCGATGCGCTCAGGGACGTGTTGGAGAGCGAGCATATTCCGGCCGACTATTCCTTCTATTGCGGCCAGCATCAGTGCAATCACATTCTGTTTTCGAGCCTGCATTTCGCGGAGATGCAGGCCCGTTCCCACCAGGCGGGTTTCATTCATATCCCGCTGCTGCCGGAACAGGTGACTGAGGACAATCTTGACGCGCCGTGCATGCCACTGGAAATGTCGAGAAGGGCGCTGGCGCTCGTCATTCGCCATGTGGCCGAGGCGTTGGAGTAAGAAAAAGAAAAAAGGGGTCGGTGACAAATGTGCATCATTCGGGCGCATGCGCGTGGACAGATCACGGTTTCGCACTGCCGTGGTTGTGTCCGGAGATGATTGGGGCGACCAGGCGCCCTGGCTGCATAGTCGGCGCCGCAACGGGCGTCGTTTGTGATTGAGGCTCCGACGGGTGGTGGCCGCGGCCTGTCAGGGCTTCATGTTGTGGATGATGTCGGTCTGACTGTCATTCAGATGCTTCAGAATATTGTTGGTCAGTTGGATCGCCGTTTGCCGCTCCGACATAACTGACTGTAGCTGCAGCTTCTCCATCTCGGCGTTCGAGTTCATGTCGTTGGAGAGGGCGTCCAGACGGCGCTGATGTGCGCGCAACTGTTGGAGATCCCGCTGCAGTGCCATGAGTGTCTGTTTGTAGGCCGCCAGCTCCAGCTCGAAGGCTCGCGCCCGCGCGTCCGTGGCCGGCCGGCGGGAAATCTTCGGTGCGGGAGTGGCCGGACGGGCCATGGGTTGGACGCGTTCGGCGGCGGGGGTGGCGGCGACCGACATGCCGGACCCCAGTGCGAGCACCATGAGCGCCCCGAGGCGGATGGAATGACCGGAGCCCGCAATTCGCTTCGGCTTCATGGCTACCTCCCTTCACTACGCATGAATCGAATGTCCGGCCGCCTGCTGCCATGATCGGAAGCATGGACGTCCAACTTGGCGGACGCTACTTCGGCAGCGTGTCGCGCGGGCTCTCGGACTTGTCGCCCAGCACGCGCCGCACCATCACGTAGAACACCGGCACGAACAGCACGCCCAGGACCGTGGCGCCGACCATGCCGCCCATGACGTCGGTACCGATGGCGTGGCGGCTGTTGGCGCCGGCGCCGGTGGACAGGGCCAGCGGCGTCACGCCCAGGATGAAGGCGATGGACGTCATGAGGATGGGGCGCAGGCGCAGGCGACAGGCCTCGATGGTCGCTTCCAGCAGGCCGCGGCCTTCCTTGCGCATGGTGTTGGCGAACTCGATGATGAGGATGGCGTTCTTGGCCGACAGGCCGATGACCGCGATGAGGCCCACCTGGAAGTAGACGTCGTTCTCCAGGCCCCGCAGCCAGGTGAAGACCAGAGCGCCCAGCACGCCCAGCGGCACCACCAGCATCACCGCCACCGGAATCGACCAACTCTCGTACAGTGCCGCCAGGGCCAGGAACACCACCAGCAGGGACAGCCCGAACAGGATCGGCGCCTGCTGGCCCGACAGGATCTCCTGGAACGACTGGCCGGACCATTCGTAGCCGATGCCCTTGGGCAGGTCCTTCTTGACGATCTGTTCCATCGCCGCCATGGCCTGGCCCGAGCTGTGGCCCGGCGCGGCGCCGCCGTTGATCTGGATCGACGCGTAGCCGTTGTAGTGGTCGATGGCGGGCGCGGCCTCGGTCCAGCTGGGCGTGACCACGCTGCTCAGCGGCACCATGTGGTCGATCCCGCCGCTGCTGCTGGGGATGTAGTAGTGGCTGATGTCGCCGGGCTTGGCGCGGAACGGGGCGTCGGCCTGCAGCAGCACCTTCAGAACGCGGCCTTCATAGTTGAAGTCGTTGGCGTACACCGGCGCCAGCATGAGGCGGATGGCGTCGTAGATGTCGGCCAGATCCAGGCCCATGGCCTTGGCCTTCACCCGGTCCACGCGCAGATGCAGTTCCGGCGAGTCCTCCAGCTGGTTGGGACGCACGCCGTAGAGCACCGGCTCCTTCGCCGCGGCGCCGAGCAGGATGTTGCGGGCCTGCATGAGCTTGGCGTGGCCGAGCCCGGCACGATCCTCGAGACGGAAGTCGAAGCCGCCGAAACGGCCCAGGCCGCGAATGGTGGGCAGGTTCACCACGAAGATGCGCGCGCCCTTGATGCTCTGCACGGCGCCGTTGGCCCAGTGGATGAACGCGTCGACGTGTTCGCTGGCTTTGGTGCGCTCGCTCCACGGCTTGAGGCGGATGAAGCCGAGGCCGACATTCTCGCCCTGGCCCACGAAGCTGAAGCCCGCCACGTCGAGCACCATGTCCACGGCCGGGTTCTTCTGAATGACTTTCTCCAGCTGGCGCAGTACGTCGCCGGTACGCTGCATGGTCGCGCCCGGCGGCAGCTGCACGATCACCAGGGCGTAGCCCTGATCCTCTTGCGGCACGAAGCTGCTGGGCAGGCGCGTGAACAGGAACAGCGCCAGGCTCACCAGCACCACGAAGGCCACCATCCAGCGCGGCGTGTGGCGGATCGCCTTCGCGGCCTGATTCAGATAGCCGCGGGTGAGCGCATCGTAGAAGCGGTTGAAGCCGCGCAGGAACCAGTTCGGTTCCTTGTGTACCGGCTTGAGCAGCGTGGCACAAAGCGCCGGCGTGAAGCTCAGGGCCATCACCGCGGAGATGACCATGGAGATGGCGATGGTGAGCGAGAACTGGCGGTAGATGGCGCCGACGCTGCCGCTCACCAGCGCCATGGGAATGAACACCGCACCCAGCACCGTGGTCATGGCGATGATGGCGCCGGTGATCTGGCCCATGGCCTTGCGGGTGGCCTCCTTGGGCGACAGGCCCTCCTCGGTCATGATTCGCTCGACGTTCTCCACCACGACGATGGCGTCGTCCACCACCAGGCCGATGGCCAGTACCAGGGCGAACAGGCTCAGCACGTTGATGGAGAAGCCCACCATGTACATGCCGGCGAAGGCGCTGGTCAGGGCCACCGGCACCACCAGGGTGGGAATGAGGGTGGCGCGCAGGTTCTGCAGGAACAGCAGCATTACCAGGAACACCAGCACCACCGCTTCGAGCAGGGTGAAGACCACCTCCTCGATGGAGATGCTGATGAACGTGGTGCTGTCATAGGGTGTGAACCAGGTGACGCCGGCCGGGAAGTAGTCGGACAACTGCTTCATCTTGGCGCGGATCTCGTCGGCCACCTGCAGGGCGTTGGCGCCCGGCGCGAGCTGGATGGCGAAGCCGGCGATGGGGGTGCCGTTGACGTGCACGTCGTGGCCGTAGGCCTCGGCGCCCAGGGCAATGCGCGCGACGTCCTTCAGGCGCACCGTGCTGCCGTCGGCATTGGTGTGCAGGATGATGTCGGCGAACTGCTTCGGCGTGGTGAAGCGGCTGGCGGCGCTCACCGAGGCGGTGAAGCCCTGGCCGGGCTCGGCCGGCTCGGCGCCGACGAAGCCGGCGGCGATCTGCACGTTCTGGTTGCGCACCGCGTCCAGCACGTCCGAGGCGCTGAGACCGTAGCCGCGCAGCTTGTCCGGGTTGAGCCAGATGCGCATGGCGTAGCTGGAACCGAACAGCCGCGCGCCGCCCACGCCGCGCAGGCGCTGGATGGGGTCGAGCACCTGGGCGGAGATCAGGTTGTTCAGCGCGTAGGTGTCCATGCTGGGGTCGGCGGACTTCAGCGCCACCACCATGAGGAAATCGTTGTTGGCCTTGGCGACGGTGATGCCGTTCTGCACCACTTCCCGCGGCAGGCGCGGCTCGGCCACGCTCACGCGGTTCTGCACCTGTACCGCGGCGATGTCCGGATCGGTGCCGCTGGTGAAGGTCAGCGTGATCTGCACCGTGCCGTTGGAGCGCGAGGTGGAATCGAAGTAGAGCAGGTTGTCGACGCCGGTGAGCTGCTGCTCGATCACCGAGGTGACGGTCTTCTCCACCACCTCGGCGCTGGCGCCGGGGTAGCTGGCGCTGATGCTGATCTGGGGTGGGGCGATGGGTGGGTAGGCCGACACCGGCAGCCGGAAAATGGCCGTGGCACCCGCCAGGGTGATCAGGATGGCGATGACCCAGGCGAAGATGGGGCGGTCGATGAAGAAGCGTGGCATCGGTGCGGCCTCAGCTCTTGGCGCCGGCGGCGGGCACGGCCTTGGCCGGCGCCCCCGGACGGACCTTCTGCAGACCGTCGACGATGACGCGGTCGCCGTCCTCCAGCTTGCCGGTGGCGATCCAGTCGCTGGTGGTCATGCCGTGGGTCTCCATGCGGCGCTGCGCCACCTTGCCGTCCTTGCCGACCACCAGCACATAGGCGCCCTGGGGATCGCGCAGCACGGCGGCCTGCGGCAGCAGGTAGGCGTTATTCAGCTGACCGGCGGTCAGGCGCACGGTCACGAACATGCCGGGCAGCAGGGCATGGTCGGGATTGGGCAGCACGGCGCGCAGGGCGATGGTGCCTGTGTTCGGGTCCACGTCCACACCGGAGAAGTCCAGGTGGCCGGTATGCGGGTCGGGGCTGCCATCGGCCATCAGCACTTGCACCGTGGCGTCGTGTTCGCCACCGGCCTGCGCACGCAGGCGTTGGAGATCGTCGGCCGATTCGCTGAAATCCACGTAGATGGGGTCGACCTGCTGCACGGTGGTCAGTTCGGTGGCCGCGCCCTGGCCCACCAGCGCGCCCTCGGTGACCAGGGCGCGGCCGGCACGTCCGGCGATGGGGGCGGTAACGGTGGCGTAGCCGAGATTGAGGCGGGCGCTTTCGACGTTGGCTTGCGCCTGCTTGACCGCCGCGGCGGTGCTGCGCGCGTTGGCGAGGGCCGTATCCCGGTCCTGGGGCGCGAGCAGTTTCTTGGCGTACAACTCCACGGCGCGCTTGGCGACGGCCGCTGCGTTGGCGGCATCGGCCTGGGCCTTGGCCAGCGCGGCCTCCTGCGCGTGCAGGGCGGCTTGCAGCGGCGCCGGGTCGAGGCGGAACAGCACCTGGCCCTGTTTGACGTCCGTGCCTTCGGTGTAGACCCGCTGCAGGACGATGCCGGCGACGCGCGCCCGCACCTGGGCGATGCGGGTGGCCGCTACGCGGCCCACCAGTTGGCGGGTCAACGGTACGGCCTGGGGCTGGACGCTGATCACCGAAACCTCCGGCGGCGGCATTTTCGGCGGCGCCTTGGGAGCCGACTTGCCGCAGGCGGTCAGTGCGAGAATGCCGGTGGCCAGCAGCAGCTTGCCAATGAAGGATGGTTTCATGGATTCAGTTCCCTACACGAGCTGGACGGGGGGAGTCACGCCCAACGTGGATAGTGATCGTTGTGCCGCAGGTGCTTGCCCGAACAGCAGGAGGGGCGGTGCCGGTAGCGCCTAAGAATAGCAAGGACTGGGTTCGGTGACGATTGCCGCCCGGACAGGGATTGTCGGCGCCAGACCACGGTGTCGTGCCGCCAGGGTTGCGCCCGGAGATGTCTGGGCCCACTGCCCTTGCCGCCCCGTCAGCAGGCTGCGGCGGTGCCTGGCGCGGACCTCGGCGAGGCGACGGTGTAAGGAATTTCCGCCTAACCCGACCAATCCTCACAAAAACGTTTTCTTCAATACGTCATCGAGGAGGATTGGCATGAATATCAACATTGGGAAGGCTGTCCTGGCGGGGTTCATCGCGACCCTGGTGCTGTCGCTGCTCATGGTGGCCAAGGGCATGATGGGGCTGATGCCGGATCTCAACGTCATCAAGATGTTGGGGCACATGATGGGCAGCGGCCCGGTTGCCGGCTGGATTGCGCACTTCATGATCGGGACTGTCGTCTGGGGCGTGGGCTTCGCGCTGTTGTTCCGGTTCATCCCAGGTGCCGCCCCTTGGCAGAAGGGCATTGTGTTCGCCATTGGCGCGTGGGTGCTGATGATGGTCGTCGTGATGCCCATGGCGGGCGCCGGACTGTTCGGCCTGAAGCTGGGGATGATGGCGGCGGTGATGACCTTGGTACTGCACGTCATCTTCGGTGCGGTGCTGGGCGTAGCCTACGGCCGGCCCGCTCACGCCTGACCCGGCAGTCGACCCGAGGGTCGCTGGGGCGCGGCCGGTGTCCACAAAAGGGCCGGTGACAACCCTTCGGATTTGTCGCCGGCCCTTCTCTTGGGCCCAACCCCCGCCCAGGCCGCGCGTTACGGCCTTCGGGTCCTGGGGATGTTTCAGAAAGGCTTCTTTCCCGGTCCCGCGACGGCCCAGATCACGAGGCCGATCAGCGGCAGAAGAAACACCACCAGTGCCCAGACCAGCTTCTCACCGGTGCTCGCCGAACTCTGCAGAATCATCACAATCGCGTAGATGTCCGCGATCAAAATGATCAGCCCTAAAATGCCAGTGATATCCATGTGATCCCCCCCGAGCTGGTTGCTATTGGTTAACCACAATATAGATCATATTTTTGCGGTGATTGCCTGGGGGCAAAGGACCTTGCCCCGTTGAGCGCACGGATGTGCCTGGCCAGCTCCCTTGCCGGGCAACCGTAGGCCAAAATCGCGGCCCACCTGGGTCAGGTGACCCGCCGCGGCCTGGCCCGGAACCGCTCTGGCACGCCCTCGATACGCCAACTAGACTGATCGCACATGCGGACCCACAGGGAAGCGGACGATAGGTTCGGATCTGGGCGCGTGGCGGCCGCACCCGTGAGCACCGCAGGCCTTGCCTGCCCTGCCTTCGCCGCATCCACGCGCGCCGTCCTTGCCCAAACAACCGCGGTTCGGGGTACGAAAACCCCGTTTCAGCAGGCTCACCTTCATCATAGGTCTTAACAGGAGGCTAACTGTATGGCTAACCGGAAACACGAGTCACCCACGGACGTGCACGGCGCCGGCAAGGGTTCACGGGTCGGCGCCCCGCCGCAGCTATCGGTCCCGATTACCAAGGAACAACGCGAACACATGATTGCGGAAGCGGCGTACTACATCGCCGAGCACCGCCATTTCCACGGTGGCGATGCCTTCGATGATTGGATGCAGGCGCAGATGGAAGTCGATCAGAGACTTCAAAGTGCCTCGCGGCTGGCGAACCTCGACAAAGGCAAAGGACATCATTGATGCGATCGCGTTAGCACCTTGCGATCGGTTGTCCCAGGGATGCCCTGCCCGGCCACCACGAGGTGGGCTGGGCAGGGCGATGCCCCGGCGGGGATAGGGGGGCGGCGACCGCTGAACAGCCTTTGACGCCGGCTCCCGTTCTCTCCCTGCCTGGTTTGTTATGGCCGCATCGGCCAACCTACTACTCGCCATTGGCGTCGTAATTCTCATCGGAACTCTGATTCCGGTGCGCCGCTTGATCAGGCGGCTTCCACCAGGACCCATTGCACGGCGGTGGCACGTTCTCACCGCGCTGATCGTTCTGTTCATCGTCGGCTATATCACGTTTGGCGTTGCGTTCTGGGGCACTCACAACGCCTTGTCTTCGGTTATCGTGCCCGCGGTCTTCCTGCTCGGCGCGCTGTTCGTGTGGGCCGTCGCCGTCCTGGCGCTGAAAACTGCCAGCGATCTGCGCCGGGTCGCGCTGCTGGAGCGGGAGAACATCACTGACCCTCTCATCGGAATCTACAATCGCCGCTATCTGGATCGACGGCTCGAGGAGGAGGTCGCCAGGGCGCAGCGCTATGGGCACCCGTTGTCGCTGCTGATGTTGGACGTCGACCACTTCGGCGCATCAACGATGAACACGGCCATCAGGCCGGTGACGCGGTGCTCAGGTTCCTGGGCGAGTTGATCATGGAAGCCGTCCGCGGCCCGGACGTGGTTGCCCGCTACGGCGGCGAGGAACTCGTCGTCATATCGCCCGAGATAGCGCGTGAACGAGCGGTGGCGCTGGCCGAGCGCCTGCGTGCGCACATCGAGGCCCACGAATTCGTGGTCACGAGCGAATCGGCGTCTCGTACGGCGATTCCGTTTACGGTGAGTATCGGCGTGGCTGCCTTGGATTCAGGAATTCCTGACGCCCTGGCCTTGGTACGCTGTGCTGATGACGCGCTGTATGCCGCCAAGAGCGCGGGCCGAAACCGGGTGCGGGCCTACAAGCCATAGCCGCCCGACGCCACTGCCCGGTCTACGGGGCGTCTACCCCGACGACCCTGGCGCAAGTTCTTTGAGGTCCGCCCGACCGCTAGCCGCGTATCGAGCCATGTTGAGGCGTGGCCCCGGTGAGGGTAGTCTCTTCGGAGAGTCATAGACGAAAGGGAGTTCATATGCTGAATAGGGCTTGCCATATCCTGTCGGTGGTACTGCTGGCCGCCTTCGCTGCCGGGTGCGCTACGACCGCGCCCATCAAGACGGATAAATTCGTCGCCTACCATGATGCCGTCGAGACCCTGAGCGCCGGAAGCGCCGAGGCCCTCGCCTACGAGCGCGAATGGACCTACCGCAACTATCTGGCCCAGTTCACCGAAGGTGGTGCGGCCAGTCCCGCCGACCTGATCCTGGACTTCCCCACGGGCCCGGGCGCGCCCTTCGCTTCGGCATTGCCCGATGCCCCGCAGTACATGACCATCCGCGATACCGAAACACGCCTGGCCGAACTCAACACGCTGTTCTCGGACTATACCCTGTTGCTGATGGATCTGACCGGCGCCGATGCCAAGGATGCGGATCGGATCAGGAGCCTGGGGGAATCCTTGAACAAGAACTCCCTCAGCGCCGCCCAAGCCCTGGGCGTCCAGGCGGGTGCCAAGCCGGTGGCCCTGTTCAGCGCGGCGGCCACGGCGGCCGCCCAGGCCTATGTAAACCACCACCGCCGTGAGAGTTTGCAGGCGGTGCTGCGGGACAATCAGCCTGCCGTCGACGCCTTTGCACGTCTCGGAGCGGACGCGGCCAGCATCTCGGCCGTCGGCATCAAGACCGAATACCAGAACGACACCAAGCGCTGGGTGGACCGCTATGCCAAGGCGGCGGCGTCCAAGCGCCCGAAGCTCATCGAGGAACAGTTGGCCCTGGATGAGCGCACCGTCGCGCAACTGGATGCGCTGCGCAAGATCCACGACGGCTACCTGTTGCTGGCGCGCAAGCACGCGGAGCTGGCGACCAGCGTCGTCACCGGGAACGCCGTCGATCTGCGGCGCCTGATCGACAATGGCCGTCAGTTGCGTGATCTGTACAAACGTCTGCGCGCCACCGGCGAAGCGGCGTCCGACGCACACAAGGAATAGCCGAACCCAGGGAGAGGTGACATGCACAACCACGACAAGATAGCGATCATCGACGACTTGATCAGCATGCGCGGCAAGGTGCTGAAATCCGCGCTCACGCTGAAACTCAGTGACGGGGATTCGGCACCACTGGACGAGGCCGAGCAGAAGCTGGAAGCCAAGGTGCAGGAACTGCGCGCCGCACTGCAGCGCCAGTGGCAGGGGGAGGCGGACGAAGTACGCAGGGAACTGAGAAACGCCGGCAAACGGGTACAGCGCCGAATCACCGACATCGACAAGAACATCAAGCGCGCCGAAAAGGCGGTGGAGATTCTCGGTCAGGTCGAAGGCCTGCTGGCCAAGATTGCGTCATTGGTAGTTTGAGAGCCTGCCGCGTCCGGAGTACAAGGCGCGGTATCGATATCCGCCGGCTGGTGGGCGCGGTTCAGACCGCCTAAGGCTTGCGCCGCACGCCCCGCTGCACCGTCCCCCGACCGAACTTTGCACTGATGCTGTCGAGGGTCTCGTACAGGCGGTCCTTGTCCGATGCGGGTTCGGGCTCCGCTTCCCCGAACAGGTCGGCCTGGGCGGGGGCGGGCGCGTCCCAACCGGTCAGGCCGAGGCCGATGAGGCGCACCGGGCGGTCGGCCCAGCCTTCCTGTTGGTAGAGCGCCCAGGCTTGGCGAAAGATCTCGTCGTCACCGGCGGTGGGTGCAGACAGGCTGCGTTGGCGGGTGTGGGTCTCGAAGCCGCGGAAGCGGATCTTGAGGGTGACGGTGGCGCCCTTCAGGCCCTCGCGGCGCGCGGTGTAGCCCACTTCCTGCGCGGCCCACAGCAGTGTGTCGCGCAGGGTGTCGGCGTCGGTGACGTCGTGTTCGAAGGTGGTTTCCTTGGAAATCGATTTGCGCTGGGTGTCGGTGTGCACCGCATCGGAGGCGATGCCGCGCGCCTGGTCCTGGAGGCGGCTGGCGCCGCGCGGGCCCAGGTGTTTGTGCAGCAGCGCCGGGTCGGCACGGCGCACGTCGGCGACGGTTTTCAGGCCCAGGCGATGCAGGATCGGGGCGGTCTTGGCACCGACGCCGCGCAGCGCGGTCAGGGGCATGGGGTCCAGGAAGGCCTGCACCCGGTCCGGCGGCACCACCGTGAGCCCGTCGGGCTTTTGAAATTCCGAGGCGAGCTTGGCGATCAACCGGTTCGGGCCGATGCCCACCGAGGCGGTGAGGCCCACGGCGTCGTGGATGGCCTGCTTGGCGCGTCGCCCCACGACCTCGGGCGGGCCCACCAGGCGATCCAGCCCCGATACATCGAGATAGGCTTCGTCGATGGAGACTTTTTCCACCAACGGTGAAATCGAATCGAGCGCTTCCATGATGCGCCGGGACACCTCGGCGTAGTGGGCCATGCGCGGGCGCACGTAGACGGCGTCGGCCGGCAAGCGGCGCACGGCCTCCGAAATCGGCATGGCCGAGTGGACGCCATAACGCCTGGCCTCGTAGGAACAGGTGGCGACCACGCCGCGGCGTCCCGGATCGGCCCCCACCACCAGCGGGCGCCCGGACCACTCCGGGTGGTCCCGCTGCTCGACGGCGGCGAAGAAGGCGTCGAGATCGATGTGCATGACCAGCTTGGACATGGGGCGAGCGGTTCGGAGTCGCAGGGTGAGCGGATCGGCGGCGGCCGCCGTCAGGCGGGCCCGGACGGACAGGTCGATTATGCCGCCGGGGCCTGGGGCGTGCCAGGGGAATGGCCCCCCGAAGCGGGACCTTGGCGAACGGAGCCCGCCGTGAATTACATGTTGATCAGATTCAAGCTGCCGTTGCCGAAGGCCTCCGACCCGTTGCCGAGGTTGATCAGGCGGCACTCGTTGTAGGCGAAGTTGCTCAGGTACTTGCTCTGGGTGGCGATGCAGGTCCCGAAGTCGCCGCTCGGCTGAAGCACGTTCATGCTCAAACCAAGATTGATGGCGAGCATTTCATTGTTGGCACCCAACCACTCGTTATCGTTGGCCACGAGGCTGTGATAGCAGCCGACGATGGCACCCTTATTGGCTTTTACGATCTTTCCCAAGGCAGCAACGAAGGCGTTGCCGAGGCGCACGTCGGACAGGCGGTTGTTGAGCAGGCGCAGGTATCCGGGATCCGCGGCCAGGGTGATGGCGTCGCGCTTCATGGCGGTCGCCAACGGCTTCAGTACGGTTTGCGGGATGAGCTTGCCCGAGGTGGATTCTCCATAGAGAGACAGCCTTCCCTGGATCGTGTTGTTGGTTACGGTGGTTATGGCGGCCGGGGCATCCAGCGCCAGGGCGAATCCCGCCGCGACCATCGCCAGGCTGCCGCGAAGTCCTTCGAGGGCCAGGCTGAGTTTAGCGCCGTCGCTCGGCTTCGCGAGGTGATCGCGTACCTTCATCAGGGCGCGCTTGACCCCGGCATCGGCGACGGTCGGGTCGTTTGAGCTGCGCAGAAGCGCGTCGATCTCGGTGGCGGCCTTCTTGCGCTGGGCCGCGTTGAGCTTGGCCAGAGTCGCCACCACGTTGGAATCCACCGGCCGGTACAATTCCGCATTGGCCATGTTCAGGCTGGGCCGCAGCGTCTTGAGTGCGTTGGCCTTCGCCAGAACCGCAACCGCCTTGTCCAGGGCGGCGCCCAGATAACTGCTCAACCGGTTGTCGCTGACCTCGATGCGCAGTGCGTCGCTGATGCTCACCAGGCTGGCCCCCGGCGGCGTGGCGCCGTAGATGTTCAGGCCCGACAGACGCACGTCGGCGCAACTCTTCAACACCAGGCTGAGGTTGCCGCTGAGGCCATGCATGTCGAAGTCCCGCATGTCGACGGAGGCAAAGTTGGTCAGGCTGAAGGCCTGATTCCTGAGTTGCACCTGCGTGGCGCGTCCGGCGCCGTGAATGGTGACCGCGGCGGGCTTTGGTGACGTCAGGCGCAGGTCGTCGGCGAACTGGTGCAGGCCGGGTAGCAGGCATAGACAGATTTCCTGGTTGCCCTGTTCGATCAGGGTCCGCATGGCCTGGTCCAGGGTGGCAAACTCACCGCCCTCGCCAACGGTGGTGCAGCAGCCGCCGCTGCCGTGCTCCTTCTGGCACAAGGCGTCGATGGCGTCCTGTACGGTACTCACCCCCTGCTCGGCGAGCGGCGGGCAGTTGGCGGGGTTGTAGGCCACCTGGGTGGCGACGGAGAGTTGGGCCGAGAAGTGGATCTCGTTGTACTTGCCGGTGGCCGGCTGGCCTTCTTCCAGCAGCTCGGCGATGGCGGTGCGTCGCTCGTGGCCCAATCCCACTTTCCAGGTGACCGACGCGATGCCGTCGGCGTCGGTAGTGACGGTCTGGCTCGGCTTGCCGTTGCCGAATTCGCCGCTCTTGGCGGTGAAGCGGACCTCGGCGCCTTCCACCGGGAACTGGCCGTTGTACACGGCCACTTCCAACGGCTGGGGCAGGGCCACGGCCGCTGGGCCGGGATGGTGCGGGTCCGGCAGGGACGCGGGGCCGAGATGGTGCACGTCCGGCATGGCCGCCTGGCCGTCGCCGCCCACGTAGTACAGGTTGGTGAGCTCGCTCAGCGCCGGGAACTCGTGCCGGCAGTCGGACACGACTTTCCATTTGCCGTTCTTGCAGCTGAGGACGGCCAGCCGGGCGAAGGCGCGCAGGATACCCAGCGGTGACTGGAACACCGGCTTGCCGCTGTCGTCCTCCGGCCACTCCACGTCGGCGGTGGCCGTGCGTGCCGGGATCATCCAGTAGTCGCCGATGCGATAGCTGCCGGGCGTGAATTTGATTTCGACACCGTCCTCCAGGCCCACCCAGCCGCTGTTGCTGGCGGGCGTGGCCGGCGTCATTTCGTCCCAGCCGTCCCAGCGCCGCACCCGCGGGTTGGCCGGGAACATGTCCGCGTCCAGCGAACCGGTGGCGGTGGTCACGTCCACCGTGACCACGTTGCCCGCGGTCTTCAGTACCTGCACCAGGGTGCCGGGCTGTCCCAGCAGTTCGTGGGTGTCGTCGTAGAACTCCACCCAGCAGCCGGGCACGATGGCCAGATAGGCGTCGCGGCCGATGCTGGCCACTTCGAATTCGTCCGCCACCGGATCACCCAGCCAGCGCGTGACCTTGGTGGCGATGCTGCCGTTGTCGTGGGACCACTTGTAGCGCACCTTATCGGAAAGACTGCCGTCGTCGTGGATCTCCACCCGGTAGAGCAGGTTCTCCAGGCGCCGGTAGCCGGCTTCCGGCGACAGCAGGCAGGGGTTCTTGGGCGGCGTGCTCGGCTGCGACCGGGCCGCCAGGGTCCCGTCGGGGGGCGTGACCAGGTCGGTCCACGCCTTCAGCTCCGACAGGCAGTTCAGCTTGTCGTCGGACTTGCCCGCATGCAGGAACTTCACCTGCCACACGGTCTGTTCCCGGGTGGCGGTGTCGGGTCCGCCCAGGGCGACCTCGCGAATCAGGCCGTCTTCCAGCGCGGTGATGTGACGTTCCCAGGCTTCCAGGTAGCCGATGTAGAAACCGTCCGGTGGGTCCGTCAGCTTGCCGCTCTTGTTGTAGGCCTGGAGGTCCTTCAATGGTTTGGCCTTGGCTGGCGGCAGCGGCAACACGGTGGCCTTGGCGGGCATGACCGGCGAGGCGGCGTGCGGCAGGTCCGGCTGGGCGATGGCTTCGGCCTGCGTCGGGTTTTCGCACAACAGACCGTCGACGTAGTAGTGGCCGGCGCCGATGTGGACGTCCTTGCCGCTGGTGGTCAGTTCGAAGCCGGCGTCGCCGATGGGCCCGGCACTGGGCCCCAGACTGTCCACCGTTTCGGTCTCGATGCGGTGGTTGAGGATGTCCTGTTGTTCGTTCCAGTCCGCATCGGTCTGCACGCGCCCCTGTTGCATGCGCACCGTGCGGTAGTGTTTCGCGGGCCGGAATGTGAAGCGGGTGAAATCGGCTTTCATGGTTATCGTTCCCTAAGGTTGTGTTGCTCCGTGCCGCAGGCACGGCCCCTGAGTGAATTCAGTTCACGTAAATCACGCCGGCCTCCAGGCCGAAGCGCAGGTATTCGTCCAGTGCCTGGCGCAGGTTGGCTTCCCGCTGCGGTTGCTTGAGCAGGTTCCATACGCCCATCTCCGCGCCGTCCTCGGCCCCGGTGCGCACCTCGACGGCGGTGGACAGCTGCAGTTGCGCATAGGCGGCATCGCCGTAGTCCACCGAGGTGAAGCCCGGGGTGACGCGCACGCGCTCGCTGTTGGCCTGGGCGTCGGGCAGGTCCAGCACCACCAGATCGGGGAGGCAACGGAAGCGCCGCGGGGTCTTGGAACCGGCCGGGACATAGCAGAAGCGCACGCAGCCCTGCTGGCGGCGTTCGATCTGCACCTTGCCGGTGAACAGGCTGTTGCTCGCTTCCAGTTCGCCGGCGGTGGTGGTGCCGAACACGGTGCAGCGGTTGAGGCGCAAGCGCGTGTCCGGCAGATCGAAGGCGGCGCCGCTGCCCGCGTCGACGACGCAGTCGTTCAGGTCGGCGGCGGCGATGGCCTTGCTGGCCTTCAGCGGCCCGCAGATGCTGTGGGTCAACACCAGGCTCAGTTCGGAGCCGGTGCCGGTGTGTCGTATGCCGCCGTTGGCGGGCACCAGGGTGCAGTGGCGCAGTTCGACCCGGCGCAGGGCGCCGCTCAGTTTCAGCTGACCCGCCAGCAGCAGGCCGGACAGGCTCAGGCGGCTGTCGGCGTTGCCCTTGAAGGCGAAGTCGCCGGTCAGCACCGGCCGGCGCCGGTTGGCCGCCTCGATGGCGACATGGGTGTCGGCCAGGTCCAGGTTCGGCGCGATGGTCTCGGTGGCGTCGCTGTCGATGCGGATGAGCCAGCGCTGGCCGGCGCTGACCGCCGCCAGTGCCGCCGCCACGGTGGGTTGATCGGCGGGTACGCGGATGAGGTGGTCGAAGTCCGCCGGATCGAACAGGCCCAGGGTGGCGTCGTCCTGTTGCCGCACGGGGCGGCGGTCGTAGGGGCCGCCGCCCACGTCACCGGGAAAACCATAGGCGTAGGCTACGTCCACCTTGCCCGGATGGATGCCGGCGGGCAGTGCGATGCGTCCCAGCACCGGATCGATACCCACGAGTATTTCCCCCGTGTGGCGGGGGAACACCACGGGCGGCAGTCCCGAGTGGTCGGGCTGCACCGAAATGTTGGGAGGCGGGCGGCGCCAGTCCTCGGGGCTGACCCCGGGCAGCGCCGACAGATTGCAGATGATCAGGTTCTCCGTCGGCACCAGCTGATCGTCCACCCACACCCGCAGTACCGGTCCGCCTTCACTGTCGGCGAAGTAGCGGCGCGGGTCCGGCGTGCCGTCGACCAGGGACTGGCGGTAGGCGGCCAGTTCATCGTAGAGGACCCGGCGCGACAATGGCTCGGGCACGTTCACCGGTTCGGCCAGATGGCTGATATCGGTTTCCGTGCGCGGCCGGTTGAACAGGGGCAGCGAGCGGCCCAGCGGATCGAAGCTGTAGCGGCCGTCCGGGCCGGTGGCCTTGAAGGCCGTGCCGCGCTGCACCGCATAGGCCTGCAGCCGCCACTGATACAGGCCGATGTTGGGGATGTTGTAGCGTCCCGCCGACAACGGCCGCACTTCCAGGCTGTGGGCGGCCTGGTCGAACGGCCCGTCGATGCGCTCCAGTTGCGCGGTGTGGCGCAGGTCCGGCGTGCGCACGTTGAACAGGCGGCGATGATTGACGTGCTGGGTGGTCTCCAGCAGCTGGAAGAACTCCACCGCCCGCGCCCGCCAGCCGGTGGTGTCGTAGGCCAGTTCTTCCAATACCGGCAGCGTGCCCTTGCGCCGGCGCAGGCGCAGGGTGTTGGCCACCAGGGCGCGTTGGCCGAAGGCCTGCGTTCCCTCCACACCGTAAAGGCCGCGCACGCCGAGCAGGTCGCCGATGTAGGGGACCAGCCACTCGTCGCAGGTTTCGATGAACCAGTTGTCGTAAAGCCTGGCGATGTCCGCTTCCAGCAACGCGCCCTGTTCGGCGATCACCGTCAGCAGGGCGCGCAGCGTGCCGCCCTCCTCGGCGTCGCGCTGGCGGTAGAACGCCGGCAGCCGGCTCAGCAGGAAATCAGCGTCAATGCTCATGCGGTCAGCTCCGTGAGTTTCACGTCGTCGGGATCCAGCAGCAGGATCTGTGCCGCGACGATGGCGCCGCCCTGCCAGTGCGCGCCGCGCGCCTGCAGACGGCCGTTGGGGCCGGCGACGATCTTGGTGAAGAGCTCGCCGTGCAGGCGCATGCTGTTGAGGTCCACCCAGGCCACGCCGTCCACCGCCTGCATGCAGGCCAACAGTTCACTGCCGCTGAGTGACTGGCCGTACTGGCGCGCATGGAAGTCGTAGGCCGAGGCCAGCGCCGCGCGTATGGCGGCGATGACCTTGTCGGCCTGATAGTCCGGCTTCACCTGAATGTCGGCCCTCAGACCGAAACGCAGGATCTTGCCCGGCGCCAGTTTCATCGGTTGATGGGGCGGGCGCACCGCATCCATGGCGTCAGCCAGGTTGCGGTACAGGGTCGAGTTGGGATCGATGTCCGCGCCGTCCACGCCGGCGACGGTGACGTGCACGAGGCGCTGCTCGCCGTCCCACAGCCACACCGCCTGGGCCTTGCCGATGCCGGTATAGGCGGCGGCGAAGTCCTCGAAGTCCTGCAGCGACACGATGCGGTCCAGGGTGAGGACGGTGAGCGGTGCATTGCGGCGCGCCTCGTCGCGGGGTTCGGGGTCGGTGCCGCCGCTGGCGGCAACGGGGTTGCTGACTTCCTTCAACCCCAACGGACGTTGCAGCAGCTGGCTGATCTGACCCTGCGCCACATTGCCGGCCGCGCCGATGCCGACCCGGTAGCGCGCCTCCACGTTGGTCTGCCCGCTGGGCAGGCGCGCGCCGTGCTGGCCGTCGCCGAACTGCACGGTGACGGTGCCGTCGTCGGCGCGGCGCAGCAGGTAGGCGCGGTCCTTGGGCCGCATGGCGGTGATGCGCGGCGCCTCCTTCCAGCGCACGCCATCGACGCGAATCTCCAAAGTGCTTTCAGCGCCGGACGGCGTGGAGGCGGCCACGTAGGTGAGCGGCTGCTGGCGCAGGGTGAAGCGCTGGAACGGGCGGCTTCCATCGCCGCCGCCCAGGATCTCCGGCTGCACCTGCATCTGTTTGCTGTCGCCGTTGCTGGCCGGCGCCACGTTGGCGTTGACGCGCACGCTCACCGGCAGGTAGGCGTTCTCCAGGTCGCTTTCCAGTTCCAGCCGCGTGTAGGCGGCCTGGGGCAGGTTGCGT
>Ga0315556_1000618_pt1 | contig 22050 bp, 25 predicted proteins | sample SalMarSW160310MG_FD_202112 | JGI IMG/M metagenome (GOLD analysis project Ga0315556, IMG submission 202112) | Salt marsh sediment microbial communities from the Plum Island Ecosystem LTER, Massachusetts, United States - Salt Marsh Sediment SW1603-10 ...
CCGAATAGAACCCCCCCACCGGGTAGTCCCACGACACGTCCGATGCCAAGGCGATGAACTCGTTTCCCTTCCACGTCTCGACATGGCTCATCGTTTCGAAGCCGTAGGCGACACACACGTCCATGTGTCCCGAGGCCACCGACTTCCAAGCCTCCTGGAAACACAGGCCACCCGTCGCGCCACCACCTTCGACCCGATGCCCTGGTTTGGGAACGAGCCCGAGGTAATCCTGAGCCATGATGCCGGCCATCAGCTGTCTGCTGAAGTGATCGGAGAAGTACGAGGCGACGGATCCGTCTACCACCGACGTGAACGTCCTGAAGTCGAGTCCGAGGTCGGTGATCGTGGCGTCGTACGCCTCTTTGATCACTGCCTGGAATGTCTTTTCCGGACGAGCCTTGGCGAACTTGGACACGCCACCTGCGAGTGCGTAAACCGTACGCATTGCGCCCTTTCGTGAGTCCGAGGCGGATGCTACCTCGGTGGCGACTTCCTCCGTCTGGTGATCAACTGCACCGGTGTCCCTATGAAGGGGAACTCCTCTCTCAGTCGTCGCTCCAGATAGCGAAGGTAGCTCTCGTCGAGTTCCCCTCCGCCAACGAACAACACGAACGTGGGTGGCGCAGTCCCGGCCTGCACTGCGTACAGGATGCGCGGCCGGCGTCCCTTCCTGGTTGGCGGAGCATGAGCTTCCTGCCACTCCCGGACCAGACGATTGAGCGTGCCGGTTCCGACACGGAACTCCCGGGCCTCGATAACCTCGTCGAGGGCCGGCGCGAGCCGGTGAACCCCACGTCCTGTGAGAGCAGAGATCCTCAGGAGCGGTGCCCAGCCGACGAACCCGAGTCGATCCGCGACATCTTCAATCGCGATCTCTCGCTGCTCTCGATCTGCACCGTCCCACTTGTTGACCAACACCACCAGTCCGGCTCCTGACTCCTCCGCTGCCTGAGCGATACGTTGATCCTGTTGCACGATCCCGTCAACGGCATCGACGATCAGGAGGGCAACATCGGCCTCGGCGAGTGCCCCCTTCGCCCGCAGGACCGAGTAGAAGTCCGCCGCCTCCTTGACTTTCGGAGCTCGACGGATCCCAGCGGTGTCCACCACCCGGAAGCGGCGCCCCCCGATCTCCGTGACCACATCGATCGGGTCCCGTGTGGTTCCAGGGGTCGGCGACACCAGCACCCGCTCCTCCCCCAGCAGCCTGTTCAAGAGGGTCGACTTCCCGACGTTGGGCCTGCCGATGATCGCGAGGCTCTTCAGCTCCTCGGTCGGTCCCTCTGGCACGTCGGGGAGACGCTCTACGACCCGGTCGAGAAGATCGCCAACTCCTCTGCCGTGGAGCGCCGACACGGCCGATGGCTCTCCAAGGCCGAGCTGCCATAGATCCGCGACGTCAGGCTCCTGCTTCGCGTCGTCAACCTTGTTGGCCACGAGGATCACCGGGGTGTCGCGAAGCAAGCGGGCCACCCGCGCGTCGTCTTCGGATACGCCGGCCGTAGCGTCCACGACGAACAGCACGAGGTCGGCCGCACCTAGTGCCGCCTCAGCCTGTCCTGAGATTGCAGCAACCAGTTCCTCGCTCGGCGCGACCTCCCACCCTCCGGTGTCGACGATCAAGAACTCCCTGCCTGCCCAGTCGGCGCGGAACTCCCGCCGGTCGCGCGTGACGCCGGGCCGCTCGTCCACGACGGCGACGCGACGCCCGAGCACACGGTTCACGAGACTCGACTTGCCAACGTTCGGGCGGCCGACAACGGCCACGACGGGCGTTCTACTCACGACACTTCCTCTTGGTCACGACAACGCTAGTAAGGCGAACTTCGCTCGCCGTGCCCGGTACTTCATACGCCACAAGAGGCGCAGCAAGACACCGAGGCGAGCCGTACGCGGTACAAGGTACAAGGCACAAGGTACGGGGTAGGAACTGGCGGTGGGCACACAGGCCTACCCCCAGTTCTCTGTACCATTCCCTCCATGATCGACCATGTGCTTTTGGCGGAACCTCGAGGGTTCTGTGCCGGTGTGGAGATGGCCATCAAGGCACTCACGTGGATGGTGCGGGTCTTCGACCCTCCCGTCTACTGCTACCACGAGATCGTCCACAACCAATGGGTCGTCGGTGCGTTCGAGCATATGGGTGTCGTGTTCGTCGACGACATCGGAGCCGTCCCGGTTGGCTCACCACTCATGCTGTCCGCCCACGGGTCCGCTCCCGAGGTCGTTGCTGCCTCCGCAGACCGCGCTGGGGTCGTGATAGACGCGGTCTGTCCGCTCGTCACGAAGGTGCACCACGAAGTCAAGCGGATGTCAGCGCAGGGCTACGACATCATCTATGTCGGCCATGAAGGTCACGACGAGGCGACCGGAACAGTCGCCGTCGCTCCCGACGCGATCCACCTCCTCGAACCCGACCAATCCCTCGACGGGTTCAGGCCGCACAATCCGTCGAAGGTCGCACTCCTGGCACAAACCACGCTCGGCCTCCACGAATGGGAAGCGGTTCTCGAGTCCGCAGAAGACCGGTTCGTAGACCTCCAGACAGCCCGCCGGAGTGACCTCTGCTACGCCACCACCAACCGGCAAGAGGCCGTGAAGTCCCTCGCGAATGGATCCGACGTCATCCTGGTCGTCGGTTCGGCGAGCAGTTCCAACACTCAAGCCCTCGTGCGAGTCGCCCGACGGGAGGGAAGGCCGACCTACCGCGTCGACTCCGCCTCCCACATCCAGGATTCGTGGCTCGATGGTGCCGCCGTTGTCGGTGTGACCGCCGGAGCGTCCGCACCCGACCACCTCGTCCAAGAGGTCATCGCAAGAGTCGCTCCCTGTAACGGCTACCGGTTGCTAGCGGTCACCGACGAGGACGAGTACTTCCCGCTCCCACGGCAACTCCGCGGCTTTCTCACCGCTCTTCAGTCCGCTGTCGAGGGAGGGTTTGGGGCAAGGGCTCCGGGCCGCCCCGGCCCGCTTCAGAATGATCGCTCCTGGACGGCGACGGAGGCACTCGCCGACCTCAGGGGCTAGCCGTTTCCTCCGGCCGAAGGTCCAGTGTCGGGGAGGTGGTTTCGAGCTGACGCTCGACGCTGGGTGGTTCCCACCAACGAAGACCTCCCTCTCGCGGTGGTTTCGCCGCTGCGATGCTTCTGCCTCACCCTTTCGGGCTCTTGGGGGACCAAAACGGCTCGCACGGCGAGCCTCCTAGAGCATCGCAATGATCTTCGGGACTACTTGATCGAAGGTCAGGTCGGAGGTGTCGAGGACAACGGCGTCGGCGGCGGGAGTCAGCGGTGAGACGGGTCGCGAGGAGTCCAGCTCGTCTCGTCGGGCGAGATCTCGCTGCACGTGGTCGACCCCCGCATCCCGAGTCTCCTCTGCGCGGCGACGCGCGCGCACCTCCGGTCTGGCGATGAGGAAGACCTTGAGACGTGCACCAGGAAACACCACAGTGCCGATGTCACGGCCCTCGACCACGGCACTGCCGCCATGGGCAGCGACCCACTCGCGCTGACGGCGCACCATCTCCCTGCGCACCGCCGGGTCTGCACTCACCGCCGACACGTGCCTGTTGACCTCATCCGTTCTGATCGCTCTCGAGACGTCCTCGGAGTCGATGGAGACCTTGCCTTCCTCGTATCGAATGTCGACCTCGCGCGCCAACTCCCCGAGAGCGTGCCCCTCTGCACCTCGTCGCAACGCCTCGAGCGTGATCGCTCGGTAGAACGCCCCTGTATCCAGATGCGCCATGCCAAGAGCGGTGGCGAGCGCTCTGCTAACGGTTGTCTTCCCCGACCCCCCTGGCCCGTCGATCGCGATTACATCCATGGCCGCGGGAACCCTAGCGGTCGGCCCTCCTACCTCGGCAGCCCACTCGTTTCCCGCGATGGCAGCCATGTCCCTGTAGAAGGCCGGCCACGTCTTCGTAACGCTCTCGTCCCCCCTGACAGTCACACCTTCCTGGGCAAGGCCTGCCACCGAGAAGACCATCGCCATGCGATGGTCTTCGCGTGCGTCGAGCGTGCCGCCGTGTTGCACCCGGCGCGACACCGTCAACTCGTTGCCACGTGTATCGACGGTGGCTCCAAGCGTGCGTAGTCCGTGCACGATGCCGGAGAGGCGGTCACTCTCCTTGTGAGCAAGGGTGCCGAGTCCGGTGAGTCGCGAGGTGCCTTCTGCGAAGCCTGCGGCCACAGCGACGACCAAGGCGCCATCCGGTGCCCCCCCCATGTTCTCTTCAACCGGTCTCAACTCCTGCGGCCCCTCAACGGTGACGCCACTTCCTGACCAGTCGACGGCGCACCCCATCCGCTCCAGCACGTCGAACACCGCCAGATCGGGTTGAAGACGATCACGCTCGACGTCCTGGATCGTGACCTTCCCACCGGTGATGGCAGCAGCGAGTGCCGGGTACACGGCCAGACCGGCGTCCGGAGGCACCGAGAAGTTGGTGGAGGCGTACCGTTCTCCAGGGGGCACATCGACTCCTCGGGAGCCAAGGTGCGAGATCGCGCCGAATGCCCGCATGACCTCAACGGTCGCCTCGACGAACGGTCCCGACGCCAGCTCGTCCCAGAAAACGAGGAGCCCGTCGAGGTTGGGAGCGATCATCGCGACTGCAGAGACGAACTGGCTAGATGCCGACGCGTCGACAAACACTTCACCGCCCGTCAGCGATGCTCCGTCGACCACGATCGGGAGGGCGTCCCCATCGATGTGGGCACCCAATGCTCGTAGCGCGTGGATCAACGGTGCAAGGGGTCGCTCCCTGAGGCGGGCTTCACCGTCGATTCGTACCTCCGTGCCACACAGGGCAGCTACGCCGGTCAGGAACCGTGCCGTCGTCCCAGACGCGGCTGCCCAGATGTTCCCCCCGGTGAGACCGTTGGTGGAGTCGACGACCAGATCGTCCTGCTCCTCGCGAATGTGGACGCCGAGAGCCCGGAGCCCGCCAATCATCGCCTCCGAGTCATCGCACGCTGCCGCACCCCGGAGACGGCTCACGCCGCCGCTGAGGGAGGCGACCACGAGTGCCCTGGCCGTGACACTGCGTGAGCCGGGGACGTTCATCGTGCCGAAAGCTCGGCGAGGTCTGATGCGACGCGTCATCGTTCTGTTGCAGCGTAGAGACTCCGGACTTCCTCAATCCCCAGCGGCCTGCTGTTGCCGGGCTTGAGGGTGTGGTCGCTGAGGGGACCGATCGCCGTGCGAACGAGTCGCACCACGGGCAGGTCCACCGCATCGCACATCCTCCGTACCTCCCGGTTCCGACCCTCAGTCAGAACGATCTCTAGGAGGGCCTCTTCTTCCAGACGATCGACGACTCGTACCGACACGGGGCGTGCGAGGCCATCCTCGAGTTCGACCCCTCCTCTCAGACGACGAACCCGCACCCTTGTCGCGTTTCCTCTGACCCGCACCAGATACGTCTTGTGGACTCCATACCTGGGATGGGTGAGGCGTTCGGTGAGAATCCCGTCGTTCGTCAGCACGATGAGGCCTTCCGAATCGCTGTCGAGGCGACCGACCGGATACACGCGAGTCTCGGTTGGAACCATGGCGACCACGGTTGGCCGGCCGTGGGTGTCCTCGGCAGTACTGATGACGCCGAGCGGCTTGTTGAGTAGGAAGTAGACGAGCCCAGGAGCAACCGGCAGAGGAACCCCATCGACCTCGACAAGAGCGGTCTCAGGATCGATCTTCTGTCCGAGATGAGCAGCGACTCCATTCACGGTCACGCGGCCCTCGATGATCATCTCCTCGGAGCCGCGACGTGACGTGAGGCCGGAGTGTGCGATGAGCTTCTGCAGGCGTTCGATCATTCGGAGCGGAAGCTCTCCTCCAACGACTCCACGACCGTTGAGGGGGGCACATGGTCGGCGAGCGGAGGCAGCTCATCGAGCGAGTTGATGCCGACCTTCTCGAGGAACAGGCGCGACGTCTCGTACAGAGCGGGGTTTCCTGGTGTCGAGAGCCGCTCACGTTCCTGGATCAGGCCCCTCCGCTCGAGTGTCCGTACAGCGGAACCGGAATCGACACCCCGAATCTCTGTGATCTGCCCCTTCGAGACAGGTTGCTGGTACGCGATGATCGACAGCACCTCCATCGCCGCATTCGAGAGCCGAGCCGAGGACGCTGAAACGGCGAAGCTTTCCAGGAATGGACGCGTCTCGGGTCGGGTGTAGAGACGCCATCCGCCGGCCGTCTCCCGGACGACAAGTCCTGAGCCCCGCTCATCGAGAGATGCTCGGAGCGTGCCCATGCTACGGTCGACGTCGTCGACTCCGATCTCCAGCACTTCCGCGAGTTGCTCCCTCGACACAGGCTCCTCGGCGACGAACAGGATCGCCTCGATGACACGGGCGAGTTCGATGTCACTCACGGCTCACTCCCACTCGCTCTCGATCGTCAGGTCCACCACTGCCGCCTTCACTCGAATCTCCGAAAGCCAGCCGCTCTGGGTGGCTTCCACGACCCCCCAACGGGCGAGTTCCAGAAGAGCGAGGAAGTAGGCGATGACCTCTACCGGGCGTTCCGTATGTGCAACGAGGTCAGAGAAGCCTGCTTCGGCGTCCATGGTGACGCGCCTGCGGAGATCTGCCATCGCATCCGCGACCGATGGCAGGTCGAGGTCGAGATGGTCGAGGTCGGGCTCGGCGGTCGTCGTTTCGAAGAGTTCGGCCGCGAGCCGCGCCAGCCGGTCGCCATCGATCGGTGGCAGCGTGTCGGGCCGAGGTGGCAGGGGGAAATCGATGCCCCATGAACGCGACATGAACCGGTCGGCACGGTCCATCCTGTGGGCGATCACCGCGGCGACATCCTTGAACGTGACACACGCGAGGAGCCGCGCGAGGAGCCGATCCCGCTCTTCTAAGAGTTCCAGTTCCTCGTCGAGGTCAGCCCCATCCGACGTAGGTAGAAGGCGGCGGGCCTTGAGCTGAATGAGCGTCGACGCGATCAGCACGAACTCGCTGGTGACTTCGAGATCGAGACGCTCGATCTCCTCGATGACCGCCAGGTACTCATCGACCAGGTCAACCAGGCTGACTGCGGTGATCTCGAGCTGGTGACTCGTGATCAGTTGGAGCAGGAGGTCCAGTGGACCTTCGAACACGGCTGTCTTGACTTCGTGTGTCTTCACGGCGCCCATCATCGTATTGGCGGGACGCTGTTCAGACGCGCCTTTCGATCCGCCTCAACGAGCAGCGCCCAGTCCTCGAGTGGCACACTCGCCGGCCTTCGGCTGTGGTGGTACCTGGCATAGTCGACGACGAGCCGCTCTACCCCTTCTCGTTCCAGCAGCTCCGCGCCAATGGGACCATGGTCCAGATATCGAGCGAGCCGACCTTTCACCGGGATGTGGAATTTCGCTCCTGCGCTCGCGAGCGATCGTCCCCAGACACCCAGTCCGGAGGCCTGCTTGCCGACGTCATGCAGGAGTGCCGCACGGCGAAGGGCCGCTGGCGCTCGGCGGGCCGCCGCAAGCCCATGCTGCTGGTCGGCGGATGGCTGGGCGAAGAACAACGTGGCTTCTCCGTCGGAGCGAAGCAGTGAGCGAACCTCCTCCCGTTGAGCGTCCGTCAGTGGCTTCGCAACGAGCGCTTCGAAAAACCTCCTCGCGAGGTGCCACCATCCGCCGAGTCCACTCACGTCAGCCCCACGACACCTGCGAGCGCTCGGATCGGTACGGTCAGAACCATCGAGAACTGCGGAATCCACAACAACGCGAAGATGATCAGGAGCCCGAAGGGTTCGATTGAGGACCACACGCGTCTCCCTCCTGGCCCAAGCGCAAGCGGCAGGAGGCGGCTGCCGTCGAGCGGTGGAACGGGCAGGAGATTGAAGATCGCCAAGACGACGTTGATGTAGGCGAAGTAGAAGATGACATACGCCACGATGCCGCTGGTGAACGGCAAGAGCACCCTGCCGCCAACCAGCGCAAGAGCGACGTTCGTCAACGGCCCGGACACACCTACGAGGGCCATGTCACGGATGGGACGATGAAGATGAGCCGGCACGACCGGCACGGGCTTCGCCCACCCGAACACCGGAGCACCCGTGAACGCGAGTACGGCGGGCACGAGCAAGGTGCCGACCGGGTCGATGTGGACCAGTGGGTTCAGCGTGATACGTCCGGCATCGCGGGCAGTCGTGTCACCGAACCGTTCCGCGATCCAGCCGTGGGATACCTCGTGCAAGATCACCGACGGAATGAGCACGGCGATCAAGAGGAGGTTCTGACTGAGGTTGCTCAAGAGCGTGATTTGCAGTCGAGGCACAACACCGACTCAGGTCGTGCTTCGAGTCGAGCGCTCGAGATCGGTTTCCCGCAGCGATCACATACCCCGTAGGTACCTTCTTGGATCTTCGCCAAGGCACGATCGACCATGCCGACACGGCGTGCGAGGCTCTGAACGAGCCCGATCACCTCGCTGCGTTCCGCCGCGGCAGCACCTGCATCCGCGAACGAGCCTGGGAATTCGACGTCCGAGCGAAGGTTCCCCTGGTCGGTCGCGCCAAGCTCGTCGAGTTGTCGAACCAGTTCCTCGCGTTCGGACTCGAGTGCTGAACGGATGGAGTCCATTGTTTGTTCACCTGCTCCGCGGATGCGACAAGACGTACACTTCGTATAGATGCTGGGGCGACACCTTGGTGTACACCTGTGTCGTAGTGATATTAGCGTGTCCCAGCATCTCCTGGACGGTTCTCAGGTCCGCTCCCCCTTCAACCATGTGCGTCGCTGCGGAGTGCCGAAGGACGTGCGGCGAGATGCGATCGCGTTCGACTCCGGCCTTCTCGGCGTGACGCTTCACGATCACCCAGACTCCTTGTCGACTCAACCGCCGCCCCCGCACGCTCAGAAACAGTGCCCCAGGGTCGGGGCGGGTGCCCTTGAGCCGCATCCTGTCGGGAAGGTACTCGGTGATAGCCGAAACTGCGTGTCCGCCGACTGGTACCACTCTCTGATGAGACCCCTTGCCGGTCACGATCGCGGTCCGCTCTACTAGGTCGACCGCTTCGAGATCCAGTCCGACTGTTTCCGTAACCCGTGCGCCCGTCGCGTACATGAACTCGAGCAGCGCGCTGTCTCGCCGGCCGAGCGTTGTCGTGCGATCCGGGCTGCCGAGAAGCCGGAACACCTCGTCGACACTCAGGGCCTTGGGAAGACGACGAGGAAGCTTGGGCGTCTCGATGAGCGCGGTCGGGTCTGTGCCGGCTAACTCCTCCCCAACGAGGAAACGGTGAAAACCTCGGAGCGACGCGATCTTGCGAGCAACGGTGGATGGAGCGAGCATCGAGCCGTGCAGCGTCGCCACGTACTCGACGACCAGCCCTGACGAGGGTTGTCGCCCTTCGAGAAACGCTGCGTACTGACCGAGGTCACGCCGGTAGGCGACGAGCGTGTTCGCCGAGAGACCCCGCTCCACGGCAAGCGACGACAGATACTCCTCTATCCCCTCTTCGGTCGTCACTTCGGCAGCCGGGTCAGGAGCTCCGTCGGGTTCGTGTAGGCCAGTCCAAGACTCTCGGCGACGGCCTTGTGTACCACGTGTTCGCCGATCACGTTCAGCCCCAGAAGCAACTCGGGGTGCAGCGCAACCGCACCCGCGACACCGTTGTCGGCGAGTGCGAGCACGTAGGGAAGCGTCGCGTTGGTGAGTGCGTAGGTCGATGTGTGCGGAACCGCTCCAGGGATATTGCCGACCGCGTAGTGAACGACTTCATGCAGCACATAGGTCGGGTCCTGGTGCGTCGTCTCCCTGCTCGTTTCGAAGCACCCGCCCTGGTCGATGGCGATGTCGACCAGGACCGAGCCCCGCTTCATCTCCTTCACGGTCGCCTCGGTCACCAGCTTCGGAGCGGAGGCGCCAGGCAGCAGTACTGCCCCGATGACCAGATCTGCATCCCGGACCTGCTCTTCGATGGTCAGCAGGTTCGAAGACAAGGTGAGGATTCTGCCGCGGTAGATGGCGTCGAGCCACTGCAGTTTGCGAACGTCGGTGTCGAGGACCACGACTTGCGCACCGAGCCCGGCGGCCATCATGGCTGCGTTGGCCCCGGCCATGCCTGCACCGATGACCACCACCTTCGCCGGCATCACGCCGGGTACACCTCCGAGGAGAATGCCCCTCCCCCCGTGCGCTTTCTCGAGGAAGTAGGCGCCCGCCTGGGTTCCCATCCTCCCTGCAACCTCCGACATCGGAGCGAGGAGTGGAAGTGCTCCGCCGGGAAGCTCGACCGTCTCGTAAGCGATGCCGATTGCACCGCGTTGAAGCATCGAGTTGGTCAGCTCGGGATGGGCGGCAAGGTGGAGATATGTGAACAGCACCTGTCCGCTGCGGAGCATGGCCACCTCCGGTGGTTGTGGTTCCTTGACCTTGAGCACCATGTCGGCCGTCTCGAAGACGGCGTCGGGGGAAGGCAGGATCTCGGCTCCCTGCAGTGCGTACTCCTCGTCGTGGATGGTCGATCCCTCTCCGGCCTCTGTCTCGATCACGACACGATGACCTCGATCGACCAACTCGCGTACGCCGACCGGGGTGATCGCTACGCGGTGTTCACCCGGCTTGATCTCCTTGGGGACTCCAATGATCACGATTCGAACTCCCTTCTCAGCGCCTGAAGCCCTATGACGGTCTTCGCATCCACGATCGTTCCTTTATCAACCCTACGCAGCGCGTCGGCGATCGGCATCCGCACCACGGTGGCATGCTCTTCTTCGTGCCCTTGAGGACTTGCCGGCACCGCTTCGAGATCCCAACCGATGAAGAGCCATATGCGCTCGTCGGAGAACCCTGGCGTCGTGTAGATGCCTCCTATGCTGGTTAGTCTGCCCGGCCGCCACCCGACCTCTTCCTCGCACTCGCGAATGGCGGTAACCTCCACGGGCTCCCCGTCGACGTCGCGTTTTCCTGCGGGGATCTCCAGCAGCCGGGCGTTCAGCGGGGCACGCTCCTGCTCGATCAGGATCACGTCATCGCCGATCACGGGCACCACTGCGACTGCACCGGGATGATGCACCACGATGCGCAGCAGGTGCTGCCCATCGACGAGGAAGTGAACACGCTCGATAGCGAGGAAGGTACCCCCTGAAACGAAGCGCTTCCCGAGTGTGGTCACCGAGTCTGAGGCTCCATCAGGTCGACCTTGCCGCTGTCTTCCATGAGCCCGGCACGATGACTCAACGCCGCTCGCACGAGCCCGAGGAACAACGGATGCGGATCATCCGGACGCGAACGAAACTCCGGATGGAACTGCGTCCCGATGAAGTACGGATGGCTTGGCAGCTCGACGATTTCGACGAGCGCGTCGTTCGGAGACGTTCCCGACAATCGCAGGCCGGCTTCCTCGAGGTCCTTGCGGTAGCGGTTGTTGACCTCGTATCGATGCCGGTGTCGTTCGTAGATGAGCTCTTCGCCGTACAGGGAGTGTGCGAGGGATCCCTCCGCGAGTTTCGCGGGGTACAGTCCGAGCCGCATGGTGCCGCCCATCTCGGAGACGTCTTGCTGGCTCTCCATGAGGTCGATCACCGGGTGGAGGGTCGTCGGATTGAACTCCGCGCTGTCGGCTTCACTCAGTCCGAGCACGGACCGAGCGAATTCGATGACGGCGCATTGGAGACCGAGACACAGCCCAAGGAACGGGATCCTGTTCTCGCGGGCATGGCGGATCGCCGAGATCTTGCCCTCGATGCCTCGGATTCCGAATCCTCCGGGAACCACGATGCCGTCGACACCTGCCAGATGTTCACTCGCAAGAAGGCTGCCCATGTCGTCGCTGGGAATCCACCGGAGCTCGAGCAACGCATCGGAGGCGGCCGCCGAGTGGCGGAGTGCCTCCACCACCGACAAGTACGCGTCTGGGAGATCGACATACTTGCCGACAAGCCCGATGGTGACTGGGCGGGTCGCCCGGCGAGCCCGTTCGACCATCGCACGCCACGCAGTCAGATCAGGTGGAGGCGTGTCGAGCTGCAGTCGCCTCGTGATCACCGTGTCGAGACCAGCCTCGTGCAGCTCGAGGGGCACCTCGTAGATGTTGTCGGCGTCTTGTGCGTTCACGACGGCGTCCTTTGAGACGTCGCAGAACAACGAGATCTTCTGAATGGCGTCGACTCCGACCGGCCTGTCGGAACGGACGACGATCACGTCGGGGCGGATCCCTCGACTTCGTAGCTCCGCAACAGAGTGCTGAGTAGGTTTGGTCTTCAGTTCCTCCGACGCGGCGATATACGGGACCAGCGTCACGTGTACGAATACCGTGTTGTCCGGGCCGAGATCGTTGCGGAGCTGTCGTATCGCCTCGAGGAATGGGAGACTCTCGATGTCGCCGACTGTCCCTCCGACCTCCGTGATGACCACGTCGATCTCGTCTCTGTCTCCGATGCGTCGAATCCTCGATTTGATCTCGTTGGTGATGTGGGGAATCACTTGCACGGTGCCGCCCAAGTAGTCGCCCCTGCGTTCCTTCTGAATCACAGACAGATAGACGGATCCGGTTGTGACGTTCGAGTCGCGTCTGAGATTCACACCGGTGAAGCGCTCGTAGTGACCGAGGTCCAGGTCGGTCTCGCCCCCGTCGTCGGTGACGAACACCTCACCGTGCTGAAACGGGTTCATGGTTCCGGGATCGACATTGATGTAGGGGTCGAGCTTCTGGTTGACGATGCGAAGACCCCGGGCCTTGAGGAGTCGACCCAGTGAAGATGCGGTGATTCCCTTGCCGAGGCTGGAAACCACACCACCCGTTACGAACACGTACTTCGCCACGGGACGTCATCGTAGCAGCCCCGAGCGAACCGCCGGGGATCTCAGTCGGAGTTGGCCGCGGCGAGAAGCTCCTGGGCGTGCAAGCGCCCCTGCACAGACTCGGGCAACCCCGCGAGCATCCTCGAGAGCTCTCGCAACCGAGTTTCACCCTCGACCCGCTCAACGACCGCAGACGTGCCCACCCTTGTCACAACGAGGTGGTGGTTCGCGAAGGCGGCGACCTGCGGAAGGTGAGTCACACACAGCACCTGGCGTCCTTCGGCCAACCTGGCGAGCTTGCGGCCGAGAACGAGTGCCGTCTCCCCGCCGACGCCCGCATCGATCTCATCGAACGCGAGAATCGGAGCGTCGCCGGCGTGTGTCGCCAACCGAAGAGCGAGGACGACCCGGCTCAACTCTCCGCCCGACGCAATGCGTTCCAGAGGCCCGGGGGCCATGCGTGGATCGGACGAGAAGCCCACCTTGACGGCGTCCGCCCCGTCGGGGCCCGGAACGGAGGGCTCGACGGAGATGGAGAGGCGTGCACGGCCGAGTCCCAGATCTGTGAGCTGCTTTGCAGCGTCGGACTCGATTTGTGTTGCAGCCATACGCCGCGCTTCGACAAGCACCGTTCCCGCCGCGGTGAGTTCCATTCGTGCCGCGTCGAGTTTCTCTCCCAAGGTGCCGGCATGATCCAGCAATCGCTCGAGTTCCTGCAGGCGCTCTTCGACCCCCGCAGCGAATGCGAGCACCTCCCCGAGGGTGGAGCCGTACTTGCGCCGCAGCTCGGCCAACCGCCCGAGCCGCAGCTCGACCCCCTCGAGCGTTGCCGGATCGTGATCGACGGACTCTGCGAGTTCACGGACCAGTCGGGAGAGATCCGCGCCAAGGACCCCGAGAGTGTCAGCCGCCTCTGCGAGCTGAGCGCTGGTCGGGTCGACCCTCGCCACTCCCCGGAGTTCCCCGATGACCTCGCCCGTGGCGTCGATGATCGTGTCGAGCCCGCTGCGAGCACGGTCGAGTCGCTCTGTCAGCTCACCTGCACTCCGAAGACGAGCCGCCCGGCCCGTGAGGACCTCGTCGTCTCCCTGCCGGAAGTCGGCCGACGTGATGTCGTGGAACTGGTATCGCAAGATGTCTCGTTCGCGCTCCAGTGCCTCTCTGTCACCTCCAAGCAGTGCGATATCCTCTTCGAGTCGGCGAACCTCCCTCCACGAGTTCCGGTACCGCTCGATAGCGCCGACGTCGTTTAGAGCGCTGTCGACGAGCGCACGCAACGCGGATGGTCTCAACAGGTGGAAACGGTCATCCTGTCCGACGATCTCGATGAGGTCGTCCGTCCGCTCGTCGAGGACGCGATTCGGCACCATCTCTCCGTTGAGGTAGGCGCGGCTTCCCCGGCCGCCGATTCTGCGGGTGACCACCATGTCGGTCCCCTCGACAATGAGACGGCCCTCCACGAGGGTCTGGTCGCCGTGCGGACCGATCGCGTCCGACGGTGCCCGTTGGCCGGTCAGCAGTCTCAGCGCCCCGAGCAACATCGTCTTGCCCGCGCCGGTCTCTCCGCTCACGACGGTGAGACCCTCCCCCGGCTCGATCCGGACATCCTCGAGGATCCCGAGGTTCACGACCCTCAGTTCATCGAGCACGTTCAGCCACCCACCGACCTTCGGTCCTCGTTGAGGTGGAACTTCTCCTTGACTCTCGTCGGAAATGACGTCCCGGATACCTCGATGAACCGCACCCGGTTCGTTCCACGCTCTATCGAGATCTGGTCGCCGGTGCCCGCGGTCCCCAGTGAGCGTCCGTCAACGGTGACCGCTGCGGGTCGATCGGCAACCAGCGTGCAGCGGAGCTTGGCATCCGGATGCAGGAGCAGACTCTTGGAGAACAGCGAGTGCGGCGCCACCGGCGAGATGATGAGTGCCTCGACCTCGGGAGCGACGAGCGGTCCGCCCGCCGACAGGTTGTACGCTGTCGAGCCGCTCGGGGTGGCGAAGACGAGCCCGTCGGCGTGATAGTCGATGAAGCGTTCTCCGTCGACCTCTACTTCGATGGAGATGATCGAGTGTCCCTCGGTCTTTTCGACAACGACGTCGTTGATCCCTTCGGTCCCCGGTTCATCGTTCAAGCTCGCCTGGATGGTCATCCTCGACGACTCCTGCCAGGCGCCGGACGCCAACACGTCGAGCGCCCGGTCGAGCTGTGCGGGTTCGACGTCTGCGAGGAAGCCCTTCCGCCCGACGTTGATGCCGAGCAGCGCAGCCCCGGCTCGGAGCGCGATTCGGCCCGCCCACAGCACCGTTCCGTCTCCTCCGACAGCCACGACCGCATCGATGTCGTCGTCTGCCCCGACGATCTCGATCCCACGTAGGCGGCACCCTTCGCGAAGGCGTTCTGCCACAGCGCCCGCTTGCGGGCGCTCCTCGTGCACCACCAGTGCCAGTCTCACGTGCTCAACCACCTGACGGCTCATCATGCTATGGATCCGGGACGTACGATACCCCCTCGTCCAGATCCGCCGGGGCGGCGTGCACCGACCCCTCCCCACACCGTGCCCACAGCAGGAACTCGATGTTCCCATCGGTGCCTTCCAGCGGTGAGCGCATGAGGCCCCTCGTGCCTAGTTCCGCGGCGGCGAAGCATCCGATCACCTTGTCGACCGTTTCAAGACGTACTTCGGCGTTGCGCACGATCCCCCCCTTGCCGACTTGGTCCCGACCTGCTTCGAACTGTGGTTTCACGAGCACGACGTACTCGGTTCCACGCTTGCCGCACGCGGCGAGGACAGACACGACGGTGCACAGCGAGATGAACGAGAGGTCCGCGACGATGATGTCGAAAGGGGCGCCCAGAGTGGCCGGCTCGGCGTACCGAATGTTGGTGCGTTCGATCACGCGAACGCGGGCATCCGTCTGCAGACGCCAGGCGAGCTGCCCGTACCCCACGTCAACCGCCGTGACGGACGATGCCCCCGCCTGGAGCAGGCAGTCGGTGAATCCTCCCGTTGATGCCCCGGCGTCGAGGCAGGCGGAGCCTTCGACACGGATGGGGAAGACTTCGAGGGCACCAGCGAGCTTCTCACCTCCGCGCGACGCGAAGCGTCGCCCGGAGTCCCCAATGGAGATCGATACCTGGTCGTCGACCAGCGTGTTTGCCTTGCCCGCGGGAATACCGGCGACCGAGACAAGCCCGCGTTCGATCACGTCCTTCGCGGCCGATCGGCTCATGACCAGCCCCCTCCGAACGAGCTCCACGTCAAGGCGTCGACGTGTCAGGCGGACGGCTCCTCGTCCATCTCCAGGCGGCTCGCGAGCAGTTGCGCGAGCCGTTCGGCGATCTCGGCCGCGTCGGCAGGATCTGCGTCCGAGAGCTCGGCGAGAAGTTGGGCCACGTGCGTATCATCCATCACAGGCATTATCACAGGCCACCACGACAGGAGGGGTCATTTGATTCCGATCCGTGACGCGAACCCTGGTGTCACCCGACCGTTGATCACGTGGCTGATCATCGGTGTGACAGCCTTCGTGTTCTTCTTCGTGCAACCCCACACCGAACAGGCCGCCTATGAATTCGACCTCGCACACGCGGCTGTTCCCTGCGAGCTGTCGTCGGGGGCGCTCCTCGACCACGGGGACATCAATGGATGTTCCGACATCTCGAACCCCCCTCCGCTCTTTCCAAGAAAGAACCTATGGGAGAGCGTCATCGTGTCCATGTTCCTCCACGCGAGCTTCTGGCATCTCGCCGGCAACCTGTGGGTGCTATGGATCTTCGGCAACAACCTCGAGGACGCGTTCGGGAAGCTGGGGTATCTGGTCTTCTATCTGCTCTCCGGTGTTGTCGCGACCGCCATGTTCGTGTTGTCGACGCCAAACGCCATCACACCGCTTGTCGGAGCCTCCGGCGCGATCGCGGGTGTGATGGGGGCCTACCTGGTCCTGTATCCGAGGGCGAAGATCGTCTCGGTGTTCCCGATCCTGTTCTTCCTTCCCATCGCCCTTCCTGCTGCCCTGTTCCTCGGCATATGGCTCGTGGGGCAGTTCTTCTTGAGCGGGAGCGGCGTTGCCTGGCAGGCTCACATCGGAGGGTTCCTGTTCGGCGCGGTGGTTGCGATGTTGCTGCGGCCCGCGCTCCTCGCGCACCGGCGTCGTCTCAGGCCGGGTCGATTCGCTCAGGCAGGTTGACGATCGATTCCACGATCACGTCGGGCTCCAGACCCTTGGGAACATCCTTCTCTGAGGTGGCAATCCCTGTGAGCACGAGAGCGGCGTGCCACCGTTCGGCCCTCGCCATCGCCAGGTCGGTTTCGGGGCGATCGCCCACGACCCACACGGGTCCCGGCTTGAGCCGCTCCTTGATGAGGGTCCTGATCGCAGAGTGAGGCTTGCCCGCTACCAGTGGTCGTACGCCTGAAGCGGCTTCGATAGCGGCCACGATCGCACCGGCCCCGGGATGGATTCCCCCCGCACCCGGAAATGTGATGTCGGTGTTCGTCGCGATGAACCGGGCACCGTTGCGGATGGCGGCGGCGGCGGCGTCGAGCTTCGTGTAGGAGAACTCCCTGTCGAGTCCCACGACAACGGCCCTCGCGGAGGATGGGTCGTCTGTCATCGGGATGGATCTGGCCGAGAGCGCTTCGACGATCCCGCGGCCGCCCACGACCATGGTGTCGGGCTTGTCCGATTCGAGAATCGAGGCGGCGGCCTCTGCCGATCCCAGGATTTGATCGACGGACGCCTCGTACCCGCCGATCTCGGCGACTTTGCTCGCCGTCGCCTCCACGGTCTCAGTGGAGTTGTTGGTCACGAAGAGAATCGTGAACCCTTTCGACTCCAGTTGTCGTAACGCGTCGGCTGCCCCTTCGATGGCCGTCGATCCACGGTAGATCACCCCGTCGAGATCGCAGACGACATTGCCTTGCCTTCGGTCACCCGCTACAACTTCGGACATGTTCACACCTTTCCGAGGCACCTGCTTCGCCGATGACGTGGCCGCCTCGACGAGCCCGCCGTACGACATGATCGACGATGTCGTCCGGTTTCGGGAATCGTCACCCCACAACATCGCCCACCTTCTGCTCCCCGACTCACACGAAGAGGCATCTCGGTTGCTCTCGAGTTGGAGGCGCTCTGGGGTGGTTCGGACCGACCCGACGCCGCGCTTCTACCTGTACACGATGCAGTATCGCGCAGCCGATGGGCTCGCCAGAGAGGCACGCGGCGTCATCGGTGCGATGGGGGTCGAAGACTTCGGACCTCGGGTTCTCGCGCACGAGGAGACCATGACCGATACCGGAACGGATCGACGGCAGCTCCTCGAAGCGACCCGCGCCAACCTCGACCTCATCATTGCGCTGTCGCCCTCCTCCACGCTGTCCGGCCTCCTGGAGCCCCACGGATCCCCGCGCTGGGTCGTCGAACGTGAGGGGGTACGACACGCCGTGTACGACCTTCGCGATCCGAGAATATGCTCGGCTATCGACGCACACCCTCTGGCGATCGCCGACGGCCACCACCGCTACGGGGCAGCCCTGGACTTTCGCGCTTCTCGAAGAGGCCCCGGCCCCTGGGACTCGATCATGGCGTTCGTCGCGCCCGCCGAAGGAAGCGGTCTGGACATCCGGCCCATCCACCGATTCTTCCCTGCCCTTTCGTGGACGACGCCCGAGAGTCGCTTCGATCTTCGCCCCGGACCGGGGTCTGTGCCGACCGAGCCCGGGACGATCACGGTCGTGCGCGAGTCCGGTTCGTGGCACCTCACCCCAAAGATGGAGGCGCTGCAGCGGCTTCCCCATCCGTGGCAGCGTGCGAGCACTGCGGTCGCTCGAGAATTGCTCTACCCGGCGCTCGGTGTGCACGAGAACGACGCCGAGTTCCATGGAGATCCTGATCGGCTTATTGATCGCCTCAGGGACCACGCAGAGGGTGCTGTGATGCTCATGGCCGCCGTTCCTGACGACGCCGTCTCCGAGGCAGCGGATGACCGATTGCGCTTTCCCCGCAAGACGACCCTGTTCATGCCGAAGCCGCTCGCCGGTCTGATCTTCAGGTCCTTCGACGATCAAGCACCTGCATGAGGTCGATCATGGTGGGTGTGACTGGGCGAAGCAGTACGGCGTCCAACGGCACCCACTCGACGCCGGCGGCATCGTCCCCGACCGCGAGTTCACCGCCGATCACGGTCGCGTAGAAGTCGATCAACGTGTAGTGCCACTCCGGAGGGTCACCGGGCCCAATTGCTTCGCCGACCCATGCGATTTCACCGACAGAGACGACATAGCCCGTCTCCTCGAGCAACTCACGCGAGACGGCGTCCCGGAGGGTCTCTCCGTACTCGACCTTGCCTCCCGGCACCGCCCACAGTCCCTCGTTTCCTCCTCTGCCCCTCTGGATCAGCAGCAAGGACCCGTCTCGAACGACGACGCCACCCACACCTGGGATCGGACGACGGTCAATCATCGTGGTGCATGGTGATCAGCCGCGCCTTGAAGCCCTCCCCTTCGAAGAAGTTCTTCGCGGCGCGATGTCCGGGTAACACCGAGACATCGAAGGACGTGACGCCTCGTGTATTCGCTTCCGATCTCAGCAGGCGCACCATCGTCTCTCCCACTCCGACTCCTCGAGCTTCCGGGTGTGTGAACACGACCTCGATCCGGCAAATGGGTGACGTCAGGTCCGCCACGAGGAATCCAACCGGCACGTCGTCGAAGAGACCGACGATACAACCACCGAGCTTCGACTCGAGCGCAACCTCGATCGGCTCGGGCAGCCCGTCCGTGGCCGACCAGTCGGGACGAAGCGTCGCCATCTCCTCATCGAGCAAGTGGTAAAGACGGATCAGTTCGTCGAGATCGTCCGAAGTGGCAAACCGTGATGAGGGGCCGGTCACCGTCGTTCCCTTCGAGTCACACCCCACTTGGTAACCAGCCACATGGCTTCGAGCACGATGGGGAGACCCATCTTCGATTTCCCCGCCCTTCGATCTCGGAACATGATGGGAACCTCTTCTATGCGCATTCCTTCCTGCACTGCTCGCCAGGCCATCTCGACCTGGAAGGCGTACCCGGACGCGAGGCAGGTTTCGGGATGCAGACGCTTGAGCGCCTCCTTTCGAAACGCCCTGAATCCGGCAGTCGCGTCCTGCACGGGCACTCGAAGCATCAACTTCGCGTAGGTGTTGGCCCCCTTCGAGAGGATCCGGCGGTGAAGGGGCCAGTCGGGTGTGGAACCTCCTTCGACGTATCTACTGCCGATCGCGAGGTCCGCGCCACGATCCACCGCCTCGATGAGTAGCGGAAGCGCGGCCGGATCATGGGAGAAGTCGGCGTCCATTTCACACAGGATGGTCGAACCGCCGCCCATCGCTTCGTTGAACCCACGCGCATAGGCGCGTCCGAGGCCCTGCTTGGAGGCTCTGTGAACGACACCAACGAGTTCATGCCTGGAGGCGAGCGAATCGGCCAGCTCCCCGGTGCCATCGGGGGAGTCGTCGTCGACCACCAGGACGCGGTAGCCGTACCGGATCACGGCGGTCACGATCGAATCGAGGTTCTCCCGCTCGTTATACGTCGGTATGACAACGGTGACAGACGAGGGATCAGTCCGCACAGTCTTTGCAGATTAGCTTCCGCTTGTTGGCGAGCTGGCTCGTACGCTTGACGAGGAAACACGACTGGCATACGAACTCGTCTCCTCGGACACTCTCGGCGTCGGTATCGAGTGTGAGCTCGGCTCGCCGAATGGCCCGGAGTTCCGCGGCCTCGTCGAGCAGTAGTGTCTCCGCCACCTCGTCGTCCAGGAGTTCGAGTTCTTCAGCTTCGAGTTCCTCCAGGGCCTCTTCGTTCTCTTCGGCGGCTACTTCATCCTCATCTTCATCGTTCCCCTCGTCGACGCTGCCGGGGCTCGTGTCGTCGAGATCTTCATCGACATCGAGACCGAGATCGTCCAGGTCGAGGCCGCTTCCGTCGTCGTCTTCTTCGACTTTCCCTGCATCTTCGAACACGTCGACATCGTCGGAGTCCTCATCATCGAAATCCTCGAGGTCGTCCGGTGCGTCGACGTCCTCATCGAGCTCGTCGTCTACGTCGTCGAAGGTGTCGCGATCCATCTCGAGTTCCCTGTCTCCGGAGTCACCCTGCCCCTCCGCCGGAGGGGCGGCGAGAGTATACCCACTCCTGTCGATGTGTGGTGAAACGTTCGAAGGCGGCTTTCTACCGGTCGGGAATCTTGATCGAAAGCGCTGAACGAATAATGCTCCCTCGCATCGATCCCTCACCGAAGTACTCGCCGTCGGCCTCAACCGGCCAGCCATCCGCAACCTCCAGCGTGAAGGTCGCGGCGGTGAAGTGATGGATGTTCGGTTCGTCCACGTGAGCGCCCGACTTCGCGAGCCACCAGAGGCGTGGGATGTCCCTCTTCGTGGCTTCGAACACCTGAATGTCGAACAATCCGTCCGATACCGACGCCTCTGGGGCGATATTCCATCCACCAGCGAAGTAGCGGGCATTCGCGAACACTGCGAGGAGCGAACTCCCTCGGAACTCGTTGTCACCCGCGCGAATCGTCATTGTGGCGAGCTGCACACTGGGGAAGACGAGTCCGAGAGCAACGTGGTACTTCACAGATCCCAGCCATCTCGGCAAGCCCAGTGAGCGACACAGCACGGCCGCTGTCAGGCCCGACTCCGCGCAGTTCACAAACCGTCTGGACCCCCACCGACCCTCCAGCACCCCCACGTCCACCGTAGCGGTGGCATCACCCAGCAGTGCCGCCACCGCATCCTCGATGTGCTGGGGGATCTCGAACGATCTGGCCAGGTCCGAGCCGGACCCTCCAGGGAGCAGTCCGAGCACGGGCGGCGTCGACCATGGGTGCTCGAGGAGTTGGTCGGCCACCAGGTTCGCAGTGCCGTCGCCGCCGACCGCCACGAAGCGCGTTCGCCCTTCGTCGACGCCGGCATCCACTGCTGCTCGCATCGCTGACGGTGTCGTGGGCACACGAACATCCGCGTCGACTCCGTACGCGGCGAGTGCCTCTCGTGTCCGTCGGGCGGCGTGTCGTCCCCTGCCGGCAAGTGGGTTGACGAGGACGAGCCACTCACTCATGTTCGAAGCTCGGGGCCGCCACCACGCCGCGATCAATCGCCTTGATCGCTTCAACCATCGGGCTTCTGAGCCGAGGGATCGCGTCACGTACCTGGCGCAGGACGTCGAGCAACTGGCGCGAAGTTCGCACGAAGTCGCCCGCATCGGTCACGTCGGGCAGCTCGTCGAGGTCGACGCCCGAGGCCCATTGGTAGGCGG
>Ga0315556_1000619_pt1 | contig 22044 bp, 21 predicted proteins | sample SalMarSW160310MG_FD_202112 | JGI IMG/M metagenome (GOLD analysis project Ga0315556, IMG submission 202112) | Salt marsh sediment microbial communities from the Plum Island Ecosystem LTER, Massachusetts, United States - Salt Marsh Sediment SW1603-10 ...
CCCTCGGCTACACCTCCCCTGTGCAGTTCCTCAAAGACTGGAACGCAACTCAGCAGGAGGAAAATCAGGTAGCATGAACACACCCCCTTGGAAGTCGAAAAACCGAAGGAACCTCAGTCGCTCATGAGCTCGAATATGCGGCTCTGAATCGGGGTGTCCAGGCAACCTGAGAACCCCTTGAGCAGACAGACGATCAGACGATCAGACGGTCATGGCTCCCCAAGCCACACGGAAGGATGTAAAGTCACGATCACCACGCAGATTATCCTCACCGCTCTTCATCCCACGGGGAGAGGGCGCTTAAAGATCGGGAGCCCCGGATATGCATAGCACCACCCGATGGCATGTCATGGAGGATTCGGCGACCGTCGCCGCCGAGGCGACGCGACGAGTCCTGGCAGCATCCCGGACGGCGATCGCAGCGCGAGGCGTCTTCCGGATCGTGCTCGCCGGCGGGCATACCCCCACGCAGGCCTATCGCATGCTCGCCGAGACGGAGACGGACTGGACCGGCTGGCAGATCTACTTCGGTGACGAGCGCTGCCTGCCTCCGGATCATGCCGAGCGCAATAGCCTGGCCGTCGCGCAGGCTTGGCTCGATCGGGTCGCCATCCCGGCGGAGAATGTCCATCCGATACCGGCCGAGCTCGGCGCCGAGGCGGCGGCCGAGGTGTACGCCCCCCTGGTGAGCGCCGCCCTGCCTTTCGACCTGGTCATTTTGGGGTTGGGAGAGGACGGCCACACGGCGAGTCTCTTTCCCGGTCAGGTCCACTCCCCCACGGCTTCGGTCCATCCCGTCCACGGGGCGCCCAAGCCACCGTCGGACCGGGTCAGCCTGAGCGCCGTTGCCCTGAGCAGTGCCCGCGAGATCCTGATCCTGGTGACGGGAGCGGGAAAGCGGAGCGCCGTCACGGCCTGGAAGAACGGTGGGCCCCTTCCGGTGGCGACCGTCGGCGGGACAAGCGGTGTGGATGTCCTGATCGATCGGGACGCATACGCCGATCCCACTCCCTGATAGGGCCCTCGGTCAAAGGACCCTGCTCGACGGAATCGCCCGGGGTCGGACCGCAAAGATGCTCGTTCGAGCCGGCGATCCCTAATCCATCTCGCGGGCGACGGCGGGTGCCGGAACCGGCTTGCCCGCAACCGGTCGACTTTTCGGCGCACCTGTGTGCTCCACCTCCACCTTCGGGGGGGCGACGCCCCACTCGACCAGCTCCATGCGTCCGTCCGTGGCCTCCAGGATCGCGGTACAGCTGTCGACCCAGTCCCCGCAGTTGATGTAGGTGATGCCGTCGATCTCCTTGATAGTCGCGGCATGGATATGACCACAGATGACCCCGTCCACGCCCTGCTCCTTGACATAGCGTGCGACGGACTGCTCGAAGCCGTAGATGAAGCCAACGGCGCTCTTGACCTTGCGCTTGGCGTACCCCGCCAGGGACCAGTAGCCGCTGATCCCGAGCCGGCGGCGTATCCAGGACAAGAGGGCGTTCAGGCGCACCACGAAGGCATAGGCGTGATCGCCTAATACGGCGGCCCAGCGGTGGTACTTGGTGACCTGGTCGAAGGCATCCCCGTGGGTGATCAGATAGCGCTTTCCGTCGGCGGCAGTGTAGACAGGATCGTGAAGCAGCCGGATCTGGCCGAAGGAGATGCCCACGTGCTCGCGCAGGGCCTCGTCGTGATTGCCGGGGACGAAGATCACGTCTGTCCCGTGGCGGGCTCGCTTGAGGACCTTCTGTACCACCGTGTTTTGGCGCGTCGACCAGAAGACCCCCCGCTTCATGGCCCAGAAATCCAGGATATCGCCGACCAGGAACAGCTTCTCGGACTCATGCTCGCGGAGAAACTCCAGAAGGCGCTCCGCCTGACAAGCACGGGTTCCCAGGTGGATGTCGGACAGGAAGATTGAGCGGACTTTCGGCATGAGGCGCCCTTGCAACCAGATGCCGAGAAGATAGGCCATTGATATGACATGGCCATGTCCAGGGCAAGAAGCTTTGTTTGCGGTCCGCGTGAGCCGGTGCTCACGCCGCTTCGGAAAAGGAGGTTGCGGCCGACGTGGACGGCTGCCCAGAGCCTCTGTGCACGGGGAGGCAGGAGGTATCGGAGAGGTCCACTCCCAGCGACTCGCCGATGGCGCGGCGGCAGTGCTCGGAGATCTGCCGGCGGGAAAGGGCACTGCCGTCCAACGGAGGAAGAAAGCGGATCTGAGCACGCAGGCCCGGATGTCGGGCAAGCCGTATCAGATGGGGCACCAGGGCATCGTCGCCGATGAAGGGTGCGACCTGATCCGGAGCCGAATCGATCCCATACCGCAGGGCGACAGGCTGGACCAGCCCCCCCCCGAGCTGGCCGGCGCCGAACAACCGCGGGTGAAAACGCCGCAGCCGAGTCCCGTCCGTCGTCGTGCCTTCGGGAAAGACCACTATTCGTCCGCCCCAGCTGATACGCTCAGCGATTTGTCGAATGAGGTCACCGGCCTGGTTCGCTCCGCGGGCGATGAAGAGGGTGCCGGCAACGCCCGCCATCCAGCCGATCAAGGGCCAATCCTTGACCTCGGCCTTGGACAGGAATCCGATCTGTCCCCGGGAGCCGAGAATCGGGACGTCCAGCCAGGAGACATGATTGGCTACGAGCAGCGCATTGGGAGTCGGCTGCCCGAGCGCCTCCACCTGAATGCCCAACGCCCGGCACAGGCGCGCGTGCCACCAGCGTACGATCGCCGGGAGTTGGCACGCCCGCCACCCGAGCCGCCGGCCCAGGGCAATGCCCAAGGTAATGACCAGACCCGTTAGCAGATGCTCGACGACGCGCAGCAATCTCCAAATGGGTCTGAGGCTCGGCATCTTCTCAAGGCCGCTCGCTGCGTTCCATGAAATGTCGGGAATAGGCGGGATCGAGCTCGTCCATGTTCACCAACAGCAGCACGTCGGCGACGCCAAAATCCGGATCGCGGCAGGGCTCGCCACAGACCTTGCCGCCCAAGCGCACATAGGCCTTGAGGAGGGTCGGGAGGGGAGCATCCAACACATGCTCCGGAACCCGGGGGGCGCGCAGGGGAGAGCGCGGGGTAACCCGAATGTGGGGCGCTGCCATGGCCTGGTGGCGCAGCCGGTTCATGATCGCCTCCGCCTGCAGGTCCTGCTCTCCCAGCGGGAGGCTGGCGCAGCCGAACAGGTAATCGTAGCCGTGCAGGTTGACAAATCCGGCGAGACCGGACCAGAGGACAGCAATTGCAGCACCCTGGCGATAATCCGGGGCGATACAGGTACGTCCGACCTCCAGCTTCCGGCCGGGCAGCGCCAAGACCGCCCGCATATCGAACTCGCCTTCGGAATAGAAGCGTCCGTAACGCGCCGCGCTCTCTTCGGTAAGGATGCGGGTACAACCCACGAGGCGGCGCGTTTCGACCTCGCGCACCAGCAGGTGCCGGCAATAGGGGTCCAGCTCATCCAAGTCCAGACCCGATTCGCCTCCCTTCAAAGCTGCGCCCATTTCCTCCCCGAATATCCAATAGCGCAGCGCCTGGGCCTCCCGGACGTCCTCCTCGCTGCAAGCGATCTCCACGTAGAGGCGAGTTGCGCGCCTATTTGCCAAAGCCGGTGCTGTCAATCCCATTACGCATCCTCAAGATTAGAATCTTTATGGAAAGAATACGTTGGCCTTGTGTCAAGGCCATTTCCGACATGTGACTCGACTATTAAAGAAGAGTTTTCGGGAGATGACAACCTGGAGAGACGGAGGTGGTTGCCGCATCCGCAACCGTGAGCGATCATTCGTTCGAGCTAACGATCATGGGGCGAGTCGAGCCACCCCCAACGATGAAAGGTCGCCTCGCCCCTGATCATTCCCTCACCCCGACCCTCTCCCAATAAAGGGAAAGAGTGAGTCGGAGCGCCTTCGGCGCGTACTTTCACGGTAACACCACGAGGACATCGAGGCATGCGCCCCCTGCGTTGGAAACGCCACTATCAGGTCGGCAACACCGAGATCGACCGTGGCAATCGCGAATTCTTCGATTGCCTCAACAGCCTGATCGAGGCTGCCCGCAAACGCGAGCATTGCCGAGAGATGGAGGATTTCATCGACCGGTTCGGCGCCGAGGCCGAAAAGGCGCTGGGAGAGGGCTCCACCCACGGCGACCTGCGGGCCGACTTCGGTCGACGCCTGAAAGATTCGCTCCCCCTCGGCACCTTCGGCAGCACCGCCTGCCGTCAGTGCGGCCTTTGTGATCTGGCCAGGCAGAAGGAGGTCGCCGAGCATCTGGAAGCCCCCGCACGCTGCCTGTTCCACGCATCCGATGATTAGCCCCTGGGCGACCCTGTTGCCTCGACGCGCCGAGTCCGTCCCCACATGGCCCGGGATTTCCCCGACGGAGAGTGTTCTCAGCCTTGTATCCGCTCCAGCTCCGTGAGCCCCTCATTCTTAGTCTCGATCTTTCCGTAAAGATCGTAGAGGGCGGCCTGCAGGGCCTCTTCGATGACCGGATGGTAGAAGGGCATGCGCAGCAGCCGCCCGACGGTCAGCCCCTGCTCGATGCCCCAGCACAGGAGGTGCGCCAGATTCTCGCCCTTGGGCGCGATCATCTCCGCGCCCAGGATGGCACCACTGCGCTTGTCGGCGTAGACGCGTAGAACCCCCCTGTTCTTGCCCATGATGAGCGCTCGACCGACCGGGGCGAAATTGATCTGGCCGACGGCAGTGGTCTCCTGGTCCAGATCGTTCCAGCGGGTGCCCACGGCACAGATGTTCGGATCGCAGAAGTTAATGAACATGGGCACCTTGCGCCGGAAGGAGGTGATCTCGTCGCGGGCCGCGTTGTAGCCGGCGATCTTGCCCTCGTCGCCGGCCTCGTGGAGGATCGGGCGCTCGCCGTCCACGTCGCCGGCGATGAAGATCGGAAGGTCCCCTACCTGCATGCTGTTGCGGTCGAACGCGGGGATGCCGCGGGCGTCCAATTCCACACCCAAATTTTCCAGGCCCAGGTTTTCGACGTTGGGAACGCGCCCGATGCTGCACAGGACCCGATCCACCAGGACGCTCGTCTCGCCAGCGCTGACGCGCAGTTTGTCGCCCTCCTCGGCGATCTGTGCAGCCTGCCCGAGGTGAAGGGGAAACTCCTTTCCCATCAGGTCGATGGCGACCTTCGAGACATCCGGGTCCTGGGCGCCGGCGATGGTCGTCAGCTGGTCGAAGCCGGTGACCTCGACGCCCATGCGGTGCAGGCTCTGGCCCAGCTCCAGCCCGATGGTGCCCAGGCCGATAACCGCGACGGACGCCGGCAGATCCTCCAGCTCGAAGATGTCGTCCGTGGTGAGCACCCGCTCGCCGAAGACCTGCCATGCCTGCGGTACCAGGGGACGCGAGCCGGTGGCGATGACCACCCGCTCGGCGCGGATGCGCTGTCCGGCGACCTCCAACAAGGTGGGCTCCAGGAACCTGGCATAATCCTGGATGAAGAGGTCAGCGGGCATGTTGTCGGTGGAGTTGCCCAATACCCGGTCGACGAAGGTGTCGCGCAGGTCCTGGACGTGCTCCATGGCCTCTTTGATGTCGAGCGTCATTTCCTGGTGCCCGTCGATGCCGTACTTGCCCAGGTGGGTACGCCGGTGATAGTCCTCCGCCACCTGGATCATGGCCTTGGACGGCATGCAGCCGACGCGGGCGCAGGTCGTGCCCGGCTCGCCGCCGTTGATGAGCACGAAGGACTTGCCGGCACGGCGGACCTGGGCCATGGCGTTGAGCCCGGCGGTTCCGGACCCGATGACGGCGACGTCTACCTTTCTTTCTTCCACTTCGAATTCCTCTCTTGGATGCCTGAGCACAGGTTTGAAGACATTGATCGGTTGGGCATTCTAATCTCCGGTCCGAGAAAAGAAACCCGGCGGTTTACAGCCCGTTGGGCGCTGGCTAAACTGCGCCGCCTCGGTTTCCACCCCGAATCCATGAGCACACGGGTATCTTGAGCACGGCTTCGCATCCGGTATTTAGTTTGTCGCCCGGCGGCAGTCTCCGTGGGCGAATCCGCGTACCCGGCGACAAATCGATCTCCCATCGAGCTGTCATGCTCGGGGCCATCGCCGATGGCATGACCGAGATCTCCGGCTTCCTGGAGGGTGAGGACAGCCTGGCCACCCTGCGCGCCTTCCGCGAAATGGGCGTGGCCATCGAGGGACCCGACCAGGGGCGCGTGCGGATCGAGGGCGTCGGGCTGCACGGGCTGCGCGCCGCGGGCTCGGAGCTGGACCTGGGCAATTCCGGCACCTCCATGCGGCTGCTCGCCGGGCTACTCGCCGGACAGCGCTTCGCCTCGACCCTGGTCGGCGACGCTTCGCTGAGCCAACGGCCCATGCGGCGGGTCACATACCCCCTGGCCCGGATGGGCGCTCGGATTGCCACGACCGACCGGGGCACTCCGCCCCTGCGCATCGACGCCGTGGAGGGACTACGCCCCATCGACTACCGGATGCCGGTGGCGAGCGCCCAAGTCAAATCCTCTCTGCTTCTGGCCGGGCTCTACGCGGATGGAGAGACCTGCATCACCGAGCCGGCTCCGACCAGGGATCATACCGAGCGTATGCTCGCCGCCTTCGGCCACCCGGTGCATCGGGACGGGCCGCGGGTCTGCTCCAGCAGTGGCGGGCGCCTGCGTGCCTGCCGTCTGGACGTTCCCGGGGACATCTCTTCCGCCGCCTTCTTCCTCGTCGGGGGGAGCATCGCCCCGGGCTCGGACCTCACGTTGGAGCACCTGGGGGTCAATCCCACGCGCATCGGTGTGCTGAATATCCTGCGCGCCATGGGCGCGGACATCCAGGTCGTGAATCTGCGGGACGCGGGGGGCGAGCCGGTGGCAGATGTGCGCGTACGCTCGGCTCCCCTCAGAGGTATCCGTATCCCGGAAGACCAGGTGCCGCTGGCGATCGACGAGTTTCCGGCCTTGTTCATCGCCGCCGCCTGCGCCGAGGGCGAGACCCTGCTCACCGGGGCCGGCGAGCTCCGCGTCAAGGAAAGCGATCGCATCCAGGCCATGGCGGATGGACTTGCGGTCCTGGGTGTGGAGGCGCAGCCCCATGCCGACGGCATCCGGATCAGAGGAGGCGGCTACGGCGGCGGCACATTGGACAGCGGCGGCGATCATCGCATCGCCATGGCCTTCGCGATTGCGGCCCTCAGGGCGGAAGCACCCATCGAGATCCGCGACTGCACGACCGTGGGCACCTCCTTTCCCGGCTTTGCCGACCTCGCCGCACGAGCCGGTCTGCGCATCGAGGAGGGGCGCGAATGACACCCGTCATCACGATCGACGGCCCTTCCGGGACCGGCAAGGGCACGATCGCCGGCCAGCTCGCGCAGCGCCTTGGCTGGCACCTGTTGGATAGCGGGGCGCTCTATCGGGCCCTTGGACTGGCGGCACAACGCCGCGGCCTGGACCTGGACACGGCGGATGCCCTGGCCGGGCTGGCCACGGAGACGAAGGTGGCCTTTGAAGACGAGCGCGTATTCCTCGACGGCGAGGACGTGTCCGACCTGATCCGCACCGAGGCAGTGGGCAATGCGGCCTCCCGCGTGGCGGCTCACGGCTCCGTGCGAGAGCAATTGCTCTCCTGGCAGCGGGACGCGGCCAGACCGCCGGGTCTGATCGCCGAAGGACGCGACATGGGGACCCGGGTCTTTCCCGAGGCTCGGCTCAAGATCTTTCTTACCGCAAGCGCGGAGGAGCGCGCAATGCGCCGTTATAAACAGTTGATAGAAAAGGGATTGGATGTTAACCTTCGCGAGATTGCCGCGGAGATCGGTAAGCGCGACCAGCGTGACACCGGGCGTTCCATTGCACCGCTGAAGGAGCCTCCCGGAGCGCTGAAGGTGGATACCACCTCGCTGACGATCAACGAAGTGCTCGACCGGCTCTCGGAAGCGGTCAGCAGTGTCTTCCCGGTTTCCCTTGGCTGACCTCGAGGTCAGTGGGGGCCGCGGGAGGAACCGAAGAAAAAGTGTAGGCCGCTGATTGGTCAGCGGTTTATTCGTTTCTGGCGGCCGTAGTGACGCAGCCGGACGCCGGATTCCAACGGGTCTGCCGATAACCGACAGGCCGTGTGTTCAACTCGAGCCCTTGGCCCGGAAGGGACAAGATCAGGTGCTGCGCCAGGAAACCTCTAACCCATGACCGAAAGCCCAACGACCGAAAGTTTTGCCGAGCTCTTCGAGCAAAGCGCCTTCAACAGCCAACTGCAGCCCGGAGCCATCGTTACCGGCACTGTGGTCGACATCACCGCTGAATCCGTCGTCATCAACGCCGGACTGAAATCGGAAGGAATCATCCCGAGGAATCAATTCTTGGACGCCGAGGGCGACCTGGAGGTCGCGGTGGGCGATCAGGTGCAGGTCTCCCTCGACACGGTCGAGGATGGCTCCGGAGCCACCCGCCTGTCACGGGAAAAGGCGAAGCGCCATGCGGCATGGGAGGTCCTCGAGACGGCGTTCGAAGCGGCGGACACCGTCAAGGGCTTCATCAACGGAAAGGTCAAGGGAGGCTTTACGGTCGACCTCGGCAGTGTTCGGGCCTTCCTGCCCGGCTCTCTGGTGGACATACGTCCGGTGCGCGACACCAGCTACCTGGAAGGCAAGGAGCTGGAGTTCAAGGTCATCAAGCTGGACCGCAAGCGCAACAACGTGGTGGTCTCCCGCCGCGCCGTGGTGGAAGAGGAGTACAGCGCCGAGCGCGAGGCACTGCTGGAGAGGCTGGAAGAGGGCATGGAGATCAAGGGCGTGGTAAAGAACCTCACGGACTACGGCGCCTTTCTCGACCTGGGCGGCATCGACGGTCTGCTGCACATCACAGACATGGCCTGGCGGCGCGTCAAGCACCCCTCGGAAGTCGTGGAGATCGGCGATGAGGTCCTGGTCAAGGTGCTCAAGTTCGACCGCGAGCGCCAGCGCGTCTCCCTGGGGCTGAAGCAGATGGGCGAGGACCCCTGGGTCAACATCTCGCGGCGTTACGCCGAAGGCGCCCGGGTGTTCGGCAAGGTCACCAATATCGCCGATTACGGCTGCTTCGTGGAGATCGAGGACGGCGTCGAGGGGCTGGTGCACGTCTCCGAGATGGACTGGACCAACAAGAACATCCACCCGACCAAGGTCGTCACCCTGGGCGACGAGGTGGAGGTGATGGTGCTCGATATCGACGAGGAGCGCCGCCGCATCTCCCTCGGCATCAAGCAGTGCCAGATGAATCCCTGGGACGAGTTCGCGGTCAACTTCAAGAAGGGCGATCACGTCAGCGGCAAGATCAAGTCGATCACCGACTTCGGCATCTTCATCGGCCTCGACGGAGGCATCGACGGTCTTGTGCACCTGTCCGACATTTCCTGGGACGAAGCCGGCGAGCAGGCCCTGCGCCGTTACCAGAAGGGTGACGAGCTCGAGACCGTGGTTCTCTCGGTCGATCCGGAGCGCGAGCGCATCTCCCTGGGCGTCAAGCAGCTCGACAAGGATCCCTTCTCCTCCTTCGTCGCCATCAACGAAAAGGGCAGCATCGTTACCGGAACCATCACCGAGGTGGACGCCAAGGGGGCGACCGTTGCCTTGGCCGAGGGCGTCGAAGGCTATCTGCGCTCCTCGGAGATTTCCCGCGACCGGATAGAGGATGCCCGGGCCGTGCTCAAGGCGGGCGACGAGATCGAAGCCAAGTTTCTGGGCGTCGACCGTAAGAATCGTACCCTTTCGCTGTCCATCAAGGCCAAGGACATGGACGAGGAAAGCGCGGCGATCAAGGGGTACTCGCGCGACGCACAGGCCGGTACCGCGACCCTCGGCGACATTCTCAAGCAACAGATGGGGGGGGCCCGGAAGGACTGAGCCCCGTCCTCGAGGAGATGCTGATTTTTGGCCATCCCGGCCAAGATCAGTATCTCCCTGTAACAGTCGGCCTGCACGCGGCGGACTACAAAACCTCTGTACGGAACAAGAACGATGACAAAATCGGATCTGATTGAGCTATTGGCGGCCGAGCAAGATCACTTGGCGTACAAAGACGTGGAGCTGGCTGTGAGATGCCTCCTGGAGCAGATGAGCAACGCCCTGGCCTCCGGCGAGCGCATCGAGATCCGCGGTTTCGGCAGCTTTTCCCTGCATTACCGTCCGGCACGCATCGGTCGCAATCCGAAGACAGGTGACTCCGTCGCCCTGGCGGGAAAGCACGTACCTCATTTCAAGCCCGGGAAGGAGCTGCGGGACCGTGTAAACCTCGCCTTTCTCGACGAGGAAAGCGAGGGAGTGCCCCAGGAGCCGTCGGCAGAGATCGATCCGCTTTCCGCAACCTCAGGATGAAGCTTCCCCAAAGGCAGAGTGGTGTAAAGGCTGCTCCGACCGAGAGAGGGCTGTGCCCTCCGGAAAGCGGCACGTGAAGATGCTCCCCCGCCCCACATCGCTCTCGATGGTGAGCCGCGCATCGTGCCGGTTGAGCACATGCTTGACGATGGCAAGACCCAATCCGGTCCCCCCCGAGGTCCGGGAGCGGGCCTTGTCGATGCGGTAGAAGCGCTCGGTCAGACGGGGGACCAGGTCCGGCGCTATACCCTCTCCGTTGTCCTTGACCGAGAACAGCGGCGCTCCCTCCTGCTCCCGCCAGGTGACCCGGATACGGCTCCCCTTGGGTGTGTGCTTGACGGCATTGAGCACCAGGTTGGAGAAGGCGCTGCGCAGCTCGAGCCCATTCCCCCTTATGAGCAGGTCCGAAGCGATATCCGAGATCAGCTCGTGCTCCCCCTTGTCGAGCAGTCGCGCCTCGTCGAGGATCTGGTACAGGTCCTCGGGCACGTCTACAGGCTCGAGCTCCGGCGAGCGATCGTTCATCTCCAGGCGTGAGAGGGTGAGCAAATCCTCGATGATCGAGCGCATGCGCTCGGCCTGGTTGCACATCAAGTGCAGCGGACGGCGATGACTCTCGGGCGTAACCGGCGAATCGACGAGATTTTCGAGGAACCCGGCGATCACCGTCAGGGGAGTGCGAAGCTCATGCGAGGCGTTGGCGACGAAGTCACGGCGGATGCGATTGACGTGAAAAACCTCCGTGATATCCCGGCCCACGATCAACCGCTGCCGTTTACGCTCACCGAAGGGCGTGTTGTGCAGGGACAGCATGATGGCACGATTGTGTGCCGGCACCATCTCGGTGGGCCGTGCTTGCTCATCGGAGGCGATGAGCTCCCCGAGACCCTCCTGATGGAGGATCTCCGTCAGGCGTTTACCTTCGTCCTGCGGCCAATGCACGTTCATCAGCTCGGCCGCGGCCGGGTTCGCCCACTCGATGCGTTGGCGCTTGTCCAGGATGATCAGGGCATCCGGGACCGATACCGCCGCCTCGCGAAAGCGGCGAGCGAACCGAGTGTAACGCTTGAGACCCTTGCGCGCGCGCTGCTGGGCTTGCGCGACGGAGCGGTAGACAGTACCCCAAAGGCCGCGGGGGAAGGGGGGGGCCAGCCGGTGTTGGCGGCGCATGAGCAGGGTCAGACGACCCAGGAAATAGAGGTGTCGGCCCAGGTAGGAAAGAGACGCGAGCAGGGCGACGAGGGTCGGGTCGAGACCGAGCCACAGTAGAAGGAGTGCCCCGGTCAGGGACGCGAGCAGAATATAGGCTTCAAAGAAGAGAGACTGGAGCATGACCCCCGAGTTTGCGCCCTGATCGGGCTCATTGCGAAGGTGAATCGCTTCCCATACCCCTCCGCTCGAAAGGCTCGGCCCACTTTCAGACCGTAGGCCCGGAGAATGGCCCGCACGCGCCCCGCGCTCATCCCCTGTTCGAGAAGCGGTAACCGACGCCACGGACAGTCTGCAACATGTAGTCGTGCTTGGTAACCTCCAGGGCCTTACGCAGGCGGCGAACGTGGACATCCACCGTCCGCTCCTCCACGTAGACCTGGTCGCCCCAAACCTGATCGAGTAGCTGCGAGCGGCTGAACGCCCGGTCGGCATGGGTCATGAAGAAATGCAGCAGTCGGTACTCCGTCGGGGCGACGTCGACGGGCTTGCCGTCCGCAGTGACGCGATGGCTGACATTATCGATGCGCAGCCCGGCAATCTCGATGTCATCGCCCAGCTCATCGGGTTTGGCCCGCCGCAGCACCGCCTTGACCCGTGCCACCATCTCGCGCGGTGAGAAAGGCTTTGCGATGTAATCGTCGGCCCCCGTGTCCAGTCCCCGGATCCGATCTTCCTCTTCCCCCTTGGCGCTCACCATGATGATGGGAACCGAGCGCGTTGCGGCGCTCTGCTTCAGCTGCTGGGCCAGCTCCAGCCCCGAGCGTCCGGGCAGCATCCAGTCGAGCAGCACCAGGTCCGGGCACTCGGAGGCCAGGAGCTTGCGAGCCTCGTCGGCATGGCCCGCCTCGAGCACGCGAAAACCTGCGCCCTGGAGGGCGAACCGGATCACTTCGCGAATATCGGACTCGTCGTCGACGACAAGAACATTCGTCATAGCTCGTATCCCTCTGCAAGGGAGAATCGCTGATCTTCGGCATAGTTTATTTTCGTGAAGTTAACGAAAGATTACGGCATTGCCCATATCCGCGAAGGAATCACCCGGGGGAACATGGTCACAGTTGCTGTCTTGACTCAGCCCTGGCCGGCACTCCGACCCCTGAGCGCCCTCTCGAACGCCGTCTCCAATCGAAGGCGCGGTGCCGGATCCGTCAGACACCCGATCCAGATGGCCAGCATGGAGAACAGAAAGCCGGGAGCCAGCTCGTAGAGATCGAACAGACCGCCCTCGAGATTCCTCCACACCACGACCGTGACACCACCGGTGATCACACCTGCGAGCGCCCCGCGGCGCGTCATGCGCGGCCAGTAGAGGGACAGGATCAGGACCGGACCAAAGGCCGCGCCGAACCCGGCCCAGGCGTAGCCGACCAAGTCCAGGATCATTGCATTGGGATCCAGGGCCATGATGAAGGCAAGACAGGAGAGCGTCACCACAGACCCCCGCCCGACCGCCACCAGCTCCCGTGGGCCCCCTTCGGGCCGCAGGAGAATGCGGTAAAGGTCCTCCGTAAAGGTGGAGGATGAGACCAGTAGCTGAGAGTCCGCAGTGCTCATGACTGCGGCGAGGATGGCTGCCAGACAGATGCCGGCAACCGCCGGGTGGAACAGGACCCCGACCAGCTCGATGAAGACCTTCTCGCGGTCACCGGCCGCCAAGGGCGTCTGCAACACGAAGGTGCCGGCAAGCCCGGCGAGCACGGCCCCCGTGAGGGTCACCGTGACCCAGGAGACGGCGATACGGCGGGCCCGCCCAACCTCGGAGACGGACCGAATGGCCTGAAACCGCGCCAGGATGTGGGGCTGACCGAAGTAGCCGAGACCCCAGGCGGCAAGCGAAAGGATGCCGACGAATCCCAAGGCGGACCCGTCCGCCCCGGAAAAGATTCCTAGCAAGTCGGGGTCGATCTCGCGGATGCGCTCGAGCCCGGCTCCCAATCCGCCCGCATCATCGAAGGCCATCAGGGGGGTGATTACGAGGGCGGCGGCCATCAAGAGTCCTTGCAGAACATCGGTCCAGGAAACGGCGAGAAACCCGCCGACGGCCGTGTAGGAAAGGATCGCCAAGGTCCCCGCCGCCACCGCCCAGACGTAAGGGAGACCGAACACGGACGCGAACAGCTTGCCGCCGGCCACCAGCCCCGAGCTCGTATAGAGAAGGAAGAACAGCAGAATGAAAAAGGCGCTTATGGCGCGCAGCCAGCCACCCTCGTCGCCGAAGCGGTTGGCGAAATACTCGGGCAGAGTGAGGGCATCGCCGTAGGCCTCGCTGAACATCCGCAAGCGTGACGCCAGCAGGCGCCAATTGAGCCAGGTGCCGAGCAGCAGGCCCCCAGCCAGCCACAGGGACCCCAGGCCCGCGGCGTAGGCGAAGCCCGGCAGCCCGAGCAGGAGCCAACCGCTCATGTCCGAGGCACCGGCGCTCAATGCGGCAGTGCCGCTGCCGAGCTGCCGCCCGCCGAGGATGAAATCCGAAAGGCTCGCCGTTCGCCGGAAGGCATACCAGCCTATGAGCAGCACCAATGCGAAGTAAGTGCAGAAAGTGAGGGTGATAACGAGGGCGTCTTGCTTCACTCGGGCGGATCTCGGACAGATGAATCTCGGGGCGAGTATTGGAGCTCGTGCAGCTCTGGGGCACGATAGCGTAACCTGGAATGAAACCGTAACTTGGAATGAAACCGGGGAATCCGTCACATGCGCATTCATGTTCTTCAACATGTACCCTTCGAGGGACCGGCCTCGATCGGCGATTGGGCTGCCGCAAAGGGCTTTCCGATCACGAGGACACGCCTGTTCGACCAGGGGACGCTGCCGGATCTGGCGGATTTCGATTGGGTGGTCGCCATGGGCGGCCCCATGGGCGTCGCGGACCAGGCGAGCTACCCCTGGCTGGAGGAGGAGAAGGGATTCATCCGCGAGGCCATCACGGACGGCAAGACCGTCGTCGGAGTCTGTCTCGGTGCACAGATGATCGCCGCGGCCCTGGGGGCCAATGTATACCGCAATCCCGAAAAGGAGATCGGCTGGCTCCCGATCGAGCTGACGGAACAGGGGCGAAAATCGGGCCCCATGGCGTTTCTTCCGCAGCGTCTGGAAATCTTCCAGTGGCACGGAGATACCTTCGACCTACCCGCGGGTGCCGTCCATCTCGCGCGCAGCGAGGCCTGCGAGCATCAAGCCTTTCTCTATGAGCAGAGGGTGCTGGGACTTCAGTTCCACTTGGAATCGACGCCCGCGAGCGTGGAAGACCTGGTCGCCAACTGTGCGGAGGAGATGACCTCCGGAAGATATGTTCAGGACGCCGGGCGCATCCTCGCTGCGACGGAGGCGGATTACGGGCGCATCAACCAGGCGATGACCGGTGTTCTCGAGCGGCTCGCCTCCGATTCGGCTACCAAGCCGATCCGCTGAAGTCACCCAGCGGGCGCTTGAAGGTATCAGCGAACGGATAGTCGACCAGGTTCTTTCTCGTCTGCTCGACGCTCAATGCGGGGTCGACAGCGGCGAAGGGAAGTGCGAGCAGGAAGGTTCCGGCACTGAACACGGACGAGACGAAGGTTATGGGGCGGACGGCCGCCGCATCCAGGATCTTTGTTTCGCTCGAAGGATGAAACTCGGGCAGAGGCGGCTCCGACGCCGGCGCCGCGGACGAAGCGCCCCCCGCGGGCTCCCGACTAGTGGATGAAGCCCGCTCCTGCGATCCGGCCGCCTTGGTCGGGGATTGCATCTCCTTGGGCCCTGTCGACCCTTGTGCCGCTTCCAACCCTCGGGCGGGCAGCCCGAATGCCAACGCCGCTGCCAGAATCGCCACCGCCGAATGGAGTTTTCCGGCCATCGTTGGGCTCCCCCTGAATTTCAGATCCGAGTATCGGAGCCAATTATGCCCCAATCCCCTCGCGGTTGGGCAGACGAAGAGCATTCTCCGCCGTCGACACTGCCAATGCCACTGCGCTGAGCTACCGTCCGCCCCTCCCCGGCTCTGCGTCCATGATCGCGCCCCGGAATCAGCCCCCTCAAGCCACCTTCGTCCGTAACATTATGTGTCGACTGGAAATTTCTGAGACTGACCCCACATAGCCGGAGACGAGCGGATTGAGCAACCATCACCGGGTCGCCTATAATCACGCCTGCGAATCCCGAGTCAAAGTCGTGCGATGACTCCCTACCGGATTGAAAGCAAATGCGTTCCCTTCTCCTTGCCATCTCCGCTACCATCGGTCTCACTCTCGCCGCACCGGCTTCGAGCGAGGACCTGATCCAGATCTACGATCGGGCGGTCCAGAGCGACCCGGCGCTCAAGGAAGCGGAGCAGAACCTGTACTCGACCCGCGAGGTCAAGCCGCAGGCCCGCGCTCTCCTGCTGCCGAACCTGGGCATCACCGCCAACGCCCAGTATCAAAATGACAGTATCACCAGCCACAACCCGGCATATACCGATTCGCTGACGAGCACCCATCGGAACGAGACCTACAGCTCGCGAGGCTTGACGGCCTCCATCACCCAACCCGTCTACAATCGCGCGGATTGGATCCAGCTCGACCAGACGAGCCACACCATTGCGCAGGCGGAGGCCCAATACAGAGACGCCCAGATCGCGCTGATGGCCCGCACGACTGTCGCCTATTTCGACGTGCTGCGGGCCGCCGATGCAGTTCATGTCCAGGAGGCGTTGGTCCTCGCGGATGAGCGACAGCTGGAGCAATCCAAGCAGCGTTTCGACGTCGGCCTCGTTGCCATCACGGACGTCAACGAGTCCCAGGCGGCCTATGATCGTGCCCGCGCAAACCTGATCAACGCCCAGAACAACCTGAGCAACCAGTGGGAGGCATTGAGGAGGATCATCGGACCGGTGAACATCCCCATCGAGCGGCTCGGCGAACGGTTACCCCTCACGCCACCCCAACCCAACGACATCAACGCCTGGGCCAATGCCGCCGTCAAGAACAACTTCGGTGTCATCGCCGCCGTCGAAGCGTCCCAGGCCGCAAAGAAGCAGATCGATATCGAGCGCTCCGGGCACTTCCCCACATTCAACCTCCAGGCAGGGTACGATCTCGCTCGTAGCGAGGCACAGGTCGGAACCGACAGCGATTCGGCGTTCGTCGCCCTCAACATGGTGCTGCCCCTGTACCAGGGCGGCGGAGTCACCTCCCGCACGCGCCAGGCAGGCTACGATTTCCAGGCAGCGCAGGAGCGGGTCGACCAGGTGCGCCGCGAGGTGCTCAACAACGTACGGGATGCCTTTCGCGGCATCCTCTCGAGCATCAGCGACGTCAAGGCGCGACAGGCCGCTGTCGTCTCCGCACGCAGCGCACTGGAGTCCACCCAAGCCGGATTGGAGGTCGGCACCCGCACCCAGGTGGACGTGCTCAACGCCCAGCAGAGGCTGTTCGAGGCGGAGTTCGAGTATCTGAGTTCCCGTTACGACTACATCGTCAACGGTGTGAAGCTGCATCAGGCGACCAGCACCCTGACCAGGGATGTCCTGGTGAAAGGTAATGCCTGGCTGAATCCGAAGGACATCATTTCACCTCCTTCCTGACCCGGCAGAGAACAGTCGGGCCTCGACAGCCGACAGCCTGGATCGCACTGAAGAGGTTGATTGCGAGGGAGGGACCCATGCCCGCACGAGCAACCTCGGAGGGAACCGCGTAACTCGCAGACAGGGACAGGGATTCGGATCCTGGGCAGCGCGCCGGAAATTCCTTCGAGCCCATGGAATTCATCCACGAGTCGAGATCCTTGACGACATGTCCGGCAACAGCTTCGGCAAGCTCTTCGTAGTCACCACGTTCGGCGAGAGCCACGGGCCAGCCATCGGCGGCATCGTGGACGGCTGTCCTCCCGGACTGGAGCTCAGGGAGCAAGACCTGCAGTCGGACCTGGACCGCCGCAAGCCGGGGCAGTCACGTCACACGACCCAGCGCCGCGAATCCGACCGGGTGCAAATCCTCTCCGGTGTTTTCGAGGGTCGCACCACGGGTACCCCGATCGGTCTCATCATTCACAACGAAGACCAGCGCTCCAAGGATTACTCTGAGATCGCGGCGAGATTCCGCCCGGGGCACGCCGACTACAGCTACGAGATGAAATACGGAATACGGGATTACCGGGGCGGCGGTCGCTCGTCGGCCCGGGAGACCGCGATCCGGGTAGCTGCCGGAGGCATTGCAAAGAAATATCTGCATGACCGGCTCGGGGTGCGGATACGCGGCTATCTTTCACAGCTCGGTCCGATCCGGCCATCGCTCCTCGATTGGGAACAGGTGGAGCGAAATCCCTTCTTTTTCCCGGACTCATCCCTGGTGCCCAGGCTCGAGGCGTACATGGATGCCCTACGCAAGGAGGGAAACTCGATCGGCGCCGAGGTAACAGTGGTGGCCCAGGGCGTTCCACCCGGGCTGGGCGAGCCGATCTTCGATCGCCTGGACGCGGACATCGCCCATGCCCTGATGAGCATCAACGCCGTCAAGGGTGTGGAGATCGGCGCAGGCTTCGCAAGCGTGGAGCAGAAGGGAACCGAGCACAGGGACGAGATGACACCCGAGGGCTTTCTCAGCAACAACGCGGGCGGCATACTGGGAGGGATCTCCAGCGGACAGGACATCGTCGCCCGCATCGCGCTGAAACCGACCTCCAGCCTGCGCCTGCCAGGAAGGACCATCGACCGGTCCGGGGCAGCCACCGAGATCCTGACCAAGGGACGCCACGATCCCTGCGTAGGCATCCGTGCGACCCCCATTGCCGAGGCGATGCTCGCCATGGTCATCATGGATCATTGGCTGCGTCACCGGGGCCAGAACGCCGACACCGAGGTGCGAGCTCCTCGCGTACCGCCCGAGGTCGACGACTGCACCGACAAGTAAATCGGATCTCGTCTCGAGCTCCGCGTGGGGTGATGACGGGGTAACGACTTCCGATGGTCAGAGGCAAACGCGCGATATTGGAAAACGCAGCGGCCGGCGGGCGCCGGCCGCTGCCCTCGAGCTCAGATGATGTATCCGCGCTCGTCGTGCAGGGCGAGGTCGAGACCCTCGGTCTCCTGCTCCTCGGTGACACGCAGCCCGATGGTCCAGTCGATCAGCTTCAAGAGTATCAAGCTCACGATGCCGCCATAGATCAAAGTCGCACAGACAGAGATCAGCTGGATCAAGACCTGATGACCCATGGTCACCCCCTCCGCCAGGCCTGCACCGCCCAGACTGGCATCGGCGAACACACCGGTCAGGATGGCACCGACGATACCGGCGATTCCGTGAACACCCCAGACATCGAGCGAGTCGTCGTAACCCAGGGCCTTCTTGACCTTGGTCGCAGCGAAAAAGGCGAAAAAGGCACCTGCAAAACCGATGGCAATGGCCCCCATCGGCCCGGCGGTACCCGAAGCGGGCGTGATGGCGACGAGGCCGGCGACGGCGCCGGTGGCGATACCGAGGACGGACGGCTTGCCGTGGCTGATCCACTCGACAAACAGCCAGGTCAAGGCAGCCGTGGCGGTCGCCAACTGGGTTACGGTCATGGCCATACCCGCCGTGCCGTCCGCGGCCAGCTCAGAGCCGGCATTGAAGCCGAACCAGCCGACCCACAGCATGGAGGCGCCCATTACCGTGAGCCCGAGGTTGTGGGGCGGCATTGCAGTGGTCGGATAGCCCTTGCGCTTGCCGAGCACCAGAGCCGCCATCAGGGCAGCAATGCCGGCGTTGATGTGGACCACGGTCCCACCGGCGAAATCCAGAGCACCCATCTCTCCGACCCAGCCGCCGCCCCAGACCCAGTGGGCAATCGGCGCGTAGACCAGGGTAACCCACAGACCCATGAACCAGATCATCGCCGAGAACTTCATTCGCTCGGCGAAGGCACCGACGATCAACGCCGGGGTGATGATGGCGAAGGTCATCTGGAAGGTCATGAACACCGACTCGGGGATGCTCCCCGACAGGGCACCGACGGTGACTCCGGAGAGAAATATCTTGTCCGGACCGCCGATCCACTGATTGAAGGAGCCTCCGTCCGTAAAGGCGAGGCTGTAGGCATAGATGGCCCAGATCAGGCTGACCAGACCGGTAATGGCGAAGCACTGCATCAGCACGGACAGCACGTTCTTGGAGCGCACCAGACCGGCGTAGAAGAGCGCCAATCCGGGTATGGTCATGAAGAGCACCAGCGCCGTGGCACTGATCATCCAGGCGGTATCTCCGCTGTCCAGCACTGCTTGATCCCCGGCCAGGGCCAGGGTCGGTACCATGGTCAGCAAGGCCGTGACGACCGACGACACCGGCCTTGCGATCACAACATTTTTCATTTCAAAAAGCTCCTCTGCTAGCTCACAAGGCGTCCGAGCCGGTTTCACCGGTACGGATGCGGATCACCTGGGTCAGGTCGAAGACGAAGATCTTGCCGTCACCGATCTTTCCGGTACGCGCTGCGCCGGTAATGGCCTCGATGACCTTGTCCAACAGCGAATCGTCCACGGCGATCTCCACCTTGATCTTCGGCAGAAAGTCGACGACGTACTCGGCACCGCGGTAGAGCTCGGTATGCCCCTTTTGACGGCCGAAGCCCTTGACCTCGATGACCGTGATGCCCGAAACGCCGATGTCGTTGAGGGCCTCGCGGACGTCGTCGAGCTTGAATGGCTTGATGATGGCTGCAACTAACTTCATGTCGAAGCTCCGTAGTGATTGGGCGGCCGGAATCCGACCGCCTCGGGGTTGATCAGAAGGACTTTGAGACGGTAAATACAGCCGTATCCCCGCATTGGAAGGGTGCCGAGCACAGGTCTTCGTCCGACCGGCTGACCCAGGCCAGCTCGAAGCCGAAGCCCTTGAAATCCCGCGAGACGCCGACACTGTAGTCCTCGTAGTTGCCGGCGCTGTCGTTGAACTGATTCCAGCCGTAGTGTCCTGACAACGTGAAGTCGTACGGCAAGGGCACATCCACGCTCAGGTCGTAATACCAGGCGTCTCCGGTTCCGAACCATTCGTCGCTGTAGTAGGCGGTGAAGCTCGGCGTGAAATATCCCATGACGTCATAGGCAACGCCGAGATGCCACTCGTTGGTATTGTTCTCCGAGGTATTGGTCTTCGGATACTGGTAGCGCAGGTAGCCCAGATCGAAGTCGATTCCCTGCCAGGACGGCTTCCAGCCGGCGTAGAGGTCCAGCTCCATGCTAGCGCCATCGTAACCCGCCGGCTCGAGCACGACCTCTTCCGCGTTCGGATCATCCGGGCTCACGATCATGTTCGGATTGTTCGCATCGACGTAGATGCTGGACCCGGCGGAGGAGTCGACGTTCGAGGCCCAGACCCCGGCGTAGAGATTTAAAGGGGTGTACTCGTAATCGAACCCGCCCTGAATGGCCGGACCATTGTTGGTCTGGCTCACCCCGCGAAACATATAATTGGTCGTCAGGGCTACATTGGCGCTGAACTGATTGGGGGATTCGGACTCCGCCAACGCAACGCCGGACGCACCCATGGCCATAGCGAAAACGGAAGCAGCGGCGGCACCGGTGACGGTAAGACTACGAATTCTCTTGCTCATTTCGAAACCTCTCGGACTCTGCGTGCATTATTCGGAAGCATCGGCCAACACCGGGGGGAAGGCGCCTGCCGTTTTATCGTTGCGCGAATGTCTATGCACTTGGCATGCCAATATGGAATGTGCCCAAGAGACAACGGTTGTCGCTAATTGAGTAAAATTCGCAACATATACATGCACCATATTAGGGCGACTTCCCACGATATGCAGTAATTTTATGCTCTATATCGGTGCATTCCGCGCTTATCGTCGTCCTGACTTGACGACGCCCTGATGTTGGGACCCTGCGCTGTTGCACATTCCGCAACACCTCTGAATCGGTATGCGCAGAAAACAACTTCCGGCCCCATGGGGAATCCCCTCGAACAATAAGATGCAAGATGGCATTTTTCCGAGGATCAAGCTCGGCGTGAGCGCCTGCCTGCTGGGTCAGCCGGTACGCTTCGACGGCGGCCACAAGCGTGACGGGCTCATCGCCGGACCACTCGCCGATTTTGCTGACTTCGTCGCCCTGTGCCCGGAGATGGGAATCGGGATGGGCGCCCCGCGGCCTCCGATCCGGCTGATTGGCAGTCTGGAGCGAGCACGCGCCATCCGAAGCGACGACATCGGTCTGGACGTCACGCCACAGCTGGAATCCTTCGCCCGGGAGGCGCTCGCCTCGCTCCGGGATATCTGCGGCTTCATCTTCAAGAGCGGGTCACCGAGCTGTGGAATGGAAGGAGTGAAGGTCTATGAGACCGAGGACGGACCTGCGCAGCCTCTGGGTATCGGCATCTTTGCCCGTGTATTGATGCAGGCCATGCCCCTACTGCCCGTGGAAGAGGATGGACGGCTCGGAGACCCTCGGCTGCGCGAGAGCTTCTTCACCAGGGTCTTCGCATACGAGAGATGGCGGCGCTTTCTGGCCGCGGGGATGGAGCCCTGATATGTTTTGACCTGTCAACCTTTGGCACCAAGTTT
>Ga0315556_1000621_pt1 | contig 22013 bp, 19 predicted proteins | sample SalMarSW160310MG_FD_202112 | JGI IMG/M metagenome (GOLD analysis project Ga0315556, IMG submission 202112) | Salt marsh sediment microbial communities from the Plum Island Ecosystem LTER, Massachusetts, United States - Salt Marsh Sediment SW1603-10 ...
AAATCTGGACAGCCGGAACTTCTACGTCCCGGGGGTGGTGGCGTTTCTTATTATGCTTCTGACACTGCTCTTCACCTCCATGGCAGTCATCCGGGAAAAGGAGAGCGGGACCATGGAACAGCTCATTGTGACGCCGCTGAAACCGATAGAATTGATTCTGGGCAAGACCATTCCCTATATCATCGTCGTGGAGTCGCAGATGGTGATTGTTACCCTGTTCGCCATTATGTGGTTTCATGTTCCCATGGAGGGAAGTGCGCTTCTGCTGTTTATCGCCACCTGCCTTTTCCTCCTCAGCACCCTGGGTATCGGACTCTTTATCTCCACGGTTTCCGTTACGCAGCAACAGGCCATGATGACGACGTTCTTTTTCGCCCTGCCGTTTTTCATGTTGAGCGGTTTCGTCTTTCCCATCGGCAATATGCCGGAAGTCTTTCAGTGGCTCACCCTGCTGAATCCCTTGCGGTATCTCCTGGTTATCATTCGAGGAATTTTTCTCAAAGGGGTTGGTTTCGAGATTCTCTGGCCCCAGTTTCTCGGGATGGCAGTGTTGGGTACCGTTGTCCTGGCAGGCGCGGTAAACCGTTTCAAGAAACGCCTTGATTAGGGGACGTTCTTCACTAATTACACTTATTGGTCAAGGAGGCAAAAAATGTCAAGAGTCATGATCCATCCAGCTTCATATGAGACTGCCAGGGAGGCAGTAGACCGAGCATTTGAACTTTTTCCTCTGGATCTTGCAGGGAAAAAGGTATTGATCAAACCCAACGTGCTTCGCGCTTCCGAGGCCAAGGAAGGCATCGTGACCAATCCCGCCGTGCTCCGTGCCGTGGTGGAAAAGGCGGAGACGATGGGGCCCGCCTCCATCGTAGTCGGGGACAATCCGGGCCTCTTCAACTACGGGGACAACGAGAAAAGCTTCCGGATAACGGGTCTGATGGAGGCGGCAAAAGGGTACTACCAAAACATCGGGAATGATTCGCTCCGGGTTCGATTCAATCCGGATTTCATGGAAACGGTGAGCGTTTCACGGGCAGTCCTGGAGGCGGATATCCTCATCAGCCTCCCGAAATTCAAGACCCATGGGTTAACGGTCTTGACCGGGGCCATTAAGAACAGCTACGGTATTCTGCCGGGTGCGCAGAAGGCGAGGCTTCATAAAGCGGCCGGCAGCCCGGAACGCTTTCATGAAATGATCGTGGATGTATTCCAGCTCCGGGTTCCCGACCTGTTTATCATGGATGGCGTGGTCGGCATGGAAGGGAACGGTCCGGCTTCTCCCGACCTCAGGGAGATCGGCCTGCTTCTTGCCTCGGACAATGGCGTAGCCCTTGACAGTGTCGTCGCGACATTGATGGGCTGTGACCCCGGGCGGTTGCGATTCCTCCAGAAGGCAAAGGAAGTGGGTCTGGGGGACTACGAGCTCAATTCGATTGAAGTGATCGGGGAGTTGAAGCCGTTGCAGGATTTTCGGCTTCCACCCCTGGGAGGAGAGGCGATTTCCCAAAACGGGACCGTACAGGAGATAATGCAGGAACGGACGCTCCGGCGCCCTAAGGCCGATCCTGAGCTGTGCACGGCCTGCGGCACCTGCATCGAGCAATGCCCTGTGTCGGCCCTGTCCATGGGTGAAGAGGACGTCCCCCAAGTGGACGCGGACACCTGCATCACCTGTTTTTGCTGCCAGGAGACCTGTCCCGAGAAGGCCATCACCCTGCAATAAGTGATGGCCGCAAAAGACCGGAATACGAGATGGGGAGAGGGCGATCAAAAAGGTATCTGCGCCATTTGATCTTCGCCTGCATTCTACTGGAATCAGGCCTTCACCCCATTGGCCTGGAGTATTTCTCCGACTGTTAAAAGAATGTCTTCCACGTCGTCCTGAGAAACTTCGGAAAACCACACCTTCTGGGGGTAAAGAATGACGTTGGGGCCCTTGGCACACAGCCCCAGACAACCAGATTGTGACACCCGAACGTATTTTTTCCAACCCCGGTCGGCCACTTCTTCCTTCAGGGCCTTTCGTACAAGGGGGCTTTTTCCATCTGCGCATGATTTGCGTTTGCCTTCCCTGTCATTAGTGCAGACAAAGATGTGGCAGAGATATGAGGACTCCTGTTGAGATGACATGAACGTGTCGTCCTTTTACGATCTTCGCTTTAATTCCGCGTCGATAATAGTAAAGAGGTCGAAGGGGGTGCGGATCTTTGCTCGCTTGCCGTTGACAAAGATACTCGGAGTTCCGCGGACCCCGATCTGCCTGCCGTTGACCACATCCCTGGCGACGAAATCTCGCACAGACCTGGAGTTCATGTCTTTCGTGAACCTGGTCATGTCAAGCCCGAGGCCTTTTGCTATTCCCAGGATTTTCACATCGTTGAGGGACGGAAAGTTTTCAAACAGTCGACGGCGAAATTCCCAGAACTTTCCCTGGGCGTTTGCTGCCATGGCTGCCTGGGCGGCCTTCCGCGCAAACTTGTGCGAGGAAAGGGGGAAATTTTTAACAACCAGTTTGACCTTGTCCGGGTATTGATCCAGCACCTGCTGGATGAGGCGCTCCATGCGTGCGCAGTAAGGTCACTGGTAATCATCAAAGACGGCTATGGTGACCGGGGCATCCGCAGGCCCTTTGAACGGGTGGCCTGCGATATCAATGGAAAAAACAGGTTCCACCTTGATCGTCTTGAGGGTCCCGGCAGCGCTGCTGGTAAGGATAAGAAGGTTTGCCTCCGGGGAATAGGTTACCCGGTCGAAGCTTCCCGTAAGCGGAATCCGGTTCGTGATTCTTTTTTCACGAATGGAGTAAACAAGTACTTGTTTGCGGGTCAGTACAAAGACGAGCTTTCCATCGGGTGATGTAGCCACATCCAGCGGCTGAACCCCGAGGTTTGTCTGCTCGAGCGGAGTGAGATCCACTCTTGCATAGGCCGGTTGTGTTCCAATGAACAGCGCCAACGCGGCAGCGATAAAAAGCCATTTCATGGCAGCCCTTTTTTTTGACTCTGCAGTCACGACTTTACTCCTTCTTCCCTTCCGGGGCTTTTGCAGCTATCCGGTTCAGGATGTCCTCCATGGCCTTCAACTCTTTGCCGTACCCTGCCCAATCTCCCTGTCGCAGAAAATCCCTGGCCTTGTTGAAGTGCTCCAGGGCTGCTCTTGCCGAATCGGAAATCATCGGGGCTCTTGGCATCTGGGAAGGTCCCGCTTCAATGGCAGCCGGTACCTGCTCGCCCAGGACGCTGTACAGGGCATTTACCAGCTTTTTCTCCATGTCCACCCGATCCCCAAAGGAAACAATGACCCTCTTCAGTTCAGGGAGGGCCGCGGCCTCCCCATATCCCGGTTGAGCCGAAACCGTGGCGTTCCCAGCCCCGGATCTCCGCAACCGTCTGCTTTGCGGGGCCGCAGGCGCGGATGGTTCCGATTCCGACTGTTTTGCCTGAAGGTAAACCGGCTCCACGTAAATGAAGGTATCCTGTATGGGGATGACCAGGAGATTTCCCCTGATCACGTTGGATCCCCGCTGGCTCCAGAGAGTCAACTCGCTTGAGATACTCGTCTGCTGATCAATCCTCGCTTCTACCTGCATGGGGCCGAAAACGAGTTTATCTTTGGGGAGTTCGTATACGATCAGGTTCCCGTAGTTCGGCACGTCACACCTCGCGGCAAGCCAGGCAATCATGTTGTCTTTCTTGGAAGGTGTGAAAGGGAGCATCAGAACATACTCTTCACTTTTTTCTTTCGGGAGTCGAATGATAATATAGTAGGGCTCCATCTTCTGGCGGGTGCTCCCATAGATTTCGTCGGGCATTTGCCAGAGGTCTTCCTGGTTGTAAAATACCTGGACGTCTTTCATGTGGTAGGTTCGGTAGATATTGGCCTGGATCTTGAACAGGTCCCGGGGATACCGGACGTGCTTTTTGAGGACGTCCGGCATGTCCTTGAACGGCTTGAACAGGTGAGGGAATATGCTGGCGTATGTCCTGATGATGGGGTCTTTTTCGTCCGCTATGTAATAAGAGACATCCCCATTGTAGGCATCAATCGTGATCTTTACGGAGTTTCTGATGTAATTCAATCTCCTTTTAAAGGGGGTAGGCAACCTGGTGGAGTAAGGATACATGTTGGAGACGGTATACGCATCCTGAATCCAGAAGAGCCGCCCTTCTGAAATAACCAGGTAGGGATCTCCATCGTAAACCAGAAACGGTGCTATGGCGCGCACCCGCTGGTCAATGCGGCGATTATACATGATTCTGCTTTCGGGACTCAGGTAGGTGGTAAAAAGGATCTGGGGATCGAAGAATTCGAGCGCGAACAGGGCCCGCCTGAGAAATGAGCTAATGGGGACGCCGCCTGATCCCTGGTAATGGGTGTAGACATTCATGTCGCCTTTAGGGTAATCGAATTCCTTCGTTTTGGTCTTTACTAGGACATAGTCGCCGGTGTCTTGCCCGTAATAAATCTCAGGGTGCTCAAGTTTCAGATTAAAGTCGATGACGGGAGGCAGGTCCTTGACGATGAGATCGGGCAGTCCTTCACTGGTCACGTTATTGACGGGATTCATTGCCAGGCCGTAACCATGTGTGTAAATAAGATGCCTGTTGACCCAGGTATTTGCCTGGGGCGGAAGCTGGTTCACCGAAAGCTCCCGGGCGGAGAGCATAACCTGCCGGTAATTGTCCTTAATGGTATAGCGATCCACGTCCACATCCTTAAAATCATAATATAACCGGATGGACTGCAGCTGGTTGTACGTCTGGAGCAGGGGCCGCTTGTCCCATATTCTGATGTTCTGGATCGTGGCCTCGTCTTCAGCAACGTCCTTCTTGGTAAGGGTATCGGCAACTGGAAAAGGGACCTCCTTGATCTTGTTTAAATTGAAAGCCTGGCGGGTGTACTTGATATTGTGGTCAATGTACGGTGCTTCCTTTGCCAATTGATTCGGCTTGACCACAGTTTTTTCCACTACCAGGGGGAGCAGGGTGCCGAGCAGTATGATGAGCCCCAACCAGACCCCGCCACTCAGCCAGATCTGTTTTGTCTTTGTTTTGAAGGCGTTGAGAAACAGGACGAGCGCGAAGGCAAGGGAAAGGAAAATCAGGAACCCATACGCCAGCATCCTGACATGAACGTCGGTATACCCGGCCCCGAAGGTGGCACCGCTCGTGGAATAAAGGAGGTTAAACATCTTCAACCGGTAGCCCCAGGCGAGAAGCAGTACGATGATGCCGCCGAAGAAAATGAGGTGTTTTATGGCACGGGATTCAATGTCAATCTTGGGTGCGGGGACTTGCTTCCCCTGCGCCTGGGCATATTCGCTTAAATTGGTTACCTGAATGGCACCGTTCTTGAGGTACCAGACTATGGTCACGACCGCTGTAAAAACAAACAGGACCAGGAGCCCGCTCTGGAGAAAGAGGTAGAAGGGCAGGGAAAAGACGTAAAACCCTATGTCATTGTTGAAAAGGGGATCGCTGGTTCCAAAGGGCTGCTGGTGGATGAACCGGAGGACCATGTCCCACTGAGCGGCCCCTTTTTGGGCAATAACGAAACTAATGATTACCACTAGGGCCCACATGAGCATGCCTGCCGATTTTCCGGAAAGGCCGAATTGCGCCAGGATATCTGCTTCCGGTGATTGAGCCGGCCGTGGAAGGGCCAATGCCTTGCTGTGGCTCGCAAACCAGAGGTTCAGGGCAACCAGAAGCATCAACAGGATCCAGATGACGACACCAATTCCAAACTTGCTCATGAGCATGGTCCAGAAAACGGAGGAATAATGGAGTTTCCCGAACCAGAGCCAGTCAGGATAAATGGAGAGGCCCCACCAGAGGATAAGGAGAACCACAAGCAGGATACCGATCGACCATTTTCTTTTCATTGAATGCTCCCTTCGAATAGTGCTCTTTTTCAAGACCGTGAACGTTTAGCGACATGTATGTTTGAAGCGAATTTGAGAATCATATTCCTTTCATTTGCGCGAGGCAAGACATTTCAAGAGCTCCTCCTTTTTAATGGCCCGGAAATATTGCCTTCGGTGCAGAGTCTCCGTACGCTGAGCCCTTGGCCATAGACAGGAAATGCCTTGCAGAGTTCCGCCACTTTTTGTGCCACCTGGTCCAATACTTCCTCGCTGTTGGCATTGATCAGCGCTCCGTCAATGAGCTCTGCTATTTCTCTCACCTCTGCCGCCGCCATTCCTCTTGTGGAAATAGCCGCCGACCCCAACCGTATCCCGCTGACTGCTCCTGGATTCTCGGCATCCCGCGGAATCACATTTCTATTGGTGATAATCCCTACAGATTCCAATATATGTTCCGCTTCATTCCCCTTTAGTCCTTTTGGACCAAGGTCGACAATGACTTGATGGTTTTCCGTCCCCCCGGTTACGATCCGGTAGCCTTTCGCCCCAAGTTCATTGGCAAGGCAAATAGCATTGGAAAGTGTCCTCTTCTGGGTGCGTACAAACTGAGGCTCCAGAGCCAGTTTAAAAATGATCGCCTTTGCAGCAATGAAATTGACCGCGCTTGTCCCCTGGCATCCGGGAAATACGGCCTTATCTATCTTACTTCCGTACTTGTTTTTGGACAGGATCACCCCACCTCTCCCTCCCATCATGGTCTTGTAACAGGTAAACGTCACAAAATCAGAAAAAGGCACCGGGCTGGGAATTTGCTTTGCCGCCACAAGGCCTCCAATATGCGCCATGTCTGTGAAGAGATACGCTGAGGCATCCCCGGCAATTTGTGCCATTTTTTCGTAATCAATCAAGCGTGGATATGAGCTTGCCCCGACCACAAGCATCTTGGGCCTGAATTCTTCCGCAATGCGCCTGACCTTTTCATAATCTATGAGCTCGGTCTTGCTGTTCACTTCGTAGTGTCGAAAAGTAAAGCACTTGCTGGTCAGAGAGGCCTTGTGGCCGTGAGACAGATGCCCCCCATGGGGCAGGCTCATTGCCAGGACCTTATCTCCCATCTCAAGGACGGAGAAGAAAACAGCGAGATTTGCCGATGTGCCGCTGTGCGGCTGGACATTCGCGTATTCCGCGCCGAAAAGGGTTTTTGCCCGCGAGGCGGCCAGCCGCTCGATTTCATCTACATGCGTGCACCCTGCGTGAAACCTTTTCCCTGGATAGCCCTCGATGGTCTTGGTGTTTAATAGTGATCCCATGGCCTCCATAATGGAAAGAGGTGCGTGATTTTCAGCGGCGATGAGGTCCAGGGTGTCTTCTATCCTCGATTCTTCTTTCTTGATCAACTGTGCAACAACCGGATCATCTTTTGAAAGGTGGAACATCTAGTTTTCTCCTTTGTCTCGATGGGCAATAAATGGCTCATCAAAAAATGGAAGAAATCCTAATCAGGATAAACCGGAAATGACAAATGTCAAAGCTCAAATGTCAAATGAAATCCAAATGCCTCAATGACAAAACATATCCCGTTCACGTGTCTGCTGCGGGAACGGGCGAAAGAGCAACGCACCGAGGTGCGAACTTCGTTTTCATTTGGTCAATTGATATTTGACATTGATTTGACATTTCATGTGATCTCAAAAGAAATTTACTGCCCCTTTTGAGTTCAAATTTGTTCGTAAGGTACTAAAAGGCTGAGTGTGAAGCTTGGAACCCTAAAAGCTGTGTCTTTCCAGGAACGCCAGCACGTGATGCACATATTCACGGGGCCGGTGTTCATGGGTATTATGGCCGCATTTGGGCATCACGGCAAGCTCTCCAGAGGCCAGATGATGGTAAAAGGCCACGCCCTGCTCCACCTCAAAGAGGAAGCTGCGGTCGGGGTAGAGCACGAGGGCCGGGCACACGATCCCGGGAAGCACGGGCCGAAGATCAAAGATCTCCCTGCCGTAGGCCCCACCGAATCTGCGGAATTGGTTAAAGAACGGTTCCGCTCGTTCCTCGCCGTGCCACAGGATGAGCTTTTCTTTCAACTCGGGCTCCAGATCTTGAAAGACGTTCGGGAACTTGGACTCGTTGAACGCAGCCATGGGGATTTGGCTGTAGCATTGGGTGCTGGAAGTAATCACTGATTTGACGCGATCACGATAAGTTGCGGCAAAGTCAACCGCAACAACCCCTCCTTCGCATTGCCCGATGGCATGGAAGGAATCGATCCCGAGATAATTGAGCAGCGACTCTAATTCCCGGACACTATCCGATCGGAATCCGTCGCTGACATAGAACGCCTTGAAATCCCGGCCTGGATCAGATTGCCCATATCCCCTCCGGTCATATATGACCACACGGTAACCCTTTTCAACGAGGCCGGGGTAGATGTTTTTCCACATTTTTGTGCAACCGAATCCGTGGTGAAGCAGGACGATCGGGTCCCCGTCGCCGTGTGTTTCATAATAGACGTTGATATCGTTTATTCTTGCGAAGGACATTGAGCCCCCTTTCCACGTTGTGATAAGGTTTTCGGCCGGTAGATGCGTTGCTCACGGACCATGCGGGAGATTATGAACTCCTTTTCTTCGAGGATTTCGAGATGCCCCAGGGTCTCGGACATTCCCAGGAAGATTTCCCACGCCGTGAGTTCCGGGAAAACGCGCATGGTGATAGAGAAAAGATTCATCCCTCCGGGTCCATCAGGATGGGATTGCAGCACCCGGAGGATTTCCTTCTGCCGTGTGCGGTGGTGTTTCTTGATTTCCTTAATTCGTTCCCGGTATTGGTGAAAAGGCGCTCCATGACCCGGCAGGACCTCTTTGATGTCCAGCTTTTCAGTCAGACTGAGGGACTCAAGGTAATGGGAGAGGCTCTTGTATCCAGTGCCGTTTTCCCTGGCTTCCAGTTCGACGATCGGATTGGAGGTGATTTTTTCAAGGAGATGATCACCTGAGAAAAACCTCCCGTTTTCCCGGTCAAGGAAGCAGACGGACCCCCGGGTATGCCCGGGACAAGGAATGACCTCCAGGGTGAAATCGTCAAAGGCGATATGGTCACCCCCGTGCAGTTTCTTTACAGCAAAATCTCCGGGGAAAAAGGACTTGAAACGGGCGTCCATCTGCTCGGCAATGGTTTCGATGATATCTGTCGACAGGCCTCCCTCCTTGAAGAATCGGAGAAAGGGCGCTTTTTTCTTTTCAGCATAGGTTTCAATATTCCAGATGCACTTGTCGCGATCAAGAGGATGGATGAAGATCTCCGCCCCGCCTGATCGCTGGATCTTTCCGGCCAATCCCACGTGATCCAGGTGCCCATGGGTCAGGAGTACGCGCCTGATATCTGAAAGACGCACCCCTGTTTCCCGCAATGCGTGTTCAACGATACTTAGCCCTTCCTTTGAGTGAAAGCCCGCATCGATCAGGGTGGGGATCGAGTCTTCAATGAAATACATATTGACCGATTTGATTGGAAACGGGATGGGTATCTCGATTTTCGTAATACTGTCCACTTTTTTTATTTTCCCTTTCTTTCTCGCCTGAAGACGCTACAAAATTTTTTATTATACCAGTTTTTGTGGCCTTTGTGAACACTTGCTTTTTACGAAAAAGTTAATGAAGAGGAGAACCTTGACCATTCATGCATAACGGATTACAATAGTGAGGCATGAAAAAGGGGAGGACGTTTCAGATGGAAATCGTCTGTCCAGCTTGCGGGAAGGTGTACCAGGTTCGTGATGAACAATTGTCGGGCCCGGCGATAAAGGCACGCTGCAAAGCCTGCGGTAATGTCTTTTCCATCCAAAAGGGTTTTTCACAGAACCAAAACCGGGAAGGGGGGAGCACTCCCCGGGCCTCCCATGAGAGCGAATCAGGAGAACGGCGTGCTCCAGAGCCTCCTGAACCCCCCTTGTCTGAAGAATCCAGCGATACGGAAGATCCTGGGGGTCCAGTCGATGTCGATCACCACGAACCCGGTGACCATCTCGAGAGCCCAAATCCCTCGATGGAGCAAGGCAGGAAAGATTATATTCCCATTGTCGTTCTCCTGGCCGCAATTGCGGCTCTGGTTATTGTCTCTTTTTTGGGAATCAAGAATATTGACAGTGATTCATTTTTTCGACCGCTGCGTTCAATTTCACAGGTGACAGATTTTTTTCAAGGGAGGGGCGCCCGTTCCGCCAGGAGCGCTCACCTCAAAAAAGAACGGAAAAATGTTGGGTATCAACGGCACCTGTCCCAGGGGCATCTCTATTTCCGGACCAAGAAATACAACGCTGCACTCAAGGAGTACAACCTGGCAATCCGAGCCGATTCCGGGAGATATGAGGCCTATTATTGGCGTGGTCAGTTGTTGGGTCTGCGAAAGGAGTATCAAAAGGCCATCGAAGACATGCGTCAGGTGCTGCGGCTGAATCCGTCATATACAAAAGCGCATCGGTCCCTAGGATGGGCATACTACGAGACGGGCAAGTACGACGAGGCCATTCAGGCGCTGGACCGTTACATTAATGCCAACGCCAAGGACGGCTGGGCCTTTTATGAGCGTGCTTTGGCCTATCACAAAAAAGGAGATGTGCCGACGGCCCTGAAAAACGCCAAAAAGGCGTGCGACCTGGGCTTCAAGCGCGGGTGCGATGTGTATAAGCGCTATCAGTAATGCCCAACCCGGATAAAGCCACCCGAGGCGGGCAAGCAGGAAATGACCAAGTATCAAAGCTCAGTCTTTCCCTTGCACCATGAGATTGTTGAGAAATTCTATCAACAACCATTCCGACATATCGTAGGGCAGAACTTCCATTATCTGGTTTATTATGTCCATCCGGTCGGGCAAGTCAGTTCCGGTCAGGCCCGCCATGGCAGCGAGTTTAAAAAAGGTCGCCTCGTCGAACGAACCGGAGAGTTTTTCAATTTCCGCCAGAAGTTCCTGCACATCGTTGCCAACTTCCTGCTGTCTCAGCTCTTCTACTGTTGCCTTGAAATCGTCCAGGAATGCCCGGGCCTGGTGTACGGTTGAACGGCTCATGGAAATATGGATGTTGGAAGGTGAATTGGCTCGCCTGAACTGCGGTTGGACATACCAGTTTTTCTTCTTCAGTTCATCGGCCAGGCGATACACATTGATTTTTTCCGAGGTTGAAGCAACCGCAAACATGCACATATCAGGTTTGCCGAGTACCTGAAGTCCGTCGATCTGGTTGATGCCGTCAATGAGCAATCTGGTGGCATCCATGACCTCACGGACAATTTCCATGTAACCCTTGTCGCCCAGGTAGTTCATGACCGCCCAGGCGGCCGCCATGGGCCCCCCTGTCTTGCTGCTGGTTACTGCTGGATTGACAACGGTATAGCCGGTCCAGCGGGAGCAGGCAAACATCTGGTGCTTCCGGAGATCCTTATTCTTATAAAGAATGACCGACGCCCCCTTGGCGGCGTATCCATATTTATGGAGATCTACTGAGAGAGAGGTCACGCCGGGCACCGTGAAATCGAAGTCGGGAATGTCAAGACCCATCTTGCGCATGTATGAAAGATGCATGCCGCCCACACACGCGTCCACGTGATAGAGCAGGCTTTTTTCGAGGGCAAGACTTCCGATTTCCTCTATGGGATCAATGACCCCGTGTGCATAACTGGGGGCAGAGCCTACCAGCAGAATAGTGTTTTCCGTGATGGCATCACGCATAACCTGGACGTCCGCGCGAAATGAATGATCGTGCACCGGAGTAACCACCGGTTTGACATTCAGGTAGTGCGCGGCCTTATAGAATGACGCATGGGCGGTTATGGGAAGAACCATTTCAGGTTCCTTGATATGCGGCCTGGTTGCGCTGGCGTAGTCCCTTGCCGTCTTGACCGCGAGTATGAGGCTTTCTGTCCCTCCGGAGGTGAAGTTGCCGACAACTTGTTTATCTCCCCGAAGAAGATCGGCCGTCATGGCCACAATTTCGTTTTCCAAACGCAAGAGGCTCGGGAACGATGTGGGATCCAAGGCATTTTCCGTCAGGTACATGGTGTAGGCTTCATCGATAACGTCGTGCGCCTTCTCTCCGGGATAATAGACGTATCCCATGACCCTGCCGGACTTCCAGTCCAGGTCTTTGCCCTTGTAGCTTTTGAGTGTTTTGAAGATTTCCTCCCTTGCAATGCCCTCTTCCGGTATTTTCATGGCCTGCTCCTTGGATTAAGGACAGAATGGTTCCAATGCTTCCTATTCCCTATACTCTTAAATGATTTTTGCGTCAAGAGCATCCTTTTGGAATTCTTACACTATTTCCCTTTTATTTCAATAGGTTTCCTGCATAAATCAGCCGATTCTTGTTGGTGTAGGAGGATTGTATTCAAGTTTCTTGAACAATGTGCCGATATAACTTTTGTTGAAAAGGGTAAAACGCCCCAATCCGGTCTTCCTTTGGCAAAGGAGCATTTTCCGATGATCTTTTCCGTGAGTAGTACTATCTCGTCGCTCAGGGGTCATGCCACAAAAATGGCTCTGTCGGCCAACAACATCGCCAATGTGGAGACAGAAGGGTTCAAGAAGAGCAGGGCCCTGTTGCAGGAAGGTCCCAAGGGCAGTGTGAAAGTGCAAATCGACCGGATAGACAGCCCGGGTCCCATCATTCAGGATTTTGAAGATGATCAATACGTGGCAAAAGAGATGTCCAACGTGGATCTGGGTGAAGAAATACCTCAGACTATGCTGACACAGCGCGGGTATGAAGCAAACCTGACCATGGTCAGGGTTTCCGATGAGATGCTTGGCTCCCTCCTTGATATTTTGGCGTGATTACGACCTCCTTTACAAAAATAGGTATTTCCTCTGAACTCAATTCCTCTACATCGACAAGCATTTTACTTTCGCAACGCAGACGTTGCTCCTACAACATATTTCACTATTTCCCTCTAGAGGAGCGACTTCCTGGTCACGAGCATCCATTTTGTGAATTCTCCTACCTATTGAACTATTACGGAACAAGCCAAAAAAGCTGGTAAAAGCTCCTTTTCCCTGTTAAAAAGCAAAAGATGATGCGGCGTTTGGAGAGTCATGGGCGAAGGAAACGAAAAACCAAAGAAACCGGTACCGGCATCCACGGTCATTCTGGTTCTCGATGCAGGTGAACCCTTCCGGGTGTACCTGGTGAGGAGGTGTGTCCGCAGTTCCTTCATGCCGGGAAATTACGTCTTTCCCGGCGGGAAAGTGGATTCTGGTGACCAGTGAACATGCCGAAGCTGGTCCCTTTCAGCAAGGGGCCGCTCATCGTGTTGCCCGGGGACCGGTTCTATAACAATATCGGCAGCGGAGAAAGAAGGCAGGGGGAGGTGAAATGGCTCGAACCGGGCGAGAGATTTTCCCGGCTGCTTTATCATGAAGGGCTGTGGAGGCCGGTCGAGATAGGCAATCAGACATAGACCACAGCCGAACCAGGCTCATTCTTGATCTGATTATCCCAGCCATTGGGAACCCGGCACCCTCTTAATCTGTGCACGTTTCGAATTTCATTTTTTCATGCAGCGCCACAAATACAGCCTCATCCCTATTGCCGCGAATGTGTTCACGAACGTCCGCCTGTCAATCATGACAGGCACCGGTATCAACTGCGAGGATCGTGTTGCTGGCAGAAAAGAGGGGCTCAGGACGCACCGATCAAAGAGATGGCCATGGAGGCCTTTGGGGGAACCTTTTACAGTTAACGGAGTGTTGGTGATGGATTTTGGCCTGTGCAGAAAGATCATGGATAATGTGTCAGGGGTCGTGGTAGGGAAGGCTGAAGCGCTGGAATTACTCATGGTGGCGCTCCTTGCTGACGGCCATGTGCTGATCGAAGACGTCCCGGGGCTGGGGAAAACCCTGATCGCGAAGTCCCTTGCCCAAACCATAGGCGGATCGTTCAAGAGGGTCCAGTTTACTCCCGATCTTTTGCCGGCTGACATTACCGGATTTAACATCTACAGCCAGAAAACCGGTCAATTCCATTTCCAGCCGGGACCTGTAATGACAAATGTGCTTCTGGCCGACGAGATAAATCGCACAATTCCCCGGACCCAATCAAGCCTCCTGGAGAGCATGGAGGAGAGGCAGGTGACCGTTGACGGTCAAACCTATCTCCTTCCTCGGCCTTTTTTCGTCATAGCAACCCAGAATCCCATAGAGCTCGAGGGAACCTTTCCCCTGCCTGAGGCGCAGCTTGATAGATTTCTCCTGCGGATTCATCTTGGCTATCCGGAAGGGGATGAAGAAATAACCATCATGAAGCGCTTCCAGAAAATGGACCCACTTCTTGAGCTGAAGCCGGTGGTGAAGCCCGAGGAAATCGCTCAATTGCAGGAGTCGAGAAAAGATATTCTTGTCTCGAGACCGGTGATGGAATACATCTCGGCAATCGCAGGTGCCACCCGCTCCCACGAGAAGGTCCGCTTTGGAGTAAGCCCCAGGGGATCCCTCGGACTCATGAGGGCCGGCCAGGCCCTGGCTGCCTTGCATGGAAGATCCTATGTGCTGCCGGACGACATCAAGCATCTTGCTCCGGCCGTTATGGCCCATCGAATGATCCTTAAAGATCAGGAAAGATTAAGGGGTTTGATGCCGGAGGCTTTTTTGAAGGAGCTGATTGACCAGGTCCCGGTGCCCTCGCCCTTAATGTAAACGTATGAATCAAAAGTTTCAGGAAACAAGGGAGCCTACCATTTTCTCGGTGCCGCTGATGCGCTTCATGGTGGCATCGGCCCTCTTTGTTGCCCTTCTCAATGGTCAGAATTCGCTGGCCCTTCTGGCGATCATTGTCTTGGTGGTGGTAAGCGGGGCCAGGCTTTGGAGCCGATTCAGCCTCAGGGCCGTAACATGCGTTTCCGGTCTGGATAAGTCGCGCGTATTCCCCGGGGAAATACTCCTCTTAAGGGTCGAAGCCGTAAACGGTAAATTCCTGCCTGTGTGGCTTTGTGTAACGATCGCAGGTACAGGCAAAGAGTTTTTCTTCAGACAGGATGAACCTGTCTCCCGAGAGACCGGTCTCCTCTGGCATGAGCGGGTTTCTTTGAGATGGGAACTTATGGCCCAGAAGAGGGGAGTATATTCCCTTGGTGGGTTTTCTCTCAAGGTTTCCGATCTTCTTGGGTTTTTCCCAAGGGAAATCGGCCAGCAACAGAAACTTGATCTCATTGTATACCCAAGGATTCACACGCTCAAGGATGTCACCATCCCACGCAGAGACATATTCGGGAAGGCGGGAGAGAAGAATCCTCTCCAGGACCCGGTGTACCTTCTCGGGACCAGGGAATATCAATCATGGCAACCGGCGAGGTACATCCACTGGAAGGCAAGCGCAAGGCACAACCTTTTGCAGGAAAAGCTTTTTGAGCCCTCGGAACAGGAAAAGGTTCTCTTGGTGTTTGAAGTAAAAGGCTTTTCGGAGAGTCAAGCTGCAGAGGAGCTTGAGGAGGCCATTGAAGCGGCTGCATCCATTGCCGTTCATCTTGAGAAGAAAGGATGCGCCGCAGGTTTGGTGACAGATGCGCAGTTGAAGGGAGAGGGATTGTCCGTCATCCCTGTGGCAAGAAGGAGCGGACAAACTGCAGCAATCCTTGAAACCCTTGCGAGGATTGAAAACAGTCCGGAGCGGGATCTGGTGGAGACCCTCGAGCGTGGTCTCAAGATGACCTGGGGTACCAGCTGCCTCTATTTCATCTACGGCAGTGATGCCGCAGCAAGCCCCGTTGTGATTGAATTTTTCAGGAGGAGAAGGATCCCTGTCCTGCGCGTTATCAGCGGGAGGGCCCCGACTGCATCCGGAGACGCAAGAAACCCTCTTCTCAAACAGCTTCATCTTAGTGAGATAGTGGCCAAAGGTGGTGAAGCGCCATGAACACGCGCAGGGATAGACTGCTCTTGCTCCTGTTAAGTGGTTGCATGGAGCTCTGCTGGATTTACGCCTGGGCCGCCTTTCTTACAGGTGCCTTCTTCAAGAAGCCTTTTCCTCTTCCGGAGGTAATGATCCCCTTCTTTCTGGCAGCAGCGCTTACCGTCATTTCCAAAGGCCGGGGTTGGAGGATCCTGACGTTGCTCACGATCCATGCCGGAGGTCTGCTTCCGGGAGCATTTGGGGCACTCCACCATTTCCTCTACGGATCCCATCCCTTTTTTCAGCTCCAATGGTTAAAGGATCTTTTTCACAGCAATCCTGATTTCATTGGTTGGCTTTCTATCCTCTTCATCCTCTTTTGTTCCGTTTTCATGTATGCAAGGGGGGCACGGCTTGCTGCAAAACCAACGGATCACTTGACCGTCTGCACCCGTTTTGATCTTGGGATAGCCGCCTTTTTTGCCCTCTTTTTTGTTCATTTTATTATTGAAGCAAAAGGAGGCGTGGTCATGGGTGGCCCCATGGTCCAGGGCATGGTGATACCCTTTTTCCTGTTCAGCCTTCTCGCCATTGGCCTTGCGAGGAACGATAGCGGCGCAGAGCGGTCATTTGTCTCCGGTTACCATGCAGTGGGAACAATCTTAGGGTTTTCACTGGTGGTACTTGCTTTTGGAACGGGGCTCATCCTTTTCTTTCTGCCCTATTTGACCAGGGCCGCGGAAATAGGTTATGTGGGAATGAAGGCCGTTTCCGCTCCCCTCGGCCCGATCCTCATGGGGATCCTTCAATTCCTGTTTCGACCGAGGAATTTCCGGAACGGGAATGCGGGAGTTTCCCCCCAGACCCGCACCCCGGACGCGCCGGTTGGGGAGGGCGGATGGGCCGAGAGGGTTATGATGGCGGCTGCCTGGGGGCTTGGGATACTGCTTGCCCTTGCGGCCCTTTCGATTCTGGTTTTGTCGTTCTGGTATCTTTGCAGATGGCTTCTGTCCAGAACTTCGACCGGACGGAAGGTCGAGTGGAACTCGGATCCGCTCCTGGCCTGGCTTAGGAGAAAATTGGACTTTTTTGTTTTCATCTTGAAAGCTACGGCCCTGGCGTTTCGGTCCCACAAGAGTGCAGGTGAGATCTATGCTGCTTTCCAAAGATGGGGAAGAAGAAGCAGCCTCACCCGCCTTCCCCATGAAACGCCAAAGGAATACGGCAATCGAATGAAAGGGGAGCTTCCCCGGCTTGAACCGGAGTTCGCAGTGATCATTGATGCCTTCAACGAAGAGATTTACGGAGAGAACCGTCTGGATGAAATCAGACTTGGCAACGCAAGAAGGGCCATGCGCAGACTGAAGCATCCTTCCCTATGGTTTTCAAGAATAAGGTTGTTATTTGGTTTCCATGAGAGATCAGCAAGTTGATGGTATTGGGCTTTTTCTTGTGAGCCTCTCAATGACGACGTTTTTCGCTTGTGCTGCGGCATGGATAGGGCCCCATCTGGTTTCTCCAGATCTGGTATCGACGAACCTGGGCGTAGACCGTCACGGCCCTTTCCACGGTTTCGAAGAACGGGACACCGGCCTGACAGAGATCCACGGAAAAATCCGTCTCAAATCCAGGGATATTTACAACACAAACAGGCTTGGCGGACTCCCTTTGCGCCTGGATCAACCCCTCGGTATACAGCTTATGAGAATCCGGGGTCATTCCCCGACCCGCGACCAATATTGCGTCTATCCCCGGGTCTGCTGCCAGCACCTTGACCGCACGAATGTAAATCTGGATGTCCAGGGAGGCCGAGAGCCCTACATCTATCGGGTTTCGAAGGCTTGTCCCTGTTGGAGGAATAAATTCAGCTAACGTGGTCTGGGTCCTGGGAGATATCTCAGCGAGTCTCAGCTCTGCATCCCCACAGGCCTCTGCAGCAGCAACCGCCAGGCCACCGGGACCCGAAAGAATGGCCATCCGGTCGCCTAAATGAGACGGTAAGAAAGAAAATCCCATCAAGGTATCCAACAGGACATCAAAACCCTTTACAGGGATGGCCCTTGCCTGCTGAACCACACCGTTCCATATGTCGCGTGAGCCTGCTAAGGCCCCCGTATGAGAAGATGCAGCTCTACCTCCTTCCGGGGTCAGCCCCACCTTCCAAAGGACCACCGGCTTTTTCCTGGAAGCGCTTTTAAGGGCATCCAAAAAATAAGGGCCATTCTTGATACCTTCCAAATATGCTCCAATAACACCCGTCTCCTGGTCATCTCCGAGGTACGAAAGCAAGTCGGCAGCAGTCAAATCGCATTCATTGCCCAGACTCGCGGCCTTACTGAAATAGATCCCCTTTTGCGGCCCTATGCGGGAAATGATATTCGCAAGGGAACCACTATGCGAAATAAATGCCACGGGTCCCGGCTTTTTTGAAAGTTCAGGGAAAAAGGAAAGGCCACTTTTTGGACAATAAAGCCCCATGCAGTTCGGGCCGAAAAGCCGCATCCCGGAGCTACGGGCAACAGAAGCAAGTTCCTCTTCGAGCGCTTTCCCTTCACCGGTTCCGGTCTCGCTGTACCCGGCGGTAAAAAGTATTGCTCCCTTTACGCCCTTGGCCGAACAGTCTTTGACGACAGGAAGTGCACTGTAATGAGGGACCAGAATAATCGCCAGGTCAACCGGACCTGGGATGGCTGATACGCTTGGATAGGCCTTGAGGCCGTCAATTTCCTCCGCCTCCTGGTGAACCGGGTAAATGTCACCGGCATAGTCCTGATCTTTGAGCGCCATGAGAAAAAACTTTCCCATCTTCATGCCCCGGGGAAGTCCCACGATGGCTACTGATTTTGGATTGAACAGGTTGTGAAGTTGAGCGACCAGTTCTTTTGAGTCTTTCATATCTCCAATCCCTTGAATGGAAGCACCCTATTGGATATCAGAACTCATATCACTCCGCAGGAGCAGGATATTCCTGATGCTGACCCAAGACAATTGAAAACCGGGCATTGTCAATTGTTCCCCCAGGCGAAAAGGACGGTAAACGCGGAAAGCACAGAGAGGCCGGCCCCCGTAAGATACGCCCAGTGCAATCCATTCAGAAAAATGGGAAGTTCCCCGCCTATGAACGGCCCGGCGTGCCCGGATGTGGTAAAAGGAGCCAGGCTGTATACGATGGCGCCTGCGACGGCGATGCCGAACGCCATTCCCGTGTTCCGCGTCACGGCCAGGATGCTTGAGGCGATGCCGCGAAAATGCCGAGGCGCACTTCCCATGACCGCACTGTTGACCGGACTCTGGAACATCCCGGCCCCCAGACCGCAGACGGCCAGTCGCCAACTCACATCGAGACTGGAGGCGCTACCATCCAAATGGCTGAGAAGGAGCACCCCAATAGCGTGAATGGACATTCCGACAAAGGCCAGCCCTCGAAATCCGATGCGGTCTGAAAGGCTGCCACTCAATGGGCCGATGAAAAAGGTTGCGAGCGGGAAGGCTGTCATGACCAGCCCGACTGCCAACACATCGTGGTGCAGGGCATCGGAGAGGTACCACGGAGTCAAAAAGATCACCATATAGAGGGCCATGAAGTTTATTAATGAGCTAAGGCAGGCAAAGCTGAAGCGCCGGTTTTTGAAAATAGAGAGATCAATCATGGGTTGCGCTGATTTCCGTTCCACATGAAAAAAGAGTCCTCCGAACACCACGGCGATTCCCAGCAAGGTAACGCACCTAGGGGAAAACCACCCCCAGTTCTTGCCGCGGTTGGCATAGAGCAGGATGCTGAAAAGAAAAACAAATGCCAACACAGCGCCCCAGATATCGAGTTGCTGTCCCGGTTTTCTTTTCCCCGGGGGGATCACCCGATACCCCCATACCAGGGAGATGACGGCGATCGGGGCATTGATATAGAACACAAATCGCCAGCTCATGTACTGGGCTATGATCCCGCCGAGTACGGGCCCCACCATCAACCCGAGGGCAATGGCGGTGGCATAGATGCCAATAGCCTTGCCCCGCTCATTCGGGGGAAACGCCACCGTGACAATGGCCAGCCCAATAGCCATCTGCATTGCGACGGTCAAGCCCTGAATCGCCCGGAACACGATTAACATCCAGATGCTCGTTGAAAAGCCGCACAGGAGCGATGCCCCGGCGAAACAGATAAGCCCGGTAAGAAATATCTTCTTGTACCCGAGCATATCTCCAAGTCGGCCGTATACGAGAATGAAGGAGCAGATGGCCAACAGGTAAATGGCCGGTACCCACTGGGCCACGGAATAATCCGTGTGGAAGTAGCTGCTGATGGAGGGAAGCACCACGTTGACGATGCTTCCGTCGATGGGCCCCATGATAACTCCTGTCATCACAGCTCCAAGGATCATCCATTTGGAGGCGCCAATGTTTTCATCGTGAACAACTGCAGTCATACTCGTACTCCTGGTCTCCATACCGGGCGAAACAGAACCTTAACCCGGATCTCTCACCAATCCCGCAAAACGCGGGACTACGATGGCGGATAGCCCGATGCCCACTTCGTTGCGCTTGAAAAATGACCTCAACATACTGCACGTATGCCTGCGGCCATTTTCCTGCACGCTCCTTGTATTCGTGGGACTCTCCACCATCTCGCGACGAAAATCGTTGAGAAACCCGGGTTAGAGGCTTCACGGTCATCTCATCTATTCATGTCGCAATGCCTCTATGGGGTCCATCCGGGCGGCCTTGCGAGCCGGAAAATAGCCGAAGCATACGCCCACTGCAACCGAAAAAGCGAACGCGAGAATAACAATATCCGGGTCAAAGACGAACGGGACCAACAGGATGCCGGCAAGCCAGGCGGACGCACTTATGGCGAGGATAATACCAATAACTCCCCCCAATGAGGAAAGGACCACGGCCTCAACCAGGAACTGCAGGAGTACTTCACGCTCCAGCGCCCCGATGGCCAGTCTGGTGCCTATCTCCCGCGTTCGTTCGGTCACGGAGACCAGCATGATGTTCATGATGCCTATGCCGCCGACAAGGAGGCTCACGGCTGCAACCGCGCCGAGCAGTGAGGTGAGCACTTTTGTGGTCCCGGACAGGACATCCGCTATTTCCCGCATGTCCCTGACGTGAAAATCCTTTTCCTTTCCTTGAGAGATACGGCGACGCTCCCGCATCAGCGTTTCTATATCCTGTTTTGCCCGGTCAATGGAATATCCATCACGAACAGAGACAAAGATACTGGTGACGTCCGTGTTCCCCGCAATGCGACGCTGAAATGTGCGAAGCGGAATGAGTATGAAGTCATCCTGATCTCGGCCGAAGGTGGATTGTCCTTTTTCCTTGAGCACCCCGATCACTCGAAAGGCCAGTTTTTTTAAACGGATAGTCACTCCTAAAGGGTCTCCGCTCCCAAAAAGTTCCCTGGAGACCGTGTTGCCCAGGATGCAAACCGCCGCACCTGCGCGGAGGTCACGGTTCGTAAATTGCCGTCCCTTCTCCACGGGCCAGTCCCGGACCTCCATAAAGCCGTTGGTACTGGCCGTGATCATGGTGGACCAGTTCCGGTTGCCGTAAATTGCCTGGGTCACATCCCCTGCTGTAGGGGCAACCGCTTCGATTCCCGAAAGTTCCCTTTCAATAGCATCCGCGTCTTCCACGTCAAAGGGAGTTGCCTCTTCGCGAATACCGCCGGGGCCGTGAAAACCCTGCCCGGGTCTTATTTGAAGGAGATTGGTCCCGAGGCTGCCGATCTGTGTCTTTACCTTTTCTGTCGCGCCATTCCCCAGGGTGACCATGGTGATCACGGCAGCGACCCCGATAATGATCCCGAGCGAGGTCAGAGACGAACGCATGATATTCCGGCGAATCTCCCGCAGAGCCAGCAAAAAGGCATTTAAGAGCATCATTCCGCTCCTTTCGGTTCGTGGTCTGCAATAAGTCCGTCCTTAAAACGGACTCTCGATTTTGCATAATCTGCCATGTCCTGCTCGTGGGTGACCATGACGATAGTCAACCCCCGTTCCCGGTTCAGGAGGGAGAGGACATCCATGATCTCAAGACTCCGGGCGGTATCCAGATTTCCGGTGGGTTCGTCGGCCAGGAGGACCGCCGGATCGGTGACGATGGCTCGGGCGATGGCTACCCGCTGCTGCTGGCCGCCTGAAAGCTCGGCAGGGGTGTGGTGTTCCCAATCGTTCAGCCCGACTGCCGCAAGTGCCGCGCGCGCTTTTGCGCGTCTTTTCCGAGCATGCACACCCCGATAGATCAAGGGGAGTTCGACATTTTCAA
>Ga0315556_1000623_pt1 | contig 21992 bp, 14 predicted proteins | sample SalMarSW160310MG_FD_202112 | JGI IMG/M metagenome (GOLD analysis project Ga0315556, IMG submission 202112) | Salt marsh sediment microbial communities from the Plum Island Ecosystem LTER, Massachusetts, United States - Salt Marsh Sediment SW1603-10 ...
GTCACCAAAGACGTCATCATGATGCTCAGCAGCTGGGAGTCCGAATACGCCGATAAGTTCGGCAAAGGAGGAAAACCCACCGACGTACCCAATTATTTCACCATCAATGCCAAGGCCTTCCCCCTCGATCAACCGTTGCGGGTGAAGAAGGGTGACGTAATGCGGGTGCGCTTCATCGGCGCCGGCAACACTATCCATGCCATGCACAGCCACGGGCACGACATGATTGTCACATTCCGTGATGGGCTCCCTCTGGCCAGCCCCTACTCCGTAGACACCCAGCTGGTTTATCCAGGCTCGCATAACGACGTGATCATGTACATGAACAATTCTGGTCGCTTCATCTTCCACGATCACATCGATACGCAGTCGACGAACAACGGAAAGTTTCCGGGAGGTGCCGTGACCATCATCGAGTACACGGATTCGAATCCCAAAGATGACTGGTACGTGTGGAAGGGTAAGGACTACGACCCGGATTTCTTCTACAGCGAGTCCCTGAAGAAGGGTTATGGGCTGTTTGACCACGATGCCTTCAAGGGCACACCGTTGGAATCCGGTCGACGTCACCGGAGGCACTAATGAAGAGCTCAAATATTCAATTATTGCAACGCTTACTACTGGCCAGTGCCATAGTCGTGGGCAGTGCGTGGTTGATCCTGCACGGTGCCGCTGCGCAGGCTGGCGAGGGTGAAGAGATTCTCAAAAGCCAATGCAGTGGCTGTCATAATCTCACCGGCCCGGCACCCACCACCCTTAAGGAGTTATGGGCGCGCAAGGGTCCGGATCTGTTCTATGCGGGCAATAAATACAAGGCCGAATGGCTGAAGGCCTGGTTGCAAAAACCGACTCGCATCCGCCCTGCAGGGATGTTCTACGCAGACCACGTCAAACCCGGCCCCAAGGGAGATGAAATCGATACCTCGACCCTGATCACGCATCCCAGCCTCTCGGCCAAGGACGCCGAGGAAGTAACCGAGGCGCTGATGAAGCGCAAGGCGCTGAGCAATCTGATTCATCCCGGCGAGTATAAGGGCGGCACCATCTCCAAGAGTATGGGCGAGCTAATGTTCGATAAATTTCGTGGCTGCATGGCTTGTCATGAAATCGAACCGGGCTACGGCGGACTGTCGGGCCCGGAAGTCTATACCGCCGCAAAACGGTTGCAGGATGATTACCTCATCAGCTACATGCGCGACCCGCAGGCCTGGGATCCCAAGATATTCATGCCCAATCGCCATCTCCGCGATGCCGATCTGCAAAAGTTCGTGCGTTATTTTCATGTCTTGAGCAAGGAGATCAAACCATGAAGCCGATGAGCATTTTATGGGGCATGCTGCTGCCGCTTGCTATTGCTGCCAGCGGCGCCGCGCAGGCGAAAGATCGGGGTGAGGACATCTACACGACCTATTGCACCCAGTGCCATGGCTCGCAAGGCAACGGCAAGGGCATCAACACGCGCGACATGTCCGTGCAGCCCCGCGATCACACCGATGCCAAGGCCATGTCGGCGCGCTCGGATCAAGATCTTATCAAGGTGATTAAAGAAGGAGGTGCCGCCATCAACAAGTCCGTGCTTATGCCCCCATGGGGCGATGTATTCTCCGATGAAGACGTCGCTGAGCTCGTGACGCATCTGAGAACGTTATGCAAGTGCAGCTATGGGCACTGATTCATTCAGCAGTAGCGTGGAAGCAGCGCTTCGTCGTAAAGCGTTTTTCAAACCAACCATTAAGTAAGGGAGAGAGACTATGAAAACGAGAAATATCTTCGCCGTCGCAACAGCGGCGGCCATCATTAGCTTAAGCGCCGTGCCGGTGCATGCCAAAACCGTGAAGGTCACCCTGCATGCCACGGAGACCACTGTGCAGATCGATAATAAGGGGACTGAATATCCGGCTTGGACCTTCGGCGGCACCATTCCCGGTCCGCTGATTCGAGTGACGCAAGGTGATACTGTAGAGTTTACGCTGATCAATGATAAGAAAAATAAAAATTCCCACGCGATCGATTTCCACGCTGCACAGGTCGACGTGCTGGGAGAGTTTGCACCGATCAAACCCGGTGAAACCAAGAAGTTTACCTTCGTACCGAAGTATCCCGGCCTATTCATGTATCACTGCGGCGCCATGCCCATGCAACAGCACATCGCCCGCGGCATGTACGGCGCCATCATCGTCGACCCCAAGGGTGGTTATAGCAAGGCCTATCCGAAACCGGATCGCGAGTATGTACTGGTTCAAGGTCAATACTTCCCCAATGCCGATGACGATAAGGACATGCTGGTCAATAAGGGTTGGACCAATTCTCTGATCAACGGCAAGATCTTCCACTACGATCCCGTACACGATCCCAACGCCAGCCAGGTCTTGGAAGCCAAGCCGGGGGAGCGCGTGCGTATCTACTTCGTAAATGCCAATATCAATATGCCGGTGGCCTTCCACCCCATAGCTGGCATCTGGGACCGAGTCTATGTCAGCGGTAATCCGAAGAATGTATTGTACGGCGTACAGACCTACAATGTTGCAGTGGCAGAGGCCGATACGTTCGACATCGTCTCACCGGCTGATCATCCCACCAACAACGCCATCGTCGACCACACCATGAGCGCTGCCTTGCGGGGTGCAATCACCGTATTGATGAACAAGCCCGACGCCGATCCGAAGGCGGGCAAGGGTGACAATATCTTGATCCGTTGATTCGAAATCGTTGCTCAATTGACGGGGGGATATTATCCCCCCTTTTTTATTGCTTGCTTATCTTGTCGCAAACGACGGGCCACCGTCGCACAGGAAGCGGATCGGCCGCGTAAGCAAAGGAGCACCGAACACCTGTATGGATTGAGGTATAACTACGCTAGATATCGAGATTGGCTACCGACAAGGCATTCTTTTCGATGAAGTCGCGGCGCGGCTCCACCTGATCACCCATGAGTGTAGTGAAGATTTCATCGGCAGCCACGGCGTCTTCGATATTGACTTGCAATAAACGCCGTGACTCTGCGTTCATAGTGGTTTCCCACAGTTGATCCGGATTCATCTCACCCAGGCCCTTGTAGCGCTGGATATGCTGTCCGCGTTTTGCCTCGTCCATGACCCATTGCAAGGCCTCTTTGAAGGTCTTGATCTCGGCACGCCGTTCGCCGCGTTGTATGTAGGCGCCTTCTCCAAGCAAACCGTCGAGTTGTCGTCCCAAGTCAACGATGGCGCGATACTCGCCGGAACCGAAAAATTCCGCGCGCAGCACACGAACGTTGCTCACGCTATGGGCGGTCTCGATAACCGTGGCACAATTGCCGTCGCCGCCCTCTTCCGTTTCTACGCGGATATCATATCGCGTGGCACCGCTGACTTCACGGCTGATACGGTGTTGCAGCTCGCTGAACCAGGCCTGCGCTTTGTTTTGATCCTGCAAATCCTGAGGGGAAAGCGGCGGCATATAGATCATTGCCTCCAGTACCGTGACAGGCAGGCGTCTCGCCAGACGTTCAATGGTCGCCATCACCGCCAGATAACGGCTGGCCAGGTCCTCAAAGGCCTGACCGCTGATCGGCGGCGCGGAGGCATTGACCATCAGCTGCGCATCCTGCAAGGCCGCGTCCAGCAGATGCTTGTTCAACTCGTTATCATCTTTCACATAGCGTTCCTGTTTACCCTTTTTCAGCTTGTACAAGGGCGGCTGGGCGATATACAGGTGACCGCGTTCTATCAGTTCAGGCATCTGGCGGTAAAAGAAGGTCAGCAACAAGGTGCGGATATGCGAGCCGTCCACGTCGGCATCGGTCATGATAATCACCCGGTGGTAACGCAGCTTATCCGGGTTGTACTCCTCGCGACCGATACCACAGCCCAGCGCCGTGATCAGCGTCGCGATCTCGGTAGAAGATAACATCTTGTCAAATCTAGCTTTTTCTACGTTGAGAATCTTGCCCTTGAGCGGCAGGATCGCCTGATAGCGACGATCGCGGCCTTGCTTGGCAGAACCGCCCGCCGAGTCACCCTCAACGAGAAACAGCTCGGAGAGCGCAGGATCCTTCTCCTGACAATCGGCCAATTTGCCGGGCAGTCCCGCTATATCCAGCACGCCTTTGCGACGGGTCATCTCCCGCGCCTTGCGCGCCGCCTCGCGGGCGCGCGCCGCATCGATGATCTTGGCGGTGATGGCCTTGGCCTCCGCCGGCTTTTCTAACAGAAATTCCTGGAGCTTCTCCGCCACTGCGGACTCCACCACCCCCTTCACCTCCGAGGACACCAGTTTGTCCTTGGTCTGAGAGGAGAACTTGGGATCGGGGACCTTCACCGACAATACCGCCGTCAGTCCCTCGCGGGCATCGTCGCCGCTGGTGACCACCTTGGCCTTCTTCGCCGCCCCTTCCTTTTCGATGTATTGATTGAGGGTGCGCGTCAAGGCGCCGCGAAAGCCGGCCAAATGGGTGCCGCCGTCGCGCTGCGGAATATTGTTGGTGAAACAAAAAATGTTTTCCTGGTAGGAATCGTTCCACTGCATCGCCAGCTCCACGACCGTGTGATCGCGTTCCGTGGAGAAGTAAAACACCGAGGGATGCAGCGGATTCTTGTTGCGGTTGAGATGCTCCACAAAGGCGCGAATACCGCCTTCGTATTTGAATACGTCCTTTTTTTCGCTGCGCTCATCGAACAATTCGATGTGCACCCCAGAATTCAGGAAGGAAAGTTCTCGCAGACGTTTGGCGAGGATATCGTAATGATATTCGATGTCGGCGAAGATCGTGCTGCTGGGCTTAAAGCGGAGGATGGTACCCGTTGTATCGCTGCTCCCCATCTCCGCCAGGGGGGCATCGGGATTACCCATATGATAGGTCTGCTTGTACAGTTTGCCATCGCGATGGATGGTGAGCTGCAATTCTTCCGACAGGGCATTGACCACCGATACGCCCACGCCGTGCAAGCCTCCGGAGACCTTGTAGGAGTTGCTGTCGAACTTTCCACCGGCATGCAGCACTGTCATGATGACCTCGGCGGCGGAACGTCCTTCCTCAGGATGGATGTCCACGGGGATACCCCGACCATTATCGGTCACCGTTACCGCGCCGTCGGTATGAATGGTCACCACGATTCTCGAACAGTAGCCGGCCAAGGCTTCGTCGATGGCGTTGTCCACCACCTCAAACACCATATGGTGCAGACCCGTACCATCGTCCGTATCCCCGATATACATACCGGGACGCTTGCGCACGGCATCTAGCCCTTTTAAGACTTTGATATTAGAAGAATTATAGGTTGGTGTTTCTACACTCATTGCATATCCCTATCAGCAGCGCCGCATTATAGCACTTTTGCACAGGAATAGGCACTTATTTTACCATTAATAACAAGGAGATAGGCGCGGCGTCCGCGGCTAAATTTATTCGGCGGGGCTTATCCGTCCTTGTTCCACGTGAAACCAATTAATTGGAAGCTTATCATCCTGAGTCAGGGCCCGTTGTTCCGTTACGGTAATGAAAATCTGAGCCTTTAATTCGGCGAGGACCCGCAGCACTCGCTCCCGGTGGGTCACATCAAGCTCAGCCGCCAATTCGTCGATCATAATCAGCGGTTGGATAGCGGCAACTTCATTCAGCAAGGCTACCTGTGCCAAGAGCATGGCAAAGACCAGGAGTTTTTGCTGGCCGCGAGACAGCGTATCACGGGCAAGACGATTCTCTATTCTCAGAACGACATCGGCGCGATGTGGTCCTTGCCGTGTAAAGCCATACTCACGATCCTGCGGCAACGAGACGCGTAATGACTCTAAATAACTAAGATCCTGACGCCAACCAGGCGCAAAATTCAATGAAACCCCCTCCAGCCCTACGAGTTTCTGTAGATAAACCTCAACATAGGGATTCAGCCGAGCTAAGTAGTCGCGGCGCAGTTGGGTAATCAGCTCTGAGGTGCGCGCCAACTCCGAATCCCAGGCCGTCTCCACGCCGGGAGAACCTAAGGATTTATTTCTTTGCTTGAGCGCACGCTGGTACAAGCGCCACGCCGGGAGAAACTCTGGTTCCACGTGGAACACACCCCAATCCAAAAAGCGTCTCCGCTGCTGGGGTCCTTCGGAGACCAGAGCCTGGCTTTCGGGACTGATAAAAAGGAGGGGTAGATGCTCCGCCAATTCCAAACGGCCGCGAGCCTTTTGACCGGCTAGCCGGAACTGAATCCCGCTTGCTTGGAACTCAACCCCCAATGTGCTCATTGGAGCATCCAATTTACCTGATACGAAGAATTGCTGGGCGCCGCTATGGAGGATTCGGTTGAGATCTTTGCTTCGGAAGGAGGTGCCGCGACCCAGAATGTAGACAGCCTCGAGAAAACTGGTCTTCCCGCTACCGTTTGGCCCGCACAGGGCATTAAATCCCGGTTCCAGGTCCACCTTAACGGATTGCAGGTTACGGATATTGCTGATTTCTAATCGGGTTAAACCCATGAAACCACTTTGGGTATGGTTTCCCTATACCGCCGGTACAGGCCTATAAGCGCATCGGCATGACGACATATTTACAGTCCTCAACGCCGGGTGCGTTTATCAGGCAACAACTGTTGGAATCGGACAGGCGTATTTCCACATTGTCATCGGCTACCGCCTGCAGGGCATCCAGAATGTAGGTGGCGTTAAACCCAATCTCCAGATTGGCACCACTGTAATCGACCACCACCTCTTCCTCAGCCTCCTCTTGCTCCGGATTGTGCGCTAGGACCCGCAAGGCATTGGGCTCCAATTGTAAGCGGATACTGCGGTATTTTTCATTGGTTAGAATGGAGGTGCGCAACACCGCCTGCCGCAATCCCTCTCTATCGGCGACCACGACCTTATCCGTATTCTGGGGTATCACCCTTTGATAGTCCGGGAATCGACCGTCAATCAATTTTGAGGTAAAACGCATCTCATCGGTACTCACCCGCAGATGGTTGGCGCCGATCTCGACTTCCGCCAACTCATTGCTTTCCGCAAGAAGCTTTTGCAATTCCATCACCCCTTTGCGCGGGACGATAATTTGTTGAATTTCCTCAGCTTCTACTGGAGATTCCTGTTGGCAATAGGCCAGGCGATGGCCGTCGGTCGCCACCGCCCGCAGCTCGCTGTCGGCCACCTCCAGCAACAAGCCGTTCAGATAATACCTTACATCTTGATGGGCCATTGCAAACTGAGTGCGCTCTATGAGGCGCTTTAATTTGCTTTGGCTGATCGAAAAGCTGAATCGCGGGTGAATCTCATCGACCGCTGGAAATTCGGTGGATGGCAAGGTTGCCAAGACAAATCGGCTCTTTCCCGAACGAATAACGGCGCGATCCTTATCCAGAGCTATTTCCAGGCTGGAACCGTCAGGCAATGCCCGGCAAATGTCCATGAATTTACGGGCAGGCAGCGTAGTGCTCCCCGCCTCCGTACCATCCAGGTTCGTGGAAACGACCAGTTCCACTTCCAGATCGGTTGCCGTCATGGTCAATTGCGTGGAATCCGCTTTGAGCAGAACGTTCGAAAGGATGGGCAGGGTCTGACGACGTTCCACCACACCTCCGATGAGTTGCAAGGGCTTGAGTATAGATTCGCGTTGAATAGTAAATTTCATAATCTTTAACCTAATTTAAGATTAGTTATTGCTATAGTTAGGGCTGTGTATAAGCCGGAAAAAGCAAATTAAATATTTTATTTTCAATAAGTTACCATGTTACTAACATACGGTATAAACCACTTGTAGTCCTGTTGTTATACCGGGGATGAAATGTGGATAACATGGTCATGGTATTTCCGGCGAAAGTTATCAACAGTTAGTACACATCAATTCGTCAGGGTTCTTAACAGGTTTATATAGTCTTCGCGCATACGGTTTTCCTGGTCACGTAACTGGAGAATCTTACGGCAAGCATGTAAGACGGTCGTATGGTCCCGCCCACCGAAGGCATCACCGATTTCAGGCAGACTATGGTTGGTCAACTCCTTCGCCAAGGCCATAGCCAGTTGGCGCGGGCGTGCCAACGAACGCGTGCGTCGTTCCGATAATAGATCAGAGACTCGAATTTTATAGTAGTCCGCCACCGTTTTTTGGATATTTTCTATGGTGACCAGCCGGTCCTGTAATGCCAGCAGATCCTTCAGGGCCTCCTTGGCAAAGTCCAGGGTAATGCTATGGCCGGTAAATTTGGCATTGGCCGCGACGCGGCGCAATGCGCCTTCCAGCTCGCGGATATTGGAGCGTATGCGTTTGGCGATAAAGAATGCTACCTCCGGTGATAGCTCGGTATTCATCTGCGCGGCCTTACTCATGAGTATGGCCACCCGGGTCTCCAATTCGGCGGGTTCGATGGCTACTGTCAAACCCCAGCCGAAACGCGACTTGAGCCGTTCCTCCAAGCCTACAACCTCCTTGGGATAACGATCACAGGTCAGGATGATCTGTTGATGGCCTTCCAACAAGGCATTGAAAGTATGGAAAAATTCTTCCTGGGAGCGTTCCTTGCCGGCAAAGAATTGAATGTCGTCGATGAGCAGGGCATCTACAGAGCGGTAGAAGCGCTTGAATTCATTGATCGCATTATGTTGCAGGGCCTTAACCATGTCCGCGACGAAGCGCTCCGAGTGCAGGTAGATAATCTGCGAAGAGGGTTTCTTCTTCAGCATCATGTTGCCCACGGCGTGCATCAGGTGGGTCTTGCCCAAACCGACACCGCCGTAGATAAACAACGGATTATAAGCGGTCCCGGGATTTTCAGCGATTTGAATGGATGCCGCCCGCGCCAGCTGATTGGATTTACCCTCAACAAAGGCATCAAAGGTGAATTCGGGGCGCAAATTGGACGGGACGCGACTGCTATCCCCTTTACGGCGGAAACCGGCGGACGGTGGGCTTGAGCTGTCGATGCTTGTCACTTGCGGCCGCGTCACCACGGGCGTCGCCGAGCCGACTTGCAGTACCAGCTGCGGCGGCGATCCCTGCTTCAGACCCGTAATGATTTCACTGATTTGGCCAAAGAAACGCTCATTTACCCAATCCAGCACGAAACGGTTCGGGGCAAGCAGGCGCAGGGTTTCCCCCTCTTCCACGGCATGCAAGGGTCGTATCCAGGTGTTGAACTGCTGGGGCGAGAGTTCGGTCTCGAGATAATCTATGCACCGTTGCCATAATGACGAATCCACTCGCAATCTCCCTCATCCTGATTCTCGACTCGCCTTCGAGAGAGCTAGGCAGTCTATACCGATTGTGAGGAGTTATCCACACCCAGATTACCGCCGAATTGACGGTTCTATTGACAGATATCTGAAAAAATCGTTACTCTACCGCGCTTTCCAATTGAGTCCCCGGGATAAAAAAATATTGGCCTCAGGTGGCATCGGCCGGTTGTAACCGGCACTGGTCATCGCAGCGCAGTATTGCCCCGGGTGGGATCTTTTTTTTGCAATCTGTTTAGACGGGCATAGCTATGAAACGCACATTTCAACCCAGTAATCTTCATCGTAAACGTACGCATGGGTTCCGTGCGCGCATGAGTACCGCCAAAGGGCGCCAAGTCATCAAGAACCGCCGCGCAAAAGGGCGGGTGCGGTTAACTCCTTAAAGCGTGCCCGTTTAACCTTGAGTATATGTCGCTGGTGTTTTTACCGGCGCAACAGGCTGGTCAAATCGAGCGAATATCAAAGTGTCTTTGATAATAAGACCCAGCGGATGTTTGGGGGAGGACTGACTATCTTGGCGCGCAGCAACAGCCTTGATTATCCGCGCATAGGAATCGTAGTCTCTACCCGCGTGGCCCGCAGGGCCGTGGCAAGAAATCGCATCAAGCGCATCGTTCGCGAGAGCTTCCGCTTACAGCAGGCACGGCTCAAGGGCTGGGATGTAGTAGTGCTTGCACGGCCCGATGTGGTTAAGCAAACCAACAAGGGATTGTTTGCGAGTTTGGAAGGGCACTGGAAGAAACTTGAGCAATGCGCAAGGTCCTTGTCTATCTAATCCGGGTTTATCGTTTTTTGCTGAGCCCTTTCCTGGGCAATAATTGCCGTTTTTATCCCTCGTGTTCCTGTTATGCCGAGGGCGCTATCACCCAACACGGAGTTTTTGCCGGTACTTGGTTGGCCCTGCGCAGGCTCGCCCGTTGTCATCCTTGGCACGCGGGGGGCTGTGATCCGGTACCCGAAAAACTACCTCGGCGATCATAATCAATATGGAAAACCAACGCCTTTTACTCTTCGTTGCGCTCAGCGTCGTGATTCTGCTGTTATGGCAAGCCTGGCAGAAGGATTTCGGGTCAGCGCCGCACACCACCACGCCGGCGCCCACGGTAACGCAAAATGCCGTGCCCACCGGCGGCGATGTGCCAGCAGCAGCCAGCACGGACCAGAAACCAAGCCCAACAGCATCGGCGCCCGTCGCAGCCGCGGTTCCCGCTGATGCCGGGCTGGAAAAGGGTGAACGGATTCATGTGCAGACCGATGTGTTCCTGGCGGAGATCGACACGCGCGGCGGTGACCTGCGCGAAGTCAAGTTCCCGCATTATTCGGTGTCGGTCAATCAGCCCGATCAGCCTTTTCAGTTGTTGAACGACGATACGGCCAAGATCTTCGTCGCGCAGTCCGGTTTGTTGGCGGCCACCGTCGCACCCAATCATCACGCCCTCTATCAGGCAGCGCAAAAGGACTACACCTTGGCGAAGGGTGCCAAGGAACTGAAAGTGCCCTTGACCTGGACCAGCGATCAGGGCATTACCGTCACCAAGACCTACACCTTTCATCGTGACAGCTATGTGGTGGATGTTGATTTTGAGGTGAGCAATAACGGTAAGCAGGTATGGAAAGGTCGCCAGTATCGTCAGCTTGAACGTGCGCGCGTCGGTCGCCAATCCCGCTTCATCTACACCTTCATAGGCGGCGCCGTCTCCAGCGCGGAAATCAAATATCAAAAGCTGTCATTCGACGAAATGAAAAAAGAGCCGTTCAACCGTGATCTCAAGGGCGGTTGGGCGGCGATGGTCCAGCACTATTTCATAGCGGCCTGGGTGCCGGGCCAGGAAGAGACCAATCATTTCTACAGCAAGTCCTTGGGAGATGATCTGTACGTGCTGGGCATGAGTTCGGCGGAACAAACCGTTCCCGCCGGTAGCAAGGGCGATTTCAAATCCCGACTCTACATCGGTCCCAAGCAGCAGGATCACCTGGCGGCGGTCGCGCCCCATCTGGAACTCACCGTCGACTACGGACTGCTGACCTTTATTGCCAAGCCGATCTTCTGGCTGCTCAAACACCTTCACGAACTGCTGGGCAACTGGGGCTGGTCTATCATCCTGCTTACCATGTTCATCAAGCTGGCTTTCTATAAGCTGTCAGCGGCCAGTTATCGCTCCATGGCCAACATGCGGCGCATGACGCCCAAGATGGCGCAGATCCGCGAACGCTACGGCGACGACCGCCAGCGCATGAGCCAGGCGATGATGGAGTTGTACAAAAAGGAGAAGATCAATCCCCTGGGCGGCTGTCTGCCGATCGTCGTTCAGATCCCGGTGTTCATCTCTCTGTACTGGGTATTGCTGGGCAGCGTGGAGCTGCGCCAGGCCGGCTTCATCTTCTGGATCCACGATCTTTCCACCAAAGATCCCTACTATGTGCTGCCTCTGATCATGGGGATCAGCATGTTTGTGCAACAGCGGCTCAGCCCCGCGCCGCCCGATCCCATTCAGGCCAAGGTCATGATGGCCTTACCGGTGGTGTTCACCCTGTTCTTCGCCTTCTTCCCGGCGGGTCTGGTGTTGTACTGGGTGGTGAACAACGTCCTTTCCATCACACAGCAGTGGTACATTACCAAGAGCTTGGAGAAGGCCACCGCCACCGCCAAGGGCTAGGGTGGAGTACGCCGATCCCAGGAACGGTGCGGTTTAAGTTTTATGCTTGAGGCAGGCGACACCATTGCCGCTGTGGCGACCCCCGCCGGTCAAGGCGGCGTGGGTATCGTGCGCGCTTCCGGGCCTGCGGTGCGCAGCATCGCCGCGCACATTTGCGGACGGCTCCCCGCGCCGCGCCAGGCCGAGTACCTGGCCTTCCGGGATGACGACGGTATGCCGCTGGATCACGGTCTCGCTCTGTTCTTTCCCGCACCCCATTCCTTTACCGGTGAAGACGTCTTGGAACTGCACGGTCACGGCGGGCCGGTGGTGCTGGACATGCTGTTGTCGCGGGTCTGCGCCCTCGGTGCGCGTCCGGCGCGATCCGGTGAATTCAGCGAACGCGCCTTTCTCAATGACAAGCTGGATCTGGTGCAGGCCGAGGCCATCGCCGATCTCATCGCCAGCGCTTCGCGGCAAGCGGCACGCAGTGCATTGCGTTCCCTGGAAGGTGAATTTTCGGCGCGTATCCACGCCCTGGTGGAAGCGCTGATCCAGCTGCGCCTGTACGTTGAATCCGCCATCGATTTTCCCGAAGAGGAAATCGATTTCCTGTCGGACGGACACATCGCCGCCCAACTCGATACGGTCATCGCCGAACTCACGCAAGTGCTGGACGCCGCACGGCAAGGGCGGTTGCTGCGCGACGGCATGACGGTGGTGATCGCCGGTCAACCCAACGCCGGCAAGTCCAGCTTGCTCAACGCGCTTGCGCAACGCGATGCAGCCATCGTCACCGACGTTCCCGGAACCACCCGTGATGTGCTGCGCGAACACATTCATATCGACGGTCTTCCCTTGCATATCATCGATACGGCGGGTCTGCGCGACAGCAGTGATCCGGTGGAGAGCCAGGGCATTCAACGCGCCTGGGCGGAGATTGCCAAGGCCGATCGTGTGCTGCTGGTGGTGGACGATCTAGTCGGCGTGAGTGCCGAGTCACTGCACATACTGAAGCGGTTACCCAAGGACCTTGCGGTAACGGTGGCGCATAACAAGATCGATCTCAGCGGACGGGATGTGGAGCAGTGGTGCGATGAACTCGGCGAGCATGTAGCGATCTCCGCCAAGCATGGCACGGGACTGGCGGCGTTGCAGCGTCACCTCAAAGAATCCATGGGTTATCACTCCGCCGGCGAGGCGACCTTCATGGCCCGGCGCCGCCACCTCGAATCCCTGCAGGACGCCGCACGCTTTCTGGAGCACGGCAGAACCGCACTCACTCAACAGCGCGCCGGAGAATTGCTGGCGGAGGATTTACGCTTGGCGCAACAGTCATTGAGTGAGATTACCGGCGAATTCAGCTCCGATGATCTATTGGGCAGAATCTTCAGTCAGTTTTGTATCGGCAAGTGAGGCGATGCGGGACGCGGTTTTAGCTCAAGCGAAATAGATGGGCTTTTCCAGAAAGTGCGCTAACTCGTCAGCCATGAACGGTTTGCTGAGCAGGAAGCCCTGAGCCGATTGACAACCGCTGCTGCGTAAAAATTCCAATTGCCCGAGAGTCTCGACGCCTTCGGCGATGATATCCACTTGCAGCGAGCGGGCCATGGCGATGATGGCCTTGATGATGGTTTTGTCATCGCGGTTGTTGATGACGTCGTGGATAAAAGAGCGGTCGATCTTAAGCGTATCCACCGGAAAGCGTTTGAGATAGCTGAGCGATGAGTAGCCGGTGCCGAAGTCATCGATGGCGATGCGGATCCGTAGGCGCTGTAGGGCGTCGAGGTTGGACATGGAGGCCTGATCGTTCTGCATCAATACACTTTCGGTGATCTCCAATTCCAACTGCGACGGGGAGAGCTGGGTTTCGGCGAGGATATTTCCCACGGTCTTGTGCAGCGCCGGATCGTTGAACTGCCGGCCGGAAAGGTTGACGGATAGGCGCAGCGGTATTTCCGTGAGACTTTGCCAGCGTGCCGCCTCGGTACAGGCGGCGCGCAACACCCATTCACCCACCGGGATGATCAAGCCGGTATCTTCCAGCAGCGGGATAAATTCCAGCGGCTCGATCATTCCCAGCTCGGGGTGCTTCCAACGCAGCAGGGCCTCCAGCCCCATCACTCGTCCGCTCGCAAGATCCACTTGCGGTTGATAACAAAGATGGAACTCCTGCCGCTCGATGGCGCGGTACAGATTGGTCTCGAGGCTGAGGCGCTTGGAGGCCTTATGGCTCAGATCGGCGGAGTAAAACTGATAGGTATGGCGACCTTGTTCCTTTGCGCGGTTCAAAGCGGCATCGGCATTCATCAGCAGGGTATTGGCATCCGTGCCGTCATCGGGCGCCAGGGCGATGCCCATGCTGACGGTGATATAAAGATCGTGACTGTCGATGTGGAGCGGCTGGGACAGTCTTTCCAGGATTTTGTTGATCTTGGTCATGATATCGCTGGGCGAGGAGAAGTGTTCCACCAGCACCGCGTACTCGTCGCCACCGAGGCGTGCCACCGTGTCGCCTTTGCTCAAACAGGCTTTCAACAGGCCGGCCAAGGCCAGTAAGACGCGATCGCCGCTTTCATGGCCGAGGGTGTCGTTGATGATCTTAAATCGATCCACATCAAGGCAAATCACCGCCAGCTTGATATCGGTATCGCCTTCGACGGCCAGGGCATGATTGAGCCATTCCAGAAACAACAGACGGTTGGGCAGTTCCGTCAAAACATCGTGATAGGAAAGATAGTGCAAGCGCTCCTGGGTTTGCATGCGCTCGGTGATATCTTTGCCGGTTGAAATGTAATGAGTGATCTGACCCTGTGCATCCTTGAGGGGGGTGATGGTCTTTTCTTCATAATACAGTTCACCGTCCTTCTTACGATTAATAAAGACATCGCGGAACGCACGGCCATGTTGGAGTGAATCCCACAACTGGCGATAGAACTGTGAATCATGACGGCCGGATTTAAGAATGCTCGTATAATGGCCCACCGCCTCGTGCGCGCTGAATCCGGTCATGGTGCTGAAGGCGGGATTGATGTATTCGATGACACCGTCGGTGTCGGTGATACTTATTGAGTCGGCGGTCTGTTCCAGCGCCTGCGATAATTTATTGGCCTTCTCCTCCGCGCGTTGATGCACCAGTTCCGCAGCGATGCGCGACGCACAGATCTGCAGAATGGCCTCGGCGGGTTGACGGTGGGCGATGGCCTGGCGACTCGCCACCGCAATAACCCCCAATACCCGCCCCGATACATCACGGAGTGGTACGCCCAGACAGCTGTCCCAACCGCGTTCCCGTATCATGGTATCGCGCGGAAACTTCCTCCTCAGTCCCGATAAATAATGCCGCGCACCATTGCTAATGATTTTTTCGCAGGGTGTGGCGCGGAGGGAATGGCGGAAATTATCCTTTACCTCGCCGAGATCGCACAGGGCGATGATGTCGGCAGTGTCCGCGTCGTCGTCGCGGAGGATGCTGATGAAAGCGGCGTCTACCTGTAGTACGTTGCTGAGCTGTTTCACCAGGGAGCGAAAATACTTGGCGCCGGTGGTGGATGACACGGTGCTGGCAATACTGCGCAGCGAAGTCTCGATGTACTTGCATTCAGACAGCGCTTGGCGTTGCCCGCGCTCGGCGTCCAGGCGTTGGCGTGTATCGCGATGGGATTGAATCAGTGTCCCGGCGCTGCATAGCAGCGGATCGAGGAAGGCGCCCATATCCTTGTCGTAGCCGGCCGACCGATTCGCGACGCCGATCACGGCGACCAGGTCCTTGCCGCTAAAGATGGGTAAACCGAGAAAGGCATCGGGAAAGACCGGTTTTCCGGTCGCGCGGCGTGGTGTGCGTGAGGACTTGGCGACCAGGCGTTTGCGTCCACCGTTCATCACTTGCGCCAACAGTGTCTCAAACCGTTTTGGATTTGCGTCTTGCGGAAAAATGCTCGCCCACGGTGCGTACTGGAGTTCAGTCTCTGCGTCGCCAGCGACTTCGCCTGCCGCGCCATAGGGGCTGCCGGTAAGATCCTGGACCGCTGTCAGCAGTGCGGCGAACAGCGCTTGGACGTCGCTGCTTTGTTGGTATTGGCCATGGAGTTCGCGAATAGCGGCCAATAACCGCTGTTGTTTCCGGGGGGGCGTGGTTTTCGATCGTTCCTGCGGATGATTTTTACGCTGTCTCATGGCCTGGACATACGGGACTCACTTCCGATAAGTACCAAAATTTAATTCTCAGTACCCATAACGCATTAATAAGGGTGAATCCAATTGCATTGTTTGTATTAATTTGCTGGCATTAGACCTGATTGTAGCAGGACCTGCAAGCGGGCGCGATTGACGGAGATAATGGCGCGGGCAGTGATGTTCGCCGGATAAGACCTAAGGCTCAAAAAATTTACATAGCCATTACGACACAACATAAATGCCGATTTTAAGTTGCGGATAGAGATCGGATTGGCTAAACGCGCCTAAGATACCGCTCTAGACTGAATCCCCCCTATCAAGGGCGGAAGTGGCGCACGGCGCGGCGCAGCATATCGAGCGCGGCCGGCGTCTGATTGGCGCCATAGCGCAACGCGGTATACAGCTTAATGATGCCGTGAACCTGTCCGGCGAGATCGGGGCGTTGTGCGGCGACCCGCTGAGCAAAGTCCACCGGCCCCTCGTAAGACCGGCGGCTCAGGCCGCGGCGTGCCAGCTTACGGCAAAATGCCTGATAGGCGCGGACGATGGCATCTTCGGCCTGCCGTTCCCGCTTAAGCATGAAAATCACCATCCCGACCAGCACCGCGCCGACCGCTGCCAGCAGCAGAATCGCCGCGTTTTGCCAGCTGAGGCCGCCCAAGCTCAGCCATCCCAACAGGTCCGCTTGCCGCGCTACCCCATAACTCAACACCCATTGATTCCACTTATTGTTCAGCGCATCCCAGGCAAAATGGGTCTCACGCCATAGCGCAGCCAGCCACGCCGCATGCGGCAGTTCGAAGCGCACGGCATCGCCTATATCCTGCAGACGGTTATCGATGCTGAGATCGATGCGCTCCGGCGCCACGGCCGCCGTGGGATCCACCCGCGTCCAGCCGTGACCGTCCAGCCACACCTCCGACCAGGCGTGGGCATCTCGTTGACGCACAATCAGGTAATTGCCGATGGGATTGAGTTCGCCGCCCTGATAGCCGGTTACCACCCGGGCGGGGATGCCGGCGGCGCGCATCAGAAAGGTAAAGCTGGCGGCGTAGTGTTCGCAGAAACCCTTGCGGGTCTTGAATAAGAAGCGATCGACGAAGTCGCCGGCGATCGCCGGCGGGTGCAGGGTATAGATGAACGGTTGGTTGCGGAACATCAGCAAGGCCTGCTGCACGATGGTGGCCGGGTCGTGAAAGCGCCGGCGCCATTCTTGCGCCAGGGCGCGGGCCCGCGGATTACCTCTGACGGGCAATTGCAGGGCGCGTTGGCGCTCGGTGACGCTGAGCCGGGAGGCGACGCCGTCCGGATAGGATGTCACGGCGTAGCGCAGCCGTTCCCGTAGCGGGGCGGCGCGCAGCAGTAAGAAATCGGGGGCGATCCTGGCCTCCGGTGGTGCGGCAGCCACCAGGTCGAGGGCATACAGCCAGCGGCGGTTGTGGGGTTCGAGGGTCACGGTGTAGGTGACGGCATCACCGGACGTGACCAAGGGCGGTGGGCCGCTGCGCGACACCGGATTCCACGAATGTCCGGTCCGCCATGCCATGCCGTCGGTTTGCCATAGGATCGGACCACGCCAGTAACGTTGCCGCGGCGGCGGGATGGGCCCGTCGAAGCCGGCGCGAAACGCCACGGCGTCCGACTGGATCAAGTCACTGATCAGCCCCGGGGCCATCTCCTTGCCCAGGCCGATCATGCCGTCATAGGCATCCTTGGGCATTCCCCACAGCGGTCCGGAAATGCGGGGAAATAATACGAAGACCGCCAGGGCGAGGGGCAAGGCCCGCAGCAGCATGGAGGCGGCGAGGCGCAGATTGCTACCGATAGCGGTGAGCCGGGTGCGATTGAGATCGATCAACACCGAGGTCAACAGCGTCACCACCACCAGCATATAGGCGGCCATCCACAGGCTCTGGCTGAACAGAAAACCGACAATGATCAGAAAATAGCCAAGGAAAACGGTTATATAAATGTCGCGCGCATCTCGTATCTCCATCAGCTTGAGCGCGAGCATGGCGATCAGCAAGGCGGCGCCCACATCGTGACCGAGCAAAGTACCGTAGTGGGCGTATACCGCCATGAGCAACAAAGTGGAGAGCAGGATGCGTAACCATAGGGATGGGAGTTTGAGCGAGCGCCGGGTGATGAAATAACACCATGCCGCAAAGGCAAGGCTCACGACCACCAGCCATGGCGGAAGTCGCGGCAATTGCGGTGCCACTACCAAGCCCAACACCGCCAGCATACGGATCAGCACTTCGGGACGAAATGCTGTTGCGGTGCTCGCCCGGTTCACGACTGTGGCTCCCCGAACAAGGCCAGGGCTTGCAGGCAACGATGCCGATGCAGCGCGCCCAGGGCGGGCATGATCTCCACGCCGGGCAGACGCAGGCCGTAAGCCTGGCTGGCGCGCTGGGCATCCACAACCAGTCGGCACAGGATGCGTAGACGGGTTTCGTCATCCACTGCGGGTAACAGCGACCAGTCCAGCCACAGGTCCTGGGTTTCGCTGGCGGTGAATTTCTTGGTGAGCAAAGGCAGGTCGCGGGCCAAAGCCTTCCAGTGAATATGCCGCGGGGAGTCGCCGGGAAGATAGGCGCGAAAGCCGAGAAAATCATCGCTGCCCATGGCCGAGCCGGCATGATCGCCCTCGTGAAAATTAGGCGCGGTGGCCAGGGCTAGGCGTGGTCCCGGCCGGGGATAGACGATGCATTGCATATCCAGGTTTACATAAGCCCAGGCGCGCACCAAACCCAGGGGATAGGTGGTGGACAGGGTGATCATGCCCAGGCGGAGGCGTCCGCGCCTGGGCGCGGCAATACTCAGTTCCACGGCGGCGGTGTCTGCGGCCGCGATGTCGGTGAGCCGGGGCTCGGCCTGGGCCGCCGTCAAACGCAAGGCATAACGTGGCAGTGGATCCGGATTGTGCAACAGCACCGTGAAGCGTGCGTCCTTGCCGGCGAAGCTGGGCGCCGCCTTGCCGCTGCGAAGCTGCAAGTGGGCAAGATTGCGATAGGTGTAGAGGATGGAAATGATCCCGGTGCTGGCCAGGAGGAAAGTCAGCATGAACGCCAGGCTGTTGTTGTAATTGATGGCTCCCAGCAACATCACCAGCAGCATGGCGGCATACACCAGTCCAAAACGGGTGGGCAGGGCATAGATGCGCTGCCGCTCCAGGATCAGGGTGTGCCCGGTGGGGACCTTGTGGCGGAACAGCTTAAAGATGAGCGGTTCGGCAAGAGCCGCGAGACGGCGGTTCATCGGTCATGGTACGGGGACAGTGGCGAGGTGATGGAACAGCTCGGCGGGCGTTTGTTCACCGGCTTCCGCTGCGACCTGCAGACGGTGGACCGCAACCGCGGCTAACACCGCCTGTACATCCTCGGGTACCACATAGCGGCGCCCGGCCATCAGCGCCCAGGCCTGGGCGGCGCGCACGATGCCCACGCCGGCACGGGGCGACAGGCCATTGCGGTAACACGGTGTTTCTCGACTGAATTTAAGCAGGGCTTGCACATAGTCCACCAGCGCATCGCTGACCGTGACGGCCGTCACCGCGGCTTGCAGGGTGATGAGGGTGGCGGGATCGGTGTCGGCGTCCATGTCTTTCAATAATTCCCGGCGATCCTCGCGCTTGAGCAGTTGGCGTTCCGCCGCGGCATCGGGATAACCGAGTTCCAGGCGCATCAAAAACCGGTCCAGTTGCGATTCGGGCAAGGGAAAAGTGCCGACCTGGTAATTGGGATTCTGGGTCGCCACCACGAAGAAGGGCTCGGGCAGGGGATAGGTGTGGCCCTCTATGGTGACCTGGTTTTCCTCCATGGCCTCCAGCAGTGCGCTTTGGGTCTTGGGCGTGGAGCGATTCACCTCATCGGCCAGCACCAGCTGGGCGAAGATCGGTCCGCGATGAAAGTTGAATCCGCCCTCTTCCCGGTCGTAGACCGAGGCGCCGAGGATGTCCGCGGGCAGCAGGTCGCTGGTGAATTGAATGCGGCGGAATTGCAGTCCCAGGGTCTTGGCCAAGACGTGGGCGAGGGTGGTCTTGCCCACCCCCGGCAGATCTTCGATGAGCAGATGGCCGCGGGCGATCAGGCAGGCCAGCGCCAGCCGCAGCTCGTGTTCCTTGCCCAGGATCACCTGGCCGGCGGCGGCGATGACGGCGTCGAGAATGGCCTTATGCGCCAAGGAGCTCTCGGTGTCGCGCGAGGCGGCCAGGGGCTTGGAGCTGTGAAAAACCGAAGAGGTCATGATTATCAATAGTAATGCAAAACGCCCACCTGGCGGGTAACGGCCCGTTCTATACATCCTTTATCGTGTGAGACATTGGCCAAGTCACCGGGCGGGGCGTAAAATACGCTGAATTTTAGCCGGGCGGCGGCCTGCCGCCCGCTGTTTATGGGGCGTGTCGGGTGCAATTTCAGGATCGTTACGATGTCATCGTAGTGGGCGGCGGCCATGCCGGGACCGAGGCGGCCCTGGCGGCGGCGCGCATGGGCGCGCGCACCCTGCTGCTCACCCAGAGCATCGAGACCCTGGGTCAGATGAGCTGCAATCCCGCCATCGGCGGCATCGGCAAGGGCCATCTGGTCAAGGAGATCGATGCCCTGGGCGGCTTCATGGCCCATGCCGCCGATCGCGCCGGGATTCATTTTCGCATCCTCAACGCTGCCAAGGGTCCGGCGGTGCGCGCCACCCGCGCCCAGGCCGACCGGGTGCTGTATAAACAAGCGGTGCGCGCCGCGCTGGAAAACCAGGAGAATCTGGTGCTGTTCCAGCAGGCGGTGGATGACCTCATCGTGGAAAACGACGAGGTGCGCGGCGTGGTCACCCAGATGGGCCTGCGTTTTCACGCCCAAACGGTGGTGCTCACCGTGGGCACCTTCCTCGCCGGGCGCATCCACATCGGGCTGGCCAATTACCAGGGCGGCCGCGCGGGCGATCCCCCTGCCAATGCCCTGGCGGCGCGCCTGCGGGAATTACCGCTGCGGGTAAGCCGCCTCAAGACCGGCACACCGCCGCGCATCGACGGTCGCAGCATCGACTACTCCCGGTTGGGCGAACAAGCAGGCGATGCCCCCACGCCGGTGTTCTCTTTTCTAGGCGACGTGCAGGAACATCCGCGCCAGGTGTCGTGCTACATCACTCACACCAATGCGCGCACCCACGACATCATCCGCGGTGGCATGTCCCGCTCGCCCATGTATACCGGCGTGATCGAAGGCGTGGGCCCACGCTACTGTCCGTCCATCGAAGACAAGGTGGTGCGCTTCGCCGACAAGTCCTCGCATCAGATCTTCGTCGAGCCCGAGGGGCTGAGCACCCACGAGGTCTATCCCAACGGCATCTCCACCAGCCTGCCCTTCGATGTGCAATACGAGCTGGTGCGTTCCATTAGCGGTTTTGAAAAGGCGCACATCACCCGTCCCGGTTATGCCATTGAATATGATTACTTCGATCCCCGCGATCTGCATTCCTCGCTGGAGACCAAGCACATCGCCGGTCTGTTCTTCGCCGGGCAGATCAACGGTACCACCGGTTACGAGGAGGCGGCGGCGCAAGGACTGATGGCCGGTATCAATGCCGTACTCAAGGTGCAGGGCAAGGCGCCGTGGTGTCCGCGTCGCGATGAGGCTTATATCGGGGTGCTCATCGATGATTTGATCACCCGCGGTACTTCGGAACCGTATCGCATGTTTACCAGTCGCGCCGAATACCGTTTATTGCTGCGCGAGGACAACGCCGACCTGCGTCTCACCGCCAAGGGGCGTGAACTGGGGTTGGTGGACGAGACACGCTGGCACGCATTCAGCGAAAAACGCGAGGCCATCGCGCGGGAACAACAGCGGCTGCACGATACCTGGCTTCGTCCCGGACAATGCAGCGATGAAGATGCGCAACGCGTCTTGGGCGCACCCCTGGCGCGGGAATACCGCGCCGCCGATTTATTGCGCCGTCCCGCTGTGAGCTATCGCGCGTTGATGAGCCTGCCCG
>Ga0315556_1000624_pt1 | contig 21986 bp, 15 predicted proteins | sample SalMarSW160310MG_FD_202112 | JGI IMG/M metagenome (GOLD analysis project Ga0315556, IMG submission 202112) | Salt marsh sediment microbial communities from the Plum Island Ecosystem LTER, Massachusetts, United States - Salt Marsh Sediment SW1603-10 ...
TGCGGCGCCGGACCCTGGTACTCGTCGAGCGCGCGGTTGACCGCCTCCAGGCACATGCGGTGCGTGCCGTGGGGGTCCGACAGGTCGCCGGCGGCGAAGACGATGGAGGGGCGCACCTCGTCCAGGATGGCGCGCACGAGCTCCACGTCGCGCGCGCCGATGGGGTCCTTCTTCACCTCCCCGGTCTGGTAGAACGGGAGATCGAGGAAGCGCGCGTTGCCCGGCCCGAGCCCCACGGCCTCGAGGGCGCTCACCGCCTCGGTCTCGCGGATGATGCGCTTCAGGTCGCGCACCACGTCGGCGTCCACGTCACCGGGCGCCTTGCCGCCCAGGCTCGCCTCGATCTCGTCCACGTGGCGTGACAGCGCAGCGTGGTCCGTGAGCGACAGCGCCCGACGGGCACGCTCCACGAAGTCGAGGTAGCGGCGCACCTCGTGGTCGAAGACGGCGATGTTGCCCGACGTCTGGTAGCCGACCGTGATGTCGTTCCCGTTCTGGGCGAGCTTGCGCAGGATGCCGCCCATCGAGATGACGTCGTCGTCGGGGTGCGGGCTGAAGAGGACGATCCTCTCGCCCGCGGGGAGCTTGCTCTTGCCGCGGATCTTGCCGATGAGCCGGTTGAAGATCTCCCCGTTCAGCGGCTCGGCCGAGCCGTGGCGCGCGACGAGCGGGCTGAGATGGTGGTCCCGGTAGTCGCGCATCGACAGGTGGAGCACTGGCTTCTTCGCCTGGCGGCTGAGCCACAGCACGGCTTCCGCCTCCAGGTCCGGCGTCCAGTCCACCTCGCCGAGCAGCCAGGGCGTGCGCGCGCGGGTGAGCTCGGCCGCCGCCGCCGGATCGAGCCACACGGTGGCGCCCGGGTGACCCTGCAGATAGGTGGCGGCCACGTCGGCGTGCGCCTCGCCCTCCACCGCCCGGCGCACGATCCACGCCTTGTGCTCGCCCGTGGCGATGAGCGCGATCTCGCGCGCCTCGAGGATGGTGGCGACGCCCATCGTCACCGCCTCGGGCGGCACGTTCTCCTCGCCGAAGAAGTCCGACGCCGCGTCCGCGCGCGTCGTCGTGTCGAGGTAGACCAGCCGCGTGCGCGAATCGCGGCCGGAGCCCGGCTCGTTGAATCCGATGTGGCCGCTTCGGCCGATCCCCAGGATCTGGAAGTCGATCCCGCCCGCGTCCCGGATCGCCTGCTCGTAGGCAGCGCAATGCACCTCGGAGTCCTCGCGCGTGAGGTCGCCCCGGGGGACGTGGATGTGCTCCTCCCGGACGTTCACGTGGTCGAAGAAGTTCTCGCGCATGAACCGGTGGTAGCTGTGCAGGCTCCCCGGCTCCATCGGCCAGTACTCGTCCAGGTTGAACGTGACGACGTCCGAGAAGTCGAGGCCGTCGTCGCGGTGCATCCGGATCAGCTCACGGTAGATCCCCACCGGCGTCGAGCCGGTGGCGAGACCGAGCACGGCCCGGTCACCGGACTCCGAACGCTCCCGGATGATCTCCGCGATCCGCCCCGCCACCCGGCGGGCGATCGCCCCGTGATCCTCGAGGATCCGGACGGGGATCCGCTCGAGGCGCGTGAAGGGGGTGCTCATCGGCTCATCTCTCCGTCGAGGCGATAGCTCACCCTCCGATCGACTCCCCGGCGATCAGGTCGAGGTTGGGGAGCATCACGATCTCGATGCGCCGGTTGCGCCGGCGCCCGGCCGCGTCGTCGTTCGAGGCGACGGGCTGATACTCCCCATAGCCCGCGCCCGACAGGTTCTCGGGCGGTACGCCGCCTCGCACCAGGAGCTGCACGACCGACAAGGCCCGTGCGGTGGACAGCTCCCAGTTCGAGGGAAAGCGGGCCGTGGAGATCGGGACGTTGTCGGTGTGGCCCTCCACCTGGAAGCTCCGGTCGGGGAGGTCCGCGAGCACCTGCGCGACCTGGGCGATCGTCTCACGGCCTTCCCGGCCGACCGTGGCGCTGCCCGACTCGAAGAGGATGTCCTGCGGGAGGTTGATCACCATGCGGCCGCGGCTGATCGAGACGCTGAGCTGGCCCGCGTCGATCAGGGACTGGAACTTCCCCAGCACCTCCTGATAGATGCGGTTCCGCTCGCGCACCTCGCGCTCGACGGCGGCGAGCTGGTCGAGCCGCTGCTGCAGGCGGCGGTATTCGCTGCCGCGCTCGTCGAGCAGCGTCTCGAGGCGGTGCACCTCGTCGCGCGCCTCCTCGAAGCGCGACGTCATCTCGGCCCCGTGGCGGTCGAGGTCCGTGCTGTCGGCCTGGAGCTCGGCCACGCGGGCCTCGAGGGAGTCGCGCGTCGCCTCCCACTGCCGGCGGGCGGCCTCCGTGCGCGCCTCCAGATCCTCCCGGTCGGCGCGTGACTGCGCCAGGGCATCCAGCGTGCTCCGGTACGTGCTCTTCTTGACGCAGCCGGGCAGGACCAGGACCAGGAAGAGGGACGCGAGCGTGGTGAGCTTGGGTGCGCGGACCGTCATTCTCTCCCTCCGGCGGAGTGGTTCGGAGACAACAAGATAGCGACGGGTGTGCGGGGCGCGAGGCCCCCCGGTATACTCCAGCGACACGCACGAGAACCCGACCGTGGAGGTCGATATGCAGTCTTCGCGGATCCGCCGGAGGGGCCCCGCCCTCCCCGCCCTCCTCGTCCTCGCTTGCGCGGTGTCGACGGCCCGCCTCGGGGCCCAGGACGTCACGCTCTCCCGGGCCACTCCCGAAGACGTGGGGATGTCGTCGGCGATCCTGCAGGCCGGTGTCCGGCTCTACCAGGAAGCGGTCGATCAGGGCGACCTGGTGGGCGCGGTCCTCCTTGTGGCGCGCGACGGGAAGGTCGTCCTGCAGGAGCCGGTGGGGTGGCGCGACAAGGCGAAGGGGCTGCGCATGGAGCCCAACACGATGTTCCGCATGGCCTCGAACACCAAGCCGACCATCGCGACGTCCGTGAGCATCCTCGTCGAGGAGGGCAAGCTCTCCTGGGAGGACCCGGTGCGGAACTACATCCCGTCGTTCGACAACTACCGCTCGGGGTTCATCCAGATCAAGCACCTCCTGAACCACAGCAGCGGCTTCCGGATCAACTCGCTCTTCCTCGAGCCGATCATGGAGCCGAGCGCCGAGCACCCGGACGCGCCCACGCTGCAGCTCGAGGTGGCGCGCTTCGGCGAGGTGGGCGCGGAGGTGCTGCCGGGCACCTCGTACTCCTACAGCAATCCGGGCTACAACACGCTGGGCGCGCTCGTCGAGATCGCGTCGGGCCAGAGCCTGGAGAGCTTCCTCAGGGAGCGGATCTACCGCCCCCTGGGGATGGTGGACAGCTACAACCACGAGATCGCCGAGAAGCTGGACGGCAAGCTCGACCGGATGGGCGCCGTCTACTACGAGAAGCGTGACGGCGCGTGGGTGCCGGGGTGGGAGCCCGGCGATCTCCCGCAGATGCCGTTCGTGCGCGCTTCGGGCGGGATGATCTCGACGGCGTGGGACTATGCGATCTTCTGCCAGATGTTCCTGAACGGAGGCGTCTACGGCGGCAAGCGCATTCTGCAGCCGGAGACGGTCGCGCTCATGACGAGCCCCACCATCGCGACGTCGGACGAGGCGACCGCGTTCTACGGGTACGGGTGGATGGTCGGCGACGACGGCACCTACTCCCACAGCGGCTCCGACGGGACGCTCGCCTGGGTGGACCCGAACATGGGGATCATCGCGCTGGTGTTCACGCAGACCCCGCGCGGGAAGAACCCGCGCCAGAAGTTCATCGAGCTGGTGCGGGAGGCGGTGATGGACGGGAGCCGGTGATGGACGGGGAACGATGATGGCCGGCCGGCGCGGACGGGTGGCGGCCGCCTGCGTGCTCGCTTTCTCGGCGTCCTGTACGACGCGGATCGCCCGCTCGCCCTACGACGCGCCACCCGTCCGGCGGTCGTCCTCGGATCCCACGCCCCGCATCGGCTTCGCGGTGACCTGCGGGGAGTGCCACGTAACGTGGCGGATCGGGACCGAGGTCGAGGGGCACAAGACCGTGACGGGCGGCTGGTCCCGGTCGTTCAAGATGAAGACGCCGGCGCCCGGCATCGCCAACCTCACCGCCGTTCCCGTCCACGGCAGCGCCGTCTCGGCGGCGAGCATCGAGGTGAACGGCAAGGAGGTCGCATCGTCCGACAGGCCCGGCTCACGCGGTGCCAGCGGGTCGGTCATCCTCAGCGCCAACTATCCGTAGCGCGGACGTCGGGTCGGCGGATACCCAAGACCGCGAGGCAACCGACCAGTCACTTTTGGAAGATGCGGGGGTAGCCGCACGCTCGTGACTCGTCGATCGCTCTGGAGGATCGACTGTGGGCAGGAGCGATCGGCGGTCCCTTGAACCTCAAGGAGCGGCCATGACCTTCCTCAACCTGCTCACCGTGGGGGCGCTCGCGGCGCCCGCGGTCCGTCCTGCAGCTTCTCCCGCGTCGGCGGAGGCCCTACGGCCCGCCGACGTCGCCGTATCGGCCTACATGCACGACCTGGCAGGCGCCGGCGACGCGGCCATCGTCACGCCGTCCGTGCCGATTCCGAGCTTCACCCGGCAGACGGGCCTGACGTGCAACGTGTGCCACACAGCCTACCCGCAGCTCACCCTGTTCGGGCGCCTCTTCAAGCTCGGTGGCTACACGATGACGGCGCAGCAGACGGTCCAGCTGCAGGACAGCGCAAAGGCGCCCTCTCTGCGCCTGGACCTGATCCCTCCGGTGTCGGCGATGGTGATCTCCTCCATGACGTCGGTGAGCCGTGACGTCCCGGGTGAGCAGAACCGCTCGATGGCGTTCCCCCAGGAGCTCGGGCTCTTCTTCGGCGGGGGAATCTCACCGAAGCTGGGCACGTTCCTCCAGCTGACGTACGATCCGGCCGAGGGCGGCATCGCCATCGACAACGCGGACATCCGCTTCGCCAACAATGGGAAGATCGCCGGCCAGAACGTCCTGTACGGCTTGACCCTCAACAACTCGCCCACGGTTCAGGACGTCTGGAACAGCACGCCGGTCTGGGGCTTCCCCTGGGTCTCGTCGGAAGTGGCCCCGGCGCCGATCGCCTCCACGCTCCTCGACGGTAATCTCGGCCAGCAGGTCATGGGCCTGGGAGGCTACGCGCTGTGGAGCAACCGCCTCTACACCGAGGCCAGCTTCTACCGCTCGGCGTTCCAGGGCGGCCCGGTACCGGTGGACGGGAGCGCGGAGAACGCCATTCACGGGATGTCCCCCTACTGGCGGGTCGCGTTCCTGCACACGGTCGAGGGCGGGCAGCTCATGGTGGGCAGCTACGGGATGGTCACCCACCTCACGCCGTCCGGCTTCCGGGGCCCGCGCGACCGTTACTCCGACGTGGCCTTCGACGCCCAGTGGGACCGGGAGTGGCAGAACGGCTCCAGCTTCGCGGCCCACGGCACGTGGATCCACGAGTCGCGCAATCTCACGGGGACCGCCGGCATCGGCGGCGCCATCAACACCGACGGCCACCTGAGCACCGCCCGCGTGGATGCCACGTACTACTGGCCGTCGCGCATCGGGGTGAGCGCCGGGCTCTTCTCCACCAGTGGGAGCTCCGACTCGCTGCTCTACCCGGACGATGCCGTGACCGGGAGCGCGACCGGTAGCCCGGACAGCCAGGGCTTCATCGCGCAGCTCTCGTTCATGCCGTGGCTGAACACCAGGATGGGCGTGCAGTACGTCGGCTACCGGAAGTTCAACGGCGCCAGCCAGGACTACGACGGTCGCGGGCGGGACGCGTCCGACAACAACGCGCTCTACCTGATGACCTGGCTGGTTTTCTAGCGGGCGGCGACGAGGGCTACGACCGGACGCCGGGGATCGGCTCCATGCTCGCGCGGGACGGCCGCAGGTTGCGGCCGATCCAGACGAAGCAGGCCAGCGCGACCGCCAGGAGCACGACCCCGCGTCCGGTCGCGCCGAAGATGATCTGCCCGACGCCGAAGAGCGACGAGTACACCGACGTGACGCCCGCCACCCAGTTGGTCCAGTTGAGGGGGCCGCCGTCGACGGGCTCGCCGCCGAGGCCGAGCCCGGACGAGATCCTGCTCCACCCGCGCCCTCCCGGGCGCACCTTGAGGTAGAAGCCGCGCAGCACCTGCTCCTCCTCCGGGCGCGTGAGGAACGTGACGGCCAGCCAGACCACGGTGCTCGACCCGACCGTGGCGAGCATGATCCACGCCCACTGGACGGGGTCGTCGGGATTCAGGCCGGCGCCGAACCACAGCACGAGGCTCACGACGAGCGACGCGATCATCGCGCTGATCTCGCTCCACGCGTTGATGCGCCACCAGTACCAGCGCAGGATCAGCACCAGCCCGGTGCCGGCACCGATGGCCAGGAGGAACCGCCACGCGCCCTCGATCGAGGTGAGGAAGTACGTCACGACGAGAGAGCCGAGCATCATGAGGATCGTGGCCAGGCGCGAGGCGCGCACGAGCTCGCGCTCCCCCAGATCGGGCCTCAGGAAGCGCGCGTACAGGTCGTTGACCAGGTAGCTCGCGCCCCAGTTGAGCTGCGTCGAGATCGTGGACATGTAGGCGGCGGCGAAGCCGGCGAGCACCAGGCCGGTCAGCCCCGGCGGCAGGAGGTCGGTCACCGCCATGATGTAGCCCTGGCGCGGGTTCTCCAGGCCGGGGTAGAGGATGGTGGAGGCCAGCGCGACCAGGATCCACGGCCAGGGGCGCACCGCGTAGTGGGCGATATTGAACCAGAGCGTGGCGAGCACGCCGTCGCGCTCCGTGCGCGCGCTGAAGATGCGCTGCGCGATGTAGCCGCCGCCGCCCGGCTCCGCGCCGGGATACCAGCTCGCCCACCAGTTCACCCCCAGGTAGACGGCCATCGTGATCGCGGGCATCCAGGCCACGCTCTCCCGGGGCAGCATGGCGATGGCGGCGTCCGAGCTGCCGTAGACCGACTCGAGGCCCACCTGCATCCCGGCGATGCCGCCCACCGCGTGGACGGCGAAGATCGCGAGGATGATGGCGCCCCCGATAGCCAGCCCGAACTGGAAGAAGTCCGTGATGACGACGCCCCACAGCCCCGCCATGACCGAGTAGGCCGCGGCGAGCAGGAAGCACACGAGGAGCGCGAGCACCTGGCTGATGCCGAGGGTGGTGCTCACGATCTCCATCATCGCGAGGTTGACCCACCCCATGATGATCAGGTTGATGGGCAACGCGAGGTACGCGGCGCGGAAGCCGCGCAGCAGGGCCGCGGGCTTGCCGCCGTAGCGCAGCTCGGTGAACTCCACGTCGGTGATCACGCCCGCGCGCCGCCACAGCCGCGCGTAGAAGAACACGGTGAGGATCCCGCTCATCACCATGTTCCACCACAGCCAGTTCCCCGCCACGCCGTGCTTGGCCACCATCTCCGTGACGGCGAGCGGCGTATCCGCCGCGAACGTGGTGGCCACCATGGAAGTGCCGGCCAGCCACCACGGCAACGCCCGCCCCCCCACGAAGTAGTCGGACAGGGAGCGCCCCGCCCGGTTCGACAGCGCCAGGCCGATGGCCCCGGCGAAGACGAAGTAGAGGGCGATGATCACCCAGTCGAGCGTGGTCAACCGGAGGACTCCGTTTCAGCGGTCGTGGCCGCGGTCAAGAACCGGGCTCCCTCTTGTGGACGGGCTGGTCGGTGATGGCGAGGACGGCGGCGTCGGCGACCGCGCGGCGCAACGCGATGTGCTTCTGGTTGGCGCGGGTCGGGTGCACGCGGTTGGTCAGGAGGATGATCCAGATGTCGAGGTCCGGGTCCATCCAGATCGACGTGCCGGTGAACCCGGTGTGGCCGAAGGCGTCCGGAGTGACGTAGTCCCCGCCCGAGGAACCCTCGGAGGGTGTGTCCCACCCGAGCCCGCGGCTCGACTCCGCGTCCCAGCGGTGCGTGAACAGGTGCAGCACCTCGGGATCGATGAGCCGGATGGGGTTCGGCCGGGCCACCGGACACGGCTCGCCCACGGGGTCGCCCGGCACGCACGCGGGCGCCACGCCGTCGTTCAGCATCATGCGCGCGAAGACCGACAGGTCGACCGCCGACGAGAACAGCCCCGCGTGGCCGGCCACGCCACCCATCGCGTCGGCGTTCTCGTCGTGGACGCGGCCCCACACCATCTCGTGGCGCCAGAGCGTGTCGAGCTCCGTGGCGGCGATCCTGGGCTTCAGCGACGGAGCCGGGTTGTACTCGGTGTCGAGCATCCCCAGGGGGCCGAAGAGGTGCTCCTGCAGCCAGACGTCCTGCGCCTGGCCGGTGATCGACTCCATGATCCACGACAGGGTCATGATCCCGATGTCGGAGTAGACCGTCGCCGTGCCGGGATCGGACTCCAGTGGCTCGTCCGCCGCCGCGTCCTTGTATTCCTGCTTGCCCTTGTGGTCGAAGAACCACTGCTTGAAGGCCGGCAGCCCCGACCGGTGCAGGAGGAGCTGCCGGACGGTGACGTCGTTCTTCCGTGCGTCGCCCCGCGACCACCAGGGGAGGTAATGCACGACCTTGGCGTCTAGGTCGAGGCGGCCGTCCTGCACCATCATCATCGCCTCGGTCGTCGTCCCGACGACCTTCGACACCGAGGCGAGGTCCCAGATCGACGTGGGCGTGGCCGGCCGGCCGCTCCCGTACGCGAGCTCCCCGTAGCCGGCGAGCTTCACGATGCGGCCGTGGCGGCCGATGGAGAGCGCCGCGCCGCTCGCGGCGGAGTCGGCCAGCGCCGCCCGGATGATGCTGTCCAGGCGCGCCAGCTTGGTGGAGTCCATGCCCACGGATGACGGATCGGCGACGGTGGCCGGCGCTTCCGCCGTGCCGCCGCGCCGGCCGCGCGGGACGATGCCCGCCGCGACGAGCGGGTCCTCCACCGCCACGATGGGCGTGAACTCCGCGACCTTGGGCCGGTCGAGCCCGTCGCCGATGCCGCGGTAGGGCGGAAGCGGGATCGGAAGCCGTCCGGTGATGGCCTCCTCCCCGAAGAGCGCCTTCAGCCCCGCGTTCTGGCTGACGTCACGGTCGCCCCAGGCGATCAGGTAGCTGCCGACGGTGGGAAACGCGTTCAGCAGGTAGGGGTTGCCGAACGACAGCAGCACGGTCGGCTTGGCCTCGACGGCGTCGGCCACCAGGCGGCGGAGCGGCTCGGGCACGGCGTCCTCGCCGGAGCCGGCGGAGGGCGACACGTAGGCGCTGAAGATCACACGGTCCGCGCGGCCGAGCGCCTCGTGCACCGCCGCGTAGACGGAGCTGTCGCTCCGCTCGTCCAGGCCCCAGCTCTCGACGGACGGCACGCGCTGGGCGAGCCCGGCGGCGAAGGCGCGCCCGGCCCACAGCCACGTGGAGGGCGCGTAGCGCACGTGCAGGACGCGCCCTGCCGAGGCGGCCAGCATGGGCACGAGGTGGCTCACGTCGCGCGGCAGCGTGATCGAGCGGGTGGCCGCCGTGTCCGCGAAGGCCAGGTGCGGTCCCGTCCCCACGACCTGGTCCACGTTCTCGAGGGACGTCAGGCGGTTCTCGTTCAGCCCCAGGCGGGCCTTGATCTCCAGGATCCGCCGGACCGACGTGTCGATGCGCGCCTCGCCGATGCGGCCGGACTCGACGGCGGCGACCACCGCGTCGATGGCGGCGGGCACGTCCTTGGGCGACAGCAGAACGTCCGCGCCGGCCTCGAGCGCGCGCACGGAGGCCTCGCCGATCCCGTAGCCCTCGGTGATGGCGCCCATCGTGAGCGCGTCGGTGAACAGCAGGCCCCGGAAGCCCAGGTCCGCGCGCAGCAGCCCCGTCATGATCTCCGGGGAGAGCGTCGCGGGTGGCGAGCCCTCGCCCAGCAGCCCGGGCACCTGCACGTGGGCGGTCATGATCGCGTCCACGCCCTCGTCGATGGCGCGCTCGAAGGGAACCAGCTCCATGGAGTCGAGCCGCGCCCGGTCGCCGGGCACCACGGGAAGGCCGATGTGGGAATCGACGTCCGTGTCGCCGTGGCCGGGGAAGTGCTTCGCGGTGGCGAGGGCGCCGCCTGCGTGCGCGCCGCGGATGAAGGCGGCGCCCAGGCGCGCGACGAGCCGCGGGTCGGCCCCGAACGAGCGCGTCGCGATGACCGGGTTGTCCGGGTTCGAGTTGACGTCGAGGACCGGCGCGAAGAGAACGTGCACGCCCACCGCGCGCGCCTCCTCGGCGGTGATGCGCCCGTATTCGAACGCGAAGCGGTCATCGCCGATCGCGCCGAAAGCCATCGTGGGCGGGAACTGCGTGCCGCCGCCCGCAGGCAGCATCGACGGGAGCGCGTAGGCGCCGTTGATGCGCATCCCCGGCCCGCCGTTCTCGAAGTCCGCGCACACCAGCAGCGGGATCTTCGCGAGCTCCTGCAGCGCGTCGAGCTTGGCCACGTACGCCAGCGGCGTGCCGATGCTGGGGCTGAGACCGCCGATCCGGTCGTCGACCACCCACTGCTCCAGCGGCTGGAAATCCGGCGCCGAGGGCGCCACGTAGCCGCCCGGCATCCACTCGATCACCAGCTGCGCGACCTTCTCCCGGAGCGTCAGCGAGGCGAGCGTCTCCTCGACCCATCCACCCGGCTGCGGCGCGGGGGTCCCCGGCGCAGCCGTCGTCGTGCCGCCACCGCAGCCGCCGAGCACCAGGAGCACACCGGTCAGCACCGGGACCGCGACACGCCTCCCGCTCGTCATGACCTGTCGTCTATCGTCCACCGATCATCGCCTTCCGCGGAATCTGGATCCCGTCGCCGATCCCGGCGAAGCCCGGGATCCGCGTGGGGGTGCGACCCTCGATGGGGGCATCCCCGAACAGAGCCCCCGCCGCAGCGCGCTGGCTCGCCTGCGAGCCGCTCCAGGCCAGCATGTACGCCTGGGCATCGGGAAACTCGGTGACAAGGTACGGGTTCCCGAACGAAACGACGACGTGGGGGACGCCCGCGCGCGCCAGCCCCTCGATGAAGCCCGACAGCTCCTCGGGGACGGCAATGGTGCCGGAGTAGGATACCGCGGTCACGTACGTGCTGACGATCACCAGCGCCGACCGGCGCGCCTGGCGCATGAGGCCGTCGTAGAGCCCGGCGCTGGCGTCGCGGTCGAGGTCGGCCGTCGCGAGGCGCGGGTAGGTCCGGCGCAGGCGTTGGTTGAAGGAGCGGCCCGCCAGGACGTCCGAAGCACGCCGATAGGTGATCGACAGGACGCTCGCGCTGCGGGTGCCCTTGAGCGGGAGGAGGTCCTTGCCGTTGCGGATGAGCGTGATGGAGCGGCGGGCGATCTCGTCGGCGACGGCGGTGTGCTCGGGGATGCCCACGATCGTGGGGATCCGGGACAGATCCACCTCGCGGCTCTCGTTCAGGCCGAGGGACTCCTTCGTGTCGAGCAGCCGCAGGACGGTCTCGTCGATGCGCGACTCGAGGATACGCCCGCTGCGCACCGCGTCGACGATCCCCCGCATCGCGTCCTCCACGGACGAGGGCATGAGGATGACGTCCGCGCCCGCCTCGACCGCGCGCACCGCCGCCTCGCCGGAGCCCAGGCGGCCGGAGATCGCGGCCATGTCCATCGCGTCGGTGAAGATGAGCCCGTCGAAGCCCATCTCGTCGCGCAGCAGGTCGGTGAGAACCGGGCGGGACAGCGTGGCCGGCGTGCCGTTGCCGCCGTTCAGCGCCGGGACGGTGATGTGCGCGGTCATGATCCCGCCGATGCCCGCGTCGATGGCGGCCTGGAAGGGCTTCAACTCGACCGTGTCCATACGCGCACGCGTGACATCGATGGTCGGGAGGGACAGGTGCGAGTCCGTGCCGGTGTCGCCGTGTCCGGGGAAGTGCTTTCCCGTGGCGATCGCCCCGTGCTCCTGCATCCCACGCACGAACGCCGTCCCCAGGCGGGCGACCTCGTCCGGGTCCTCGCCGAACGAGCGCACGTTGATGATCGGGTTGTCCGGGTTGTTGTTGACGTCCAGCACCGGCGCGAAGGGGACGTGGATCCCCACGGCGCGGGCTTCTTCGCCGGTGATGGCACCCATCCGGTAGGCCAGGGAGGCGTCCCCGGTGGCACCCACGGCCATGAGCGTGGGGAAGTTGGTGGCACCGCCCAGCTCGATGGTGCCGGGCATGAAGACCGCGCCCCACATGCGGAAGCCGGCGCCCGTCTCCAGATCCGCCGCGACCAGCAGCGGGACCGTTGCGTGGCGCTGCAGGTCGTTGATCTTCGCGGCCACCTCGGTGGGCTGGCCGACGGACATGATCACGCCGCCGATCTGCTGGTCGCGGATAAGGCCCATGATGCGCTCGTGGCTGGGCGAGCCCTCGGGGGCGAAGTCGCCGATGACCCACGGCATCATCATCTGGCCGACCTTCTCGCGCAGGGTGAGGCTGACGAGCGTGCGCTGGGCCCACGAGCGCGTGTCGGGCGGCTCGGGCGCTTCCGCGGGCGCGGCCTCCTCGGCCGCCGGCAGCGTGTCAATGGCGGCCGGCGCGACCTCGGGGACGGGTTCGACGGGGGCGGGTGCTTCGCCGGCTGGAGGGGGCCCACCGCAGGCGAAGATCGTCACGAGAGCGAGCCACCACGCCGCTCCCCTGGGGCGGAGGAGGGCGCAGGAGCGCGGGTGGCACAGCGGGTTCAGGGATCCTCCATCGGGGTGGGAACGCCTCGCACGATTCTAACCGAAGCCGACCGGTCGGTTCCGGCGTTGACGGGCGCGCTCGGGAGCCCGAAGCTTGCCGCATGAACGCTTCCATGCAACCGCGCCGTTTCGCGGCGCTCGTGTCGATCCTGGCCCTCGCGGCCGGCGCCTGCGGGCCTTCGGGCGGAGACGCAGGCTCCGCGTCCGGGCGGGGCGAAGCCGCGTCCGCCTCCGCGACCACGGCCCCGAGCGTGCACCCCGGCATCGACGTCCTCCTGTCGGACTCCCTCGACCTCGTGCGCGGCCGCCGCGTCGGGCTCATCACCAACCACACCGGCCGCACCGCCGACGGACGCCACGACATCGACGTCCTGGCGGAGAGCCCCGACGTCGAGCTGGTCGCGCTCTACGCCCCTGAGCACGGCATCCGGGGGGAGGAGCAGGCGGGCGCCGTGATCGAGGGCGGCGTCGATGCCGGCACCGGCGTCCCTGTCCACTCGCTCTACGGCGACACCATCCAGCCCACACCCGGCACGCTCGAGGGCGTGGACGTACTGCTCTTCGACATCCAGGACGTCGGGGCGCGCTACTACACCTACCCGTCCACGATGGCGCTGGCGATGGAGGCGGCCGGACAGGCGGGCATCCCCTTCGTCGTCCTCGACCGGCCCGACCCCATCCGCGGCGACGTGGTGCAGGGCAACGTCCTCGACATCGCCTTCAGCTCGTTCGTCGGGCGCTACCCGGTGCCGATGCGCCACGGGATGACGATGGGCGAGCTCGCGCGCATGATGGTCGGTGCCTTCGGCGTGCAGGTCGAGCTGCACGTGGTGCCGGTGACCGGATGGAGCCGCGACATGGCCTACGATCAGACCGGCCTCACGTGGCTCCCTCCCTCCCCCAACATCGCCACGCTGGCGAGCGCCTTGGCCTACCCCGGCACGTGTCTGTTCGAGGGCACGCCGCTGTCCGTGGGGCGAGGGACCGAGCACGCCTTCGAGTGGGTGGGTGCTCCGTGGATCGACGGCCAGGCGCTGGCGGACACGCTGAACGGATACGGATTCGCGGGGGTGCGCTTCGAGCCGGCCACGTTCACCCCGCACGCCCCCGGGGACGAGAAGTTCGGCGACACCGAGGTGCACGGCGTGCGCGTCGTTGGGTCCACCACCGACTACGACGCGCCCCGGGTCGGCGTGGCGATGCTCGTCGAGGCCCGGCGCATGTCCGGCGACCGTTGGACATGGAACGTCGCGCACTTCGACCGGTTGGCCGGCACCGACGCGCTCCGCGTCGGGCTGGACGCCGGCAAGGGCATGGCCGAGCTGACCGCCGGGTGGGACGCCCAGCTCGCCGACTTCGAAGCGCAGCGCGCTCCCTACCTCCTGTATCGATGAGTCCTCCCGGAAACGAACGACCATGAACCGTCACGCCCCCCTCCGGGTCCTGGCCGCGGCCACCGTCGCCATCGCTGCGGCCGCCTGCCCTGCCCCCACCCCCCGGCACGTCCCGGCCGAGCCACCCCCTACCCCGCCCGCCGAGCTCATGGCGCTATGGGACACGCTGGTCGTGCCCGGCCTCGCGGACCGCAGGTTCGACCACGACACCTACTGGAGCGTGATGGAGCCCTTCCTGGACGGCACCGTCGACGCCGAGACGGTCGGGGCCAGCGCCGAGGGCCGCGACATCCGGGAGCTCACCTACGGCAGCGGCCCGGTCACGGTCCTGCTCTGGTCGCAGATGCACGGCGACGAGAGCACCGCGTCGATGGCGCTGGTCGACATCGTGCGCTTCTTCCACGACCGGCCGGACCATCCGCTGGCGCGGCGTATCGCCGAGGGCGCCACCATCCACATGATCCCCATGCTCAACCCGGACGGCGCCCAGCGCTTCCGGCGGCGCAACGCCCAGGGGATCGACGTGAACCGCGACGCGCGTAGACTGCAGACGCCGGAGGGCAAGCTGCTCAAGCGGGTCGACGACGAGCTCCAGCCCGCCTTCGGCTTCAACCTCCACGACCAGAATCCGGGAACGAGAGTGGGCGACTCCGACCGGGGCGTGGCCATCGCGCTCCTCGCTCCGGCGTTCGACGAGGCGCGCGACGTGGACGACAAGCGGCACCGGGCCATGCAGGTCGCGTCGCTGCTGGTGGACATGATGGACCCGCTGGTCCGCGACCACATCGCCAAGTACGACGACACGTTCAACCCACGCGCCTTCGGCGACCTGATCGGCGCGTGGGGGGCGAGCACCGTGCTGATCGAGTCGGGCGCCTGGCCCGACGACCCGCAGAAACAGTACCTGCGCAAGACGAACTTCGTGGGGATCCTGGAGGCGCTCGACGCCATCGCCACCGGTCGCTACGCCGGCTACGACACCGCCCTGTACGACTCCCTGCGCTACAACGGGCGCCGCGTTCCCGACCTGTTGATCTCCGGCGGCACCGTCGCCGTGCCCGGACTCCCCGAGCTCCAGGCCGACATCCTGGTCAGCTATGCCAAGCCGCTGCTGAAGGAGGGCGGCCGCATCTCCGACATCGGCGACATGGGCGAGACGGAGGCTCAGGACACGCTGGACGTGACCGGTCTCTACCTCATCCCCATGGCCGAGGCGCGCGACTCCCTCGGCGGGATCGACACCGGGCTGCCCGCCATGTTCGTCGTGGCCGAAGATCCGGCGGGCACGAAGGTGCGCTTCCGGTTCGAAGGAGGGCCGCCCAAGCCCGAGGAGTAGCGGGTCCGCTACTCCTCGTTGAGCACCTCCACCGGGTCCACCGCGGTCGCGCGCCGTGCGGGCACGAAGGACGCCAGAGCCGCCACGGCCCCCAGGACCGTCACCACCGAGACGTAGGTCAGGGGGTCCCGCGGGGTGACGCCATACAGGAAGCGCCCGAGCAGTCGGGTCACGGAAGCCGCGCCGATCAGTCCCAGGACCACCCCGGCGGCCGACAGGCGGAGACCGTGCCCGACCACCAGGGCGACCAGCCCGCGGCGCGCGGCGCCCAACGCCACCCGGATGCCCATCTCGCGACGGCGACGGCTCACGGCATGGGACAGCGACCCGTACAGACCCGCCGACGCCAGCAGGAGCGCCAGCGCCGCGAAGGCGGAGATCAGCAGCGCCTGGAAGCGGGGGTCGGAGCGCGTGGCGGCCATGCGCTGGTCCATCATGCGCACGTCCCGCGGCGGCACGTACGGATTGAATCCGGCCAACGCCCTGCGCACCTCGGGCACGACGGTGGCCGCCGGCAGGTCCAGGCGCGCCACCACCTGGACGAAGGGCCACTCGGTCTGCGTGTAGGGGACGTAGACGGCCGGAAGCCGACCGTCCTGGGCGCGGTCCTGGATCACGTCCTCCACCACCCCCACCACCGTGACCATCCGCTCCTCGTCGTCGGTGAACCGGAGGAGCTGTCCGACCGCCTCGCGGCCTCCGAGGCGAGCACGCACCCAGCTCTCGTTGACGATGGCGACGAACGGCCCGTCCGGGCCGTCCCCGGCGGTGAACCCCCGCCCTTCCAGGAGATGCGTGCCCACGACGTCGAAATAGCCCGGCGTCACTGCATAGCCCGCGAAGGATTCCCTCACGTCGACCCCCTCGTCGGGGAGGCGGACCCAGGGCGCCCAGAAGGGTGACTGGAAGGGCGGGTTGGACGTACCTGCGACGGTTCGAACCCCGGGAACCCCGGCCACCGCGGCCAGCACCGCGTCCCAGTCCTGCCACCACGGGATGTCCGCGGCCCCGGGACGCTTCGTATCCATACGCAGCGTCAGGAGGCCTTCGGGATCGAAGCCCGGATCCACCGCCCGCAGATGGACGAAGGAGTTCAGGAGGAGCCCGCCCGCGGAGAGCATCACCACCGCGACGGCCACCTGGGCCACCACCAGCGCGTCGCGCAGGCGTACCCCCCCCTCGGTCCCTGACCGCCCCGCCCGGAGGTCGAGTCCGGGCGGACGGCGCACGTGGCGGAGCGCCGGAACGAGGCCCACGAGGAGCCCCGCGAGGACGGCCGTCAACGAGGTGGCCGCCAACACGCGGGCGTCGAGGGCGATCTCGTCCAGCCGGGGTATGGAGGACGGTCCGTATCGGTGGACGAGGTCCACGCCGGCGAAGGCCAGCACGGCGCCGAGGAGCCCTCCCCCTATGGCGAGGAGCAGGCTTTCGGTGAGCAGGAGCCGGACGATCGTGCCTCCGCCGGCGCCGAGGGCCGCGCGGACGCCGAGCTCCCGCGACCGCTCCAGCGTCCTGGCCAGGAGAAGCGTCGCCGCGTTGAGGCCGGCGATGAGCAGAAGGAGGCCCGCCGCCGCGAGGAAGAGGAGCAGGACGCGACGGGACGCGCCCACGGTGGCGTCCTTCAGGTCGTTGGCGCCCAGGCCCAGCGCCTCGCCGTCCTCGAACACGTTGCCGTCGGGAAAGGCCCGGGCCACGTCTCGGGCCACCTCCCGGGCCTCCGTCCGCGCCCGGTCGAGCGTCGAGCCCGGAGCCAGGCGGGCCAGCAGGGCGAGGGACCGCCGTCCGCGCGACTCGTAGCGGGAGTCGGCGGGCTGCATGGGCCGCCAGAAGTCGGGCTCGGACGGCAGGACGGCCTCCGGAACGCGGAAGCCCCTGGGGAGGACCCCCACCACCCGCGTCCCCCCGAAGCCTTCGGGGGCCTGGCCCACCACGCTCGGATCACCCCCGAACCGGCGCATCCAGGTGCCGTAGCTCAGGAGGAGTGCGGGCGGCGCCCCGGGGAGGTGCTCCGAGGGGAGGAAGGTCCGACCCAGCACGGGCGTGACGCCCAGAACGTCGAGGAACCCCTCCGAGATGTTGGCGGCGGAGACCAGCTCCGGCCCGTCGCCCCGGTCGGGCAGTAGGATGCTGGTGTATTCGAGGGCCTCCAGGGACACCAGGGACCGCAACCGGCTCCGGTACTCCTCCCAGTTGCGCACCGATACGCCGGCAAGGTGCTGGAGGCCCGCCTCCTGGTCGTCCCACTCTCGGCGGGGGAACGTGTTCCCGACCAGCACGAGGCGCCCGGGGTCGTCGTAGGGCAACGGACGCAGCAGGACCGCGTCCACCACCGAGTAGATCGTGCTCGTGGCGCCGATGCCGATGCCGAGCGTCACCAACACGGCGATCGCGAGGCCCGGGCGCCGGGCCAGGCTTCGCACCGAGAGCCGGGCGTCCCTCCACCACGTGCGCATCCCGTCCCCCCCTCCCCTGGGTTCGAACCCCGGCGCGGTATGCTTGCGCCGCATCGTCCACCACCGCACGACGGTAGCCAGGGTCTGACGTCGCAGGCGCCGCCGGGCCGCACGCGGCGTCATGCCCTCCCTCAGGTCGCGGGCGTAGCCTTCCAGCACGTCTCCGACGACGAACTCGGAGCCCTCGCCGCGCACCAGCGCCAGGAGGACACGGTCCAGGCGCGGGACGGTGCCCTTCACGTCATCGCCCGCCTTCACCCGCCATCTCCTTGAGACGGGGCAGGAGCCCCTCCGCCATGGCCTGGAGCACCTCCACGGCGCGCTGGAGCTCCAGGGCACCCGCGGGCTCGAGAACGTAGAACTTCTTCCGGCGCCCTCCCCGCTCGGGCGTGGGCTCGCCCACGCCGGAGCTCACCAGCCCACGGCTCTCCAGGCGGTCCAGCGCGGTGTACACGGCACCCGCCGACACCGCCCGCCCCGTACGCTCCTCGATGACCCGCCCGATGGCGGCGCCGTACGCGTCCTCGCCGAGCTCCACCAGCGCGAGGAGAACGAGCTGCTCGAATTCACCCAGGGCTCGGCCCATGATATCCCCTGCATTGTAGTAGTCAGGATCGGACGATATCTACTGCACTGCAGGGTTTACTGCAAGAGGGAGGGGGATCCACACCCTACCGGACCGGGAAACGGAACTCCGTGCCGAGGTCGGGCAGCCAGCTCTCGCCGTCGAACACCCGGGCGAGGCGGTCCTGGAAGTGCCCGAGGTCGGTGAGCATGATCGAGCGGGTGGGCTTCTCGGGCGGCACGAAGAAGTTCTCCCAGTGGCCGAGGAGCACCCAGCGCGGGCGCAGGTTCAGCACGAACGCCTCGGGGTCCCAATCCACCTGGTCGAAGGTGGCCGGCACGAGGATGGCGACGTCCACCGGCCGCTCGTCCATGAGCTTCTCGGGCGCCAGGCCTCGCGGGGGCGCGGCCACCGCGTCCTGGTAGTAAATGCGGAACGCCACGGACCCGTCCGGGTCGAGGAAGTCCACCAAGAAGGCGTACGTCGGCCCGTCCAGCCATTCCGACGCCGAGCCGGGCTCCTCCTCAAGGGGGTGGTCGCGCTCTCCCTGATAGAGCTCGTAGCCCTCGAAGTGGGGGGCGTGGTCCGAGAGGAGTGGCATCACCCGCACGCCGGGCCCCACCCGGATCCACGAGCCGGGGTGGTCCACATCCCCGGCGAGTCCGTCGATCTCGATGACACGGCCGGTCACGCCGCTCCACGTGCCGAGCGTGAACCGGGTCGTGCGGCTGCCGAGGATGACCGCCCGTGGCGCCCACCGGCGCGCCACCTGCGGCAGGTCCATGAGGTGGTCGTAGTGCGCGTGGCCGACGAGGATCGCACGGGCGTCCGAGACGTCGTACGCGGCCATGTGCCGGTTCACGACCGCGGTGTCCGAGTGGATCGGGGCCAGGCCGGTGCGCACGAAGGAGGGGTTGGAGAACAACGGCGCCGCGAGCACCTGGGACGCGCCGCGCTGCATGATCCACCCGCCCACGCCGAGGTAGGTCAGGCGCACGGCGTCGGCGGCGGGGCTGGGCGTGAGGTCCACGAGGCCGGACACCCCGGGCTTCGTGGAATGCCAGCAACCGGCCGTGAGCAGGGCCGGCGCGAGCACCACGACCCGGCCTGCGGCCCGGACCACCGCCCGTAGCCTCACACCGCTTCGGACCGCATCCCCTCCTTCACCCGCTCGACGTGCCTCGCGAAGCCCTTGGCCAGCGCACGCGTCACCGGGCCCACCCGGCCGTCGCCCACGGGGCGGCCGTCCACCTGCGTGGTCGGTCGGACCTCCGAGGTCGTGCCCGTGAAGAAGAGCTCATCCGCGTCGGCCAGCTCCTCCACCAGGATCGGGCGCTCGTCGACGGGCACCCCGTTCTCCCGGGCCAGCTCGAGCACCACGCCACGGGTGATGCCGGGCAGGATCACGTTGGTGGCGGGATGCGTCACGACCGTCCCGTCGAACACCCCGAAGAGGTTGTTGTGCGCCCCTTCCAGGGCGACGCCGTCGCGCACCTGGATCGCGTCGGTCACGCCGGCGTCCACGGCGGCCTGGTAGGCCAGCACGTTGGGCAGGAGGGCGATGGTCTTGATGTCGACGCGCGCCCACCGCCGATCGGGAATCGTGACCGCCCTGAACCCCCGCTCGAAGTCCTCGGCCGAAGGGCGCTGCCACGCCTTGGCGAAGCAGTAGACGGTCGGCGGGACCGGCGTCGTAGGGAACGGATGCGAGCGGGGCGCCACGCCCCTCGTGATCTGCAGGTAGACGATCGAGGTCTCGGCGCCGTCCACACCGTTCCGGATCAGGAGCTGCCGGTGGATCTCGTCGAGCTGATCGACGTCGTAGTCGATCCGCATCCAGGCGAGGCCCCGGCGCAGCCGCGCCATGTGCCGGTCCAGGTAGAAGGGCACGCCCTCGTAGAAGGGCGTGACCTCGTAGACGCCGTCGGCGAACAGGAAGCCGCGGTCGTCCACCGAGATCTTCGCTTCGTCCTTCGGGATGTACTCGCCGTTCAGGTACACGGTGCTCATGGGGCGCCTCAGTCCGCCGGCTTGTCGCCGAGCCTGTCGAACTCCTCGATGAGTTGTGCCTCCGGGATGTGCTGCGCCTCCTCCTCGGAGACCTCCTCCACCTCGGCGTCGCGCACCTTCTCGTCTGCCGGCTGGTCTCCACCTTCGGCCTCCTCGTCGCCGGGGGCGAGCTGCTTGGCCTCCTCCCCGGTGGAAGACGCGGCGGGAAGCAGACCCATCTGCTGTTTGAGCGCCGACAGCCTCGCCTCGACGTCCGCCCCACCCCCACCGGTGCCCGCCTCGAGTCGCACGAACTCGGTCTCCAGCGTATCGCCCACCAGCGCTTCCGTGACTTCCGCCTGGGCCAGGTTCCTGCGCTCGTCCTCCTCGATCTTCTCCGCCATCCGGTTGAAGGCCTCGAAGGCCGAGCTATCGGACAGGCCGGACATGGTGTCGTGGATCCGCCGCTGGGCCTGTGCGCGCTTCTGCTTCGCGATCAGCAGGTTCCGCTTGCGCTTCGCCTCCTCGATCTTGTCGTTGAGCTGCCGGAGCGAGCCCTTGAGCTTCTCCGTCTCGGCGGCCTGCGCCTGCCACGTCTGCTGCAGCACCTGCACCCGCTCCATGTGCTCCTGATGGCGGATGAGCGCCTGCTTGGCCAGGTCGTCGCGGCCCTCGCGCACCGCGAGCATCGCGCGGTGCTCCCAGTCCCGGGACTGCTTTCCCTCCTCCTCGACCTGGGACTTGAGCTTGCGCTCGTCGGCGATGGCCGCTGCCACCTCCCGCTTCGCCTTCGCGAGCTGGTCCCGCATGTCCAGGATGATCTGGTTCAGCATCTTCTCGGGATTCTCGGCCCGGGAGATGAGGTCGTTGATGTTCGACTTGATCACCGTGGACAGCTTGGTAAAGATGCCCATTTCGTTCAGCCCTCCGCCTCTGCGCCCGCCAGCAAGCGGATGCGTTCCATGTGTCCCGTCGCGGCCAGCTCCATCGACTCGATCGATGCCTGCAGCTCCAGGAAATCCAACGTCTCGAGCTCGAGCGTATCGCTCAGGATCAGCTCGTTCTCCTCCAGCCCGTAGGCACCGTGCACCACGTCGGAGGCGTTCAGCTCGAGCAGCGTCCGGTACAGCGCGAGGGCGCCGTCCCCGATGTCGGGGAGATCCATGAGCTTCATGCGGATCAACAGGAGCGCATCGGCGTGGTGGACCACCATGGGGAGCCCGCTGTTGCGTCCCCGTACCAGCCACATGCCTTTGTCGACCTCCTCGTATTCCACATCCATGCGGATGAAGAAGCTCTCGAGATCTTCTCGGGTAACCATGACCGTCTCCGTTCTCTGGGCCTCCGCGGGGCGGAAGCGGTCCTCGTGTCGTTACGCCGGACCCTACGACCCCACCGGAAAAGCGGTTTCCCGCGCGGGAAACCCGATCGTTGAAACTAGTCGCGTGCCAGGAGCGGCGCGAGGTGTTGCCCCGTGTACGATTCAGCGTACGCGGCAACCTCCTCCGGCGTTCCCTCCACCACGATCCGCCCACCGCCGCCTCCCCCCTCCGGGCCGAGGTCGATGATCCAGTCGGCGGTCTTGACCACGTGCAGGTTGTGCTCGATGACCACGACCGTGTTGCCGATCTCCA
>Ga0315556_1000626_pt1 | contig 21950 bp, 18 predicted proteins | sample SalMarSW160310MG_FD_202112 | JGI IMG/M metagenome (GOLD analysis project Ga0315556, IMG submission 202112) | Salt marsh sediment microbial communities from the Plum Island Ecosystem LTER, Massachusetts, United States - Salt Marsh Sediment SW1603-10 ...
GCGACGCTGTCAAAAATCGTCAGGGCGCGAATCAGCGGAATATTCGGCCTTCCCATGATCACCAGATTCACGGAGTACAGTCCCACCATCATGAGGACACCGGCCAGAAGCGCCGTGATCCGCAACCAGGTGTTGAGCAGCCCCGTAATCACCCCGCAGACGAGCCCCGCGCCGAAAGCGGCCAGTGTGGCTAGAAACGGGTTGTGGCCGTTGGAGATCAGGACGGCACAAATCGACCCACCGGTGACGAAACTCCCGTCCACCGTCAGGTCTGGGAAAGCCAGAACCCTGAGTGTGATGAAAACGCCGAGGGCGATCATCACGAAAGCCACTGTATCGGAAAGAGAACTAACAAGAATTGCCTGGATAACGCCCATCAAAGCACCTTCTTTGGAATTTCAGCGGCTGGACCAACGGACTCCGGATGAGGACGGCGTCTATTTTCTAACGATTGACGACTTTTTCAGAATGGCCTCAGGGATGCTCACGCCCATTCTCTCCGCCGCTTTGGGGTTGACATAATAGCCCTTCAAGGCTTCGGGCGGCCAGGTAGTGACCGGTATCTTGCACACATCCTCCCCCTTCAAGATCCTTGCCACTTTCTTCCCGCCCTGTTTGCCGAGGAGAAAGTTGTCAAAGTTAAGCGCGCCGATACCGCCGCGGTCAACGGATTCGTGATCGGGAACGAAAAGGGGGATCTTTTTTTCTTCTGCCACGGACACCAGGGCCTCCAGTCCCGTGACCGTTGTATTGCACATGGGGATCCACGCAACGTCGGCTCTGCCTGCGAGGGAGGCACCGGCACTCTGGATATCAGCGCTTGTGGACACATTGGCTTCAACCAGTTTAAGCCCGTATTCAGGTGCCAGCCTGCGCATCTCGTTGACACTTTTTGTATTGGAGTCGTCCCCGAAATTGCAGACGATTCCCAGGACCTTGGCATTGGGGACGATCTGCTTGATCAGGTCCAGCTGAGGTTTGATGGGCATGAAATCACTCACACCGGTGATCCGCAGTCCGGATGAGCAGGGCTTTTCCCAGTCAGGCACAAGTCCTGCGAGCACGGGAGACGTGACCGCAATAAAAACGACGGGAATTCCAGTGCCCTTGGTGGCGACGCTCACGGCCTGTGAACTCGGGGTTGTAATAGTGACAATGACGTCTTTCTTCCCCGCCACGAACTTGTCCGCGATCGTCTTGGTCAGGGACATATCCCCCTGCGCGTTAATAAATTCAACCTTCAGGTTTTTGCCTTCGACAAATCCCGCCTCTTCCAGGGCTTTGATACAGCCGTTTCGGATGGAGTCCAAGGCGGGATGGGGGGCGATCTGTGTGATGCCGACCTGGAACACCTTTTCCGCACAAACGCCGGTCCCAGTCTGGAAAAGGACCAAAAAGAGAGCTGCCGCAATCACAACGAATTTTAAAACAGAGCAAAATTTATCCATGATGAGTCCTCCTTATTGGGAGAGATGATGATGGTGATGGTGATAACGCATTCCTTTTTTCACCGGCGAGCATAGAGAAAATAGGTTTGTGGGTCAAGTGAAAAGGAAGCATGATGTAGCGGGGAAAGGAATGAAAGGAAAAAAGCTTGATGAAGGTTGACAGATGCCTGCGCAGTGAAACAGAGTAACGGCTTGATTCTACCGAAAGTGTTGAAAACAGAGGGAACAGGTTTTGGCCATTGACTCCCTCTCTCTCCACGGAAAACCGGATAATGAGCTTAAGATCCAGCCGAAAACAGAAAACGCCTTTGGTTCGGCACGGCAAGTCCACAACGGTTAGAGATAGATATTGGAAGCCTGACGGCGCCCAAAAAGTACTTGGCAGAGAGCACTCTCAGGATTTTGTCAGGAGAACAGCCTTAGCCAATAAAGCAAATAAAACTCTTTGCAGCAGGCTGCGGGGTACCTGATTTTGTTCTTAAACCTCTGTGATCTCCGTGGGCTCTGTGTGAGATATTGCTGTTTTAATGCAGCCTGAAGGATCAAGCGTTTTTGTTCCCCGCATAGGTTACGGGTGGAAGCGGCTCACTGTTCACGGAAAGGCGGAAGATATCCGGTCTTGCGTAGTGGCCCACCACATCGAAGTCCAGTTTCCCTTTTGCGATTTCAGAAAAGTCCAGGTCCGCGTACAGGATCCCCTCCTGATCATAGAGCGGCCCAGCAAGGATTTCCCCGAATGGCGATACAATAACGCTTCCGCCCCGGCACATGATCTCGGGCTGGTTATTCAATTCTTCCAGCGTCTCCAGATCGGACGGGTACATATCCTTCGTGACAAACTGGTTGCAGCCGAGCACAAAACATCGTCCCTCGCAGGCGATATGCTGCATCGTGGCCTGCCATGTCTCGCGCGGGTCTGCTGTAGGAGCCAGATAGATTTCAACGCCTTTGCCGTACATGGCCATGCGGGCAAGGGGCATGTAGTTCTCCCAGCAGATGAGGCCGCCGATTTTTCCAAGGTCCGTTGAAAAGACGGGCATGGTACTCCCGTCGCCCTCTCCCCAGATCAACCGCTCGGCTCCCGTGGGCTTCAGCTTCCTGTGCTTGCCCATCAATTTTCCGTCTGGGTCGAAATAGAGCAATGAACAGTAAAGGGTTCCCCGGCTGTACTCCCCGTCCCGCTCTATAACGCCGATGGCCAGGTAGGCACCCGTTTCCTTTGCTGCTTTGCCGAGGGTTTCCACCACCGGTCCAGGGACTTCGACGGCGTTCTCCCAGTATCGTTTCCACAGCGAGCGGCCCGCCCCGCTCCGGCTGCCTACCACCATGCCGAAGCTCAATCCTCTGGGGTAGGCCGGGATAAATGCCTCGGGCAGGAGAATCACTCTACTGCCCTTGCTCCCTGCCTCCCGGATCAGGTGACAGGCCTTCTCCGTCGTCAGGGCTTTGTCAAAAAGAACAGGCGCAGCCTGCACAACGGCTGCCTTTATCGATTTGATGCCATCTCCCATATCTGATCTCCTTAACGATCTCTTGGCTCTACCCATCCAGCACCTTTCTCACTTCCCCAAGCACCCGCTTAAGCTCGTACGGCTTCTTGATAAAGGCCCTTGCTCCACCGTCAAGAACTTCCTTTACTCGCCCGTTTATGGAATACCCGCTGGCCATCACCACCTTTGCCTGAGGATTCACCTTCAGGATTTCTTCAAGACACTCCTTCCCTCCCATGCCCGGCATCACAATATCCAGGATGACCAGGGAAATATCCTCCGGGTTCTCGCGGTATAGTTCAAGGGCGCTCTCACCGTCAGCCGCAAGAAGAACGGTATAACCGAATTTCTCCAGGATGTCTTTCCCGATATCCCGCAGGATTTCCTCATCATCGACCAGTAAGATGGTCTCGCTGCCTCCTTCAGGCACTGCTGCATTACGGTTCGTCTCGGTTTCATTCCGTGCCGGATCTCCTTCCATGACCGGCAAGTATATTTTAAAGGTGGTCCCTTCTCCAGGTTCACTGTAACACATGATGTAACCACCGTGGCCCTTAATGATGCCGTAGACCATGGCCAGGCCCAGACCGGTCCCGCTTCCTACGCCCTTGGTGGTGAAAAAGGGTTCGAATATATGCTCCAGGGTCTCCCTGTCCATGCCCTGGCCTGTGTCCGAGATACTGAGGAGAACGTACCTGCCCGGCCTTGCCCCCAGGTGTGCCTTGCAGTATTCCTGATCCAGGGTTACATTCTCCGTCTCGAAAACCAGTTTTCCACTATCCGGCATGGCGTCTCTTGCATTGACGCCAAGGTTCATGATGACCTGTTCCAACTGTGCGGGATCGGCACGGATGACATTCAAATGGTCTTCCAGGTGGAGTTCTATTGCGATCATCTTAGGGATGGTTCTTTCGAGGAGGTTCCGGACCTGCTCTAGTTCCTGGTTGAGGTCCACTGGCCTTAGATTACTTTCCACCTTGCGGCTGAATGCGAGAAGCTGCTGGGTAAGCTCGCTTGCCCTATGAGCGGCCTTTTCTATCTGCTTAAGCTTTGCGGTGTCAGGATCGTTTCCGTTCTTTTCCATGAGAAGCATCTGCGTAAAACCAAGAATTCCCTGAAGCAGGTTGTTGAAATCGTGGGCAATGCCGCCTGCAAGGGTCCCGACCGCCTCCATCTTCTGGGCCTGGAGCATCTGCTTATTCAGTTTCTTGATTTCCTTTTCGGCTAGAATCCGTTCGGTCACATCACGCGCGATGCCGGTGATATAGGGTTCACCTATTCCCGGCTTTATCAGCCTGCTGCGATACTCGAGGTAGATTTTGCGGCCGTCTCTTCCAAAATAACTCGTCACGCCCTCGTTGTGACCTTGTTTCTTAATTCTCTCTATGTACTCGGTATAGAAGAGTGGCCTGAGTTCGGGCTTCATGAAATCCGTCGTCTTGTGACCGATAAACTCTTCAAGTTCATAGCCGAATATTTCGGTCATGGCCCTGTTGGCAGAGAGAAAATGGCCTTCGAGGTCCTGGGTATAAATCAGGTCTGACACGGAATTGAAGAGGTCCCTGTAGCGTTTTTCAGACCGCCGAAGCTCTTCCTGAGTCCCTTTAAATTGAGTGACATCTTTCACGACTGCAACCAGGCAGTCTTTCTTCTCGTACCTGAAAATCTTTCCCGACAGCAGGGTATCGAGGACACGCTCGTCCTTCATCCGATATTGCACTTCGAATCCGTCAACCATGCCTTTGTCTTGAAGATTGGCCAGCAGTCTTTCTCTATCGGCCGGGTTGACATACAGGCCCAGCTCAAACGCTGTCTTCCCAATGGCCTCTTCTTTTGAATATCCCGTAATGCGGCAAAAACCATTGTTCACGGAAAGGTACCGGCCATCTTCTATCCCTGATATGGTAACGGCGTCCGGGACGCTTTCAAATGTGAGCCTGAACTTCTCTTCACCTTCCCGCAGGGCTTCTTCCGCCCGTTTGCGATCCGTGATGTCAGTGTAAACACCGACAGCTCCATGTAACTCACCTTCAATCTGGATGGGAGAACTTGCCAAAATAACATTCACAGGTGTGCCGTCCTTTCGGTAGCGAACAGTTTCTAAGGGAACTAGATGCTGTCCTGACAGCACTTTTTTGGTAATGGCTTTTGCCTCATCCACCACATCAGGGCGACTGACCAGATCATCGAGGTTCCTCCCAACTGCCTCGTCCCGGGAGTACCCGAAAATCTGCTCGGCTCCCGGATTCCACTCAAGAATGTGGTGGGAAGCATCAAGGGTTACAATTGCATCAAGGGCCGCATGCAGCACAGCTTCCAGGTATTCTTGCCGTTTCTTGATCTCCTCTTCTGACTGCTTGCGCTCGATTTCTAACGCCTCCGATTCAACTATCCGATGACGCAGTTCTGCCAGTTCGTCTACAAGTTGTACTTTGGTCTTGTCTCTATCCGTCATTTTGCTCCTCCAAGGCATCTGATCTGACAGGCTGATATACTCTTCTCGATTTCCGGCCAAGGCCGTTCTTCCTCACCCTTCACACCCGTATGAAATAGGGTAAGACCACGAAACCAACCCCGATAAGCACAAGAATATACACGTTTGAGATGAAATAGGGAAATACAAAGAGCGCCACCCCGCAAAATAGAGGGACCACTTTTCGTTGTCTTTTTCCATAAGTGAAAAACCCGAGACCAATCGCGCCAAACAACACAGCCCATAAGATTGTCGCGGTGCTTCCCATCACAAACGACCGCCTCTATTTCCCGGAAAAAATGAGCATCCGACCACCCAGGACGATGAAGAGCGTCTTTGCCCCGATCCTGATGCAGCCGGCAGGCTCAAAAAGGAAAAATGCAGACAACGCTCAACGACCCTGTTGTTTCCTGGATTCCGGCTTTCGCCGGAATGACGGGGTGGTAAACGTCGTTGCAAGGATAATATGGGGGTATGGGGGCCAGATCGTTTTTTCATAAATTTATGACAGGTTGAAAAAGGAAGCAAATGAAATTCTTTACAGCAGGCTGCAGGGTATCTGATCGGAGTTGCGTCGAGATCTCCGGCGCAGGCTGGTCATCCCTGCAGCAAATTGCAGAGCATTCTGGTAAAGACGAGTATGTTTTTTATCACTTAGATTAATAGATTGCAAGAAGAAAGGGCTGGTATTTCGGTGGAAGACATGATGCGGAAACGAGATGGTAGATTTGGGAGATGAGGAATTGCTTGAGCAAGGTAGGAAAAAGATTTAGGATAGCCATAGTGGCTGAACAAATGGGGGAGAATATGCCCTGTGAGATGACCAGAAAACAGTTTCTGAAGACCCTGGGGCTGGGAGCGGCAGGGCTGCTTTGCCCCGGGGAGGGCTTTGCTTTTTTCGCGAAGGGGAATGCCGGGGCAAAGAGCGTTCAGGGTCATGTTCTCAAGGGGGACGGGCCTTCCAGACCATGGAAATGGTCTATCGAGGGGATCCATTATGCCTCGGACGGGAAAAATGTGCAGTGCCAGATCTGCCCGAACAGGTGCTACCTGGAGCCGGGGGACAGGAGTATTTGCCGCTCCAAGGTAAATATCGGGGGGAAACTCTATTCGCTTACTTATGGAAATCCCTGTGCCGTTCACGTGGATCCCATTGAAAAAAAACCGCTTTACCATTTCTATCCTGCATCTCAAATCTTTTCCATTGCCACGACGGGGTGCAACTTCCGGTGTCTCAATTGCCAGAATTGGGAGATTTCCCAAAAGAGACCCGAAGATGTTCAAAGTGTGGAACTCTTCCCAGCTCAAGTGGTGAAAGAGGCCGAGAAAAAGAATCTGCCATCCATCGCGTATACTTATTCGGAAGCCATTACCTATTATGAATACATGTTTGACACGGCCAAGGCGGCCAGTGCCGCAGGCCTCAGGAACGTACTCGTTTCCAACGGGTACATCAATGAAGAACCCCTCCGGTTGCTTGCCAGGTATCTGCATGGTGCCAACATCAACCTGAAATCCTTTGAAGACCATATCTACCGTTGCCTGAACGGGGGAACGCTTCAACCCGTGCTAAATACCTTTAAGATCCTCCACAGGGAGGGAGTGTGGTTTGAAATGACGACCCTTGTCGTGCCGACCTATGTTGATGACCCCAAGATGATCCGGCGGATGTGCAAATGGATTGTTCAGGAACTGGGCCCGGATTATCCGCTGCATTTCTTGCGGTTTTTCCCCCAATATAAACTCACCCGCCTCCCGCCCACTCCTGTCCCGACCCTCGAAAAATTGCGGGAAATTGCGATCGGGGAGGGCATCCATTATGTCTATATCGGCAATGTCCCGGGGCACGAGGCGACAAACACCTATTGCCACCACTGTCACGAGATATTAATCGAACGGAAGGGCTATTTGATTTCTCAGAACAATATCAAGAACAGCCGCTGCAGGTTTTGCGGAACCGTTATCCCCGGGCGGTGGAGTTGAGAGACAGGGCTCTGGCATAATTTTTGAAGGATTGATCCTATTCACCAAGACAGTTGAAGAGAACAGCGTGGAGGAGAATGGGGTGGAAAAGAAAAAATTAGTCCTCGAGGTGGATGATAACCCTGTCAACATCAGGTTGGTACAGGCTATCCTTGAAAAAGAGGGATACGATACTGTGAGCGCAATTGATGGGCCGTCAGCCATTGAAGCGGTGAGAATCGGGAAGCCGGATCTTGTTCTCATGGACATCTTCATGGGCGAGATGAGCGGGCTTGACGCCTGCCGGATCATCAAGGAGGAGAAAGATATCAGGGATATCCCGGTCATTTTTGTGACGGCAAATACTGACGATGCTGTTTTGCGAAAAGCATTCGAGTCGGGAGGGACCGACTATGTAAGGAAACCCATCAACAGGGTGGAACTCCTTTCGAGGATACGCTCGGTCTTGACCCAGAGGATGCTGGTTGAAAAAATCGTGGAGCAGGAAAAACTTCAGGGCGTCCTTGAGATGGCGGGTGCTGTTTGCCACGAGATGAATCAACCGCTCCAGGCCGTCACGTGGGCTACTGAGCTCCTCCTTCGTGAAATACCAGAAGAAGATCAGCTTTTTTCAGCGGCTCGAAACATCAATCGAAACGTCGAGAAGATCGGGACCATAACCCGCAGGCTCCAGGGAATTACGCGCTACGAGACAATGAAATACGTAGGGGATATGAAGATTATCGATATTGAGCGAGCCTCTTCGGGCTGAGGTGTCGCCTCCCTGCGAGGTTATGAAGGGTTTGTGAAGGCGAGGGGAATCAGATTTTTCCCCCGTTCATTTGCCATTTGCATCATGCTGTCCCGGCCCGTTGCAGGTGGTTCCCTCCGCACATTTTCAGGCTTTGGCTGCAGGCTGAGTGCCTCGGTGGTACAAGTGGTAACACACAGGCCGCACCCGATACAACGATCCAGGTTGACGTGGGCAATTTCGTCTTCCCCGATGGTAATAGCATCCATCTGGCAGCGATCGAGGCAGGTCTCGCATGCCGCGCAGAGCTCCGGGTCAACCACGGCGAAATAATTGGACACGGTCATTTCTGCGGGTTTGGGCTGTTTCTTGAGAGCGCGGAGGATCCCGCAGCAATCGCCGCAGCAGTTGCAGAGGCCTCCTGGGTTTTGCGCGTTGTAGGGCTGCGGGACCAGCCCTTCTTCCTCGCACAGGTCCAGGATACTGAGGGCCTCTTCCTGATCGATCCATCGTCCCATTTCATGGTCCACATAATAATCGGCATGGGATCCGAACATGAAGCAGGTCTCGAGCGGTTTGTCACACCCTTGGCCGATCAGGTGCTTTTGGGTCCGACATATACAATTGGCCACCGCGATTTTTTTCTTGCTTTTGATGATTTCACGCACATCTTCATAGGGGGCCACGGGCCATGACACCTGAATGGCGCGATTGACCGGTATGGTGCGCATGGGCACCGTCTTCGTTGACATTTCCTTGCCGAAGGCCTCTTCAAGGTACTGGTCCACCAGGGCCGCAAGTTCTTTGTCAAGATTCTTCAACTGGAATTCATAAAAACCCACCACAAAGGGGACCGCCGCATACTTGACCAGCCCCTCCTTCTTTACGCGAAACACGATACCCTTGCCGCCCATTTTTTGAAGGAGAGCAGAGACGCTTTCAGGATCCTGTTTGGTCCTCTGTGCCACTGCTTCAGGGGTCTCAAGCATCATGCTGAGATTCAGGTACATGCGGGCCTCTTCCTCGGTAAAGAGTTTCCGCAGTATCTTCATTTCCACCCCGGATACGGTTTTGGGAAATCCCACTGAATACTGGTCCACCTGTTCTCGAAGCTTTTCATAGATATTTTCAGACATGGGACTGCATCCTTTAAACTCTTTCCTTGAATTCTTTCCCCAGAAGTCCTTCAGGCCGGATAAGAAGGACGAGAATAATGATAATAAAGGCCAGGGTGTTTTTAAAGGCAATAGACACGAATCCTCCGGCAAGGCTCTCTGCCACACCGAGAATCAGGCCGCCAACAATGGCACCGGGGAGACTGTTCAAACCACCGAGGATTGCCGCTGCGAAACCTTTCAAGAAAGGTTCCAGCATAAAAAATGGGTCTAGGAGCAGGGCGGGGGCAAGAAAAAGTCCGCCGAGCACACCGAGCAGGGCTGCAAGGCCCCAGCTGAGGGCGAGTATTTTTCGCGTAGGAATGCCGAGGGTTTGCGCGCCGGGGAGGTTTTCAGAGGTGGCCCGCATGGCGAGCCCGATACGGGTCTTCTGGACGAGAAGGTAGAAGAGGAGAGAAGCGAGAAGGCTGATGCCCAAGGTTCCCAGTCCCAGTTGACTGATTACCACTCCGCCGCCGAGCTGGTAAATCTTGGTGTCGGAGAGAGGGAAGGGGAATGACTGCGGCTCTGTCCCTCCGAAATAGGCTATGAGCCCCTCCAGGATGAGACCGAATCCAAGGGTCAGGATGATTTGCCCGAGCTGGGTGGCTTCGCGTCGCTGGGCCGGGATGAGGACGCAAAAATAAAACAGCATGGCAATACCAGCTCCAAAGAGCAGGGCCAGGAGGAAGGAGAGGGTAAAATGAAAATTGAGCCCGAGCAGGGTAAATGCGAAAAAGGTGCCTGCCGTGGCCATGTCTCCATGGGCGAAATTCAGGATTCGCGTGGAGCGGTAGATCAACGCCAGGCCCAGGGCAACTAGGGCGTAGATGCTGCCGGTGGAGAGCCCCGAAATGAAGTACTGCAGGAATTGCGACATGTAGTGTCCCTCGTTCTGTTAGTTACGTGCCCAAGTACAGCTATTTATCATGATAGTGACGTATTCCGTCCAATATTTGTTCACCACTGGGTCCCAGAGAGCACAGAGGATTTTTGTTTTTTGCCCATCGGGAGACGGCGATGGGCAAAAAGAACATGCCTCCCGGCGAAGGAACACTGCTCCTGGCTGAGACAGGACTGATCTTTTTCCCTTGTCGGTATCTCCCTGCAAGGGAAAAGAAAGCATCTCTGTGTCCTCAGTGACTCTGTGGTGAAAGCATAATTCAATTTCTATGACCATTCTGGAAAACAGTTATGTCATCGTATTTACGAAAACGCGTACTAAGTGCACCGATTCGCAATTACACCAACATATTGAGCCGCTGCAGGCAGGGAACCGGCATATTCCCTCAACCGGCATATTCCCTCTGCTTCGTTCGCTTCGCCCTCCATGGCTCCGCTCACTGCGGATGTCGACCCTTCCGCTGTCCTACTCCAGGGCCGACATGACGCCGCTGCGGGAACATCCCGTTCCCCTGCCTTCCCGGGCCGCATTCTTGGCGGCATTGAAATTCGTTAGCGTATTTACGAAAACGCGTACTAAGCCACAAATCATTTCTTTTAACGGAAAGGCCAGTTCCTAAAATAGAGCCTCATTTTGAACCACCGTCCGTTCAGGCCATAGGGTTCGAAGATAAGGACCAGCACTATGGTTACCCCGTAGACAACGGGGACTAATTCCTTATAGGCATTGAACACCTGGGGTACCAGGATCACAAACGCGGCTCCCATGATGGAACCCTCTACAGAGGCCAACCCGCCGATAATGACTGCCACAAAGAGGTTAATGGACTCCATGAAGGTGAACATGTTGGGCTCAAGGTACCCCATAAATAGGCCGTAAAGCCCGCCCTGCACCCCTGTGTAAAAGGAGCTGATGGCAAAAGAGAGGAGTTTGTATCGGGTCAGGTTGACGCCGATCACCTCGGCGGCAATATCGTTGTCCCTGATGGCAACAAAGGCACGTCCCATATAGGAGGAAATAATATTGTAGGAGAGCAGGGTGAAAATAAGGGCAATGGCAAAATTGAAGTAGTAATTGAAGTTGATGGAAGTGAGACCCCAGATGGGGGACATTTTGTTGATCATGAGCCCCATACGTCCACCGGAGAGGGTCTCGGAGTTGACAAAGACCTGGTATACGGCAATCCCGAATCCCATGGTGGCAATGGCAAGATAAGGACCTTTGAGGCGCAGGGAGGGAAATCCTACCACAATACCGAAGAGTCCGGCCGCGAGACCCGCAACAATCAGACCAAGAGGCCAGGGGACACCCCACTGACTCATGTGGCCGAAAGCAAACGCGCCAATGGCCAGGAAACCCGCCTGCCCGAAGGATATCTGGCCGGTGTACCCGATAAGAAGGTTTTGTCCCTCGACCCCGATAGCATAGATAGCAATGATCGTTACCACATAGATGATATGTTCGGGTGCGAAGAGGGGGAGGAGGATCAGGAAGAGCACAAAGGCCCCGACCCAAATACGTGTCCAGAATTTTCGGATGAGCTGGAGTTCCTCGCGGTAGCTTTCAATCAAGTCCATGCGTACCTATCCTTTATAAAGCTGATCAATGAGATCCTTGTATCGCTCTTCCAGGAAGCGCCTCTTCACCTTCTTGGTCGGAGTCACGTCTCCGTCTTCTTCGTAAAATCTCCTTGGGAGCAGGGCGAACTTCTTGATGGTTTCCACCCGTGCAAGGGTCTTATTGATATTGTTCACCTCACCCGCGATGAGTTTCGTGATCTCCTTGTTCTGGGTGAGGTCGGCAAAGGTGGTAAAGGGAATCCGGTTGTCCTGCGCGTATTTGGTCACATTGTCTTCGTCGATGAGGATGAGCGAGACAAGGTATTTGCGGCCGTCGCCGATAACCACGGCATCCTGGATATACGAACTGAATTTCAACTTGTTCTCGATAAAGGCGGGCGTGATATTCTTGCCGCCCGCCGTAATGATGATATCTTTCTTGCGGTCCAGGATTTTCAAGAAACCATCATCAATGGCACCCACGTCTCCCGTATGGAGCCATCCTCCCTCCAGGGTTTCGGCGGAGAGCTCGGGGGCCTTGAAGTATCCCTTGAAGACCCCCGGTCCTCTTGCCAGGATTTCCCCGTCTTCCGCGATGCGCACCTCCACACCTGGTAGCGCCTCCCCCACGTATCCCCACCGAGGTCGATCGATTCGCTGGATCGCGATGACCCCCGTAGATTCGGTCTGGCCATAGCCTTCTCTCAAAGGAACACCCAGCGCGTTGAAGTACTGGAAGAGTTCCGGTGAGGCGGGAGCGGCAGCGCATACGGCCCAGCGGACCCGTTCCAGGCCTATCTGGCGTTTCAGGTGATAGAGAACCAGCCAGTAGAGGGGCCAGTAGAGAAGGCTCCAGAGAAAACGCTTGCCGGTCTTCTTTTCGGTCCGAATATATTTGAGGCCAACCCCGATAGCCGCGCGGTAAAAGGCGCGTTTGACCACGGTCGAATCAGACATCCTGATTTCAATCATGGAAGCGAATTTTTCCCAGATCCTCGGGACGCTGCAGAAGAACGTGGGGGAGACCTCCCGCAGGTTCATGGGAAGGGTATCCATGCTCTCCACGAAGTTGACGGTGGCACCGCCCCTGATCGCCAGGAAAACGGAAATAAGGTTTTCATAAATGTGCGCCAGGGGAAGGTACGAGAGCAGTTCGTCATCTCGGTACGTGGGAGAAGCTTCCATAAAGGACTCTGTGATGCTGAAGATATTCCGGTGCGTCAACATGGCACCTTTCGGCCTCCCCGTGGTCCCGGAAGTGTAAATCATCATAGCCGTGTCTTCGAGGTCAATGGCCGCCATTCGTTCTGATAAGCATGTGGGATGTTCCTGGAGAAACGCTTTGCCGGTTTCCAGAAATTCGTCGAAAAACATCATGGAAGGGTGCGAGAATCCCCAGAGCCCTTTTGGATCCCAGACCACTATTTTTTTCAGGTCAAGGTCTGAGACAATCTGCAGGGCCTTGTCCACCTGTTCCTCGTTTTCCACGAACAGGAGCTTGGATTCAGAATGCCCTACCACATAAGCCACTTCTTCAGAGGCGGAGGTGGAATAGACACCGCAAGTGACGAACCCTGCCGACATGGCTGCCAAGTGACAGATGAGCCATTCAGGGCGATTGTCCCCCAGGATGGCGACCCGGTCTCCGTGGTCAAGCCCAAGTGAGACCAATCCGGCCGCGACAATGCGGACCCGATCCCCGTACTCGGCCCAGGAAGTCCTGTTCCAGATCCCGTATTCCTTTTTCCGTAGGGCCACGCGATCTTTCTGGGTCTCCACCTGCTGGAAAAAGAGGGTGGGGAAGTTTGCGGGGGCGGCTCCTATCACCATGTCCTCCTTTTCTTGTACAGCCTCCATCCTTTGGGAGACACATCCTGTCCCCCAAGACCCAGATAGAGTTCCTGGACATCCTCATTTTCCTGCAGCTCTTTGGCGCTTCCTTCCAGCACAATCCTGCCGGATTCCATGATGTACCCGAAATCCGCAATCCCGAGTGCTAACTTGGCATTCTGCTCCACCAGGAGAATGGTTGTCCCTGCGTCACTGATCTGGGAAAGGGCGTCATAGACCTGGCGTGCAACCTTGGGGGCCAGCCCGAGGGAAGGCTCGTCCAGCATGAGGAGTTTCGGCCTGCGGAGCAGGGCCCTCCCCATGGCCAGCATCTGTTGTTCTCCACCGGAGAGGGTCTCAGATTGCTGGTCCGCCCGTGCCTTCAGGATGGGAAAAAGGTCCAAAACATATTCGAAATCCTCTTTGACTTCTCTGCCTTTTCTGCCCCAGCAGCCAAGTTCGAGGTTTTCTTTTACCGTGAGTTCCCTGAAAAGACCGCGGTCTTCGGGTACATACACGATCCCCAACCGGGCAATTTTTTCCGGCGCAAGACGCTGTATCCGCTTACCGGCAAATTCGATAACCCCTTTTTTGGGCTGGTCTTTGAGGAGGCCTGCAATGGTCTTGAGCAGCGTGGTCTTTCCCGCACCGTTGGGTCCCAAAACGGCAAAGATCTCCTTTTCCCTCACTTCGAGGGAGAGGCCGTGAAGGGCATAGATTCGGTCATAATAGAGAGTTTCAATGCTTGCAATTCTTAGTAATGGTTCCATGTTTCCGCCTTCACTCGTCTCCCAGATAAGACTTGATGACGGCCGGGGTCCGCTGTACCTCCTCGGGGGTCCCCTGGGCGATTTTCTTGCCGTAATCCATGGCGATCATGCGATCGGCAAGTTTTGAGGCAATCCTGAGGTCGTGTTCTACCAGGAGGATAGCGGTCTTGTACCTTCCCCGGATCTCATTGATGCGGTAGGCCGTCTCCTCCTTTTCCTCGGATGTCAGTCCCGCGATGGGCTCATCAAGCAGGAGAAGCCTCGGCTCCATGGCGAGAGCGCGGCCCATTTCGGCGCGTTTTTGCACACCGTACGGGCAATCGGATATAAGGGCCTTCCGGTAGGCCTGAAGGTCCAGAAACTCTATGATTTCCTCGACTACTCCACGATGCACGAGTTCCTCACCTCGTAGCCTCAGATAGGCAGATATAGAGTGCTTCTTGAATTTTATGTGCCTTCCAAGAAGGAGGTTATCAAGCACCGTCATATGGAGAAAGAGGCGGAGATTTTGAAAGGTCCTGGCGATTCCCCGTTGGGCAACGGAATCAGGTGAAAGCCCAAGGAGATTTTTCCCCTCAAAGAGGAGATCTCCGGCGTTGGGATGATAAACGCCCGAAATACAGTTGAAAAGGGTGGTCTTTCCAGACCCGTTGGGGCCGATAACAGTCAGGATCTCTTCGGGTTCTACCTGGAGATCAATGTCCGCAAGGGCCTGGATGCCACCAAAACGGATGGACAATGCACGGATGTCAAGAAGTGACATGCCGGTCAAAAATGCGCTCTAAAGATGGTATAGGGGGCAAGTATTGCATCCTTGCCGTTCTTTGCCTGTCCCATGCGCGAAGCATTGTTGCCATGGTGCCTATTTGGTCCATAGGTCACCGGAGCGCCCAGTCCCTCGGGTTTCCAGTTCTTGATCTTTTCCATCCCCTGGATCATTGATTCCGGGGTCAGATCCCGTCCCGCATTCTTGAGACCTTCCACCAGATGCATCATAGACACGGCGCCGAAGACGGCCAGGTATTCCTTGCCCTTGATCTTGGGGTTGTATTTTTTCAGGATTTCCACCACCCGGTCAGCCTCGGGTTCGGTCCCCGGTGTGCCGGTGTTTCCGGGAAGGGCGAAATAGGTGCCTTCCCATATCTGTCCTGCCACCCGATACATGATGGGATCGGCCAGCGTAAAGGTGGCGAATATCTTTGGCCTGTACCCGACCTTGGCCATTTCCTTGATGATCAGGGCCCCGTGTGTGGGGGTGGGGTAGATGATGACGCTATCCGCACCGGTTTTCTTGAGGTTGAGGGCGTGGGTGGCCAGGGACCGCTCCGTGACTTCATACGGGACGGCACCCGCCAGCTTGGCGCCGCCGACGCTTGCGAGGCCTTTCTTGACTCCAGCCAGGCCCAGCTTGCCATAGTCGTCATTCTGGTAAAAGACGGCGATATGCTTGGACCCGAGTTTTGTCGCGGCATATTTGGCCATGTACTCAGCCTCGTCTTCGTAATCAGGGTAAGCGATAAAGACATAGTGGAGCTTGTCTTTTGGGAGCTTCGCCCAGATCCGGATATTGCCGTAGGCGGTGATGAGGGGAATCTTGTTGTCGGCAAAGAAATTCTTGGCTGCGTTGCAGATTGCGCTTCCCAGGAGGCCGCAGACCGCGAAGACATTCCCTTTCATCTCCTGGAGATTCACCAGTGCCCGGGTGGGATTGTAGCCGTCATCCTTCAGGATGACCTTGATTTTTCGGCCGTTCACGCCCCCCTGGTCATTGATGTAATCGGCCCATGCCTTGCCTCCCAGCGCGGTGACGCCCCAGAGGGCCGCGGGACCGGAAAGGGGTGTGGTCCAGCCTACGACCACTTCCTTGTCCGTGACCCCGGGTACCTGTCCTGCTCCGGCAAGTGCGGGAAAAGCAAAGATGGCGATGAGAAGCAAGCAGACCCAAAAATGTGATTTCCTCATGGTACCCTCCTTTGGTTAAAGGTTAAGAAAGGCTGTCGGGGAATCAGGTATCCCCGTGATTCTGCCATGAGACTGGTGAGAAACCCTCAGACAACGGTGATTCCAAAAAAACTATACCCATGATTGTCTTGCCGGTCAATGTTTTTTTGCTCCTGTCCCGGACTCGAGGGAGTTCAGTCGTTCTCTTGCAGCGCGGGCCTCGCGCGAGATTTCCAAGAGGATTTCTCGGACCGCTTTGCAATCCTTGACCAGTCCGATACCCTGCCCGCAGGCCAGAAGCCCGGAATCAGCATCGCCTTCAAAGTACATCTTCTTGGTCTGGTCCCCGGAGACGATGGTGAAAAGCTCCTCAAGTCCGGCTCCCCGGGCCTCCATTTCAGCGGTCATCGCGGACGCCTTGTTTTTCCAGACACGATGGGTATTGCCGACGCTCCTGAGCACCAGTGTCGTATCGAGTTCAGAAGCGGAGAGGATGGCGGTTTTTATGTTGGGGTGAAGTGGGCATTCCTCCGCCACCAGGAAGCGCGTTCCCATGATCACCCCCTCGGCGCCTAATGCCAGGACGGCCGTCAAACCCCTTCCGTCCGCGACGCCACCTCCCGCAATCACGGGGATGTTGACACTGTCGACGACCCGGGGAACCAGGCACAAAGTGGTGATGTCCAGCCTTCCCGTGGCACCGCCGTTTTCATACCCAACGACGGTGACGGCATCCACGCCCAGGTTTTCGGCCTTTTGGGCATACCGAACGCCGACGCACTTGTGGATCAGCGTGACGCCCCCTTTCTTCAGGCGATCCACATACTCTTCGGGCGCCTTGTGTCCCGACGTTTCAACGATTTTCACACCTTCGTCCAGGATGACGTCAATGTAGACGTTGTTGTCAAGCCGGTTCCTGGCGGGAAACATGTTGAGGTTGACTGCGAAGGGTCTGGTCGTCTGCTTTCGGATATCCCTGATGGCCTGTCTGAATGATTCCCGGTCCTGATAGTTGGCAGAAGCGAGGATGCCGAGCGCCCCCGCCTCAGAGACGGCCGAGACGAAACCGGCCTGACTCAGGTGCATCATGGTCCCCACGATGATGGGATATTCAATCCCCAGAAGTTCTGTTATCCTCGTCTTCCACATTTTTCTTCTCCTCCACGGGCAAATAAAAACAGGCATAAGGCGTAAGACGCAGGGCCAAAAAAAGAAGTATCTCTTTGAAAATCCGCAAGCCGGTTCACGAGAGCATCATCTTCGCGATGATTTCCTTCATGATCTCCTGGGTTCCACCCCCGATGGAGAGGATGCGGTTATCCCGGTAAAGCCTTTCCACCAGGGACTCTCGCATGTACCCCGCGCCGCCATGGAGTTGCACGGCATCATAGGTTGCCTTGTCGCTGACCATGCACGAGAAATTCTTTGCCATGGAGATCTCCTTGACCTGATTTTCCCCGGCACCGATCTTTGCCGCAACCCGGTAGACAAACTCGCGGCTTGCCTCCACAAGGGTTGCCATATCCGCGAGCTTATGCCGGGTGACCTGAAAACCGGTCAGGGACCTGCCGAAGGCTTCGCGCTGCGTGGAATACTTCAGAGATTCTTCGAGGGCCATCTGGGCCGTCATGTTGGCCATGACCGCGAGCTGTAGTCTTTCGTGCTGGAAATTCTCCATGATACCGTAAAAACCCTGGCCTTCCTGGCCGAGGAGGTTCTCTCGAGGAATCTGGCAGTCATCGAAAAAGATCTGGGCCGTGTCCGAGGTCCACCAGCCCATTTTTCGCAATTTACTGGAAACCGCATATCCGGGAGTATCTGCCTCTATGACGAGGAGACTGATGCCTTTAAAGCCTTCACTCCCGGTACGAACAGCACAGGTAAGCTGGTCTGCCCGTGCCCCGCTCGTTATGAACATCTTGCTACCATTGACAACATAGTGGTCGCCCTTCACTACTGCCCTTGTCCGGATGTTTGCAACATCTGACCCTGCATCAGGTTCGGTGATGCCGAGAGCGGAGATCCTGTCTCCTTTCAGGACAGGGGGGACAAAACGGGACTTTTGTTCATCCGTGCCCAAGGCAAGGATATGGGGGATGCTGATGTCCAGGGAGCCCAGCCCCGCCACAATGCCGCCGGATCCGCAGCGCATCAGCTCTTCTGAAGAAGCAATTTTTACAAAGATATCTCCGCCGGATCCGCCATATTCTTCCGGGTACCCGATGCTCAGGATCCCGGCATCGCCCGCTTTCCGGTAGAGGCCCCTCGGGAATTCGCCCTGCTCCTCCCACTCTTCCACGTATGGTTTGATTTCTCGTTCGACAAATTTTCGCACGGTCTCGCGGACCATACGATGGGTTTCCCCGAAATATTGCTGGTACTCCGCCATAGCAAATCTCTTTAATTAGTTTTGACGAAACCCTCCACCTCTGGTGGAGGACCCGGATAGGTTATACCGATCCGGGGTCTGGAAGAGCATGCTGCTCAGGGAGGAAGCCTTTTCTGATGTGACTGGTGAGAGGGTGCCGTTCTTTTCGTGACTTATCAGTGGGGGAACCCGCAGCTCGACGGAGTCGAGAATGCGGAGGGGGTAGCTATCCCACGCTGATAAGTCACAGAAAAGACCAGCCCGGAGCCTCGGAACGAAAGAAATGGCTTCCTCTCTGAGCCCCCCTCAGTGGGGGCTTCATGATGCCTCCTGCTCTGCGGGAAGAGATTCACTGGACTGGACGAGCAGTCAAGTGGACTCTCGCTGTTTTTTCGATTTACCGGCGCAACCGGCAAACGGGCCAACAGGCCAGCCGGCAAACCGGGAGTCAATATTAGGACGGGAACAGTTCCGAGATCCTGTTGGCAAGCATGATGTCGCCGCTGACCTTGAGCTGTCCGCTCATGAATGCCTGCATGCCGTCCAGCTCCCGGTTCACCATGGCCAGCCAGGTTTCTCCCGACATGGTAAGGGTGGTCGTGGGAGCATCATGCGATCCTTCCGTGACTTCACAAGTGCCGTCTTTTATGGTGACACTCCAGTTTCCGCCGCCGTCACCGGTGATCTCAAACTGGAACACCACATTCAGGCCCTGGGCTGCTGTTGCGTTGAAAGCCTCGGGCATTCCGTCAAAAACCTCTTTTACGCTCGCGATTGCCATGATCTTTTCCTCCTTCTTTGTTTTTGGCTCCTCGTGAGCCGGTTTGTGTTGCTTTGACAATAATTCTTTGACATCAGAAGGGGGAGGGATGACGACCGTTTCCCCTTCCGCAATAAGTTTTCCCTCCTGGTTTTTCCAGACAAGTGCCATACGAATCCATTTTTTTTCCGCCAGTTTTTCAGAGACCCGCGCGGTTGCGGTTATGGTATCTCCGAAGAGGGTCGGAGCCTTGAACCTGCATGAGATCTCCACCAGGATGGTACCCAGGCCCGGGAGCTTCATGCCCAGGACCGGAGCTATCAGGCTCTGGGGGAGGGCACCGTGGGCGATGCGGGTTTTGAACGGTGTCTGTTTCGCGAAGGCTTCGTTCACGTGCATGGGATTAAAATCCCCACTGATGCCGGCGAAGAGATACACGTCCGTCTCGGTGATGGTCTTGGTAAAACTGGCCTCGTCACCTATTTCCAGTTGATCGTATGTTTTCCCAAGCTCAAATTCCATTTTATTTTCCCTGAAAACAGGGTTTCCGTTTTTCCATGAACGCCCGCATCCCTTCCATGGCATCCTCCGTGGATATAACTTTTCCAAGGGCTTGGCATAGGTAATCGACGGCGTGGTCAAAATCCATATCCATCATGGCCCTGAAGGCCTCCTTGCCGATGCGTGTCCCGATGGGACTCTTGTTCGTGAGGAGCTTAAGGGTCTCCCTGATCACCTGGTCCAGGGCCACCGGATCCACGGCCCGCGTGATCAGACCCATGGCCTCTGCTTCCCGCGCCGGTACCTTTCTGCCGGTGAGGACCATTTCAACGGCCTTTTTTCTGCTGACATTTCGGAAGAGCAGGACGCCGACCATCATGGGGAAGATGCCTACATTTACTTCGGGTGTGCAAAAATAGGCATCATCCCGGGCAATCACGATGTCGCAGGAGAGCATCAGCCCGAGGCCTCCTGCGAGGCAGGGACCGTTTACCCTCGCTACGAGGGGTTTGCCGAAATGTGACATCTTTTTGAGGAGTGTTGCGTAGTTCTTTGCTCCCTGGATGCGGTCTTCTTCCTTGGTCAGGGTGACGACCAGGTCCGCTCCTGAGCAAAACGCCTTGTCACCGGTGCCGGTGATGCAGACGGCCCGTATCTCTTGGTCTTGATCAATATGATCAAGGTGTACGAGGAGGGTTGTGATCATTTCCTGGCTGATGGCATTTCGACGGGATTCCCGGTTGATGGTGAGAAACGCCGTCTGTCCCTCAACCGTGTAAAGGAGATCTTCACTCATCTGCTGGACCCTCCTTCTCCAGGTCCACCAGGATATCTCCGGGAGCAACCTTGGCGTCGAGGTCGGTATTGATCCTGGTAACTGTCCCATCATACGGTGCAACCAGGGTGGTTTCCATCTTCATGGCGCTCACCACTACCAGCCCCTTCCCCCTTTTCACCCGGTCGCCTACCTCCACGAGTATTCTCACCACGACAGAGGGCATGGGCGGCGTCACCTGCTCGGGAATTTCAACCTTTGAACCGCTTCGTTTCCGTCTGGGCTGTTTATCTGCATCCCTTACCAGAAAAGTTTTTCCATTCACAAAAATGTGTTTGCCGTCGGATCCATCTGCCACAAAGGCCTCGACCGCCTTTCCATCCACCACAAGGAACAACCTCCCCTCACCAATGGAATGAAACAGCACCTCTTTTGGGTCCTCGCCAGTCCAGGCGATCTCGAGGCTGTCGCCTTCCCCCGGAGAAACATCAAGGGAGCGTGTTTGATCATTAATGATGAGGCGGTATTTCATTTTATTCGTCACAACTCCCATTCACCCAGGGTTTCCCAGGGAGAAGGAATCCCCCTTGGTTCCCGGGAGTCGCGGGAGACGAGACGACGGGTCAACGTGTCCACCACATAGGCGATTGCGGCCAGGTCCTGCCTTTGTTCACCGGGCGCCCATTGTTGGAAGTGCTTGTCAATAAAATCGGTGTGCGTTTCGCCTTGTTTAAACGGCTCCGACTGTATCAGATCCAGGAGAAAAGGAACAGTGGTCTGAATGCCCAGGATGGGATATTTTTCAAGCGCCCTGATCATACGGTTCATGGCCGCTTCTCGGTCTTCCGCCCAGACAACAAGCTTGCTGAGGATGGGATCGTATTCCACCGGTACCTGGAATCCCTGGTAAATTCCTCCGTCTACTCGGATTCCCGGTCCCTGGGGCTCCTGGTAGAACAACACGGGGCCGGGGCAGGGGAAAAATTGGGCCGCCGGGTCCTCCGCATAGATCCGGCATTCCATGGCATGCCCCCTGCTTGATACATCCGTCTGCTCAAAAGGTAGGGGATTGCCGGCCGCGATCTCGATTTGGTGCCTGACCAGGTCAAGCCCTGTTATCATTTCCGTGATGGGGTGCTCCACCTGTAACCGGGTGTTTACCTCGAGGAAGTAGAACCGGTCAGGTGGTTCGAAAAGGAATTCCACGGTACCGGCATTGACATACCGGGCGGCCGTTGCCGCCGATATTGCCGATTGCGCCATT
>Ga0315556_1000629_pt1 | contig 21920 bp, 25 predicted proteins | sample SalMarSW160310MG_FD_202112 | JGI IMG/M metagenome (GOLD analysis project Ga0315556, IMG submission 202112) | Salt marsh sediment microbial communities from the Plum Island Ecosystem LTER, Massachusetts, United States - Salt Marsh Sediment SW1603-10 ...
ATCCAGTCGTTCGACTGGCGCACGCTCAAGGTAGTGCAGGCCGAGGCGCCGGGCATCCCCACCGTTTACCTCAGCGCGCAGCGGCACTGGCTCGACAACATCCGCGCCGGCGATCCCGCCGGCTCATCCTGGACCGCGGGCTTGCGCTTCGCCGACTACGGCTCGGTGCCGAAGATGGTGAAGGCCGCCGGCGGCGCGGTCTGGTCGCCCTACTTCCGCGACCTCGACGCGGCCAAGCTCGCCGAGGCGCATGCGCTGGGCCTCGAGGTGGTTGCGTGGACCGCGAGCACGCGCGCGCAGATCGACGCCATCCTGGCGCTGAAAGTGGACGGACTGATAACCGACCGCCCGGATTGGGCGCGCGATGCGCTGCAGCATGCCGGAATCGCGCTGCCCACCCCCACGCCGGTCGCCCCCTGATCGCGAACGGGTGTAAGGTTGGCGCACATGAGCAAGCGCAGCATTGACGTCGACGCCGCCAGGAAGCTGGTGGACGAAATCTCCGACAATCTCAGCCGGCTGCCGGCCGGCACCAGCCACGCCGCGCTGCGCGCGGAGGTGAACGAGCTGAAGGATATGCTCGGCACGGGCGGCGCCGAACCACCCGAGCTGGAAGTGAAAATGAAGTCGGTGCACGGCATGTTCGAACGCGCCAGCACTGAGCTGCAGGCCGACGGCGTGCGCGCCGGGATGTTCCTCAGCGCCATAGGGCGAATGATCGGGCTCGACTGAGCGTGGCCGCCGACCTGATCCGCCTCACGGCGACCGAGGTGGTCGCGCTGCTGCGCCGGCGCGAAGTCTCGCCGCTGGAACTGATCGACGCGCTCGGCGCGCGAATGGAGGAAGTCGAGCCCAGGGTAAACGCGCTTCCCGTGCGCTTCCTCGACCGGGCGCGCGAAACGGCACGCGCGTTCATGGCGCGCATCCCGCCGGCCGATCCGCCCGCGGGATGGCTCGCCGGACTTCCGGTCGCGGCCAAAGAGTTCAACGACGTCGCCGGGCAGCCCACGACCTTCGGCTCGCCGATCTTCGCCGACGCGGTAGCGAAGGAGAACGACTACACCGTTGCCACGCTCGAAGCGAGCGGCGCGATCTTCGTGGCGAAGTCGAACGTGCCCGAGTTCGCCGGCTCGAATACCTTCAATCCGGTGTACGGCAAGACGCGCAACCCCTGGAACCTCGCGATGACGGCGGGCGGGTCCTCGGGCGGCGCGGCCGCGTCGCTCGCCTCCGGCACGCAGTGGCTGGCGATGGGCAGCGACCTCGGCGGCAGCCTGCGCATCCCCGCGAGCTACTGCGGCATCGTCGGGCTGCGGCCCTCGATCGGGCGCGTGCCGCGCGGCGCGGGGCTGCTTCCCTTCGATCCGCTCTGGGTCGAAGGGCCGATGGCGCGCAACGTGGCTGACCTCGCGCTGATGCTCGACGCGCAGAGCATTCCGCACTCGCGCGACCCGCTCTCGCTTGCGGCGCCGGCCGTGCCATTCACGCGCGCCCTGCGCGAGCCGAAGCCGCCGCGGCGCGTCGGCTTCACGCCCGACCTCGGCCTGTCCAGCGTCGACCCCGAGGTGGCCGACATCTGCCGCCGGGCGGCCGCGCGCTTCGCCACGCTCGGCGCGGCGGTCGAGGACGCGACGCCCGACTTCTCCGGATCGATCGAGGCCTTCCAGACCCTGCGCGCGGCGCTGTTCGGCACCCTGCGCGGCGAGCTGCTGCCGAAGGAGCGCGCGCGGATCAACCCGGCGATCGTGTGGAACATCGAAAAAGGCCTCGCCCTGAGCGCTGACGAGCTGCTGCGCGCTGAGCGCGAGCGCGCGAAGCTCTATCATCGCGTCGCCGCCTTCTTCGGCGAGTACGACCTGCTCGCCTGCCCGACGGTCGCTGTGCCGCCCTACCCGGTCGAGCAGGCCTACCCGACCGAGATCGGCGGCAGGAAGCTCACCACTTATATCGACTGGATGTTCCTCACCTTCGTGATCACGCTCACCGGCTGTCCCGCGCTCTCGCTGCCCTGCGGGTTCACCAAGAGCGGCCTGCCGGTGGGGCTGCAGCTCGTCGGCCGCACGCGCGGCGACGCGGAGGTGCTGTGCGCCGCGCATCTGCTCGAGCGCGAGCTCGCCATCGCGCCGCAGTTGCCGGTCGATCCGCGCCCCTAGCGCGCGCTCACGCGAAGCTCAGGTCCGGCTCGAGCCCGAGCAGATAGCGCCCCACGGTTTCGAAGTGCGCGCGGCGGCCCTGCAGCTGCTGCGCGACCGCGTGCAGGTCGCGAAAGCGCCGCTCGAAGGGGTTGCGCTCGAACACCGCGCTGGCGCCGGCGGCGTGGTAGGCCGCGTCGCCCGCGGCGACCGCTTCCTGCATCGCGTGGCTCGCCGCGAGCCGGATCGCCATGCGCTGATCGAGCGTGAGCCGGTTCGCCTGCTCCACCTCGCGCCACACCTCGGCCAGCGTGCCAAACAGGTACGCGCGCGCCGCGCGCAGGCGCGCCTCGGTCTGCGCGAGATCGAGCTGGAACAGCGCGCTCTCGCGCAGCCTGGTCTTGTAGCCGCGCGGCGTCTTCTCCAGCGCGAGGGCCGCGAGCGCGTCGACCAGCCCGCGCGCGAGACCGATCGCGACGCCCGCGAATCCGGCGGCGTACATCGACCCGGTGGGCAGGCAATAGAGCGGCCCCTGGCAGCGGCGCTCGGACTGGTCGTCGCGCGAGACGCTGAACGCCGCCGGCACGAACAGGTCCTTCACCTCATAAGCGTCGCTTGCCGTGCCGCGCAGTCCGATCACATGCCAGATGTCGCTCATTTGCGCCTGGTCGGCGCGAAAGAGCATGGTGCGCCCGATTGCTGCGCCCTCGATCGCGCAGTAGCCGCCGAGCCAGTTGGCGTGCCGGCCGCCGCTTGCGAAGGCGAACGAGCCCGAGATGCGCCAGCCGCGCTCCACCGGCACCGCGCGCGCGTTCGGTCCCGGTCCCCAGGCCAGCACCGCGCGCGGATCGCGGCCGTAGATTTCCCCGGCGACCTCGGGCGCGACGAAGGCTGCGACCATCGAGCAGACCGAGTTCTGGCACAGGCACCAGGCGGTGCTGGCGTCGTGGCGCGCGATCTCGGACATCGTTTCGACGAAGCCGACGGGATCCTTCTCGCCGCCGCCGTAGGCCTTGGGCAGCAGCATGCGGAACCAGCCGCCCTCGTGCAGCGCCTCGAGCAGTTCGGGCGGCAGGCGCCGCTCCTTTTCGATGCGCTCGGCCGAGCGCGCAACCAGTTCGGTGAGCGAGCCGAGCCCGCTCACGAGCGCTCCGCGCGCGGCTGTGCCGGCTGCACCGCGTCGTAGCCGGGCGCGTAACGCACGTTGCTCTGCTCAGGGTCGCGGTTCACCAGCGGGCGGGCGTACAGCGGGTGGCGCATGCTGCGCACCTCGTGCTCGAGCGTGAAGAGCTTGCGGCCGCTCGCGGGATCGACCAGGTCCCTGAAGCGGTACTGGTGCTGGTCGCTTTCCTCACTGACCAGGCCGCGCTCGAGCAGCCGGCGGTAGGGTCCGGAGAAGTCGGCCAGGTACACCTGGATATGATGCCCGTCGTAGGCCAGCGGCTCGCGCTCGCTCTCCCGGTACAGGAGCACCTGGTCCGGCCCGACATCCACCCGCGCCGCGCCGTCCTCGAGCCGTGCCGGAGCGTCCATGATCTCGCGGTAGAAGCGCACGATCCCCTCGGCGGCTCCGGGCGGCACCTCGAGCTCGACGTAGGGCATTCCGAGCCGGATCCGGCCGAATCGCGGCTGTGGTTCGTGCACGCGGATCACGTTGCCCCACGGGCTCAGCGCCTCGACGAAGCCTTCGTGCTCGGCGAACGCGAAACGGGTGCCGTCGAGGACCTTCTTCGCGCGCGCCAGGCGCGCCAGCAGCGCCTCGCGGCCGGGGATCACGACGCCTACCCGCCCGCGCAGCACCTCCGGCTTCGAGGTCGGCAGGTGGAACTGGCAGCGCCCGACGTTGACCCACATGTTGTCGGTGCCGGTCATCAGGTAGGGGTCGCGCGTGAGGCCGAGCGCGCTGACGTAGAACGCGGTGGCCAGCTGCTGGTCCGGGATCCGGGTGTTGACGTGCTCCAGCGCAATCACGTTGCCCAGGTCTTCGGCGCTGCGGTCGTAGCTGTTTCGCATGGCGCGCAGATTGCCGCATGCCATGGCGCTTGGCAATCGGGCGGAACCTATTTCACCGGCTGGCTGGAGTAGTAGTCGGACAGGCTCTCGATGACGGCGTCGCCGTAGGGCATGCTCATCGTATGCATCATCGAGCTCTTGCGGCGGTCGTCACGGTAAGCCCGCAGTGCCATGATGAGGTAGTCGCGGTCCTGACCGTTGATCTTCGGGAACGCCACGTTGGTATTTTCTGCCACCTCAGGACCATGACAGCGGTTGCATTTTTCAGTCAGGTCCTGAACCAGAGTCTGCCCATTCTCGGCGGGTCCCGATTTCTGGATGGAATAGAACGCAGCGATATCCCCAATCTGCTTTTCGCTCAACTCGCTGACGTAGAGACGCATGTTCGCGCGCTTGCGGGTGGTGCGGTAGGCCTTGATCGCGTCGACCAGATATCGGGGGTCCTGGGCGGCGAGCCGCGGCGTTGCCGAGTCGCCGCTCACCCCGGACGGGCCGTGACAGCCGCCGCACACCGCGCTCAAGGGCTCGCCCGCCTTCGGATCCCCGAACGGCGGCGTGCCGCGTTCGGCGGGAGCCTGCGACGCGAAGTACAGCGCCACGCTTTCCATCTGTACCCTGTTGAGACTGCGCAGCATCGGGTGCATCGGCGAGCGTGCGCGCTCGGCGTTGAGGTATTCCTGCATTGCGGCCACGAGGTAGCGCGGCTGCTGGCCGGCGAGCGTCGGGATGCCGGGAGTCGTGCTGTTGCCGTCGGCGCCGTGGCACTTGGCGCACTCGGCCGTCAATGTCTTGCCCTCTTCATAGGGCGAGAAGATGTGGGCCGGCCTGTCCGCGGTCCGGGCGACGGGAGGCATGCTGGCGTAGTACGCGAGAACGTTGTGCTCCTGCTTCTCGGTCAGGCCCTCGGCGATCTTGGTCAGGACGACGTGAATGCGCTTGCCCTGCCGGTAGTCCTCCATCGCCGCGACGAGGTAGCGATAGGGTTGCGCCGCCAGGGTCGGGATTCCGGGCGCGATGCCCTTGCCGTCCATCCCGTGGCAACGCTTGCATTCGCTCTCGGCCACCACCTTGCCCGCGCCGAGGTCTGCGGCGGCCGGTACTCCTCCCGCCGCCTTGGATGCCGTCTCCTCCTTGTTCGAGCAGCCGATCAGAGCCACGCAAAGGACGAGACCCAGCAGAACGCGCGTGTCCATCACAGACCTCCCGAGATGCCAGATTGCATTTTACTCCGTCGCACGGCTGATCACGCGAGCCCCACGCTTCCCGTATAGCCGATGATCACCAGGATCAACAGGATCAGGCCGATGCTGATGAGCGTGAAGCCGAGGATCTTGGAGCCGATCGTCATCGGGCGCGACGGAACGTCGACCAAGCGCTTCTCCAACTCCCCGGACTCGAGCAGGCGCTTGTATTCGGCTGCGTGCTCGCGCTTGAATTCCTCCAGCGACACGGCACCGGTGAACATCACGATGTCGAGCGGGAACTTGTCGGGACGGAAGTGGTTGTTGAAGAAGTGCACCGTGAACAGGAACACAGCCGCGAGGATCGCCTCCTCCCCGTGAACCAGGGTCGCGATGTTGAACACCCAGCCCGGAAGCACCGATGCAACCTGTACCGGGAACCACAGCGTCAGCCCGCTGCCGCCGATGATCGCAAAGCCCCAGAAGACCGCCCAGTAGTCGAATTTCTCCCAGTAGGTCCAGCGGTCGAAGGCCGGCCGCGGCCCCTTGCCGAAGAACCAAGTGAACATGAGGACCATGTCCGCGAGGTCCTGCCAGCGCGGCACGAGCGAATTGGGCCCGAACCACTGGAACTCCTTGCCCTTGCGGGCGATGTGCAGCAGGAAGTAGACCAAGTGCACCGCGAATATCGTCAGGAAGATCGACGCGAACGAACGGTGCATGATCGCCGCGACCTTGGGGCTGCCGAGCCAGTGCATGACGACCGGCGCCCACGGGCTGCTGCCGTAGAGCACCGACATCCCGGTCAGCACCAGGCCCATGACCGACATCGCGAGCATCAGGTGCGCGAGGCGCCAGACCGGGCCGAAACGCTGGATGTACTTGCCCTCGTCCGCCGCGGCTTCGGCGGTCTTGACGTACGGCCGGCTTTTGCGCTCCTTGCGGTCCTTGTACTCGCGGTAGAACCACAGCGCCATGTGCGTCCAGAAGAACGCGAACACGCCGAACAGCAGGGCGGCCATAAAGTGCCCCGCGAACCAGAGATACGGATAACGCTTGTAGTCGTGGGCGTTGCCGTGCGGCTCGAAGGTGGCGAAGCCCGCCGACGCGTCCTTGTGGCACTGCTGGCAGGTCTTCACCCGGTTCGTCGGGTACACGGTCGAATGCGGATCGTTGACCCGCTTGATGCCGTGGCTGCCGTGGCAGTCGAAGCATTTGGCCGTGTAGCCATAGCCCAGCGCGGTGATCTGCCCGTGGTAGGTCGCGAGGTAGGTCTTCAGGTTCTCCACGTGGCACTTGCCGCAGTTCTTGGTGATCATGACCCTGACTGACGCGCTCTTCGGCGATTCGATGTCGTGCATGGTGTGGCAATCCACGCACACCGGCGCCGACTGAATGCCATACTTCAGCACCAGCTCGCCGTGGATGGACGTGCCGTACAGGGCGCGCTCCTCGGTGTGGCACTTGCCGCAGATATTGGGGACCGTGAGCCGCCACTTTTGCCACTCCGGGCTGCCCTTGGGAAAGACCGCGTGCGCGTCGTGGCAGTTGTAGCAGGTCGCGTTGGTGCGCGACTGGTCCGCACGGCTCGGCCGGGCGTGGATCGACTTCATGTAGCCCTTGATCTGCGCGACCACGACCCCAAGCCGCGCGAACTCCTTGGTCTTGCCTTCGCGCTGCGCCTTGGCCCAGAGGTCCTCGTGGCACTCCACGCAGCTGACCTTGCGCTGCACGCCCGGCCGGTGCGGGATCTCCTTGATGTCCTTGTGGCACTCCACGCACAGCCGCTTGCCGTGCACACTCTTGCCGAAGCGCTCGGGGTTGACGAACAGCGAGCGCATCTTCCCGTCCGGGCCGGGCATCTGGAACCCTTCGCTACCGTGGCAGCCAAGACAGATGTCGTTGGTGGGTCGCTCATCGGCCTGATCCGACGCCTGGGCCTCAGCTGCCGCGGCGGGAGCGACCCCCGGCAGCGGCAGGCCCGGCACGCCGGCCAGGCAGGCCGCGCCCGCAAGTGCCCAAGCCGCTATCTCTTGCCTTATTTGCATTTCCGTTCCCTGAGCTCCGGCAGTCGTTCTTTTGGCGGATCGCATCCGCGCCTAAGACTTTGTCAACATTGGAGGTTATAAAGACAAGCCTCCCTCGCCGATTTGACCTAGATCAGGGCGCTGTAAGATATGCTGTGTCAAATTTGCAAATGCAGGCTACTTTGTAACCCGGCGGCGCGCCGGCGAAGGCGCCTCGCACAACGTGGAGGTTGCGCAATGAAGATCTTAAAGAACATGCTGGCCGTTGTGGCCGTTGTGACCTTTGCCGCGCTTAGCCCGAGCGCGACGGCCGTACCGACGGGAAAGACGATCGAGTTTAACGGTGGGCCGATGGGCACGGTCCATTTCAGCGGCAAGGTACATGCCGACGCGGGGCTCAAGTGCAACGCGTGCCACACCAAGATTTTCAAGATGAAGAAGGGCGGGGACAAGATCACGATGGCCGCGATCAACAAGGGCGAGTTCTGCGGCACCTGCCACAACGGGGAAAAAGCGTTCAAGTCTTCCGACCCGAAGAACTGCAAGACCTGCCACAAGAAGTAATCCCGCGATCCTGACCGGCCCCGGGTGCGCCGGGGCCGTCAGCCGAGCAGGCGCTGGGCGGCCTCTCCTCTCTCTGCGACCGCGCGTGGCGGCCGCGAGAGCCACATCTGGTACATCGACACGAGCCACATGTAGACGAACGACAGCGCCATGAGGGCGCCGGCGAAGATCACGACTCCGGCGAAGGGATGGTACAGCTTGGTGAAGTACCACGAGCTGACGTCAAGCACCAGCGCCAGGAACGGCGCCGCCATGACGGTGCACTTGAACCACACCGGGCGCAGGAAAGCATGGCTGAAAATGAGCCCCATAATGAAGAAGACGAACGTGAGGCCGAAAAGGTGAATGTGCGACACGCGCACCAGCGTGAATATTCCGGTGCCGGTGTCGATTTCGGTCACTTTCTTCAGGTTGTCGTAGCCGTTTAGGTTCGGCAGGTGCGGGTTGCTGCCGTCGTGGCAGGCCATGCAGCGCTGGTCGAGTACGGGCTTGATCGTGTTTTCGTACTGCGCACGGTCCGAGCCGCGCTCCACCCAGGTAATGATCTGGTTCATCTCGTCGTGCGGAAGCATGCTCGACATCGGTCCGCGCAGCGCGGCTTCGAGGCGCGAAGTCTTGCCGCTGCCGCTGTAGGCGACCACGATGTCCTGGTAGGTCAGGATCAGCGGATTCCCCCCCGCGCGCCCGGCGTAGCTGTGATACAGGTAGATCCCCGCGAACAGATACGCCAGTGCAAGCACCAGCAGTGCGCACGTATAAAGGACGCGCAGGCTGTAGGGCAGCTCCGAATAATGCAGATAGAAGCGGTGTACGGGGGTGGGCGCATCAGTCATCTTCGATTCCTCTCGTTCTTACAGACCGGAGCGCCGTGGCGCCCAGCTGTCACTGGCACGGCAGCGTCACGTACACGACCGGGCGCGCGCGCTGGCTGGCATAGTAGGCCGCCAGTGCGCCGATATCCGCCGGGGTCAGCAGCGCCGTCATTGCCGACATGATGTCGCTCTTGCGCTTCCCGGTCTGGTAGGCGCGCAGTGCCTGCTCCAGGTAGTCGAAGCGCTGTGCCGCGAGCGCCGGGATGCGCGGGTCCTTGCTGTTGCCGTTGTCGCCGTGGCAGCGATCGCAGCGTGCGACCCACTGCGACGGTGAAAGGGGTGCGCGCACGTTGGCCGGTCGCTTGGGCTCCAGCGAAGCGTAGTACGCCGCCAGATTCTTCGTCGCGCCATCGTCGAGCCCTCCCGCAATGCCGCTCATCGCCGGATCGCTCCGTGCGCCGCTCTTGTATGCGTGCAGCGCCTTCACAAAATACTCGGCATCCTGGCCGGCGAGGCTCGGCGTGGCGGGATTTCCGCTGATGCCGCGCTCGCCGTGGCAACCGACGCACGCCTCAGCGTCTTTCTTGCCCGCCTCCCCGTCCCCTTTGGCCGGCGTGTTCGCGCGGGCGGGCTTCTGCAGGGCGAAATACAGCGCGAGCGACTTGATCTCCGAGTCATTGAGCGAGTCGACCATCGACTTCATCGTGTCGTCCTTGCGCTGCCCGTTCTTGTAGGAGAACATTGTCGCGGCCAGGTATTTGGGATCCTGGCCGACGAGGCTCGGCATGCCAGGCGTGCTGCTGACACCGTTGTCGCCGTGACAGCCGGCGCAACCGGCCGCCGCCGCAGCGGCGGTCTGAAGCGTGGAGCCCTTGGCGGCCGCGGCAGCCGCTCCGCGCAGCGGCACCGGCCGCGCCGGCTCGAGGCTCGCGTAGTAGGCCGAGACCTGGACCAGCGCCTTGTCGCTGAGGAACTTCACCGCCCGCGCCATGGCTTCGTTGCTGCGCTTGCCCGTCTTGTAGGCGTTCAGATCGAGATAGACGTAGGCCGCGCGCTGACCCGCGATGTGGGGAATTCCGGGAATCGTGCTCTGCCCGAGCAGCCCGTGACAGACCGCGCACGATCCTTCGGCGACGGCCTTGCCTTCTGCGATATCCTCGGTGCCCGCGTACACGGCCCGGAAATCATCGCCCTTGCGCGCCGTCACCGTCGTCACCTGGGCGGCTGCCAGCGAAACGTAGGCCGCGAGCGCAAAGCCTGCGCAAGCGGCAAACAACGCCCGGATTGCAGCATGACTTCTGCGCTTCATGAACCTTTCCTCTGCAACGAAAGATTGGATGTTCGACTCGCGTAGTTTAACTTCTAAAAAGCCGCCAGCCTAACGGGCCCGGGGAAAGCGCGGTTGATGCAAATCAAATCGAACCCGCGTCAGGGGCCGGAGGATTGTACGACAGTAGAGCGCGGCGCCCGGCAATCGGGCGATAATCCCGCCGCCAAAGGAGGAGTCAGCGCTTGAACGCCACCGCAATCCCCGAGGGCTTCCGCGCCCTCAACCTGCCGCGCAATCCCTTCATAGAGGCCAACGGCCCCCTGTACGGCCGGCTCGAAGGCGGCAGTTTCGTCATGGGATTCCTGTGCCAGACGAAGCACTGCAACCCGATGATGGTGTGCCACGGCGGAATGGTGGCGACGCTGGCCGACATGCTGCTGCTGCTCGGCACCAACATCCAGACCGGGCTCGGCCAGTTCCTGCTCACCGTGAGCCTGGATGTCGATTTCGTCGCCCCGGTGAAGTTGGGCGACTGGCTGGAAGGCCGCACAGAGGTACTGCGCGCCGGCAAGAGCATCATCTTCACTCAGGGGCGCATGACGGTGCGCGGAGAACCCGTTGCGCGCGTCAACGCCGTGCTCAAGCCGAGCGGCAAGCCGCTCGCGGATTTCACTCCCGGGCGCTATTTCAGCGAGTAAGGCGATGGCCTCGCCCCGCTCTCATCGCGTCGCGGTCATCAAGGGCGACGGCATCGGGCCCGAGCTAGTCGACGCCGCCCTGCTCGTTCTCGAGGCGGCAAAGGAAGCGCTCGGCTTCGCACTCGAGATCGACCTGCGCGAAGGCGGCGCGGAGTTCTACCGCAGGACAGGCGCGAGCCTCGCGCCCGAGTCCTTCGAGGCGATCAAACGCGCCGATGCCGCGATGAAGGGCCCGGTGGGCCTGCCCGAGGTGCGCCTGCCCGACGGCACCGAGGCGGGGCTGCTCGGCGGCGTGCTGAGGATCGGGCTGGACGCCTACGCCAACGTGCGCCCGGTGCGGCTCCTGCCCGGCGTCGAGGCGCCGCTCAAGGCGAATGCGGGAGAAATCGACTACGTGGTCGTGCGCGAGAACACCGAGGGCCTGTACCTGTCGCGCGGCAAGGGCGTCGGCACGAGCGAGGCGATGGCCGACACGATGCTCGTCACGCGCAAAGGCGTCGAGCGCGTCGCGCGCTACGCCTTCGAACTCGCGCGAAGGAGGAGCGGCGCGCCCGAGGACGGCAAGCGCCGCGTCACCTGCGTCGACAAAGCCAACGTACTGGCCTCGCTGGCGTTCTTCCGCCGCGTCTTCGACGAAGTCGGGGAAGCCTACCCCGACGTCGAGCGCGAGTATCTCTACGCCGACGCCGCGGCGCAGGCGCTGGTGCTGCACCCGCAGCGGCTCGACGTTCTGGTGATGGAGAACTTCCTCGGCGACATCCTTTCCGACCTCGGTGGCGCCACAGTCGGCGGGATCGGCCTGTGCCCGTCGGGCAACATCGGCGATCGCCATGCGTATTTCGAACCGATCCACGGCAGTGCGCCCGACATCGCCGGTCAGGACAAGGCCAACCCCGTATCGCAGGTGCTTTCCGCCGCGCTCATGCTCGATCACCTGGGCGAGCGCGGCGCCGCCGAGCTGATCCGGCGCGCAGTCGACGCGGCGCTCGCGCAGAAGAAACTCGTCCTGAGCCGCTTCGGCCAGCCCGAAGCCGGCACCAGACACGCCGCCGAAACCCTCGCCGCCACCGTGCGCGCGCTTGCACCGCGGCAATAGATGCTCCTAGCATCCTCCGCATGCCGGTCAATCAGAAGTTAACCCGCATGCCAGTGCCAAGCGTCGACCGCGCAGTGCTGATGCGGATTGCCCTGGGAAGTTTGGTCGGCCTGGTTGGCGGTGCGGCGCTTGGCGCTTTCACCGGAGGAATCGCCGCGCTATTTGCTCCAGAGGAGTTTTCCAGCACGGGACTTTTAGAATTTGTTCTTATCATGGCCGGCGCTGGTACTGTCGCAGGCTTGATCCAGGGGTCGCTGCATTGAGCGCGAAGCGTATAACAGCACCGCCTTGGGCATAAGGAAGAGCGATGAACACGCGAATTACCGTCCTGCTTTTGGCTTTGGCCGCCACTTTCGGTGGCACTGCCCAGGCGACGCCGCTGGATGAGCTTGGCGGAACGCCGGTGTCCAAACTCGAGTTCGGCAGTTTCAAGCTCGAGGTTGCGCTCACGTCAATCAAGGACTGGCCCTCCCCCGTTGAAGGCGCGAGCGTGTCGTACAAACGCGATCCGGACCAAATCGAAATACTCATCGCCTTAAGGGAAGTCCCCACTGATTCGTTTCGCACCGCGTGTGCCAAGACCGTTGCGCGAGTGCGCAAGTTTTTGTATGTGGACGCCAACGGAGTCGCTCCGATGGGACGGTCGTTCTTGGGCTCCTACTATCGGGGCCTGTGGAAGGGAGCTCAACGGGAAGCCGCGCTGCGCGCATTGGACACCGATACGCTGATACGGGTGGATGTCGTCGGACGGGGGAGTTGCCAAGCCGCGCTGATTAAGGCTCCAATCACGTTTGATGCGCTATCCCCGAGATAAAACCAACAGGACAAGAAATGGCGGACACCCTTACGCTGCTCGGCTTCATCTACCCGGAATACGGCCCCGCAGACGCGACCAGCACCACGATGACGCTGCACCAGGTCAGGTTCGCCGCGCGGCACGGCCATGGCGGCTGACGCGCGACCGGGCCGGCTCGCCGGACGCGCCGCGCTCGTCACCGGTGCGAGCCGCGGCATCGGGCGCGCGATTGCGCTGCGCTACGCCGAGGAAGGCGCGGATCTGTTTCTGACCGCGACCAACGAGGCGAAGCTGGAGGAAACGCGGCAGCTCGCCGCGGCGCACGGCGGCAAGGTCGTCACGCACCTGGCCGACGTGAGCGGGCGCGCCGCAGTCGAGGCGATGGTCGGCGAAGCGGTGAAGAAACTCGGGCGCATCGACGTGCTGGTCAACAACGCGGGCGTGTACAAAGCGGCGCGCCTGGTCGACACCACGCCCGAGGACTTCGACCGCATCATGAAGGTCAATCTCTACGGCGCGTTCAACGTGATGCAGTTCGTGCTGCGGCACATGCAGGCCAGGAAGAGCGGCAAGGTGGTTAACATCGCGTCCACCGCAGGCAAATGGATGTCGATGAACCAGAGCGCCTACAACGCCTCCAAGCACGCGCTGGTGGGGCTGACGCGCTGCGCCGCGCTCGAGATGGGGCCCTTCGGCGTGAACGTTAACGCGATCTGCCCCGGCTTCGTCGAGACCGACATGCTGGAAGAGTTCCGCGCCCACGGCGAGATCCTCGGCATGCCGTTCGACAAGGTGAAGGAGGCGGGCCTCGCGCGCGTCCCTTTGAAGCGCTTTCTCAAACCCGAAGAGATCGCACAGCTCGCGATCTATCTCGGTTCGGGCGAGTCCGACGGCATGACCGGCCAGTCGATCCTGCTCGACGGCGGCATGCTGGTGGTTTGAGCGCTACTTGCGCGCGGCCTTCTTCGCCGCCTGCCGTTCCTTCTCCAGGCGAGTGACCTTTTCCAGCTCGCGCTGCTTCGCTTCCCGCCGCGCTTTCACTTCCTGCAGGCGCTCCTCCTCCGTCGGCGGCTCCCAGTCGAGGAACTTGGGTCGCGAGCGGCGGAAGTATTCGGCGGAAGACTCGGTCTGCCGCGCCTTGGCCTTGTTCGCTTTGCTCACGCGCGCCTCGGCCACGACGCCCGCTTGACCGCTTCGCCCGCGCGCTTCGGCTCCGGCTCCGGCGGGCGGCTCGCGGTATACGCGCCCCTGACGGTGCGCACCGCGGCGCCGGCCGCGACGGGCCGCGCGTCGCATTCCAGGACGCCGCACCAAAATGCCGAACGCGTCAACTTTTCGTCGCTCGCATCCATCTCCCCTCCCCCTTCGGCCAGCTTACAGCTACTCTAGACCTTTTTTCCGCATCCCGAACAACTTTTCCCGAGGTACTGCATGCAATCGCTCACCGTCCTGGGCAGCGCCGTCGGCGATCTGCTCAAGTCGCGCAAGCACACCCTTGCGGTGGCAGAGTCCTCCGCCGGCGGCCTGATCAACGCTTCGCTGGTCGCCGTTCCGGGCGCCTCCGCCTACTATCTCGGCGGCCTGATCGTCTACACCTACGCCGGGCGTGAGGCGCTGCTCGGGATCGGCAATGAAGACATGAAGGGCCTGCGCTCGGCGACGGAGCCCTACGCGCTGCTCATGGCACGCCGCGTGCGCGATAAGCTCGGCGCCACCTGGGGCCTGGCGGAGACCGGCGCCAGCGGGCCGAGCGGAAACCGCTACGGCGACGCGCCGGGACACGCGTGTATCGCGGTCAGCGGGCCGGTGGAAGCGGCGGTGACGCTGGAGACGGGGCGCGACGCGCGCGAGGCGAACATGTGGGCCTTCGCGCAGCGGGCCATCGAGCTGCTGCAGCAATGCCTGCGCGAGGCGGGCGGCTAGTGCTTGCCGAGCAGCTCTGAAATCTTGAAACTGCCGGTGAAATCGAGGTCGCTCTCGGGCGCGGCCGGCGATGATTCAAGCAGATGCAAGCTTTCGAGCTGCACCAGCCAGTGTTCGATCTGCGCGTCGCCGAAGTCACGCAGCAAAGCGCGGATCGAATCGGGGTGGGTATCTTCGGCGATCATTCCCAGGATGCGCCGGCACTGCACCGACAACCCGGGATTTCTCTCTTCCCAGGCTTTCTGGCCGGCCTCAGTCCGCCGATAGATTCTGTCGCTCGTCGCCATTCACCCCCCGAACCCCGCAACCCCCTTTAGATCCGCTTGACATGCTTGCACCGCGGCGGCCCGTGGGGCAAGAGCTTTAATGGATTTTTACGCAATAGTTTGACAGCAGTATCTGGAGTAGCATCGCTCGGGGGGCTCAAGCGAGAGGAGGCCACAACATGAAGGCAAAACCGAGCTACGTGCACGGCGCGTCGCCCGCCCCGCTGATCGGCGACACGATTGGAACCCACTTCGACCGGGTGGCGGCGAAGCATGCGCCGCGCGAAGCGCTGGTGGTGAGCCATCAGGGCGTGCGCTGGACCTGGGCCGAGCTCAAGCGCCGGGTCGACAACCTAGCCTGCGCGCTGCGGCGGCTGGGGCTCGCGCCCGGCGAGCGGATAGGGATCTGGTCACAGAACTGCGCCGAATGGGTGCTGACCCAGTTCGCGACCGCCAAGGCGGGCCTGATCCTGGTCAACATCAACCCCGCCTACCGCAGGTCCGAGCTCGAGTACGCGCTCAACAAGGTGCAGTGCAAGGCGCTGATCCTTTCGCCCGGGTTCAAATCCAGCAACTACATCGAGATCCTGCAGTCGGTCGCGCTCGACCTGAAGAGCCTTTCGATCGTCGTCCGGCTCGGCAAGGACAAGACCTCCGGCATGCTCAATTTCGACGACTTGCTGGCGGACGCGAGCGACGCCGAGATCGAGCAGCTCGAGGCCCTCGGCGCCACGCTGCAGTTCGACGACCCGATCAACATCCAGTTCACCTCGGGCACCACCGGCGCGCCCAAGGGCGCCACGCTCACCCACCACAACATCCTCAACAATGGCTACTTCATCGGCCACGCGATGCGCTTCAGCGACAAGGACAGGCTGTGCATCCCGGTGCCGCTGTACCACTGCTTCGGCATGGTGCTCGGCAACCTCGCCTGCCTCACCCACGGCGCGACCATGGTCTACCCCGACGGCGGTTTCGACCCGAAGAGCGTGCTCGAGGCGGTGCAGGCCGAGCGCTGCACCGCGCTGCACGGCGTGCCGACCATGTTCATCGCCGTACTCGATCACCCCGACTTCGCAAGCTACGACCTGTCGAGCCTGCGCACCGGGATCATGGCCGGCTCACCCTGCCCGGTCGAAGTGATGAAGCGGGTAGCCGACAAGATGAACATGCGCGAAGTGACGATCGCCTACGGCATGACCGAGACCTCGCCAGTCAGCTTCCAGAGCTCGGTCGACGATCCGCTCGAGCGGCGCGTCTCGACCGTGGGCCGCATCCAGCCGCACATCGAGGTCAAGATCGTCGACGCGGAAGGACGCGTGGTGCCACGCGGCGAGAAAGGCGAGCTGCTCACGCGCGGCTACTCGGTGATGCTGGGCTACTGGAACGACGAGGACAAGACGCGCGAGGCGATCGACGCGGCGGGCTGGATGCACACCGGAGACCTGGCCACGATCGACGCCGAGGGCTACTGCAATATCGTCGGCCGCTCGAAGGACATGGTGATCCGCGGCGGCGAGAACATCTACCCGCGCGAGGTCGAGGAGTTTCTCTACCGCCACCCCAAGGTGCAGGACGTGCAGTGCGTCGGCGTGCCGGACGACAAGTACGGCGAGGAGCTGTGCGCCTGTGTAGTGCTGCGGCCCGGCATGAGCACGAGCGAGGAGGAAATCCGCGAGTTCTGCCGCGGCCAGATCGCGCACTACAAGATCCCGCGCTACGTCAGGTTCGTCGACGGTTTCCCGATGACCGTGACCGGCAAGATCCAGAAATACCTGCTGCGCCAGACAATCGCCGACGAGATGGGCCTAAAAGCACAGAAGGCAGCCTAGAGGAGGAGCGCCGATGCAGATTCTGCCCCATGACCTCGACCACGAATTTCCCGAGTTTTCCGGCCGGATGCACGATCTCAGGGTGCGCGACCCGAAGCTCGGCAACCTGTTCGAGCAGTACGACAGGGTGAACGGCGCCATCGTCGACATCGAGGAAAACGACAAGCTGTTCCAGGACGCGGAATTCGAGGAAATGAAGAAAAAGCGCCTGCGCATCAAGGACGAAATCTACTCCGCCCTTCGCGCCCACAGGCCGGACTAGCGCAGCAGCAGCGGGACGCCGCTCAGCGCCAGCGTCAGGCACACCAGGCGGCGAAACGACGTCTCGGCGAGATCCAGCGTGACGCGATCGCCGATCCAGATCCCCGCCAGCATCGGCGTGAGAGCCGCGGCGAACAGCCACCAAGATTCCGCGCTGAACTCGCCGGCCAGCCAGTAGCCGACGCCGCGCGCGAGGCTGAGCGCCAGCAGCATCGCCGACCCCGTCGCGCGGAAGGCTTCCCGGTTCAGGCGCCGCGTGTCGAGGAACATGGCGTAGAACACGCTCGCCATGGCGCCGAACATGGCGCCCACCGCGCCGGAGAGCGCGGCCGCGACCGGTCCCAGGATGCGCGGCGCACGGACGCTCCCGCGCAGCGAGTAGGCCGCGTACAGCAGCACCGCCACGCCGAGCGCCCGCGAGAGGATGCGTTCCTCGAGCGAGGCGAAAAGCAGCAACCCCACCGCCACGCCGATTCCGCACCACGGAAGGAAAGCGAGGAACGCGGCGCGATCCACGTGGCGTCGCTCGCGCCCGAGAATCGCGAGCGACGAGGTGAACCCGAGCAGCGTCCACACCGGCACCAGCGTCTTGATCGGCACCACCAGCGCGAGCAGCGGCATGCCGATCGCGCCGCCGAAGCCCGTGCTGCCGCGCAGGCCGTAGGCGAGCAAAATCACGCCCACACAGTAGCCCAGTTCCCAGGCCGATAGGCCCGCCAGGGCGTCAATCGCGCTCACGACCCCGCTCGAAGGCCCAGCCGATGCGCAGCGCCGTCGCCTCGTCGTTGCCGCGGCAGGCGATCTGGAGCGAAGTCGGCATCCCCGCCGCACCAGTGCCATTGGGCAGCGCGAGCGCGCACCACTCGATCAGGTTGAAAGGCCGGGTGAAACCGGCGGCGGTGCCCGACTGGTCGATCGCCGCGACCGGCGGCGCAACAGTCGCGGTAGTCGGCGTGAGCAGCGCGTCGACCTCGGCCAGCGCCGCGTTGAATTCGTGCTTGAGGCGGTCCTTTTCGCGCAGCGTCAGCAGGTAGTCCTTCGCGCTCATGCCGCGCCCCACCTGGATGCGCGGGCGCACGTCGTCGTCCACCGGAAGCGACAGTTCGTCCACCAGCTCGCCGACGAAAGAATAGCCCTCGGCGCCGATGATGCGCCCCACCACTGCGCCCATCTCGGCGAAGCCGCGCGGCAGCGGCAGGTCGACAATCGTCGCGCCGAGCCCCGCCAGCAGTTCGAGCGAGGCGTCGTAGGACGCGAGCACTTCGGGCTCGCAGCCCTTGCGCTCGGCGGCCGGCATGCGCGCCAGGCGCAGCCCGCGCACGCCCGCCTTGAGCCGCGGCGATGCGTCGTCGCCCGACAGCACGTGGTACAGCAGCGCCACGTCCTCCACCGAGCGCGCCATCGGGCCCGGCGTGTCGAGCGTGGCGCTGAGCGGCAGCACGCCGTGGCAGCTGACGCGGCCGATGGTCGTCTTCAGGCCCGTGATCCCGCACCAGGACGAGGGAATGCGCACCGAGCCGCCGGTATCGGTGCCGATACCCCAGGGCGCCATTCCAGCGGCTACCGCCACCCCGGTGCCCGAACTGGAGCCGCCGGGCGCGCGGTGAGTCTCGGCATCCCATGGATTCCACGGCGTTCCCATGTGGCGGTTGGTGCCGAAGCTGCCCATGGCGAACTCGACCGAGTGCGTCTTGCCGAGCACGATCATGCCCGCCGCGAGCATGCGCCGCACCAGCGTCGCGGTCAGCGGCGAAACGCGCTTCTGCCACACCTTCGAGCCGCCGGTCGTGATGCGGCCCTCGATGTCGACGATGTCCTTCACCGCCACCGGGATGCCGTGCAGAGGCCCGACCGCGTGCCCGGCGCGCCGCGCGGCATCCGAGCCGGCCGCCGCTGCCCGCGCATCGTCGGCGTAGACGGCGACGAAGGCATGCAGCTTGCCGTCGTCGCGCGCGATGCGCCCGAGCAGGCCGTCGAGCAGCGCCGCCGAAGTCAGCTCGCCCGAAGCGAGCGCGTCGCGCAGGCGGTGAACCGGAAGCGAGCGGGGGTTGTCGTAAGGAGATGGCATGGGTTGCATATTACAATGTACCCGATGGCTGACTGCTGCGGATCCGCCGCCTGTGACCTGCAGAGCGCTCACCAGCGCGCCACGCTGAAGATCGTCCTCGTTATCAACGCGGTCATGTTCGTGGTCGTTCTCGCCGCGGGGCTGCTCGCGGGCTCGACCGCGCTGCTGGCCGATTCGCTCGACAACTTCGGCGACGCGTTCACCTACGCGCTCAGCCTGTGGGCCGTTTCGCGCGGCGAGCGCGCCAAGGCCCGGGTGGCACTGTTCAAGGGCGTGCTGATCCTCAGCGCGGGGCTGTTCGTGCTGGCGCAAGTGGCTTACCGCGCCTTCGTTCCGTCGCTGCCGCTGTACGAAGCGATGGGCGCCGTGAGCCTGCTCGCGCTCGCGGCCAACGGCACCTGCGTCTTGCTGCTGCAGCGGCACCGCGACGAGGACGTCAACATGAGCTCGGTGTGGGCATGCGCGCGCAACGACATCGCCTCCAACCTCGCGGTGTTCGTCGCCGCCGGCGGCGTATGGCTCACCGGCTCGGCCTGGCCCGACCTGACCGCGGGGCTAGCGCTCGCGGCGCTGCTGCTGTGGTCCGCGGTGCGCGTGGTGCAGGCTAGCGCAGGTTCGCTTCGAGAAACGCACGCGTCCGGCCGTTGGCAAGCTCGCGCATCGCAGGAACGTCGGTAGCTGCGCGTTCGCGCGCGAACGCGTGTCCGGTATCCGGGTAGACGTGCATCGTGACGAGTGGGCTGGCGCCCAGCGCGTCCCGCAGCCGCGCGCGCACCGCCTCGGGCGTCCATGGATCGCTCTCGCCGATATGCATGAGCAGCGGCTTGCTCAGTTTCGCCGCCTCGTCCAGGTGCATCTCGATGCCGACGCCGTAGTAGCTGACGTTGCAGTCGGCACCGCCGCGCGTCCCGACCAGGTAGGCGAGCTTGCCGCCCAGGCAATAGCCCGCGGTGGCCACCCGTCCGCTGCACTCCTTGGCCGCGTGCAGCTGCTCGACCATTCCGGCAATGTCGCGCACCGCAAGATCGACGTCCAGCCGGCCGCCGGTCTCGAGCGCCTGCTCGCGATGCCCGGGCGTTTCAGGATCGAGCACGATGCCCGGCTTCAGCCGCCAGTAGACATCCGGACACACCGCCATGAAGCCCTGCGCCGCCCAGTACTCGGTGATGCGCCGCATGAACCGGTTCACGCCGTAGACTTCCTGCAGCAGGACGAGCGCCGGAGCGGGAAGCTTGCCTGGCAGCGCGACGAAGGCGCCGAAACGGCCGCCGCCATGGGCATCGAAATTCCTCTCCTCGGTCATCGTATCCTCCTTCGTTCGCAGTCTACCGGCGCCCGGGCGATAATTGAGTGAAACGCCGAACAAGGGAGCAAGTGCATGCGCTACGAACTCTACTACTGGCCGTCGATCCAGGGCCGCGGCGAGTTCGTCCGCCTCGCGCTCGAGGACGCGGGCGCCGACTACATCGACGTCGCCCGCCGGCCGCGCGGCATGGCGGCGATGATGCGGCTGATGGAAAGCACGGCGCAACCGCCGTTCGCGCCTCCCTTCCTGCGCGCCGGCACGCTGCTCATCGGTCAGAGCGCGAACATCCTGCTCTACCTCGGGTCCCGCCTCGGCCTGGCGCCGAAGAGCGAGCCCGGGCGGCTGTGGCTGCACCAGCTCCAGCTCACGATCGCGGACTGGGTGGTCGAGGCGCACGACGTGCATCATCCGATCGGCAGCGGCCTGTACTACGAGCAGCAGAAGCGCGAGGCGAAGCGCCGCGCGGAGGACTTCCGGATAAATCGGCTGCCGAAGTTCCTCGATTACTTCGGCGCACTCGCTGCGCAAAAGCGTCGTGCGCGGATCTCCTACGTCGATCTGTCGCTGTTTCAGATGATCGCGGGGCTGCGCTACGCTTTCCCGCGCGAGATGGCGAGGCTGGAGCGCCGCCGCGCCTGGGCCGCGGCGCTGCACGACCGTATCGCGGCGCGCCCTCGCCTCGCCGCCTACCTCGCCTCGCCGCGGCGCATCCCGTTCAACGAATCCGGGATATTCCGCCACTACTCCGAGCTCGACCGATAGATAATCCGCGCATGACGCAGACGAACGGTGGCGCGGCCGCGCCGGTGCGAGCCAGCGTCGTGGTGCTGGGCATGGCGGATTTCGCGCACAGGCGCGCGGGGGAGCAGGCCACTCTGCGCGCCCAGCTCGAGGCGCTCACCGGCGTGGCGCTGCAGCCGCTCGCCCCCGCTCATCGAATCGTGCTCGATGCCGACGACGCGCTCGCGGTGGCGGTGCTGGAGGGTCCCATTGCGGCCATGGCGCTCGCCGAGCGAGCGCGCGCGGCGGCCGGAGAGCTGCCGCTGCGCGTCGGCGTCGACTACGGCCATCTGGCCGGCGTCGAGGACGCGGAGCGCGGCCCCTGCCTGGCGGGCGACGGCCTCGACAGCGCGCTCGCGCTCGCCGAGCAGGCTGACCCAGGCGCGATACTCGTCGCGTCCCGTTTTCGCGCGGCGCTCGAAGCCTCGACGGCGGCGGCCGGCGCGGCGCGGGCGCAGCGCCGCTGGCGCATGACCCTGTTCGCGGCCGCCGCGAGCGTGCTGGTCGCGCTCGGCGCCGGAGCGCGCGCGCTGCGCCCGCTGCCCGCGCCGCCGATCAGGCCGGCGTTGTTGCAGTTCGACATCAAGCCGCACGGCGAGGTCTATGTTGACGGCAAGATGAAGGGTCCGACGCCGCCGCTGGTGCAGATCGAAGTCACCCCCGGGCCGCACACTCTCGAGGTGCGCAACGGCGCCTTCGCGCCGCTGCAGCTCGAGGTGACCCTCGCGGCGGCCGAGCAGATGACGATCCGGCACGAGTTCGTCGCGCCCAAGCCGCCGCCGGCGCCGGCGCACAAGAAGCCGAAGAAGGAGCCCAGGAAGGAAACGAGGAAGGAAGTCAGGAAACAGCCAAAGAAAGAGCCGAAGCAGAACGTGGACTGGGGCAAGAACATCAA
>Ga0315556_1000630_pt1 | contig 21907 bp, 20 predicted proteins | sample SalMarSW160310MG_FD_202112 | JGI IMG/M metagenome (GOLD analysis project Ga0315556, IMG submission 202112) | Salt marsh sediment microbial communities from the Plum Island Ecosystem LTER, Massachusetts, United States - Salt Marsh Sediment SW1603-10 ...
GCCGTCTTTGATATTGCGCTTTGAGGCCAATACGGATACCGCACTCAAGCGCATTAAAAATGAGTTCCGCGTGCTGATGCGCAAGGTGGATCCCAAAGTGGCGTTGCCGTTTTAGATGGGTCTGATATTAGCAACTAAAGGGTATAAGTTATGACACTCACCGCCAGTTCCGCAATGAATGTCGCCCAGGTTTTGACCGAGGCCTTACCGTATATCCAGCGGTTTACCGGTAAGACCGTCGTTATTAAATATGGCGGCAACGCCATGGTCGACGAAACGTTAAAGAGTGGTTTTGCCCGGGATGTGGTATTGATGAAATTGGTGGGTATTAATCCCGTGATCGTGCATGGCGGTGGGCCGCAGATCGGCCAACTTCTGGCCAAGATCGGCAAGCAAACCGAATTTGTGGAGGGTATGCGGGTAACGGACAGTGAGACCATGGATGTGGTTGAGATGGTGCTCGGCGGTCTGGTGAACAAGGAGATCGTCAACCTCATTAACCGGCACGGTGGTAGAGCGGTAGGTCTTACCGGCAAGGATGGCGATCTGATTCGCGCCCGTAAGCTCACTTTGAGGCGTAATGCGCCGGAGCTTAAGGCTCCCGAGATCATTGATATCGGTCATGTGGGGGAAGTGGCCAGCATTGATCCCGGCGTGGTCGACATGCTGGTGCACGGCAATTTTATCCCCGTGATCGCGCCTATCGGAGTGGGTGATGATGGCAGCTCTTACAACATCAATGCCGATCTGGTCGCCGGTAAAATGGCGGAGGTGCTGCGGGCGGAGAAACTGATGCTGCTGACTAATGCGGCTGGCGTTTTAGACAAAAACAACAAGGTGTTGTCCGGCCTCACCGCGCGGGAGGTGGATGCCTTGATCGCCGACGGTACGATTTATGGCGGCATGTTGCCTAAAATTCGTTGTGCCCTGGACGCGGTACAAGTCGGTGTCAAAGCCGCACACATTATCGACGGGCGCGTAGAGCACGCAGTGCTATTGGAATTATTCACCGATGAGGGTGTGGGTACCCTGATTCACGGTTGAATTGTCCTCTCGATCATTTTGTGCCTTGTTGCGCCCCTTTAGTTCTTGAAATCGTTTAATATCGGCGGCGAATTTCGCTCTTATATCGTTTTGTTGTTTGCGTTGAGCGCGAATAAAATCGTTTTCCTGATCGATTTGACTTTGTAGATTGGAAATGTCCTTACGCATTACGTCGGGCATTACCTTGCCGTCCCTCTCAAAGTTGGCGGCGGCTTTATGGAGTTTATCGATCTCGTTATTGATGTTCGCCAGCTTGTGTTGTGAGACCTTGATCAGCCCTTCTATCGCGGCGATGAAGCGATCACGCGTTTCCTCCAGATCGCTGACCTTGCCATAAGTGTCGAGAAGGATGTGGTCGTAATTACGCTGTTCCGCCTGCTGTTGTTTAAGGCGTCGCTCTTCGGCGAGTTGTTCCTTAGTCTTGGCTTTTTCCACGCTATTGATGGTGACGCCTTCCTTGTTGATCACTGAATACGCCCGATCCACCTCCTTGGGGGGGATGTGATCTCCATAATGGACTTGACCTTTATCATCCACCCACCGAAAGGTGTTGGCATGTGCAGGGAAGGATAGGCATGATAAGGCTACATAGGCCGAAATAAGAATCGGCAGAATGAAGAAACGACTATTCACAGTGATCGTAACTCCTATGATAATGCATTGCGTCGTTTGCCACAGGTAAGACTCTATATCTCATCTAGCATATTATATTAGGTGCGCCTGATCTTGGAGCCGACCAATCAACTTATCCTCTTTCTCGTTTCCCTGGTAGCGAATCTGTTTTCAGCCTTCGCCGGGGGTGGGGCGGGTTTGATTCAGCTGCCGGCGTTGATTTTCCTGGGGCTGCCTTTCAGTATCGCCCTGGCGACCCATAAAGTGGCAAGTGTCGCATTAGGTATCGGCGCCAGTGCCAGACACTTAAGAGAGCGAGCCCTGGAGCTACCGTTTGCCCTTTTCATCCTGGCCTCAGGCATTCCGGGCGTGGTGTTGGGGGCGAGCCTCATCTTGCGCGTGCCTGATCAAGTGGCCCGCATCGCCCTTGGCGTGCTGACGATCAGCTTGGGAATCTTTTCCTGGCGGCGCCCCGCCTTGGGTCTGGTGTACTTAGCACGCCATCGCAACCGCTCGGGTTTTCTGGTGGGTGGCGGTGGATTATTCATTATAGGAGTTTTGAACGGTTCTCTGACGTCCGGTACGGGACTGTTTGTAACGATTTGGTTGATATTGTGGTTTGGCCTCGACTATCGGCGCGCGGTCGCCTACACCCTGGTGCTGGTCGGGGTATTCTGGAATGGCAGTGGAGCCTTGACTCTGGGCTATCTGGGAAATATTCGCTGGAGCTGGTTGCCGGCATTGCTCTTGGGTTCAGTGCTGGGTGGCTATATCGGCGCGCATCTGGCCATTGTTAAAGGTAATCGCTGGATCAAGAGAGCCTACGAGGTGATTACCGTATTGGTAGGCATAAGCTTAATCATGCACTAAGACCTCCCTTTAAACTCCATACTGCCCACGGTAGCTTTGGATGCGCAGCAGAGCGTCATTCATATCGTTCATCCCAGTAAGACAATTTATAATCTGATCTAGGTTGATGATACTCAGCACTGGAATGCCATGGTGCTGTTCAACCTCTTGAATGGCGGAGAGAGAGCCGTGGCTGCGTTCTTGACGGTCAAGGGCAACCACCACGCCCGCCGGCACAGCGCCGACGGCGCGAATCAATTGAATTGATTCGGAGACCGAAGTGCCTGCCGAGATGACGTCGTCGATGATTAATACCTTGCCCTGCAGTACCGCGCCTACGACAATGCCGCCCTCCCCATGATTTTTGGCCTCTTTGCGATTGAAGGCATAGGGAATGTCGCGGCCGTGATGATCGGCGATGGCTACTGCGGTCGTTACCGCCAAAGGTATTCCTTTGTAGGCAGGTCCAAACAGGATGTCGAAGTCCAATGCGGACCGCGTAACAGTCTCGGCATAGTAGCGTCCTAGGCGAGCGATGCTGGCGCCGCTATTGAATAAGCCGCTATTGAAAAAATAAGGGCTGGCACGTCCCGATTTGAGCGTGAACTCACCGAAACGCAAGACCTGGTTTCGGATGGCGAACTCAATGAACTCTCGTTGGTAATCGTGCATGTCGGTATTGTAGCGGTTTCATATCTTAGTGAAAACGCCAAAAGCGTCTAGTTTTGATAAACTCAGCTTTGATTTAACTTTTGACCAGATGCCATGAAGATTATGACCTTGAATGCCAACGGCATTCGTTCCGCTACCAGCAAAGGATTTATTGATTGGATGCTCAAACAGCGGCCTGATGTGGTGTGCCTCCAGGAGACCAAGGCCCAGGAGCATCAATTATCACCCGACATACAAAGGCCGCGTGGGTATTACGGCTTTTTTCACGATGCTGAGAAAAAGGGCTACAGCGGCGTCGCCATTTATTCCAAGAAAGAGCCAGAGCGTGTAAAAATCGGTTTAGGCTGGCCGGACTTTGATGCGGAAGGGCGTTTTCTGCAAGTGGATTTTGGCGACCTCAGTGTAATTTCCCTGTATTTACCCTCAGGCTCCAGCAGTCTTGAGCGGCAGGCCGTTAAATTCGATTTTATGGGGCGTTTCTTACCGGTATTGAAGAAGCTCCATAATGACCGCCGTGACTATATAATCTGCGGTGATTGGAATATCGCGCATAAGCCCATCGATTTGAAAAATTGGCGTGGTAATCAGAAGAATTCCGGATTTCTCCCAGAAGAACGAGCATGGATGGATATCGTGTTGGATAGCGTGGGATGGGTGGACGCCTTTCGCGCAATCAACCCGGAAGCGGACCAATTTACCTGGTGGTCAAATCGCGGTCGCGCTTGGGAGAAGAATGTGGGATGGCGTATCGATTATCACATTGTCAGTTCCCGCCTGAAAGAGGCAGTGAAATCGGCGGCCATTTACAAAGAACAACGGTTCTCAGATCATGCGCCGCTTACCTTGACTTACGACTACGACTATTAATGTTGTCTACCAGCGCTGAACAGAGCGTCGTTTTTGACGGTCGCTGTAACGGAAAGCGTCAAAGCAGGACTGGGCACTTGATCAGCTGGCGGCACGGGACATTACAGTAGCCCCATCCGGAGAGGTAGATGCCTCTGCTGGGATAGGCGCATGCAGGCGTTCGTGGATATTGCGCAAGGTTTCTTCTTCTCGCTCCAATAATCCGCAGCGTTTCTCCAATTCACGAATTTTGGTATCCAGGGAATCCCGGGATTCGTTAATTTTGCATAGGGTTTCGAGGTGTTGGTCGAGCAATTGCTTGTTTTCACTCACCTGCTTAACCAAAGGGATCAATATCCCTTTAAACCATGCGTCCGCTTCCTTATTAGCTTTGGAGAATAAATGGCGGACATGACTCACCAGGGAGATGAAGAACTTTTTTACCACGAAGTGTTGCTCGGTCATGGTGGTGATGGGGCTGTTGCGGAAGGTCTCCGCTTCTTCGTAAAGACGCTCCAGTTCCATGCGGAATTTTTGCAATGAGAAGGGTTTTGAATCTCCTACGGGTAGTCCAAGTTCTTCGTTGAATTTCCGATAGATCGCTTGTACGGCATTATGGGTTTGTTCGGATTGAGCGGCGACATGTTGCATGGCATCGCGAGCACCGTCGAAGAAGGTCTTCATGCCCTTTTTCATGCCCGCAGTAGTCCAGCTGCCTTCCATGTCCTTACGTGTCTTTGCCACCAACTCATCGACTGCCCGCATGCTTATAGCATCAATCATCGATTTTGACTGCTGCGTAAGGATACGGCGACTGGCTTGGAAACTTTCCATATTTTTATTATAGGTGGCCTGGCGCTCCCGGGTTTTGCGCATCAGGTTGGTGATGACGTCCGAATTGCGGCCGCTCAAGGAACGCAGATCGTCCAATTGCTTATGAGCACTGTCAAAGCGCTGCGTCACCATTTGCCGGGTGGCATTCAATAGATGGTCAATGATCGCGACCACAGTGTCGCGCACAATGACCTGCTTGGCCGGGAGGATATTATCGGCTAAATAGTCCTCCAACTCAAGAATACGACTGCGCGCCAATAAAGTTTGGTCATTGCGAATTTTCCCGACCAGGGCCTTTTGGGCGGATACCGGGAATACGCTGCCAGGCTCAATGCCAAGTTGCTTCGCAGTTTCCGCACACTGACTGCGTACCGACTTCTCTACGTCCTCGGGACTCTTCATTTCATCCCAAAGGGTATCGATTTTGTTCAGTGCCGCAACCAGTCCTTTGTGCCCGTTTTTACGGTAGGTCTTGATGTGAAATTGCCACATATCCATGTCGCTGCGGGTAACGCCGGTATCAGCCGCCAAGATGAACAGCACGGCATGGGCGTTGGGGAGCATACTCAAGGTAAGTTCCGGCTCGCTACCGAGGGCGTTGAGGCCCGGGGTATCAAGGATAACGAGTCCCTGCTGCAGTAAGGGATGCGGGAAGCTGATCAATGCGTGACGCCACATCGGAATATCTATGTGAGTAAGCGGTTCTTCATCGTCCTTGTGATGGTTATGCATCTCATCGCCATATAAACCAAGCAATTTGGCGGAATCAATGGTTACCTGCTTTACCTTTACAACTTCACGCAAGGCTTCAGCCATTTGATCTGGTGAATTGATATCTAATGGGATAGTAGTCCATCGTTCCGGGTTGTTTTTCAGCTCGGTGATGCTGAGATCTTCCATGCGGGTTTCGATGGGTAATAAACGGATATACGCTTCATCGTTTTGCTGATCATAAAACAGTTCGGTAGGGCACATGGTGGTGCGCCCGGCTTCCGAGGGTAACAGCCGGCGTTGATAGTCCGAGAAAAAGATGGCGTTGATCAATTCGGTTTTACCGCGGGAGAATTCCGCGACAAATGCGATGACCAATTGGTCGCTCCGCAGACCTTCGAGGGTCTCATGGAGGCGAAGTTCTACCTCCGGCGTCCCCATTCGATGGTCTTCCAGCCACTGCCTATATTCATTGACAGCGTGCGCTATATCCACCTTCCAGCGGTCATAGGCGCGCATTTGTTCCTTAAAGCGATCCTGATTGTTCGCTTTGTTATCAGCCCGTGCGAGCATCGATGCCTTCTCCAAGACTACACCATGGATTTTGAATCCCTAATGAATTATCGGTCGTTTTCATGGTTGCTTTAGCGGAAGCTCAAATATATTAGGAGACTAATTAATAACGGCTGCAAACCTTATTCCCTTGATTCGGAAAGCAGCATAGCTATGGATGGTTGCGGAGGCTGTGATCTAGTTTGCACTAGCGGGGGCGGAGATATTCCTTAGTTTTTAGCTTCCGAAGGTGGGGCCGGGGGTGACCCCGGCAGGAAGGATGCGCGGGGAGGCAATCCTGACGCGTTTATCCCGGCTTGTATCCCCTGACAATACAGTAACTTGGGATTTTGCTACCCCGCACTGTTTACCGAGGAACTTGCGCAACTGCTCGTTGGCCTTGCCGTCCACAGGGGGGGCGGTGAGCCGGATTTTCAAGGTGTTGCCCAGTGGTCCGGCGATCTCGTCATGTGCCGCGCGGGGCTGGATGCGCAGGTGGAGTATCAGGTCGGGGCCTTCCCAGCGATACCACAAGGCGCTCATATGTCAGCCCAGGTGATATCCGAAATTGGCTATGGGCGCCACCAGGAGAATTTTCAGCAATTGCAGCACGATTAAGGCCACTAATGGTGAAAAATCAATTCCGGATAAAGCAGGCAGGATCCGGCGTGCCGGTGCCAGCAGGGGTTCTGCAATTTTATGCACCAGGCCGATTAAGGGGTTATAGCTGCTGGGCGCCACCCAGCTAAGGATGACTAGAATTAGGATGGCGCCGATGAAAACATTGATTAATAACTCCAAGAGTTCGGCGATAGAGCCGATGAACAGGCCTGCAATGCCGGAGGCGCGCCCCACTGCCATATTGACGAGAAACAGTTCCAGCATCTGCAATGCTAACAGCAATAGCACTGACGCGAAGTCTATGCCTCCCCATCCCGGGATAATGCGGCGTAAGGGTTTGAGGGGTGGATTGGTGACTTTTACGATAAATTGCGACACGGGGTTATAAAAATCCGCGCGCACCCACTGCAACATCAGTCGCAGCATCACAATGAGAATATAAAGGCCAAACAGGGTTTGAATGAGAAAAATGGTGGAAGCGGCGACGTATTGGTTGTCCATTTTAGTTATTTCCCCCAAAGAGTTCCGCCAACTCCACCGAGCGCTGATGCGCGGCTCTGAGCGCTTCATCGAATACTGCTTCTAACTTATGTTGTTGCAAGACGTTGATGGCTCGTTCGGTGGTGCCGCCGGGGGAGGTGACTCTTTGCCGCAATTCGGCAAGGTCCTCGTTACTCTCCAGGGCCATTTTGGCAGCGCCGAAGGCGGTTTGCAGTGTGAGCAGGCGCGCCGTTTCACGAGGGAGGCCCAGATGCTCGCCGGCATTTTCCAATGCTTCCATGATTAAGAAAAAGTAAGCCGGTCCGCTGCCGGACAGCGCTGTCACCGCGTCCATTAGGCTTTCATCATCCACCCACAGAGTCATGCCGACCGCGCGAAGGATGGATTCTGCCAGATTCCTTTGTTCTTTACTGACCGCGCTGTTGGCGAATAAGGCGGTGGCGCCGCTGCGTACCAGGGCCGGCGTGTTGGGCATGGTGCGCACGATGGCGGCGTCTTCACTCAGCCACGAACGCAGGTCGGCCTCGCGAATTCCGGCTGCGATGGAGATTACCAGCGGTCGACTTTTCTGTATCGCCGGCGCCAACTCCCGGACAACAGGCTTGGCGAGTTGTGGTTTGATTGCCAGGATCATTACTTGGGCGTTGAATATTGCCTCGTTATTGTCGGTGGTGATATGGATCGCGAAGCGATCGCTGAGACGACGTAGGACGGATTCATTGGGGTCGGCCACCCAAATACGCTCAGCCGGCATGCCGTCGTCAAGCAGGCCGCCAATGAGGCTACGAGCCATGTTCCCGCCGCCGATAAAGGCTATATTGATATCTTTCATAAAAGGTCTATCTCTAGATACGAGTAGTTCACTAATTTGTAACGAAGATTACCATAATTCATAACTGCGCTTGACGCATTTCCCTCAGTGCTTGGGCGGTCGTTCACCGAATAGAGCGGTGCCGATGCGCACCAGGGTGGTACCCTCGGCGACCGCGGCCTCAAGATCGGTGGACATACCCATGGATAGGGTATCGAGTGGATGTCCGTCATTTCGCAATTGTTCAAAGGCGAGTTTCAATTGCCGGAAGTAGCCGCGTTGTGCGCCGACATCGTTACTGGCCGGCGGCAGGGCCATCAGTCCGCGTAGGCGCAGTCTGGATAAGGGTCGTAACTGAGTGGCGAGCAAATGCAGATCAGAGGGCGCAATCCCCGCTTTTTGTCGTTCGGTGCCGATGTTGACCTGTAGGCATATATTTAGAGGAGGCAGATCCTCCTGCCGTTGCTCATTTAGACGCACGGCGATCTTTAGGCGGTCGACGCTGTGTACCCAGCTAAAATGTTGAGCGACCTGGCGGGTCTTATTGGATTGCAGGGCGCCGATGAAATGCCAGGTAATCGCGAAGTTGCCCAATGCGGTCTGTTTACTCAAGGCTTCTTGCAGATAACTTTCACCAAAGTCGCGTTGCCCGGCAGCATAAACGGCCCGGATCGCGTCGGCGGGTTGAGCTTTGCTGACAGCCAGTAGCATGACCGATCCGGGCTGTCTCCCGTATTCTCGTTCTGCAGCTGCAATCCGCGCGCGGATCGCAGCGAGACGGTTATTAATAGTCTCTACTTCAATATTGTCGTTTGTACTGATAGGGCTCATGATGTTTTGGCATCGGCGCCGTATGGTTTGACCGGCGGATACAAATCCTTACCCATATGGTATCAAGAACTCGAGGCTCTTGCCGTTAATGGAGCAAGATGTATTTCATTATCAGCCATGTGCTGAGTAACCACAGTGAGAGAGACAGCTAATGGACATAGCCGAATTACTCGCGTTTAGCGTAAAGAATGCCGCCTCCGACCTACATTTATCGGCGGGACTGCCGCCCATGATTCGCATTGACGGCGACGTGCGCCGGGTAAACGTTCCGCCCCTGGACAACAAGGCGGTGCACTCCATGATATATGACATCATGAACGATAAGCAGCGCAAGGATTTCGAGGAGTTTCTCGAGACGGATTTTTCCTTCGAGATACCGGGCTTGGCGCGCTTTCGTGTTAACGTCTTTAATCATAACCGCGGTGTGGGCGGAGTATTCCGTACCATTCCTTCCAATATATTATCCCTGGAAGAGCTGGGCGCACCCATGTCGTTTAAGAATATCGCCGATAACCCCCGCGGTCTGGTGCTAGTGACGGGGCCGACCGGTTCCGGCAAGTCGACCACCTTGGCGGCGATGATCGATTATAAGAACAACACCGAGTTCGGTCACATTCTCACCATTGAGGATCCTATCGAGTTTGTGCACACCAGCAAGAAGTGTCTGGTGAACCAGCGTGAAGTGCATCGTGATACGCTGGGCTTTAATGAGTCCCTGCGCTCCGCTCTGCGTGAAGACCCGGACATCATCCTGGTGGGCGAAATGCGTGATCCGGAGACCATCCGCTTGGCGCTCACCGCGGCTGAGACCGGTCACTTGGTGTTCGGGACCTTGCATACCAGTTCCGCCGCCAAGACCATCGACCGTATCATCGACGTGTTTCCCGCCGCCGAGAAGGAAATGGTGCGCTCCATGTTATCGGAGTCATTGCGCGCGGTGATTTCCCAGACCCTGCTGAAAAAGACCGGCGGCGGTCGTGTCGCCGCCCACGAGATTATGATCGGAACCCCGGCCATCCGTAATTTGATTCGTGAAGCCAAGGTGCCGCAGATGTACTCCGCGATTCAAACCGGCCAAAATATCGGAATGCAGACCCTTGATCAATGCCTTCTCGACTTGCTGAAGCGCGGAATCGTGTCCAAGCAAGAGGCGGCGTCCAAGGCCGCCAACAAGGATACCTTCCAATAAACCTGGCTAGGCAGCGCCGAATGCCGGTGTCCAGACCTCTCCGTCCGGACCGCTGAGGCGACGGATAGGGTGCCCGTAAAGCCTGGCTAGGTTTTCTTCGGTAACGATGTCGGTTACCGCGCCGGCCAGAGTCTCTCCTTCACCGAACAGCATCAAGGTGTGATCGCAATAGCGGACCGCACTGGTGATGTCATGCAATACCATGATGAGCGCCCGGGCTTCTTGAGAAGCGAGCTGGGTAAACAAGTCCAAGGCGCGCAGTTGATGAAAAAGATCCAGGTGGTTGGTCGGTTCATCCAGCAGCAACAGCTGTGGACTTTGCGTAAGCAAGGTGGCGATAGCCAGGCGCCGTCTCTCCCCTCCCGACAGGGTTGCAATGGTGCGGTTTTCGAATCCCGCCAGGTCCATTAACTCCAGCGCCCTCCGTGCTTGCGCCACATCATCGCTGTCTTCCCATTCCCAGCGCTGGAGATGAGGGTGACGGCCGATGAGGGCAGTTTCCAGTACCGTACTCGGAAAGGGATCATCATAGTGCTGCAACAGCATCCCTAACAGCCTCGCCCGTTGGCGCGGTTGCCATGTGTCCAAGTGCCTGCCCTCGAGCGTGATTTCCCCTCCTTGCGCGGGACGGAAACCCGCCAATGTATGGAGCAGGGTGGTTTTGCCGCTACCGTTTGGTCCCAACACGGCCCAGCGTTGACCGCGGCGGATATGTAGATCCAAATCCCGGCAGACCTGTTTTCCGGCGATGGCGACCGCGAGATCTTTGGCGACGAGCAATTCCATTACCGCGTACGTCGGTTGAGCAGATATAGGAACATGGGTACGCCCAGCAGGGCGGTAATGATGCCCACCGGGAGTTGCTGCGGTGCCAGGGCGGTGCGGGCGACGGTATCGGCGGTCACCACCAGGCTGCCGCCCAGTAACACCGAACACGGCAATAAAATGCGATGGTCCGTTGCGCCCAATAATCTGATCAGGTGTGGGACGATGAGTCCGACGAAGCCTACGCTCCCGGCCAAGGTGACCGCGGAGGCGGTAAGTAATGAGGCCAAGACGTAGATCAGCAATGACAAGGTGCCCGTGGCAACACCCAGTGCCATGGCCTGCAAGTCTCCCCGGGCCAGAATATTGAGGTCGCGCGCGACACCCAGCGCGAGCAGCAAGCCGATGCCGAGTACGAGCACGGCCGGTAGTGGGTTCCCGGCAAAGCTGAGATCGCCCATCAACCAAAACAGCATATTTTTGAGATCGGTATCCGGGCTTACGGTCAGGATGAAGCCGATGAGCGCCGCCCAGCCCGAGGCGACCACCACCCCGGTGAGCAGCAACCGCGTGGGATTCCAGCTACCGCCTCCCCGGGACAGGGTGAACACCAGCAGCATGGTCAGAAGGGCCCCGCTGAAGGCGGGGATGGTCAGTCCCAAACCGCTGAGGCCAAGCAGCATAGCGGTCAAGACGGCAACGGCCGCCCCGCCGGAAATACCCAGGATATAGGGATCCGCCAGGGGGTTACGCAACAAGACTTGCATCAGCGTTCCCGCCAGCGCCAATAAGCCGCCCACTGCAAAGGCGGCGATTACCCGTGGCAGTCTGACGTCCATAATCAGGGTGTGTTCCAAGGGTGTGCCACGGTGCAAGGCTACTGCCCCCAAGGCGCGCCATCCCAAGGGGACGCTCCCCAGTGAGACTGCCCCCACTATGCTGAGCACGGCGATAACGAGCAAAACGATAAGCAGGATGCGAGGCGCCATTATCGCAAGCTGATGATGGACCAGCCCCTCATCTCGGCATGTTGTTGCAGGGTTTCGTCCGGGTCCACCGCCACCGGATGCGTCACCATCTCCAGCAGGGGCAAATCGTTATGGGAATCGCTGTAAAACCAGCTGTCCGCGAGTGTGGTATTGTTTTGTACCAGCCAATGTCGCAGATGTGTCACCTTGCCTTCGCGGAAGGTCGGTGTTCCAGTCACCCTGCCGGTGTAGCGACCGTCGATGATTTCCGGGTCGGTGGCCAAGAGTTGATCCACCCCGAAGGATTGCGCGATGGGTTCGGTGACGAAACGGTTGGTTGCAGTAATGATTACGGGCGTATGCCCTTGACGCCGATGTTCATCGATAAGGGCCAGGGCTGCGGGGAGGATGATGGGGGTGATGATTTCGACCATGAAGCGGTCGCGCAGCTTGAGCAGAGTATCCAGGGGATTATCCGCCAGGGGACGCAGTGAAAAATCGAGGAATTCGTAGATATTAAGGGTTCCCTGGCGGTATTCCTCATAGAAGCGCTGATTCTCGCGCTCATAGAAATCCTTATCCACCAATCCTGCCGCAACTAAGTAATTACCCCATAAGTAGTCGCTGTCGTCGCCGATGAGGGTATTGTCCAAATCAAAGATTGCCAGGGTCATGGCCACTACTTGTGTGTTCGCAAGAAAGAGTCCAAGGATAGAAGGTACTGAAGCAAAGGTAAATCGAGTATTGGCGGGAAAGACTTGATGGCCTTAATCGGGATTTGCAGGAAGTGATTGTTTTGTGGAAAAATGGAATTCAATAAATTTGATATTTATAATTTAAGTGATTGATTTAGATGGGTATAGGCCTAATGTTGGGATCATTCTGAGCAATGATCGCGGCAGATTGTTGTGGGCGCGGCGCATCGGCCAGGATGCGTGGCAGTTTCCGCAAGGTGGGATACATGCCAGCGAAACCCCTGAAGAGGCCTTGTTTCGGGAGCTCAATGAGGAATTGGGCCTCTATCCGGAACAGGTGCAGATTATGGGTAACACCCGCGGCTGGTTGCGTTACCGCTTGCCCCAACGCCTGATCCGTCATCATGATAAGCCGGTATGCATCGGCCAAAAGCAGAAGTGGTTTTTGTTGCGCCTGATTGGCGAAGATAGTGATGTCTGTCTGACGGGGAGTCCTCGCCCCGAGTTTGATCATTGGCGCTGGGTCAGCTACTGGTATCCGGTGAGAAAGGTAGTCCCCTTCAAACGAAAAGTATACGTTAGGGCTTTGCGCGAACTTGCACCTTTATTGATGCATGAGGCGCAGGAAAGTACGAATGATCATAGTGTAGTTGATCTTGTTCCAGAGGAGCGCTGAGCCGTCTCTCAGCGGAGGTGATGAGCGTGCTTGACGTTCTGCGACGCATTGTGCAAGAAGTGGGGGGCGCCGGTGATCTGGAGCAGGCCCTCGCCATCATAGTTAAACGCGTCAAGCAGGCCATGGCCGCCGACGTGTGCTCCGTTTATCTTGCCGATTATAGTCAACGCCGTCATGTGTTGATGGCCACCGACGGTTTGAATCCCGCCGCTGTTGGCCATGTGTCACTTGCCATGGGGGACGGTGTGGTAAGCGTGGTGGCGGAAACGGCGGAACCCTTCAATCTCGATAACGCCCCGGACCATCCCCGCTACCAGTTCGTTGCCGAAACCGGAGAGGAGTATTACCACGGCTTTCTGGGTGTCCCCATCATTCATCATCGTCGCGTATTGGGCGTATTGGTGGTGCGGCAAAGGCAGCGCCGCAAATTTGCCGAGGATGAGGTGGCCTTTCTCGTCACCATGGCGGCCCAGTTGGCGGGAGCCATAGCCCATGCGGAAGCCAGCGGCGGGATCAGCCGGCTATCCAACAGCGATAGCTCATTAACGGCCGGGACTGTCCTGGAGGGTTTGGCAGGCGCTCCCGGGGTGGGTATCGGTATCGCCTTTGTGATGTATCCACCCGCCGATCTCGATGCCGTGCCTGATCGCAAACCCGCTAATGTGGATGCGGAGATCATAACCCTCAAGGCGGCGGTGGCCACGGTGCAGGCGGAAATCCAAGCCTTGGGGGAGCGGGTGGGCGCCCATCTTCGTGCCGAAGAGCGGGCCTTGTTCGATGCCTATTCTTTAATGTTGAACAGCGAAACCTTGTTAAATGCCTTGGTGGAACGGATTCGCGCCGGCAATTGGGCCTCGGGTTCATTGCGTGACACCATCAATGAACAGGCCCGCGTATTTGAGCAAATGGATGAACCCTATCTCCGCGAACGTGCTCAGGATGTCCGCGATCTGGGGCGGCGGATCCTGGTATGCCTGCAAAGCGCCGGGCGGCGCAGTCCGCCGCCTTATCCCGAGCGCACCGTCCTAGTGGGTGAGGAGATTACCGCTACCATGCTGGCCGAAGTGCCGCGGGAAAAATTAGTGGCGGTGGTTTCCGCCAGCGGCTCACGCTCCTCTCATGTGGCCATCTTGGCACGGGCGCTCGGTGTTCCGTCGGTAGTGGGCGCCACCGATCTGCCCGCGGGGCGCTTGGAAGGACATTCTCTGGTAGTGGACGGCTATCGGGGACGGGTGTATCTCGATCCCTCGGAGGCGGTGCGTACGGAATATATCCGCTTGGCCCGGGAAGAGGCCATGCTGGTGGCGGGCCTGGAAGGCCTTAAAGATCTGCCGGCGGAAACGCCCGACGGTGTGCGCATCCCGCTTTACGCCAATTCCGGTTTGATCTCCGATGTGGCGCCGTCTCTGACCAGCGGCGCGGAAGGGATCGGCCTGTATCGCACCGAGTTTCCTTTCATGATCCGCGATCGTTTTCCCGGTGAAGCGGAACAACAGCGTATCTATCGTCAGGTGCTGGAATCCTATGCGCCGCGTCCGGTGGTGTTGCGCACCCTGGATGTGGGCGGGGACAAACCGCTGAGCTACTTTCCTATCGTCGAAGACAATCCCTTTCTCGGCTGGCGCGGTATCCGCATCACCCTCGATCATCCCGAAATTTTTCTGGTGCAACTGCGGGCGATGCTGCGCGCCAGCGTCGGTTTGAACAATCTTCGTCTGTTGTTACCCATGGTCAGTCAAATATCGGAAGTGGATGAAGCCAAGCTGTTAATAGAGCGTGCCTATCACGAACTGCTGGCGGGGGGCGAAAACATCGCTATGCCGCCTCTGGGAGTGATGGTGGAGGTGCCTTCGGCGGTCTATCAAAGCGAAGCGATCGCGCGGCGCGTGGACTTCCTTTCCATCGGGTCAAACGATTTGACTCAATACCTGCTGGCGGTGGATCGCAACAACGCGCGAGTGGCGGGATTGTATGATGCCTTGCACCCCGCCGTGTTGCGCGCCATCTATCAAGTGATTGAATCCGGGCATCGTCAAGGCAAGCCAGTGGGTGTATGTGGTGAGATGGCCGGTGATCCGGTGGCCGCCATCGTCCTGCTGGGCATGGGCGTGGATCACATGAGTATGAGCGTGGCCAGCCTGCCGCGGGTGAAGTGGGCGATTCGTAACATTAGCTGTGATAAGGCCAAGGCTATACTGGCCGAGGTATTGGATATGGATGACCCGCTTGCCGTGCGTGACCATGTAGAAAAGGTTCTGGAAAGCGCCGGCTTGGGCGGGCTGGTGCGCGCCGGCAAATGAAATAACCCAAGAAATACCGGGCAATCGTTAGCGGTGATTTTTGGTAAGATGCTCTGCCGCAGCTAATAGTCGGAGCGCGCAGTACATGACAGATCCCGCAGCTTCACCTCCCGCCAACAAACGTAACTCATTATTGTTGATGTTGCTGATGATCTTTTTACTGGTCGGCGGCGGCTTTGCGTGGCGCTGGTTGGCCGTAGGCCAGTATCGGGAAACCACCGACAATGCCTACGTGGGCGGCAATGTAGTGCAAATAACCCCGCGTAGTGCCGGAACGGTAGTGGCGATCTACGCCGACGAAATGGATCCAGTTCATCAAGGACAAGCTTTGGTGACCTTGGAGGACTCCAATGCCCGCGCGGTTCTGGATCAGGCCAAGGCCGAGTTGGCGGAAGCCGTACGCCAAGCAGCGCGTTTGGTGGCGCAATCCAAGCAGCAGCGCGCGGCGATTACCCAGCGCGAAAAAGAATTGGCGCTGGCCGAGGATACCGAACGCCGCCGTGAAGCCTTGGCTAGTCAGAAACTCGCCCCCGAGGAAGAGGCGCAGCATGCCAAGATTTCCACCGAGATTGCAGTCGCCAACCTGGAGGTGGCGCGGCGTGAGCTCTTCACCACCGAGGCCTTGATTCAAGATACGCCGGTGGCGCAGCAACCCACGGTGCTGCGCGCCGCGGCGCAGTTGCGCAGCGCTTATCTGGATTGGGCGCGCACGCGCATCCCCGCGCCGGTGAGCGGTTTCATCGCCAAGCGTGCGGCACAGCTGGGACAGCGGGTCGAGCCCGGTGATGACTTGATGGCGCTGGTGCCCATCGATCAATTGTGGGTGGATGCGAATTTCAAGGAGGATCAACTCGCCAATCTGCGTCTCGGTCAAACGGTGACGTTGACTGCCGATCTCTATGGCAGCGATATCGTGTTTCACGGCAAGGTTGCAGGTATCGCCATGGGAACAGGGTCCACCTTTGCCTTGTTGCCTGCACAGAACGCCAGCGGCAACTGGATCAAGATCGTGCAGCGGGTCACGGTGCGCATCGCCTTGAAGGGTAGTGAGCTGCGGCAACATCCGCTGCGTTTGGGACTGTCCATGCGCGTCGAGGTCGACACCCATGATCGCAGCGGCGCGGTATTGGCAACGGCACAGCCGGCGGTGCGGAAGACCCCGGTGTATGATGAAGTAAATAACACCATCGATACGATGATCGATGCCATCGTGTCCGCCAACGCCAATCTTCCCAAAGTAGCCGCCCAATGACTATGGAGTCGCGCCAGCCCTTGACCGGGGCGACCCTGGCCTTGGTGACGGCATCGCTGTCCTTGGCCATGTTCATGCAGGTGCTCGATACCACCATCGCCAATGTCTCCATTCCTACCATCGCCGGCGATCTGGCGGTGAGTCCCAGTCAAGGCACCTGGATCATCACTTCATTCGCAGTGAGTAACGCCATTGCCCTCCCCTTGGCGGGATGGTTGGCGCGGCGCTTCGGCGAGGTACGCCTGTTCGTCATGGCTACCCTGCTTTTTACGCTGGCCTCCTGGATGTGCGGTCTGGCGCCCAACTTCCAGATCTTGATTGCAGCAAGAGTACTGCAAGGCGCGGCGGCCGGGCCCATGGTGCCCCTATCACAAAGCCTGTTGTTGAATAATTACCCCGAACACAAGCGCGGCATGGCGCTGGCCTTATGGGCGATGACCACCACGGTGGCCCCCATCATGGGACCGTTAATGGGCGGCTGGATTACGCAGAATATCAGCTGGCCGTGGATCTTTTACATCAACATACCGGTTGGCATGTTGTGCAGTTATGTGACCTGGCAATTACTCAAGCGGCGCGAGACCGCGACTCTGCGTTTGCCCATCGACACCGTGGGGCTGATCTTATTGGTTGTCGGTATCGGCGCCTTGCAGATCATGTTGGATAAGGGGAATGAACTGGATTGGTTCGGGTCGGATTACATTATGGCGCTGGGGATCGTGTCATTGCTGGCATTGAGCGTACTGGTGATCTGGGAACTTACCGCCAAGCACCCGGTGATCGATCTCACTCTGTTTCTCCAGCGTAACTTCACCGTGTGTACCTTGTCGTTGAGTTTAGGCTATCTGTTGTTCTTCGCAGGGGTAGTGGTGTATCCGCTATGGTTGCAGACCGAGATGGGGTACACGGCCACCTGGGCGGGTTTGGCCTCCGTGCCATTGGGTATTATGGCAGTGATCCTTTCGCCGATCGTCGGCAAGAATCAGCATCATTTCGATTTGCGCCAGCTGACGACCTTCAGCTTCATTGTCTTCGCCATTTCGTGTTTTTGGCAAAGCGGCTATACCACCGACTACGATTTCTGGCACCTGATCGAACCGCGGTTCATGCAAGGCATCGGCATGGCCTTTTTCTTCGTACCGCTGACCACTATGATGCTCATCGGCATGCCGGCACATCGCATCGCCAGCGCCATGGGCTTATCCAATTTTATGCGCGTGCTGAGCGGCAGCATCGGGACCTCGCTCAGTATCTCCTTGTGGCAGGACCGCAGTTCCCAGCATTACGGTCAGCTCACCGAGCATATTACGCCCTATAATCCCATCAGCACCCATTATCTCGATTCCGCGCAACAGTTGACCCATAGCCGTGAAGGGGCGCTGGGCATGCTCGCCAATACCATAAACAATCAGGCCGTGACGATGGCCACGGCGGATATATTTTGGCTCTCGGGTTGGGTGTTTCTGGCCTTGATCGCCGTGGTATGGATTGCCAAGCCGGCCCCCCGCCGCGCGTTTTGAGACGCACGGCGGGATGGGTGTGAGGTGTCCTGTTATTTAAGACGTTTGATGCCCATGGCTTCCAGCGCCCATTTCTCGAAGAAGGGTTCCGGTGAGCCACTCTTCATCTTCTTCAGAAAATATTTTTCAAAACCGACCTTGGCGACGTGTACCCATTTGCCCTTTTTCATCCACTGAGTATTGCGCGGCGGAATCTGCGGTTGGGCGACGAAGGCGATGCCGGTATCGCCCATATCGGCCAGGCAGATGGCATCCCAGCTTCCCGATACCTCGGGTTCCTCGCCTTTGATCTGGTGAATGATGTTTTGGATCGCCGCAGTCACCATGGACTCGATCATGTAGCCGGTCTTGGGGGCCCCGGTGGGAACGGGGGTGGCTTCCACCGGAGGGATGGCGACGCATACCCCGGCGGAATAGACATTGGCGAACTTGGGTGACTGCTGGAACTTATTGATCAGCACGAAACCCAGGGGATTGCACAGGCCTTCGACGCCTGCAACCGCCGGTACACCGCGGAAGGCGGGGATGATCATGGAATATTTGAAGGGCAGGGATTTTTCGTCCTCGACCTCGCCTTTGGCGTTATGCACGGAGAAGTGAAGGGTGTTATCTTCGACTTTGGTGATCTTGGCGTTGGTTTCCCATTTGATGTGATGCTGACGCAATTCACTTTCCAGCATGCCCTTGGAATCGCCGACGCCCCCCAGGCCGAGGTGACCGATATAGGGTTCCGGCGTAACGAAGTGCATGGGCACCTTGTCGCGAATCTTTCTCTTGCGCAGTTCCGAGTCGAGGATAAAGGCGAATTCATAGGCGGGGCCGAAGCAACTGGCGCCCGGTGCCGCCCCGACCACGATGGGGCCGGGGTCTTTGCAGAATTCTTCGAATACCTGCCGGGCATCATGGGCGTGATCCACATGACAGATACTTTGAGTATGACCTTCGGGGCCAAGTCCTTCCACTAATTCGAAAGCCAGACGCGGGCCGGTGGTGATGAGCAAATAGTCATACGAGACCTCTTTGCCGTCACCCAAGGTCATGGCATTGCGTTCGGGATGCAGGGTCTGCGCCCCGCTGGTTTCGAGCTTGATGCCTTTACGCTCCAGATGAGGGCGCAAGGGGATACTGATGGACTCACGGTCACGCCACCCTACCGCAACCCAGGGGTTGGAAGGTACGAAATGGAAATTTTCGGTATTTGAAACGACGGTCACGCTATGGCCGCCTCCCAGCTTATCCAGGGATTGTTTCATCTCATAAGCGGCGGACAGACCGCCGATCCCGGCGCCCAATATCACGACATGTGCCATAGCTAAACCCTCCTTAGATAAATTGGTTGCAGCAACACACCGCTATTGCCATGCAACGACTTGCTGATATTTCCAGCTTCCGTGTTATCAACGCGCCGCTCACTGGGGCGTTGCCTATGAATTGGCGCTAAGTCTATCCCTTTCTATCTCAGTATGTGCCGTCTAGCATATTAAAATATTAGAAACATATAATATGTTAATATTAATAATCACTGCTTGAAAACCACAATTTTTACTCAACTATTGACGGCTTACCCACTAGGGTTTTTTTAATTATATAAGTGATGCGACGCAATTTTGCTGGCGATAAAACAGTACTTCCCCTGCTGCCGCACCTAAAGGTCTTTGATGTAGACCTTGGAATTGCGCTGAAAATTATAGAGGCGCCGCCGCGCCACCGGCAGTTCCTCAACAGTCCCGGGGCGAAAGCCGCGTTCCCGAAACCAATGGGCAGTGCGCGTGCTCAGTACAAACACGCGATCGATCTCCAACAGCTCCGCTTCGGTTTCCAGGCGCTGCAAGAGTGCGGTGCCGTAGCCCATGCCTTGATAGTCGGGATGGATGGCGAAACAGCTGATCTCCGCCGCTCGCTTGTTCGGAAAGGGATAAAAGCTGGCGCAGGCGATGATCGTCCCGTCCCGTTCCACCACCGTGTAGCGGTCGATCTCTATTTCCAGCAATTCGCGGGAGCGCGGGACCAGGATGCCCGCCTCTTCCAAGGGTTTGATCAGCTCCAATAGACCACCGATGTCGTCGATAGTGGCGCGTCGCGTCCCTTCGTACAAGTCGCCGCTGACCAGGGTGCCGATGCCGTCGCGCGTAAACAACTCCAGCAGCAAGGCGCCGTCGGTGCGACGGTCCACAATGTGGGCGCGGCGCACGCCGTTGTGACAGGCGCTGACCGCGCTTTGCAGGGCAATCATGGTTTCGTCAGGCAGGGTGTCGGGACGGGCCAGGCGTTGCTTGGCCTCCGCAAGGGTCAACTGCCGTAATAGGCGCTTGCGGGTATCGGCCAGGCCCGGCGCCTCGACCAGGTGGATGAGTTTATCCGCCTTGAGGGCGCCGGCGGCTGCCGTGGCCACTTCTCCGGCGGTGAGGTTGAAGACCTCGCCGGTGGGGGAGTAACCAAGGGGAGACAGCACCACCACATTACCATCGTTCAAACGCTGCCGAATGCTGTCGGCATCGATACGCCGCACCTCGCCGGTATGGCTGTAATCGATCCCGTCGCGGATACCCAGCGGTTTGGCGGTGACGAAGTTGCCCGAGGCGACCTGAATACGCGCCCCAGCCATGGGTGAGTTGGCGAGCCCCATGGAGAGCAGCGCCTCGATTTCCACCCGCACCGTGCCGGCGGCCTCTTTGACGCAGGTGAGGGCGGTGGCGTCGGTAATGCGTAAGCCGTTGACGTAACGAATTTCGGCCCCCCTCGCTCTTAGCCGTTCCTCGATTTGCGGCCGTGCGCCGTGGACAAGTACCAGTTGCACCCCGAGGCTGTTGAGTAAGGCGATGTCATGTATCAGATTGGCAAAGGCCGGATCGGCCACGCACTCCCCGCCGAAGGTGATGACAAACACACGGCCGCGGAAGGCGTTGATATACGGGGACGCTTGGCGAAACCAGGTAACGAATTGCCGGTCGGTCTTTTTCTTGATCAAGATGGTCTCCACGTCGCTTAAGACTTCGTCAGCAATGTCCGGGACATTGGGTGAAGTCGCCTATTTTTTTATTGTTTACAACAATTTAATTGTATTGTCCATAACCGCATGCCCTGCGGGTGAATAGTTGACTGATAAAGTCTTGCATTAATGTCTAGTGTTTTGATAAGGTTCTACGCGTTGGGTGGGGTGGGCCATCCATACCTAAAGACTAAACGAGTCGTAACTATAAATAATATTTGGAGGCGATCATGGAGTACAAACTTTCTACGTTTGCTGGGTTGGCCGGTATCTTAATTGCAGTTTCCCTGTTCATAAAAGTATTGGTGACCAGCGGCGTCTAAGTTGTCTTGCTTTGCTCTAAAAAGGCCGGGGTAGTACTCCGGCCTTTTTTATTTGCGCTTTCCTAAGACGCCGTTAACCGATCTGTTGCCGCTCGATGACAAAGCCTTGTTGGGCTTTCGTTTCATCCGTTTGAGAACCGCTCCCGACCCGCTGCTGTTCCAGATTTTTGAAGTCCCACAAATCCCTGTCCATCATTTGACTCGGTAGAATCTTACCCAGGGCATGCAGCATGCTGCTGGGGATTTTGGGATTCTCGGTCGCCAGATCGTCGATCAGCCGCTTTACCCGTTGGCGGGCGAGGTTGTCCTGGGAACCGCACAGGTTGCAGGGAATGATTGGAAATCC
>Ga0315556_1000631_pt1 | contig 21856 bp, 14 predicted proteins | sample SalMarSW160310MG_FD_202112 | JGI IMG/M metagenome (GOLD analysis project Ga0315556, IMG submission 202112) | Salt marsh sediment microbial communities from the Plum Island Ecosystem LTER, Massachusetts, United States - Salt Marsh Sediment SW1603-10 ...
CCGCAGTGGTCCCCGCACGGATCTTCACGGAGCAGGTGTCCGTCGTCCTGGACGAAGGGGAGGAATCCAATGATTGACTCGGTTGCGGCGGCCTATCTGGAGCTTTACCCCAGGGAGGCCGCCCGCACCCTCTCCCGGGTCAACGACGAGCAGCTCCTGGAGGTCGTCGGCGCGGTCTCGGCCGATATCGCAGCCGGCGTCCTGCAACATCTTTCCCCCAGCACGGCGCGATTCTGCCTGGAGCAGCTTCCACAGGCGAGCGCCGTCTCCGTCCTGGAGCGCATGGCGACGGCACCCGCTGCTGAGCGACTTCGGGGCATGGACCGCCACCGGGTCCAGACGCTGCTGGGCCTTCTGCCCCGGCTATCGGCCATACGATTGCGCATCCGCATGCGCCACCCGGAGGGGACCGTCGGCTCCCTGGTGGACACCGACGTGCTCACCCTCGCCTCGGATCTCAAGGTGGCGGAGGCCGTCCGCCTGGTGCGCTCCAGCCACGACCGCCTGATCCACGATCTGTACGTGGTTGACGACCGCGGGCGGCTGAAAGGCGTGGTGGACATCTGCGACCTGCTCGCCGAGAAGGATCGCTCGCCACTGACCCGCATCAGCCGCCGGGCTCCGGTGGTGCTCTATGCACGGGCCAGCCTGCGCTCCGTCGAGACCCACCCCGCGTGGCTTACCCGGGACCATCTCCCCGTCATCGACCGCGACGGCGTCCTCCAGGGAGTGCTGCCGCGCGCCCTGCTGCAGGACGAGGAGCACGGCGTCAATCCGAATCGCGCCGACGCGGAAGAGCTGGCGAGCACCCAGCACGCACTCGCCGACATCTTCTGGCTGGCCCTATCCCCCCTGTTCAGCGGATCATCTTCGGCCCGCTCGCGCGGGCGGAGCAACGTGCCATGAGCGAAACCGCCCCCAGCGCCGCCCAGCTGCTGCACCAGGATCTGTTCGCCAATCATCCGTTGGACGCCGTCGGCTACCTGGAACGGCTTCCCCCGGAGGACATGGCGCGCATCCTCTGCGCCCAGGACCTGGACATCACAGCACCCATCTGGGAGCGGCTGTCCCCGGACGTGGCCAATCAGACCCTGGCCCATCTGAGCGAGGCCGAGTCGACGGCTCTGCTCAACCACATGGATCCCAACCGCGCCGCCGCACTGCTGGCCGCCCAGGCGCCGGACCGGCGCGACAGCCTGCTCGAGCAGCTCGATCCCGAGGCAGCCCGGGACCTGCGCTTTATCCTGACCTATCCCGCAGACAGTGCCGGTGCCCTGATGGACCCACGCATCTTGCTGCTGCGCAACGAGACCACGGTGCGCGAGGCCTTGGAGCGCATCCGGGGCATCCGCCGGCGCGGCGTGCGCGTGGTGTTCGTGGTCGACGAGGACAACCGCCCCGACGGCTTGGTGGAGATCCAGGACCTCGCCACGGCCAAGACCACCACGACGCTGGGCGAGATCAAGCGGCCCGTACGGGCCACCGTGAACGCCCTGGCCCCGCGCGAAGAGGTGGTGGAGATCCTCGACGAGCGCCGCCTCACCGACCTGGCCGTGGTGGACATCGACGGGCGCCTGATCGGGGTGGTGCGCTACCGCAACCTCATGGCGGTAGCCGAGGACGAGGCCACGGTGGCCATGCAGACCATGGTGGGTGCGAGCAAGGACGAGCGGGCGCTCTCCAAGGTCTCGTTTGCGGTGCGCAAGCGCCTGCCCTGGCTGCTCATCAACCTCGCCACCGCCTTCCTGGCAGCGTCCGTCGTAGGACTCTTCCAGGGGACGATCGCCAAATACACCGCACTCGCCGTGCTGTTGCCGGTGGTCGCCGGCCAGTCCGGCAACACCGGCGCCCAAGCGCTGGCAGTGACCATGCGCGGCCTGGCGCTGCGCGAGATCCGCACCCGCCACTGGCTGCGGGTCATGTTCAAGGAGATCTCGACAGGCTTTTTCAGCGGAGTCGCCGTGGCGCTCACCACCGGCTTGGCCGTCTGGCTGTGGAGCGGCTCCAACGGCCTCGCCGTGATCATCGCCTTGTCGATGATCCTCTCCATGGTGATCGCCGCCGTCGCCGGCGCCGGCATCCCGATCATGCTGACCGTGCTCGGTCAGGACCCGGCCCAGTCTTCGACTATCGTGCTGACCACCGTCACCGACGTCACGGGCTTCTTCAGCTTCCTCGGCATCGCGACCCTGCTGCTCGCGTACATCTGAGCCGGCCGGGTAGACGGTAGACGGTAGACGGTAGACGGTAGACGGTAGACGGTAGACGGTAGACGGTAGACGGGGATTATCGGTCGTAGGGCGGGAAAGGGCAGCGCATCCCGCCAAACGAAGCCATGGGGCGCAGCGCATCCCGCCAAACGAAGCTATGGAGCGCCGCGCCCGGACGCCAGAGACCGCGCCGCACCTCCCCCGCCGGGCACGACGCGCGTTTCAGGAACAAAGCCGCCCAGCCCCTATTTCAGGCCGAGCTTCTCGCGCATCGATCTGGTGCTGATCCCCAGCAACGAATAGGCCGGACAGATCCCGGCAATGCCGGTCACGATCAGGATCAGTCCGATCCAACCGATCGGTGTCCTGAGGCCGTAGAACACATTGCCGACGAGCAACAGGCCGACGACGATGCGGATAATGCGGTCGATCTTGCCGACGTTATTCTTGAGCAGATTCATGGCATGCCTTTCCCGGAGGGTGAACGCCGATTTTCCCATCATCCTAGAAGCGGCAGTTGACCGCTTCTAGGATCATAGCTCACCAGCCCACCGACGCGAGCCGTGCGATGGCGCCCGCCGGACGAGCCCATGGACCCAGCACCCGGTGTCGACGCCCGTCTCTCAGCAGGCTCGCCCAGTCGCGGACTCGGTCGAATCCGGACAAATGCAGCGCAAACGGGCCGGGGGAGCCCGGAGCAAAGACGAGACAGGCAATCGGGAGGGATCGTGAGATCGGTTCTACCGCCCACGGCGACGCCCGGAACAGGTCCGATGCCGAGGTCCAGGACCCCATTTTCAGATTACCCGCCCCGGCCTGCCCCCTGTGCCTCTCTGAGCACCTTCTCGATCCGTCGATCGGGTATCAGCCACAGGAGCGCGACGAGTACGTAGAGCGTCAAGGCGGCCCATCGCCAAACGAAGGCCAACGGAATCGCAACAGCGTAAAGGACCGGTGACAGCTTGCCCTTCCAATCGCCTTTGATGGCCCTCTTGAGAACCGATCCCGGTCCCTGGGAGGCGATGATCGACTGCTGCAGTATCCAGTAGGCGATCGCTGCCATGAGCAGTACCACTCCGTAAAGCGCCGAAGGCGCCGAGGCGAAGTGATTTTCGCCCACCCAGCCCGTGGCAAAGGGGATCAGGGACAGCCAGAACAAGAGGTGCAGGTTGGCCCAAAGCATCGCCCCGGTCGCCTTTTCGGAGGCATGCAGCATGTGGTGATGGTTGTTCCAATAGATGCCGAGGTAAACGAAGCTCAGGACATAGCTCAGGAACACCGGGATCACCGGCACCAAGGCTTCGATCCCTTCACCGCGGGGCACCTTCATCTCCAATACCATGACGGTGATGATGATGGCGATCACGCCGTCGCTGAATGCTTCCAGCCGATTGGTCCCCATTGGCAATATTCTCGTCGGCAAGCGGTCAGACGATACGCCCGCCTTCATGTTGGGCGGGAAGGCCTTCCCGCGGAAAACAATAGCCGAGTTGTCGATCGGCTGGTGGACTGGGCTGCGACTCAGGCCAGGCGAGACGGGGCCATAGAAGCCGAGTCCTGTCGGCGCTCGGTGGACGGTCGACAGGGAAAACCGAGAACGCCTGACAGACGTCTTTGCGGCAGCGGCTCAGGCCTCGCTTACAGGCCGTCGAGGAGCCGGTGGAGCCCGGCCTCGTCGAGGACGACGACCCCCAGCGTCCGGGCCTTGTCGAGCTTGGAGCCGGGGTCCTCGCCGGCGACCACATAGGCCGTCTTCTTGGAGACGCTGCCGCTGACCTTGGCTCCGAGGGCTTCCAGCTCTTCCTTGATCGCTTCGCGGGGGCGGCTGAGGGTGCCGGTGACGACGAAGGTCTTGCCGGCGAGCGGCGGGGCCTCCCGTCTCCGGGGCTCGCCCTCGGACCACTGCACGCCGGCGCGGCGCAGCTTCTCGATGACCTCGCGGTTGTGGGGCTGACGGAAGAAGGCGGCGACGTGGCTCGCAACGACCGGGCCGACGTCGGGCACCTGCTCAAGGCGCTCTTCGTCGGCATCCTCGATTGCGGAAAGATTGCCGAAGTCTGCAGCGAGGAGCTTGGCGGTGGCCTCCCCCACCTCGCGGATGCCGAGGGCGTAGAGAAAGCGCGCCAGGGTGGTCCGCTTGCTCCGCCGCAGGGAGTCGACCAGGTTCTGGGCGGACTTGTCCGCCATGCGATCGAGGTCGGCGAAGCGCTCCTTCTCCAGGTAATAGAGATCAGCGGGGTCGAGAGCCAACTCGCGCTCGACCAGCTGATCGACCAGCTTGTCGCCCAGACCCTCGATATCCATGGCCCTGCGCGAGGCGAAGTGCTTGATGGCCTCCTTGCGCTGGGCGGGGCAGTAGAGCCCCCCGGAGCATCGTGCGATCGCCTCGCCCTCAGGACGCACGATCTCCGAGCCGCAGACCGGACAAGTCCGGGGCAGCTCGATCCTGCGAGCGCCTTCGGGGCGGCGCTCGGGCAGCACACGCACGACCTCGGGGATGACATCGCCGGCGCGGCGGACGAACACGGTGTCCCCGGGGCGCACGTCCTTGCGCTCGACCTCGTCCATGTTGTGTAGGGTGGCGTTGCTGACGGTCACTCCCCCGACGAAGACCGGCCTGAGGCGGGCGACAGGGGTCAGGGCGCCGGTGCGCCCCACCTGGAACTCCACCGCCTCGACCATGGTAAGCTCCTCCTGGGCGGGGAACTTGAAGGCCACTGCCCAGCGGGGCGCACGCGAGACAAAGCCCAGGCGCTCCTGGGCGGCCAGATCGTCGACCTTGAAGACGATGCCGTCGATGTCGTAGTCGAGCCCGTCGCGGCGCCGGGCCAACTCCTCATGGTAGGCGAGACACGCCTGCACGCCCTCGAGCACCTGCCGCTCGGCAGAGACCGGTAGCCCCCAGTCCCGGAGCTGTCCGATGACGGCGCTCTGGCTCTCACCCGGCGGCCGGCCGCTGATCTCGCCCCAGCCGTAGCAGAGGAACTGCAGCGGTCGATCCGCCGTGATACGGGGATCGAGCTGGCGCAGACTCCCGGCAGCGGCGTTTCTCGGGTTGACGAAGGTCTTCTCGCCCTGGCGCGCCTGACGCTCGTTGAGCGCCAGAAACCCCTTCTTGGACATGAAGACCTCGCCGCGCACCTCCAGGCGCTCTGGCCAGCCCGGGCCGCGCAGCCGAAGGGGGATGGCGCCGATGGTGCGCAGGTTCTGGGTGACGTTCTCGCCGCGGCTGCCGTCGCCTCGAGTCGCCCCTTCCACGAGCAGCCCCTGCTCGTAGCGCAGGCTGACGGCCAGCCCGTCGAGCTTGGGCTCGGCCTCGTAGACGACGGGGCCATCGGCGCCGAGGCGCTCGCGCACCCGGCGGTCGAAGTCGCGCAGCTCCTGCTCGTCCAGCGCGTTGGCGAGAGAGAGCATCGGCACCCGGTGGACGACCTCTTCGAAGGCATCCAGGGGTGCGGCCCCCACCCGCTGAGTCGGAGAATCCGGGGTCACCAGCTCGGGGTACTCGCCCTCCAGGGCCTGTAGATCCCGCAGCAGTCGGTCGTACTCGCTGTCCGGGATCTCGGGGCGGTCGAGGACGTAGTAGAGGTAGTTGTGGTGCTCGAGCTGCTCGTGAAGGGAGGCGATGCGCTCGCGGACACGCTTTGGGGCGGTCATAAACGGGACCTCCTGTCGATCCCCTCACCCGCGCCCTCTCCCTCAGGCAGCGGGAGCACTTGCCCAGGACCTTGGCACCGGAGCTGCGTCCAGGCGTGCCCGTGCCGGCTCACACCTTCTTCTTCCGTGCGAGCTGAATCTGGCGGCGGTGCTCCAGGATCTGCTCGCGGGTGTGCTCGATGGTCTGACGGGTCAAGACGCTGTGGGTCTCGTCTTGCAGGTCGCCGTCGAGGACCGCCGCCAGCCGCTCGGCGGTGAACAGCATGTCAGAGAAGATCGCCAAGCTGTCGCGCGGTCCCGGCAGCTGGGCGAACAGGGTCAACCCCGGAGTCGAGAAGCCCCCCATTTTCCCCAGGGGGAAGTGCCCCGGCTCCAGCATGTTGGCCAGGCTGAACAGCACCTTCGGTTTGCGGCCGCTGCGATCGTAGCGATGGTAGATCTGCATGTCGCCGGCCACGAGCTCCACCTCGCGGCAGGCCGATTCGATACGCAGACCACTGAACGGCAGCTTGCGGCAGACCAAGTTGATCTGGATGATCTTCGAGGGCACCGAGGGCGGCACGTCGAGCCAATACGCATCGGCGTCGAGCGGCAACTCGCCCTGCCCGCCCGTGAGCGGCGAATCGCCGGGCCCGGCGCTGCCCTTGGCAGGCTTCTCGCCCCGTGCCCGCTTCTTCTCCTTGCGCGCAGATGCCGGAGGCTCAGCGGGCTCGGCCACTGGCTCCGCGGGCTTGGTCTCGGCGACGATCCGGTCGAGTCGCTCGAGCTCCCGGGTCACGCTGTCCGCGCCCTCGCCGCCCGGCGCTGCCGCGGGATTGGTGGCCTCTTCCTGGGCTCGGCGGATCGCCTGCACCCGCGCCTCGATGCGCCGGTGCCGCTCCCAAAGATAGACACCGAGCACCACCACCGCGCCCGCCGCCGCCAGGATCAGTCGCAGTACGTCCGCCGTCATCCTCAACCGCCAGGGCCCTCCGGGGCCAACCTGAATCTCACACCGCCGCCAGCTGGGCCGCCTCGTCGACATCCACCGATACCAGGCGCGATACGCCAGGCTCCTGCATGGTCACTCCGGTGAGCTGGTCCGCCAGCTCCATGGTGATCTTGTTATGGGTGATGAAAATGAACTGAACCCGCGAGGACATAGTGCGCACCATGTCGCAAAAGCGCCCCACATTGGCGTCGTCCAACGGGGCGTCCACCTCGTCGAGCATACAGAAAGGCGCCGGGCTCAGCTCGAAGATCGCAAATACCAGCGCCACCGCAGTCAGCGCCTTCTCCCCGCCGGAGAGCAGGTGAATGCTGGAGTTGCGCTTGCCCGGCGGACGCGCCATCACGGCGACGCCAGTGTCGAGCAGATCCTCGCCGGTGAGCTGCAGATAGGCATGGCCGCCGCCGAACAGCCGGGGAAACAGTGCCTGCAGACCCGAGTTTACCCGGTCGAAGGTCTCTTTGAACCGGGTACGGGTCTCGCGATCGATCTTACGGATGGCGTTCTCGAGGGTATCGAGTGACGCCGTAATGTCCGCATGCTGGGCATCCAGATAGCGCATGCGCTCGGATTGCTCCTGAAACTCCTCGATGGCGGCCAGGTTGATCGGACCCAGACGCTGAATCCGCTGGCCGACGCGCTCGACCTGCTCCTGCCAGTCATTCGCTACCGCGCCGTCCGGCAGACCCGCAAACAGCTCCTCGCGGCTGTATCCGCTCTCGCGGAGCTGCTCGTCGATAGTCTGCTCGCGCACCGCCACCTCCTGACGCTCCATGCGCAAGCGCTCCAGCTCCGAGCGAACCCCCTCGACCGCCTGCTCGGCCTCGTGGCGTTTGTGCTCGAGCTCGCGCAGGGACTGATCGATGACCTCCATGTGCTCGCGTGCCTGGGAGAGCTGCGCCTCCACCTCGAGGCGCTCGCGCAGGCGAGCCTCTATTTCCTCGGTCTGCCCCTGCAGCGGCCGCTCGGTCTGCTCGACCAGCCGGATCAGCTCCTCGCGGCGCTGCAACATCTGGGCGAGCTGGGTGTGCACCCGCTCCAGACCCTGGCGCAGCGAGCGCTGCGAGGAGCGCATCGACTCGATGCGCAGCGCCACCTCATGGGCCCGCGCCCGTTGCTGGGCGGATTCCTGGCGCGCTTGGTCGAGCTCCCTGCGCAAAGCATCGCGACGCTCGATCAGCAGATCACGGCTCGTGCTCAGGCCCTCCATCGCCTCCAGAGCGGCATGCAGGCGGTCCCGGGCCTCGTCGGCCTGGGCTTGGGCCTCGGCCTGACGCTCGCGCAGCTCTGCGGTCTCGGTGCCCACCCGCTCGCGGCGCAGGCGCAGGTGCTCGGAGCGCGTGCGCTTGCCGGTGAGCGCGGCGCGCAGCTCGGCCAGACGCCGGTTGATCTCGTCAAGCTCGCCCTGGAGGTGATCCCGCTCGGCTTCCGCGCCGTGCAGCGCGGCCTGATGCGCGGCAAGCCGGCCCGCCAGCTCCTCGGAGCACTGCTCCAGACCAGCCATCTCCCGGTCCAGGGCGTGGATCTCCTCTGCCCGCGCGAGCACGCCCAGGGTCTTGTCCTGCCGCCGACCGGCGCGCATCCAGCCAGGCCCGACCCAGACGCCCTCAGGGGTGATCGCCGATTCGTGCCGCTCCAGGGAGGCCCTGGCCGCGAGGGCGGCATCCAGATCAGCCGCGGTCCGCACCGAGCCCAGCAAGGCACCGAGGGACCAGGGGGCGCGAGCCTTCGCCCCCAGAGACCCGTCTGAAGCGGCCGCGGAGACGTCGGCCGATGTGTCGAACAGGCTGACCTCGGCCTCGTCCAGGGCCCTGAGGGCCGGTGCCAGCGCATCGAGACCGTCGACGCAGACCGCCTGGAGATGGTGACCCAACACCGTCTCCACGGCCTGCTCCCATCCCGGCTCGACCTTCAGCCGTTCGGCAAGGCGCTGCGCGCTCTCCAGACCTTGCCGTTGCAGCCAGGCCACGGCGGCGGCCTCGTCCTTGCCCAGGGCCGCTTGCTGCAGAGCGAGCAGCGAGGCGTGGCGGCCACGGGTCGCCTGCAGGCGCTGGCGCGCTTCATCCAGCTCGCGATGCACCACCCCTATGCCCTCGCGGTGCTCCGAGATCCGGGCGCTCACGTCGAGGATCCGCGCCTGCAGGTCCTCGCTCTGCTCAAGCCGGCCCGCTTCCTGGGCCTCCAGCTCGCCGATCTCGGTCTGCAGGCCGCGGTCGTCGAGCTGCTGCAGCTCCTCGACGTGCCGCGCGATGCGCCGCGCCAGCTCCCGGTCCTGACCCTCCAGATGGTTGATGCGCGTACGCTCTACCTGGGCGGTCTGAGCAGGCTCGGCGGCACGTTCGTTGAAGGCCTCCCACTCAGACTGCCAGGCGTGCATGGCCTCCTCGCACTCGGCGAGACCCTCCGCGCCTGCCTCGGCCGTCGCCTGCAGCTCCAGGTGCCGGGGCTCCTGCTCCGCCAGCCCGGCCTCCAGCTCCGCCAAGCGACCCTCGTCGCCGGCCCGGTGGTCCTGGGCCTCCTCCAGGCCCGACTCGAGCTGACGCAGATCCTGGCGCTGCTGGGCCAGGGTGTCGCGCACGAACTGGATGGACTGCTCCAGACGGGCGATGTCGGACCCGACCGCGTAATAGCGACCCTGGACCTCGTTGAACCGGTCGTTGACCTCGATATGGCGCTCCCGCTCGCCTTCGATCTGCGCCTCCAGTCTGCGCTGGGCGGCCAACGTCGCCTGGACGGACGTGTCCTGCTCCTGGATGCGCCGCTCGCGTACCTGCAGCTCCTCGTCCAGACCCCGCCAACGCAGGGCCAGCAGCTCCGCCCTCAGGCGGCGCTCGGTCTGCTTGTACGCCTTATACTTTTCGGCGGTGGCCGCCTGGCGCTCCAGGTGGCGCAGCTGCTTCTGGACCTCCTCGCGCAAGTCGTCCAGGCGCTCCAGGTTCTCCCGAGTATGGCGGATGCGGGTCTCGGTCTCGCGGCGCCGCTCCTTGTACTTGGAGATACCCGCCGCCTCTTCGAGAAACAGCCGCAGATCCTCGGGCCGCGCCTCGATGAGGCGCGAGATCATGCCCTGCTCGATGATCGAGTAGCTGCGCGGACCGAGACCTGTGCCGAGAAAGAGATCCTGGACGTCGCGCCGCCGGCAGCGCACGCCGTTCAGAAAATAGCCGGACTGACCGTCGCGTGAAACTTGGCGCTTGACCGAAATCTGGGCATAGCGGGCGTACTGCCCCCCAGCGGCGCCGTCACCGTTGTCGAACAGCAGCTCGATGGTGGCGGTGCCGACCGGCTTGCGGCCGGTCGAGCCGTTGAAGATGACGTCCGTCATCGACTCGCCGCGCAGGGTCTTGGCGGACATCTCCCCCATGACCCAGCGCACGGCATCGATGACATTGGACTTACCGCAGCCGTTCGGCCCGACGATTCCGACCAGGTTGCCGGGAAAGTGGACCGCCGTCGGGTCGACGAACGACTTGAAGCCCGAGAGCTTGATCTTTTCCAGGCGCATGGCCGGCTAATGTACAGCCAGCAAGTCGGGGAGACAAGCGAGCGCAGATTAAATCTAATACCTTATAAAAACTTTTTTATGAATTGTTTTTCTTAATTTTTTGTCCGAGAAATTTCTACCACTCTGCCGCTCGAGAGGCGAGGTCTGGAGCCACCCGTATAATGATGCCTGTCTTGTCTGCCCTCGGGTCCCCCCATGAGCACGCGACCGACCAAACAGCTCGAAACGTTTGACAGCCCGCAGCCGGAGCGCAACTACACGGTGCGCATCCGCATCCCGGAGTTCACCTGCCTCTGCCCCAAGACCGGTCAGCCGGACTTCGCGACCCTGCACCTGGAGTATGTGCCGGACCGCCTCTGCGTAGAGCTCAAGTCCCTCAAGCTGTATCTGTGGTCATTCCGGGACGAGGGGACCTTCCACGAGGCGGTAACGAACCGGATGCTCGACGATCTGGTCGCAGCAACGGCACCGCGGTTCATGCGCATGACGGCGGAGTTCAACGTGCGCGGAGGGATCTACACCACCGTGGTCGCGGAGCATCGCGCGCCGGGCTGGCAGCCTCAGAGCCCGGTTCACCTACCCTAAGCGACGACCTTGGCGGTACGAACCGCGTATATCGGCATCGACCTGGGCACTTCCGGCTGCCGGGCGGTCGCGATCGACAGTCGGGCCCGGGAGCTGGTCCAGACCTCGCGGCCTTTGCCCGCACCTCGCCGCGGACCGGCCGGTGAATCGGAGCAGGAGCCCGAAGCCTGGTGGCGAGCCGTCGTCGAGGTCCTCCAAGAGGTTCAAGCGAGACTGGCGCATTACCAGCTGGCCGCACTCGCAGTCGACGGGACCTCGGGCACGCTGCTGGTGGCAGACGAGATGGGCAACCCCCTGGGTGCGGCGCTCCTGTACGACGACGCGCGCCACGGCGCACAGCTCGCGCGCATCGCGGCGGCAGCCCCGCCCGAGGCCGCAGTGCACAGCGCATCCTCCGGGCTCGCCAAGCTCATGGGCCTCGCCGCCACCCCTATTCAAGGACGCATCCGCTATGCCCTGCATCAGGCCGACTGGGTCCTGGGCCGACTCACGGGGCGATTCGGGATCAGCGACGAGAACAACGCCCTGAAGCTCGGCTACGACGCAGTGGCGCGTCGCTGGCCTGGCTGGCTCGGGACCTCGGGCCTCGGGGTGCCGGGCGAGTGGCTCCCCCGGGTGCTGCCCTCAGGCAGCGCCGTCGCCACGCTCGAACGGAGCGTCGCACGAGGGATCGGCTTGCCCGAGGGGATGTTGGTCTGCACGGGCACCACGGACAGCACCGCCGCCAGCCTCGCCGCCGGCGTCCGAGCCCCGGGGGACGGCTTGACCGCCCTGGGCACCACGCTGGTCGTCAAAGTACTTTCTTGCAGACCGGTGTCGGCGCCCGAATACGGGGTCTACAGCCATCGCCTCGGCGAGTACTGGCTGGCCGGGGGCGCCTCCAACAGCGGCGGCGGTGTGCTCGACAAGTTCTTCACCCCGGAAGAAATGACCCGCCTGTCCGCCCAGTTGCGACCGGACGCACCGACGGGCCTCGACTACTATCCACTTGCCCGCCCCGGCGAGCGCTTCCCATTCAATGACCGCGCCAAACAACCACGTCTGGAGCCCCGGCCACAGGACCGGGGCCGCTTCTTTCAAGCGTTGCTGGAGGGCATCGCGGAGATCGAGCGCCAGGGTTACGAGCGCCTGCGCCTGCTCGGCGCGCCCCCTCCCCGACAGATCCGTACCATCGGGGGAGGAGCCCGCAACGACGCCTGGCGCCAGATCCGCCAGGCCCTCCTCGGCGTGCCCGTGATCGGCGCCGCCCATTCACAGGCGGCCTACGGCAGTGCGCTGCTGGCCCTCGCCGGACGCGAGCGCTTGTCCCTGAAAGAGGTCTCAGAGCTGCTCGAGTAACTTTCGGACATCCGGGATCACCTTGCTCTGGGGCTGCTCGGCGAGCAGTGTCTGGAGAACCTTGCGCGCCTCGGCATCCCGCCCAGCAGCGTGTAACGCGAAGGCGGTGTGGTAGGCGATCGAGGGGTCGTGAGGTGCGGTGAGCATCGCCTGCTGGAGCAGGTTCACCGCCTTGGCGGCGTCGCCGCCCTTGTGCGCCAGGACCCAGCCGTAAGTGTCCAGAACCTCGGGGTGATTGGGGGCAAGCTGATAGGCCTGGCTCGCCGTCTCCACGGCCCGGGGATCCCCGATCTGGAAATAGAGCCAGGCGAGATTGTTGGCGACCACGGCATCGTCCGGCGCGATCTTGCGAATCCGCTCGTACAGCCGCTGGGCCTCCTTGGGCTTCTGGCCGAGCTGGTAAAGGATGGCCAGACGCCTGAGCGCATCGGTATCCTCGGGTCGCTGCTCAAGCCAGCTCTTGAGCGCGGCCTCGGCCTCGGCCGGGTTGTCGAGCTTGGAATACACACTGCTCAGGTTGAGCGCTGCCTGCCGGCTCGGCCGAATCTCGTAGCTCTTGCGGTACATAGCCGCCGCCTCCGAGGTCTTGCCACTCTGGGTCAGGGCGGCACCGGCGATGTCGTAGCCTAACGGCAGATCGGGCTTCGCGGACTGGAGGGCCCGCGCGACCTCGACGGCGCGCTGCGTATCCCCTTCCGCGAGGGCGAGTCTGGCCAGCGCTGTCTGGGCCGGCACGTAGTGGGGGTCGATCTTCAGGGCACGCTCCAGACTCTCTTTCGCGCGCGCCCGGTTGCCCGCCTTCTCATCGGCCAGGGCGCCGAGCAGCCACACCTCCGCCGAGTCCGGGTGACGGTCGGCAAGGGTCTGAAAGGTCGCTGCTGCGTTGGCCGCGTGATCCGCCGCCAGCTGCGCCCGTCCGAGCACCTCCAGCACCTGTAGATCCTTCGGGAACCTGTGGGAGAGATCCTCGGCCGCGCCCAAAGCCTTGATCTCCTCTTTCTTGGAGAGCAGATAGCGCACCTCGATGACGCCGAATGCAGCTATTCCCGGCTGGCGCTTGCGGGCTTCGGCGACCCAATGACCTAGAGCTGCCGTGTCTCCGCGATCCTCGGCAATGGTCAGCATGCCGAGCAGTGCCTGGCGATTGTCGGGATGCTTTTCGAGCACCTTCTTGAAATGCGTCTCTGCGCGAGCGGGATCCTTGTCAAGCAGAGCTAGCCGCGCAAGGTTGAGGTCTGCACCGAAGAAGCTGGGATCAATCTGCAGCGCCTTGCGAAATTGTTCTTTCGCCTTGGCCTGGTCCCCTTTGGCCATCAGCGCCACGCCCGCCAGGTTGTAGGCGAAGGGATCTTTGGGGCGGCGCGTCACCAAGCCTTGAGCCGTGGAGACCGCTTTGCTGTAGTCCTTCTGACGAATCTGTGAAAACACCAGCAGCGCCTCGGCCTGCAGCAGGTTGTCGTCGAGCTTCACCGCCGACTGCAGCTCGCTCACGGCGGCGCCCGCGTCTCCCTTTATCAACAGGCTGAGGGCGAGCTGGGTCCGCAGGCTGGCCACGTTCGGCGCGGCCTTCACGGCACGGCCTAGCACCTCGATACCCCGATCGGTATCACCGGAGCGCAGATACGCCGATCCAAGCAGAGCCAGCAACTGGGCATCGTCGGGATGTTTGCGGGCCGCCGCTTCCAGATCCGGCACGGCCTGGTCCGGCTTGCCCGCGCGGAGCCGGACAGCCCCGAGGAGCTTGGACAGCTGGGCGCTTTCGGGGAGCTTCGCCACCGCGCGCGTGAGCATGTCAACGGCCAGATCCAGCTTGCCCTCGTCGTAGGCCAGCACACCGTACAGCAGCTGCGCCTGGGTGTTCTCGGGGGCCACACGCAGAATGAGCTGCACCTGTTCCTCGGCGTCGGCGAAACGACCCTGCTTGGCGTAGACGAGGGCCCGCAGTAATACAACCTGCCCGAGCCCCTGGGCTCCCGCCGGCAGCGCATCGAGCTGTGCCAAGGCTCCTTTGAGGTCGTTCTGCGCGAATCGACCTGCGGCCAGCGCGACACGGGCCTGAACGTGACCGGGATCGAGCTCGAGCAGCCGCGTATAGTCGGTGGCCATCCCCGCCTGGTCCCCTTTGCGTCGGCGCAGCTCGCCCCGCACCAGCAGGCCCTCGACACTGTTCGGCGCCTTGGCCAGCGCCTCATTCACCAGCTTCATGGCCGCATCGAGTTGGCCGCGGAGCCCCTCGATCCGCGCCTTCGCGACCAACACATCCGAGTCCCCGGGAGCAAGCGCAAGCGCTGCGTCGAGACTCTTATCGGCGTCATCAAGCTGCTTGGCTCCGATCTGTGCCTTTCCGCGCAGGAGCAACTCCGCTTTGCGGTTACCGACAGGCTGACTCTCATCCACCTTGATGGTGGAGAGGAGATCCGCGAACCGTCCCTGGCGCAACAGCGCCTCGCCCAGACCGGGCTCCCAGCGCGGCTTGGCCGCGTGCAGTCCCTCGGCGCGGCGAAACTCCTGCTCCGCCGCCTGGGGCTGATCCATCCGCAGATACACCTCGCCCAACAGGAGCCTCGCCTCCAGATCGGCCGGATCCTGCTGCAGCGCGTTCTTCAGCTGAATGACTGCGGCCTTCGGCTCTCCCTTATCGAGCTCGGCGCGCGCCTTGGTCAAGAAGGCCTTGTCGTCATCCGCGCGGCCGGTCGCCGAGCCGAGCAGCAGGACCGAGGCGCAGGCAAGCCTGAGGATCTGGCGCAGTGTCATCATGATGGCAGTTTCCCAACTGGGTGAAGACCGGCAAGACGCCGATCATTCTTGGATGTCGAACTTCTTCATCAGGTTGTACATGGTCGGCCGGGTCACCCCGAGCAGATCGGCGGCCCGAGAGACATTGTGATCCGCGTGCGCCCAAGCGCGCAGCGTCGCCGCCCGCTCGGCAGTCTCACGAACCTCGCGTAGGTTGAACGGCTGCCGATCGCCGGCGCCCGGCTCCAGCTCGAGGTCCTGGGACGTGACGCTGGCACCTTCGGTCATGATCACCGCCCGTTTGACGCGGTTCTCCAGCTCCCTGACGTTCCCGGGCCAGGAATAGCCTTCGATAGCGCGCAGGGCATCCTCGGAGAATGCCAGCACGCTGCGGTTCAGGGCCACCGCAAAACGCTTCAGAAACGCCCGGGCGAGCACAGCCGGGTCGCCCTGACGCTCGCGCACCGGCGGGACCTTGATCACCGCCTCGTTGATCCTGTAATAGAGGTCTTCCCGAAACCTGCCCTCGCGAATCAAGGCCGGCAGATCCCGGTGTGTGGCGCAGACAACCCGGACGTCCACCGGTATCTCGGTGCGCCCGCCTACGCGCTCGATGACGCGCTCCTGGAGAAAGCGCAGCAGCTTGGCCTGCAAGGAAAGGGGAAGATCCCCCACTTCGTCGAGGAACAGTATGCCGCCATCGGCCACCTCGATCTTTCCGAGCGTGGTCTTGGCGGCACCCGTAAAGGCGCCTTTCTCGTAGCCGAAGAGCTCGCTCTCCAGGAGATTCTCCGGGATCGCCGCACAGTTGATCGCCACGAGCCTGTCTTTCGATCTGCCGCTCAGCCGATGCAGGGCCCGCACCAAGAGCTCCTTGCCGGTACCGCTCTCACCGAGAATGAGGGTCGTCACATCCACCGGCGCCAGCTTCTCCACCGCCCGGCAGACCTTTAGCATCTCCGGGCTTGCGGCGATCAGCTCCTCCAAGGCGAAGCGGGTCTGGTGCTCCGCCAGCCGACGGTTCTCCTGCTCCAGGTGGTGGAGACGGTAGGCGCGGTCGACCGTCAACGACAGCAGGTCCGGATCTATGGGCTTCTCATAGAAATCGTACGCCCCCATGCCCACGGCGCGCACAGCGTTACGTGCATCGTCGTGGCCGGTTACCACGATGACCTTGGTATCCGGAGCCAGCGCGAGCATCTCCTGCAGCAGCGCAAATCCCTCGCTCACACCTCCGGGATCCGGCGGCAATCCGAGGTCCAGGGTCACCACCGCCGGAACGGCGCGCCGCAGCTGAGCGATGGCCGACGCACGATCCCCCGCAAGATGCACGTCGAATCCGTCGAAGCTCCAGCGCAATTGGCTCTGCAGCCCGGGATCGTCCTCGACCACCAGCAGGCACTTGTCTTGTGCCTTCACGGCTCGATGTTCCGCGCGCCGGGGGGCATCGCGGCCGCCCGCGACGTCGACTCGAGCAGGGGCAGCCGAATCGTAAATCCAGTCCCCTCGCCGGGGGCGCTGACCACCTCCACGCTCCCGCCTGCAGACTGCACGAAATCCCGGCACTCGTAGGCCCCTATGCCCATCCCGGTCAAGCCTTTGGTCGAGTAGAAAGGCTGGAACAGGCGCTCACGAATGAATGCTTCGTCCATGCCCTGCCCCGTGTCACGGACCTCTACTATAGCCTCGGCGGCGGCGCATCGCAGCTCGACCCGCACGGAGCCGTCGGGAGGCGTTGCATCCTGTGCATTCTGCACCACGTGCCCCAGCACCGCCGCAAGGCGATCCGCTTCGCAGCGGACCCAAACCGGCTCGTCCACGCATATCAGGACCGGGACAGGAGATTGCCCGGAGCGCTCGCGCACTGCCCCTCTCAGCATCCTGCCCAGCTCAACGGGCAGCTCCTCACCACGACTGGCGCTGCGCAGCTGGGCCATCAACCGGCTCATCTTGGTCACCGCATTCTCGACGGTCTTGATGGCATCGTCGAAGAATGCAGGGTTGTCACGATGACGCGACGCGTTCTTGGCGACCAGCGATAGCTGGGCAATCAGGTTCTTCAGATCGTGTATCACATAGGCCGAGAGCCGGTTGAACCCCTCGAACTGGCGAGCCTCCGACAAGGCCTTGGCAGCCCGATACTGGGCGAGATAGCTTGCGGCCTGGCGTGCCGCGGTCTTGATCAGGTCGAGCGCCTCCCAGTTCAGGCTGACCCGCGCTCGGGGACGCGTCAGCACGACGAAACCCTGCAGCGAGTCCTCGTGGAGAAGGGGCACGATCAGCCAGGCCTCCTCGATCTCGCACACCCAGGCGGGCCAGGGAACCTCGTCCTTGATCGCCGGGTCGTCTTGCAGGTCCGACAGATTGACGATCCACTCGCTGGCCCGGAGGGACTCCGCCAACCCCCCGGGGAGCGCGCTGCCGTGCCCGGTCGGCACCGCCCGATTCCAACCCGCCACAGCATTGCAGACGCGCCCATGGCAAAGCCAGAGAAGACCGGCCGGGCTCTCGACGATCTCCGCCAAGGCCCTGATCACGCGCTCGAACAGGTGCGCCTCGGTGTCCTTCCCCGTGAGGGTGCGAACCAGGCGCAGCCACTCATCGCGGTAGTCAAAGCGCGAGCGGTGGAAATGCTTGATGAGGAACAGCTTGAGCCTGGTCCGTACCTGACCCGAGAACAGCAGGGCCAGTAGAACCAGACCGGCGGCGAAGAGAAAAACGGTGCGCAGGACGCCCCCCCACTCCCCTCCCTGAGCCTGGATGTAGTAACCAGCCAGCGCCATCGCCAGCAGATAGGTACCGGCCCCCACGACAGCGGTGGTGTGAAACACCGCCTGGCGCGAGACGAAAGGACTGACCGACCACTGCGGATTGCGCGAGGCCGAAACGGCGACGAACGGGACGATCAGCGCATTCACCGCCCCGCGGGCATTCCAGAGGTCGGAGTCCAACCGATTGAAGAGCACGGCGTCGGCATAAAGGGCGAGGTCATAGGCGAACATCGCACCCAGCCCTATGCACATATGCTTCAACCCCCAGCGCTGCTCCTGGGGCGCATTGCGGTAGAGCTGCTCGACGAAGGCAAGCCCCGCCACCGCGACTACCAGCTGTCCGAGAAAACGCAGGTCCTGGACGTGAAGCCACCCTTGCAAGGGCATGTCGAAGAGGGGATCGCGGTCGAAAGGGATGAGCAGGACAAGACACAGGCCCGTCACCCCGTAGCGCAGCGCAGAGATCACTCGGGCGTAGGCGCGCTGCCGATCCAGAGTCAGCGTCAGCACCCGGCCGAGAAAGACGACCCAGCCCAGGTCACGTGCCGCCTCGGCCGCCCAGATCAGACTGGAAGGCAGGATACGATAACCCGCCTGCACCGCAAACAGCCCGGCCCAGAGCGCGGACCCCAGCACCGCCAGGGTGAGCAACCCACCCTGCAGGCGCCCCCTCCAGCTGGTCAAGAGCAGGACGGCGAGGGCCCCGAACAGTAAGGCGGCGGCGAGGTGCCCCAGGGAGACGAGCAGACTCATCCGAGCGCGCCGGGGGCGAAGTCATCCGGCATGCGATGAGCCCCTGGTGTCTCCATCACGCGGCTTCAGCGGGCGCCCTTTCCCAGCAATATGACCTCGACCGTCTCCAACAGGATCACGAGATCGAGAAACGGACTGGCGTTCTTTACATAATACAGGTCGTACTGCAGTTTGCTTTTCGCGTCTTCGGCCGAGGATCCGTACTCGTATAGCAGCTGGGCCCAGCCGGTGATACCCGGCTTCACCCGATGGCGCTCTCGGTAGTAGGGGATCTCCGCATCAAGGATCTCGACGAACTCCGGGCGCTCGGGGCGAGGACCGACCAGGCTCATCTCGCCCCGCAGGACGTTGAACAGTTGGGGAAGCTCGTCCAGACGGGTCTTGCGGATGAGCCGCCCGAGCGGCGTGATCCGGGCATCCTGGGGCTCGGCCCAGCGGGCCACACCGTCGGCCTCGGCGTCCGGACGCATGCTTCGGACCTTGTACAACCGGAAGGGCTTGCCATGCCGCCCGATCCGCACCTGGTGATAGAGCACCGCATGACGGCCCCGGGATTCCAGCAGACTGGCAAGGCCGACCAACCCCATGAGAAGGCCCCCCGGGACCAGCAGGACCAGGGAGAGCGTCACGTCCAGAAAACGCTTCCACTGCTCGGCAAAGGTACCGACGAAGAAGCCGTCGCAGAAAAAGATCCAGCTGGGATCGATCAGGTCCGTGTTGATCCGGGCGGTCTCCTTCTCGAAGAACGTGAGCAGATCCAGCACGGCGAACCCGTTCATCTTGCAGTCCAGGATGACGTCGACGGGAAGCCGATGGTTCCTGTCGTCCGGAGCCACAACGACTTCGGCCACATTCAGGGCCACGGCGAGCTCGAGCAGCGTCCCCTCAGCCTCCGCGCTGGCCTGAAGCTCTTCGGGAACACAACTTTCTTCCTCACCCAGGCCCACGAACCTCACCACTGTGAAGCGCGCCCCGGACTTCTCCAGAGCATGTATCGCGGCGGCGTTCCGCCCCGTCCCGAGCACCAACAGCCGGTGCTTGCTCGCGTCCGAGCCAAACACCCGATAGAACAGTGCCCGCAAGAACAGGACCCCTGCAAAGGAGATAATCAGAGCCGAGCCGACCACTTTGCGCCCCAGGAACAGGGGCTGGAAGGCGTAGAACACCAGACTGAGCGCCATGGTGGCCAGGATCAGGCTGATGGCCAAACGCAGGATCAGGCCGGCGGCGCCCTCGCCGCTCGCGCGCTGGGTGCGCTGGTACAGACCCATGGCCATCATGGCCGAGAACATGACGATCCCGTAGAGGGCGGCCACCCAAAGAACAGGTGCAGCGGGGTGGCCATTCTCGAGGGTATCGCCCGGGTAGCCGATCTCGAACCCGGCGAGCAGAGAGATGAAGAAGAGCGCGAGCTCCAGCCCCCCCAGCAACAAATATCGCTTCGAGACGTAGTGTCCGAACAGCCTGATCATGTCTCGTCGATCATTTCCATGGGTGGCGCCCAGATTGCCTACCTGACCAGTGCGCCACTCCGGGGGTCAAACCCCAGCCGTGTCCATGGATCGGGCCCGGATGGTCGTGAAGAAGCACCCGGCAGTATACATGAAAGGCGCCGCGCGATTCAGCTAAGAGCGGCCTCTCGGGAAGCGCCCCACCGGAGCGCCGACGGCTCGAATTTGCTGCCCCGCGGAGGTATCATGCGCTCGCTCTTGGGCCGGTAGCGGCCCATCAACGGCGTTCCACCGGATCCGTACCACCGATGCTCTCCCTACAGCACACCACCATCGCCGTCCTGGGGCTCGGTTACGTGGGCCTGCCTCTCGCGGTCGAATTCGGCAAGAAGTTTCCGACCCTTGGGTTCGACATCAACGCCCGGCGCATCGCGGAGCTGGGCCAGGGCCGCGACGGCTCCCTGGAGGTCGAGGCCGCTGAGCTCGCCCATTGTGAGCACCTGCGCTACACAAACGTCCTCGAAGACCTGGCCGAGTGCAACACGTTCATCGTGACGGTACCCACCCCCATCGATGAGTACAAGCAGCCCGACCTGTCTCCCCTGCGATCCGCGAGCCGGATGCTCGGGACGGTGCTCAAGGCGGGAGATGTTGCGATCTTCGAGTCGACCGTCTACCCGGGCGCCACCGAAGAGGTGTGTGTGCCGATCATGGAAGAGGCCTCCGGACTCACCTGCAACCGCGACTTCTTCGTCGGCTACAGCCCCGAGCGCATCAACCCGGGGGACAAGCAGCATCGCCTGCCCAGCATCGTCAAGGTGACCTCGGGATCTACCCCCGAGTGCGCCGCCTACGTGGACGAATTGTACCGCTCGATCATCACCGCCGGCACACACCGGGCGAGCAGCATTCGAGTCGCCGAGGCGGCCAAGGTGATCGAGAATACCCAGCGCGATGTCAACATCGCGCTCATCAACGAGTTGGCGATCCTGTTCAACCGCCTGGGCATCAGTACCGAAGAGGTCCTGGCCGCCGCCGGCACCAAGTGGAACTTTCTGCCGTTTCGCCCCGGTCTGGTCGGCGGCCACTGCATCGGCGTGGACCCCTATTACCTGACCTACAAGGCCCAGGCGGTGGGGCATCACCCCGAGATCATCCTCGCCGGGCGGCGCATCAACGACCGCATGGGCGCCTACGTCGCCAGCGGCGTCGTGAAGCTCATGGTCCGCAGAGGACTACCCTGCGCGGGCACCCGCGCCCTGGTCATGGGATTGACGTTTAAGGAGAATTGCCCCGACTTGCGGAACACCCGCGTTGTCGACATCGTCAACGAGCTGCAAGGCTACGGGCTCGCTGTCGATGTCTACGATCCCTGGGCCGATCCCACTGAGGCCGACGCCGAGTACGGCATCCGCCCGCTGAGGGCCCCGGAGCCGGGCACTTACCACGCCGTCGTCATTGCGGTGGCCCACCGGCAGTTCCGCGCCATGGAAGCGGCCGAATTCCGGGACCTCTGCGTCGGCAACGGCGTCATCTACGACGTCAAGCACGTGCTCGGCGACAACGAGACCGACGGCCGTCTGTAGGGCGCCGCCGCAAACACCCGAGGCACGCGACCCCATGAAGGTTTTGATCACCGGCAGCGCCGGATTCATCGGCTCCGCTCTGGCCCTGCGCCTGCTGGAGCGCGGCGATGAGATCATCGGCATCGACAACCTCAACGACTACTACGACGTCGCGCTCAAGCGGGCGCGCCTGGCTCGCACCCTGGCCCACCGCGGCTACGTCGACGTACGAATGGACCTGGAGAACCGCGACGGGATACGTGAGCTGTTCGCGCGCCACAGACCTCATCGCGTCGT
>Ga0315556_1000635_pt1 | contig 21797 bp, 23 predicted proteins | sample SalMarSW160310MG_FD_202112 | JGI IMG/M metagenome (GOLD analysis project Ga0315556, IMG submission 202112) | Salt marsh sediment microbial communities from the Plum Island Ecosystem LTER, Massachusetts, United States - Salt Marsh Sediment SW1603-10 ...
AAAAGAACCCAGTCTTCGCTGGTAAGCTTTCTCGTAAGCAATTCATGAAGGCAAAAGAGAGCTTCGATGTAAAGGCTCGCGCTAGAGAAATCTATAATGAGCTAAAGTCTAATCGATTCAACATCTCGCCTGATGAATACATGGGAAATGATCGAATTGTTATCAATTGGCTTCTGGATAATAGCTTTATTGAAATTAGAAACGGATATGTGGTGGTGAAATGAGAGTAAAATGTATTGCGATTAATTCGTTTCAAAAAAAGAACGGTTTATTCACCGTATCAACATGTAATCGATCATCAAGCATATCTGTTGCGTACGGTGTTGGATATTCTGAGACGTTCGTATTTTTTTATGCTAATGATACATATGGTCCAGGTGATATTGTGTGGCGTGGCGAACACCTAGAAGGATCATTGTACTGCCACAACCGCGTTAGCGAATGGTTAAGAGATCATAACAACATGGATGGATTCGACAATCGGCAATTAGAAGTATACGAGCAAATCCGTGTCTGATAGCGATATTAGCGCTGAACGTAGCTCACTCAAGGGGTTAATCTACGATCCGACATTAATCAACACATCGCAACTTCGAGTTGAGATGTTCACATCCAACGAGCGGCGCTTGATATTTGAGGCGCTGTTGGAGTTGAACGAAAAGAACCTGCGTGTGGATCAGGTCACCGTGCTCGATCGACTGCCGGCTGGCATGCGTAGCGCGTGTATTGAAGAGTTGAAGGAAATCCATATCGGCTTTGGGGCTGCAGCGAATTACCCTGCTTACGAGGCGATTACCCTTAAGAGCCACATACGGCGCGTAATCATCGCACAAGGGCAGGTTTTAGCAGAGGACCCTGACGCTCTCGATAACGCGCTCCAGATCCTCACGCAGACTGGAGGCTCATCCAGGTGGGAGTACGACCAAGGAACGGCTCTTAATCTCGCTACGGAGCTTCTAGACCGTATGCAGCACGGCATCGCCGGGGCGACTACTGGATTCCGGGAGCTTGATCGAGTGCTGAGCTATGGTATGGTACCTGGAAGGCTTACCGTGATCGGCGGGCGCCCATCCATGGGAAAAACCGCGCTTGCTACCTCTATCGCACTATCTTGCGGGATACCTGTTGGATTCTTCTCGTCAGAGATGAGCGTAGCGGAGATTACCCTACGTATGATCTCTAGCCTGTCGAGTGTGCCGCTCAGTGTCGCGCAGGGAGGCATGGACAAGCGGGAATGGGAAATGTGGAACGACGGTAGCCAGCTTTTCAAGAAAAGCGGGATCATGATCAACGATCGCCCTGGAATCACTCCAGCGGAGATTGCTAGGCAAAGCAGGAAATGGGTCTACAATAATGGCGTCAAGCTGATCGTGATAGATTATCTGCAGCGGCTCGGCGGAGATAGTCGTAAAGAAAGAACAGAAAACATTCGCAACGCAGTAATGCAATCGAAAGAGATCGCACGTGCCATGAATGTCCACGTGATCCTGTTGTCTCAAGTAAAAAGAGAAGTGGAAACGCGCCAAGACAAGCGCCCCATGATGTCAGATTTCGACGGTGCTGGAACTATCGAGGCTGAGGCAGATCATGCCATTGCAGTTTATCGCCCATCGGTGTATGATAACTCGGCACGAAAACAGGACGCAGAGCTTATCGTCTGCAAGAATCGGCACGGAATTTCTCGCACAATTTTCGCCGACTTCCTGGGAGAGATCGCAACCTTTAGTGAGACAACACGCAAGAATGACGCTCCATTTTAATGAAACCGGAGGTAATATGACAATCATGTTTTGTACAAAGTACGCCTTAACGAAAGGCATTACAGGACATCGCGGAGAACTAATCACAAGCGAACTGTTTGCACCGGAAGGATGGAGTTATACACCTTGGGAAGTCGGAAAAGATGTGCATGAAACGCGCACAGAAGCTGTTGCTGCAGCCGAAAAAATGCGCAAGAAGAAAATCGCCAATCTAGAAAAACAGCTTGACAAATTACGAAAAATGACCTTCTATGATTGAAGGTAATCATCACAACACGTACAAGCTCTGGTGTCTGGCGCTTTGGCTTGTACGTGATTATCCTAACGAGGTGAAGCGTGCTAGCCCGCGCCTGAAAATGCCAGACAGAGATCTACGCCGTATATGGATTGAGCGCTACGAAGGGAGACACGGGCGTTCACAAAAGCTCCGTGACTTCATGATCGAAATTCACAATACGCGGCGAGACGGTAAGGACCCAGAATATACTGGTCCGTATCAGCCCGCACAACGTCCACCACCAACTGAGGTACCAAATGAATAAAGCCACCAATAGCAGCGGAACACAGACGGAAAAGCCGTCAAGTGAAACGCTTGACTATGTTTCTCCTGTGAAAATTGTTAACATAAGACACGGGAAGGGTTACAGATCAAAATATATATATTGCGAACTGCGTGACGCTGAAGACAGATTACTGATATCAGCTACCTTGGACGATATTAAGATCAGGCTAGATCAATATATTTAACAAAATAACGCAAAGTTTACCGGGACATCCCATTACCAATAGAGGTGCCATATGAATATGATTAAAATTCTACTTGCAATTAGACTCGTCTTACCATTTTTCTTAAAGGTATTCAAAATCTGCAAAGACGGCGTGATTACACGCGAAGAGCTTCATGAAATTGCCGATGAGATTGTCGATGAACTGCCACCAAAGGGAAAGGATATAGTACTGCCGTGGGGACACCCCTTTCTGAAGAAACCCAAGAATAATGTGGCGTCTAATCAATCGAAAAGCGACGAAAAGAAAAAAGGTAACTTTACTCTCTGAAATTATGCGCCGCAGGATAGTTGGAAACAAGGTATTTCCATGGTGTCTAACCTTATAGGAGAACCAAATGACTGATGCAGCTATCACATCAGAATTAAAAGATAGGCTTTACGTTCTGCGTGCTGCCGCAGACGTAATCCACGGAGACCGTGAGCAGGAGTACGGCGGTCCAGAGAGTAACTTTTTGAGAATCGCAAACTATTGGAATGCATTCCTAAACAACCGCTTAGAACCTGCGACAAAGCTTGAGCCATGGGAGGTAGCCATCATGATGGACCTAATGAAAACAGCAAGGATTCAGTCCACGAATGCTAAACATTACGATTCGTGGGTCGATAAAGTGGGGTATGCCGCCAACGGATTCGAGTGCGTAGGGAATCTGGTGTCTTCCCAAGAAGAGTACCTTGCGCCACACCCAGACAAAGACCTTGTGCCTCACTCGGACTGGGAAAAGTGAACACGTTGTCTCTCACCTTGGCGGCAACCCTCGCTGCCATTTTACTTACTGCGTCATGCTCCACCGAACAGGAGCAAGAGAATATTCCTATAACATACTATAGCGAATTTGATGTCATGTCAGGAACTGCGATTACGCAAGTTAATGAGGAAATACACGGATGTCGGCGCGACCTTGAGGTTCTACAACGCCAACATGAAGGTTGGATGTCATCCTTAAAGCGGATGATCCTAGAAGATCACAAGGATTGACGCATGTCAGCATTTAGTCGAAATAAAGGTGCACGAGGGGAACGGTTAGCAGCCGCTGTGCTCAAAAATGTTACAGGTGTTTCTACTGAGCGCGCGGCACGTAACGGAGTTGGCGGATCGACTGACGTCATTGGTCTCCCTGGTTTTGCCATCGAAGTCAAGTTCGGCTATAAAATCCAACAGCAGAACCTTTGGTGGAAGCAGGCAATCGAGAACGCAAAGCCGGGAGAGTGCCCACTTCTGATGTATAAGCCTCAGCGAAAGCCTTGGGTATTCCGACTTCCGCTGGGGCTTCTTCTTTCGCAACCACTTAATCACTTATGGGTCGAATTAAATAGCGAGGGCTTTGGGAATATCTACAAGCTAATGCCATGATAAAACAAAGAATTTACCAGCAAGATATCGATATTCTCGGCAGAGCCCCCAGTCTCGACGATTACGAAGGGACATGGGATGACGCTTACGGTGTGGACAGGGATGATACATACTTTGACCCTGATACTGTATTTAATTACTGGGAGGGAAGATGGGGCAAGAAGTCGGAATATCGATGAAGGACGCCAAACAGGCTTCGATCGTAACGATCATTGCTCTGGTTGGAGGTCTTGTATCAAGTGCTGGCTATCAGGTTGTCGGCAAGCAAGACCTTTTTACACAAGAAGATTTCATTAGAGAGAAGGCATCGATTATTGAGTATGGAAACTCAAAACGTGCTGAGATGCTTGCTATTGTTAAAACGGACGTAGCCAATCAGATTCAAGATCAGATGGAATCAATTCGAAACGAGCTTGCGCATAACAGAGAGAGGCTTGATCGGCTGATCGAGAACACCGCTAAGGTGGGTGCTATGCTAGAGCAACACATGCGCTACCAACATATGGAGGATAAAAAGGCAGATAAGCGACGTAATAGCTAAGTTTAATACAAAGCTTGCGCTTATCGATAGGATCTGATAATATTGCCGCATGATTCAACAACGCTACTAATTCCGTAGCTAGGAGGAAGCATGGGCAGATTATCAGAAAGCGATCGAACGGAAATTATTAGGCGTTACAAGGATGGTGAGAGTACAAGAGCATTGGCAAAAGAGTTCGGATGTAGTAAGAATACGATTCTCAAAATGATTGAGCGAGAAGGGGTAGAAAAACACAGCCGCTCATTCGCTAACAGGCGTGGTTACTCAGTTAACGAATATGCCTTTGATGTCATTACTCCAGATTCTGCTTATTGGATAGGATTCTTAATGGCAGATGGGTGTGTCCAAAAGAGCAATACTATTACAATCTGCTTATCTGAAAAAGATACTGCTCATCTTGAGAAGTTTAAGGAATTCCTTGGATCTACTAATAAAATCCACACACAAATGGCAAATGCTAACAAAAAATCCAGTAAGACATATTTATCATCAAGGTTTATTGTTGGTTCAATACGACTTTGCGAAGTGCTAAAAAGATACGGGATTGTGCCAAACAAAACTTTTATTGCAAAAGCATCTGAATCGCTAGTATTAAATAAGCATTTCTGGCGAGGTGTTATTGATGGAGATGGATGCATATCATGGCACAAGCGCGTGTATGGCATATATCCAAGACTGTCTCTTGTTGGTTCTGAGTTATTGCTCCAGCAGTTTAGAAATTTCGTTAAAAAAATCTATCCAAACACAAATTCCAAGGTAATACCGAATAGAAATATATTTCAGATTGAATTTTGCGGTAAAGCCGCCGTCGCTATTATTTCAGAACTGTACACGAACGCAGATACAGCCTTAGATAGAAAAGCAGCCGCAGCCAGAGAGGTATTGGCGTTCGCCGCCGAACGGAAAAATAAGCGCCAGAAAGGCTAATCACTCAGCCGCGCGCAGCTTATTAAGTGCCCGAATAAACCGCAGTTGCTCATCCTCGATTGACTGTTGTAGGTTCTCATATTGCGGCGATGCTTCCGGGTACTTTTTCAGCTGCGCCTTCTGCTTAGCGATCTGTCTATTCACGCTATTCCATCGCATAGAGAGTTGCATCTCGGGGTGATCACGACGGTAGGCGGCAATCTCCTGCTGATCCTTTCCCTGCAGCACGGCAGTTACCTGATCCATCACGCCCTTCGCCGCATACCAATTTTGGCTCAGATCCTGGCTAGGTACTGGCTCACGTATAAATCTACGCAGACCAGTGATATCGTTCACGCTTCCCTTGTTAGCGTAATTACGAGTTTTCTCAAGTAACGATACCAGCCCGCCACCGAACTGTTGTGCGATATCCTGTAGAACCTCCGGATTACTCAAGAAGTCAATCTTTGCCTGCGCAGCCCATCCCTCACTCGTATCGTCACCAGCGAAGATGTCTTCATGGATGAATTTACCAATCTTCTTATAGATCTCCGGGGTGTTATTCCACGAACGCTGCCACATCAACCTGTTGTCCCATGGTCCAGCCTTATCCGGGTATAGCGGTGTACCGAACGCACTTTCATTCGCACCACCCTGAACCACCAAGTCCATTAGGGTAGGCGCCAGAGTTTGCGACCAACTCGATTGCGCCGGGTTTCCGAATGGCGACAATGAATCAATAGCGGCACTAGAAATACGGAATGCAGCTCGCCCAATCGGATTCTTAATCTGATCGTTTGGAGTCGGCGGCTTTAGCGCACCAGACGCCATGTCACCAAGGATGTTTCCAACTGTGGTAAAAATGTTATAGAAGTACGGGATAGGCTGCGTTACATAGAGTTGGTTACCGTTCGATGACGTTCCGAGAGACTTCGGGATTGGGTACAATAAGTTGCGGTCCTTGGTCCACTCAATGCTGGGTTCATCGTAGTTTGAAATGCCGTCCTTGTTGTCGTCATCGCTAAACTTACGTGCCAACATAGATTGCACTGCGGCAGCCGCAATCATGGCAAGTAGCACTGGGATACGCACCTTCGGGTTTTCCTTGATACGACTGATCGCCTTCGCGTTCGACTGCATGGTCGGATTGAAGAACAAGTAGAAAGCTCCGATCTGTTTCGAACGAGTTCCGGTACGCAGGAAATCCGCGGTTGTATCACGTGCAGCCATGTTGGCGCGTTCCGCAGCATCCGTTTGACTTCTACCTTGAGCGAGAGACGCATCATTAACAGCCTTCCACACAGTAGCACGAGTAGCATTCTCAGTCGCTGTTCCAAGGTGCTCGAAAAATCCAAGAAGCTTGTACGTCGCGTTAGTGGTTATGAGCTGGGCATTGCGCGCAGCGCCCTCACCAGGGTGATACCAGCGCTTATCGTAGCGAGCCTGAATACGAGCCATGTTCTTCTGTGGCTCATCTGGAAACATCTCCATCCAGCTCATCGCACCACCACCGCGCTTCATGTTATTGAAAACATCTGCATAGGTGCCACCAGTACCAAACACCTGATTGGCGTAAATCTGGCTAAATGCCTGTGCCCAATCACGCAACATTTTAACGCGCCCCGATACCGCGCCTCCAATCTCCTTTCCAGTCACATTCATCTGGGCGGTGAATATGTCTCGTGGGGCGTTACCAGCTAAGAAGTCAAAACTCATCGATGTCACCATGCGCGCAATGAAACGAGCTAATCTAGTGGTATTGCGCATAAAGGCGCCGATGCGAGCATGATCCATCTGGTTCCAAGCTCTTACAACAGTTAGAGCTAATGGGTCTTCTTTATTGGCGACAATGTAATTACGTTTACCATCAACGAATCCGTTGATAGCCTCGTTTGGATTTACATCAATAACGTCCTTGGTGGTAATATTGCCAGCAGCATCAAGCGCTACTTGCTCCGATGTTCCATTAATCTTGAACATATCACCAGCGAGACCAGACTCGACCTGATCATAGAACAACTTGAACACGTTGTTCTGAGAGCACTGGATAATGATTTTCTGGTAATCTGCAATCAGATTAGAATAGACATCGGAAACTTGCCTTGTGCTTCCCTTTCTAATTCGAACAGGAATGCGCGCCATTTTGCTACTCCTGCCCTGAATCGCAACGCGCTCGTTTACATCCTCAATGTCACGGAACAACGGAGCGTAGTGCTTGTAAGCATTCTCAAACTGGGCTCTGCGATCAGCAGAAATGAATCCTGACGATTCCATTCTATCAAGACGATCCTTGCCGATCGCATCGACGTGATCACCAATGATCTGCATATCAGGGTCACCTTGAAATTCATCCACGATGGCACGTGCATCCTTATCCGTCATTCCGCTCGGAGCTTTCCATAAATTGTGCCAGTATTGATAATCTGGATGATTAACAATCATCGCTGCTGGAATGTTATCCGGATTATTCTGGAATATGGCATTCCAGTCATATATATTACCGCTTGGATCTGTCTTTGGAATCACGCCAGCTTCAACCATGCGTTGAATGTTGCGCTCACGAAGCGATGGGTTCGCCTCAAGCGCGGTACGAGCATGCAGGAAGTTTGATACCTGCGCATCAGTGAATCCTGAACGTCGCCTAGCCTCCTCCATCGGGCGCACGAAAGTATCGAGGGCTTGATCAACTTCATCAACAACATACGAACGCTGCAACAGAACTTTATTGCGGACACCGTGCATCTTGGTTGCAGCTTCAGCTTTTTTCAATGGGTCCGTATCGTCTAGGTACTGAAGCACGAACTTGTTAGCTTCTTGTCTAGTCCAGCCAGGAACATCCACCGAAGACCACGCAGTATTATCGTAGGTCACATTCCTCTGACGATACGCTTTCTCAATCGTATCGTAAATCTTCGACTCGACTGGATTGATAGCTCCCAGCTTACGTAGCACACTACGGTAGGTGTTCACCATACGGCGAATTGCCGGATGCTTGCTGCTGCGCTCACTCAAAACAGCGACCACCTCACGAGCCAGCTCGTCCGGGGAAGCCCATGGGCGCCTATCCTGCTGACCTTGCCAAACCGTCTGCACGATTCCAGGTTTCGTTGACTCTGTAATGATGTCGCCAAGCAATTCATGATACCCCTTGACCTGCTCGGCTTTTAGGTGACCAACCAGCTCGTGGGCGTAAAGGTTTCTGGCATCAGTTCTGTTGGTGATCTCGTCCGCCACCAGATAGACGCGACCACGCCATGCCGCTGCACGTGTTCCGGGGCGAACTACAAATGGCAGATTGCTGACGGTGCCTACGGTATCGACGTGCGGATCATCCTTGAACCACGCTTTGACATTCTCTACCTTGCGGGCAATACGCGCAACCTCATCAGGACTACGCTGTGCGAGTTGCGCCTGTTCGTCAGCGATGGCACGACTTACTGATAGTCTTGGAGTCTCAGGTGCTTCTGGGGTAGCCTGATTACTCGTGGCTTCTGGAACTACTGGCGCTGGTGGTTTTGAGGTAGTCTGTGGTGCTTCTGGCTTTGTAGCCTGCTTAGCAACAGCAGCGGGTGCTTTCTGTGCGACTGTCTCCGATTGTGACTTTGTTGCAGGCTCTACGGGCTCTGGCTTTAGCATAGGCGCAGTAGATTCCACTTGTTTTTGTACAGCAGGAATCACTTGCTTTTGCGCGGCTGGGGGTTCCACCGTCTTTGGAGTGGGTTCAGCAACAGCAGCGGGTTTCTTTAAACGTGGCTTTGCAGGAACTAGCGGCTGGTTCCTTGCGCCTCTCTGATTATACCCAGCAACTCCATGTACCTCCATCGGCACATGGGTGACTTCTTCTACCGGAAGCTTATCGAATACAGCAGCAACATCATCCACGAAGTAGCCCTTGTAGCCAGCTTTCGCAACCTCATTCTCAACATCGGTGGTTGTGGCAGGCTCTACGACACGGTAGCCTTTACGCTTAAAGTAATCCTCCTCGCGTTGCTTTGCGGCATTCTCAGCCTTAACACGCAGCCCGAGAGGATCAGCCTTCAAATCGTATAAATCTTTCTTAGGGATACTAGTGAAGTAGCGAGCTTTAGCGCGGGCATCGACAACGCTTTCAACCTTGTATCCAGGCATACCATAATAAGTACGCGGCAAGAATCCAGGTCCCTGGCGTGTCTTCTCTGCTCCCGCTGTGGCAGTACCATAAGCAGACGGATCTAACTCGCTGAGCCCTGCGGTGTTGCCCCAGTGAGTCAATGGCACGATCTCAGGAAGCTTCTCAGGTGCAGACTTCTGCGCTGGATGAGCAGTTAGCTCCGCAACGTCCTTCGTAAGCTGTGCCTGTCCTTCCTGCTGCGTGATATCAGGCTTCTTTGGTGGAGCGACCTTCAGAACAACGCCATCATCCCGTGGCTCAAAGGTATAATCCTTGATGCCCTGAGCATCGGCGTATATCTTGGCTGCAGCAGAGGACGAAAACGGTTTCCCGTCGTTTCGCGTGACGGTCTCTGTGAGGCTCTGAGCGACTTTCTGAGCCGCATTTACCTCTGGCGATACCTCAGTAGCGGGTGTTGGCTTTGAAGCGGGCGGTGGCGTCTCTGGAGCACGCTCTGGTAGCGATTTGGGAGCCGGAACTGGCTCTGATGGCTGGTTCGCGTAGGTCTGCACCTTCTGCGCCAGTTCTTCCGGATTCTTTGCAGACAGAATATCAGACACAACCGACTGCGGATTTGGAGACGAAACTTGTTGTGTGGTGGATGTTGCATTACGGACATCCGAGCTGGCAGCGTGTTGAGCTAGCATGCTATTGACAACACCAACGCTTACTCTATCCCCGGAAAACAACCCTCCCTTGCGGATTACGTCAGGACGCTCCTCTCGCAAGAGAGCAGCAACGTCTGTCGGTAGATCATCGACCTTTACCAAACCGCGCTCGTCAGCCTTTTGCGCCAGAATCTCATCGATTGGCGCACGAGGTGCTGGTTTAGCTGGCTCTGGTCCCTTTGGTAGGAAAGTTCCCTCCGGAGCTGGTGATTTAGGTTGTTCGGGCGTTATCCCCTCAGACTTCGCGCCAAGGTTAGCGAGCTTTCCAGCGCCGTGTAATGCGGCAGGAATTATTGCTCCCCCTAAAGCTCCAGCCCATACTTCGCCTGGGTGTGTGATGCCACCCTCGGTAGCGAGTTGTGTACCAGCAGCGGCGCCAGCACCAATAGAGCCGCCTACAAGAACGTCAGTAACTGCCTTCGAGGCAGCTGGAAGCCCGGAATCCATAACAAGCTTACCGGTGCCAACGAACAATGCGTCAGAAGCTGCCACGATGGCTCCCTTGGTCCATCCACGCCTGTCCATAGCTTTAGCAAGCTGCTGATCATTCAGCGCAGATTTGACAGCGTCTGGATTCATGACATTGACGCCATGCGCAGCCAAGAACGCTAGCATGTCTCCGCCAGTAACATCAGCGACATCAGCAAGTGCCATTGTAAATCCAGCGGCTACGGGTCCTCCGACTGCAAACGCACCAGCGCCAGCAGCAACCTTTGGAATCGTTCCAGCGAGGTAATGATTAGCGGCATTGATCGAGCCAATAGGATCATTAACCAGAAGCGCAAAATATGCTCCCATACCATCTGCATCCTGGTACTTCTTGATAACCTTATCAGTTGGAATCTTTGCGGCTTCCTCCCGGTAATGGTTCATGTTCTTAATCAGGCTGGTCTGAACGTTCTGATATTGCTTTTCCGAAAACGGAGGCATCATTTCGTGAGCATGACTAAGCCCACGGAGCGCGAGCATATTGGCGCCCGTGAGAATACCAGCAGCACCTCTACGAATCTCACCTGTGTAGGTTGGCTCACCAGAAGAATCAGACGATGGGATCATTTCAGCCAAGTGACTGGCAAGCTTTGGCAATCCGATATATGGATTTAGATTGGCAGCGATGTCTACAGCTGTCTGCCAAATACTTGACGTAGGCGCTGTCGCTGGCTCCTGTGTAGAGTCAGTCGAAGAAGTCTGTGGGGTTGGGTTGCTCCAGAAAGAATCAAGCGGGTCTTGTCCAGAATCGAATGCTGGAGAATACGGACCTGCGTCAGGTTGTGAAGCTGGAGCCAGGTTCTTCAGAATGGTGTCTGTCGGCTGTGATGTGGGCTCAGGTGAATCCCAGAAACCTTCTAGTGGATCAGATGCCATATGTCCCTCTCGTTACCATCATTGACTCGCGGAAGCGAGCACTTTTGCAGCCTGTGCGCGTGCTGATTGCATAATTTGGTCATCGCTTATATTTTTAACTCGCGGATCACCAGCCGCCTTGGCAGCCATAGCTTGTTGGTACATCTTATTGACCATTGTCTCCATAGCGCCATTTCCAGAAGATGTTTGATTACCGGTATAATCCTTCCAACCTTCCCCCATATTCATACCACCAACCTGGAGTTGTCCATACGGCACCCCAGTAGATGCCTGATCCTGGGACCCTGGCATCGAGCCCTTCCACCAACTGAACAAGCGTTCGAGCATCCCCTTTTTCTCAGTCGCGGAAGTTTTCTTGCCCGCGGCGGCATCATCCCTGATCTTGGCAATGAATGGCTGAAGCGCATCAGTAGCCGTCTTGGTATTACCAGTCTTTGCAATCAAAGCGGCAAGTTGCGCAATATCAAGGTTGTCGCGCACAATTTGGCTGTCTTCGACCGGCAGAGAATTCATAAGTTTTTCAGCCTGGGTCGATAAATATTTTTTATCCGTCGAATCACGTATCGATAGGAACCATTTAGTGGCGGATTTAGGGTCCTGTACAGCATCAATGCTATCAACATTCGAAGCACTATAGCCACCGTACCCTCCGGTAGCTCCTGTCTTCTGCTCCTTACCATAAGCCTGAGCACCCAGGGTTGATTCTAGACTCGCAAACTGATTGGCATAGCGAAGTACGTGACTAACGTAGTTAGGATCGCCGGTAGATTTGCTGCCAACACCAGCGACGCCTTTATTGTAGGCATCAAGTGCCTTTAGCCAGTCGACATTACCACTCTGGTCCTTAAAACCTTGGGCGACCTGACTAAAATACTGAGCGGTCCAAGCAATCTGTTGGCTTGGAGAAGCATTAGCAATCTGCTTCCTGCTCAGACCAAGACTCTCCATAAGGTCCTTACCAAAACCCGTTTTCGTATTGAACTGACCCATGCCAACAGATGCGCCATTATCACCAACCGCACTCGGGTTGAATCCAGATTCCTGTGCGAGAATGCCAGCAAGGTACTGAGACGGTACTCCGTACTTTTGGGATGCAGCCAGGATGTCGTCGCGATAGCCTGCATATCGTTTCTGCAGGTCACGCGGCAGTGGAGCATTTTGATTTCTAATCTCCTGTTCCTTGGTAAACAAGTCGAGCTTCGCCGATGGGGTATTTCCCACGTAGTCGGCGTGAATCTGTCTCATTGATTCCAACGCAGCCTGCTTCTTCAGCTCAAGCTGAGTATCCCACTGCTTTTTCCAAAGGTACTGAGCTTGCTCCGCTTCTGCCTTATTCTGAGCGTTTGCAGTATCCAAAAGCCCCTGAGTTCCAGCCATGAGCCCACCAGCGATCGCGCCTCCGGCTCCTGGAGCGGCTCCAGATTTTGCCGCTAACCCGATCATGGTGGAAGCTCCAGGGGGATTTCCGATAGCCCCGACATAAGGTCTCGAAACCGACCCGAACATACCTGCCATTTACATCATTCCTCCATGTGGAACCGCTCCGCCCGGTGTCTGTACTCCCATTCCTCCAGATGGCGGAGGACCACCCTGGTTTCCGGAAGGTCCAGGCGGTTGCTGAGAAGCCTGTGCCTGCATGGCGGCAGCCTGTTGACCATGCTTCTGTAGCAAGACACCCCCCTTAATCATACCCATGAACTTGTCGATCGTCTCAACAGTCGCCTTCTTAACATTGGCGTCAGTCAGGCGCGCACCAGCTTTGGCTCCAACGCTCTTGAGGAACGCCGCAATGTAATAGACCGCTCCTATCACCATCGGCGGTGTGAGAGGCAATCCCTGTTGCTTCTGCACCTTCATCGCTTGATCGAGCACGGTCCAAGTTGCTACCGATAGATTGCCGCGCATCAATAGTTTGCGAATGAGACCGCTTATCTGCTTAGACCCGATGATCTGTACCGACGTATAGAACAGCGCCTCGGCTCCCTTGACGGCAGCTTCCATCATTGCTGGTGGCATCTTCCCAGGCTGCTCTCCATTCCCAGGCGATCCTTCAACGGTGCCAGAGTCATTTGATGTGTCAGGTACTTGGTCCCCAGGCGGCGGAGCTGTTCCTGCTACGTCAGACGGGACCTGGGCGTTTGGATCAAAAGGCATCAAGACCTCCTATTATAGGCTTGGGGTCGGAACATTGGTAGTCGGCTGCATCCAAATACCGCTGAGCCCCGCCCATGTATTATTCGCACTTGCCTTTGCCGACTCATTCTGTCGCGTATCGCCGTACGCCTGAAGTTGAGACGCATACTGTTGCTGCAGCAACCAGTTCTGGCGCTGATACTCTTCCTGACGACGCTGCTCAGACTCGGCAGCCTTTTGAGCATTTTTAGTCTGATTTGACTGATACATCATAGCAGCAGCAGTTAATCCAGCTTTGCCGACAAATTGTCCAACGGGAGTTTTGAAAAAGTCAATTGACTTACTGAACAATCCGGAATCGCCAGCAGCTGTTGTTCCTGTCATTGGTGCACCAGAGATCGGATTCGTCATAAGCCCAGACGTAGCACTGCTAGCCGCCGAGACAGGAAGCCCAGAAGGGGCTCCTCCAAGAGACTGGCTACCCATATAATTCACGGCGCTTACGTCGAAAGCGTTTGCTCCATCGTTCAAACCCAGGCTATCGAAGTTCGATGCCGATCCCGTTGGTGATACAATCGGCAATCCGGTATCAGATGACGCACTCTGAAGGGCGCCCGTTGAGTTCCCGGTAAATAGATCTGTTACTGTATTCTTCACCCAGTTGAACCCAGTCTCAATCGCTGATGGAATACTCTTTATGAAATCCATGATTGGCGACAAAAGGTTATCACTCAGGAACGAACCAACAGATTGAATTCCAGACATAATGCTACTGCCAACATTACTGATAATCGTACCGATTGAATCAAAGAACCCCATGTATCACCTCATCCATTAAGACCGGAGAAGAAACCGCCCGACGTTGCGGCAACATTACCCCATTCATTTGACGTACTACCAGCCGACGTATCTGTTGTAGAAGTTACGGCTGGAGCTTGTGACTGTGCTCCAGAAGCTCCAACAATCTGATTGTACGTATAGCCTTTGAGTCCGGCTGCCATGTAGCCAAGGAAATCCTGGATATCAGTATGATAAACAGGGTTATCCGGCTGACCACTGTGTTTCATCTGAACTGCCAACAGCTCACGCTGTACGGGAGACCCGTATGGAGTTTTGCCTCCACCGAAGTTTCCATCTCCAAACCCAGGAGACGTGCTCTCAATCTGTTGTTCCGCTGTGGGCGCCGAATAGTCGCCACTTGAAGTTACTCCACTTCCTGCCGACAAACTCGGACCAAGTAGATCCTGTGTCAAGTTTTGCGAAAACAAGCTATTGAAAAGATCCTGACGCATTTGACCGCCGTTATTTTGGTACTGCTTGTAGGCAGAAGCCATTAAGGTATCTTGATCAACGCCCTTTACAGCAGTAGCGAGCTGATTCACGTACGACTTCTGCGGAGTTCCAAATGCGTCCACCGGTTGAGTTTTAGTGTCACCGCCGAATACTTCATTTAGCGCAGAGCTTTTCTGCTTCTGCTGTAAATCTTTGATGTTTGTTGGGATGACAGAGTTCAAGGCGTCATACGCTTTTTGATAATCAGAGCGCTGGGTCTGAACCATTTGGAGCGCATTCTTTGACATCGTGTCTCCAGACTCCGCTGCGGTATCAAGCATGCGATAGTAACGATCCTCAACGATCGCACCATTCATCATATTCTTCTGCCCATCCCAGGAAAAGTTATCCTGGATAGCCGTGCGTGCCTTAGGAGAAAACAAATCATACATCGTATTATCAATCTCGACGATGCCTTGCAGAAAGTCACTATCCTGACTGATATTGACGTTTTTTGTTTTCGCATCGGAGAAGCCCACATTCGCAAGCTTCGATGTATAGATCACACCCTTTTCAAATCCAGATCGTGTACCTAGTGGCTGCGACGTAAGAACAGCGTGGCTCGCTTTTTCCATTGCGTTCCCGAGAACACTAGAAACGATTCCACCTACTACCATTCCAGCTGGACCTAAGGCTTCTCCCAGGAGTCCGGAGCCACTAAAACCGCTTGCTAAATTCGCGTAAGTCCCACCAAGCTGCGCCGCCTTTCCAATCATTCCACCACTCTTACTACTCCCAGAAGTTTGATCAGACCTAACATACTGCGCATTTAGATCATTCCACGCGCCAAACTCACCGCGTGGTTGCCATGACGTACCAGTATCCGTGCTCGTTGTCGGAGTAGATGTTTCCTGAGCGGGAGCGCCACCAATACTCGCCCAGTTCCTCGTGGTATCAGATGAAGCCTGCGCTTCCGGTGCGACCGAGGTCTCCGTAGGCTGCCAGTCCATCAACCCAGCCATTATTGCACCCCGCTAATCACCGGAGTTACGCTATACTGATATAGCATGGATGCTGTTTCAGGAGTAAATAACCCAGCTGACTCACCTAAGTCTGCAATCTTCTGTACCGTTGACTTATCAAGCCCAGCACTGGCGATATTCTGAATCCAAGTCATGATTGTATTCGCTTTATCTGTCTCCGTGTTGGCAGCAGAAGCCTCAGCCTGTAGTTTATCAATTGCCGAAGTAGCGTCAAATTCACGCGCACCTTCAGCATATGTGAGATTGTATTGACGCTGCTGCTCAGCCAAAGTCTGCGCTTTCCAGTAGTCATTGAACGCTTGTGTTGCGTTATACTGAGCTGCCGTATTCTGAGCGTTTGCATTGAACGTTGAGGCTGCATTAGAAGCGCTCTGATTCAAGCTATTCGCAGTATTCACTGCTGCCGCGTTACTCTGAGCGGCTGCGTTCTGCGCGGCGATCGTTTCATTCGCGGCATTGTAATAAGTCTGGGCGTCCTGTTCCGCAATTGGCAACCCAGCCTTTATAGCAGCCTGCACGATCGCGTTAACAGCAGCCGAAGAGTTGAGCATTCCCCGACTATTCATCTGCTCACGAGCAATGTCCATCGCCATCTGCCCAACTGGCGACTTCATCAAGTTGGCAACTTGGTTGTTCACCAGCATATCCGGTGTGACCGTCAGCCCCTGCGCGGCGTATTGCTGCGCCTTAATAAGCATCGGGTCATAACCCTGAGCCGTATAGCCGGTATTCCCCATTTGCTGCGCAGAGCCACCAGTTGTAGTAGCCTGTGATGAATACCCATTGAAGCCGCCAGTCGTTCCGACTGTACCAGAAGTACCACCGGCAGCCGATGTGCCGCCAGAACCTCCAGTTGCGCCTGTCGTCCCTGCCGAAGACCCGCCGTTTGCTAGATATTGCTGGTACGCCGCATTGCTTGGACCAGATCCAGCCGTTCCGCCGCTGCTGCCAGATGCGTACGTGCCTTCTGTCGGGTATGGTTCTGAATTAATCATCCCGGTTGACGTATACGGTCCAGTATACAGTTTCCCGCTCGGGTCGAGAACACCGCCGTATTTGGTATAAGTGTAGCCATTGTAGTTCCCAGTTTGCGCTAGATCATTCTGACCATGCGTAATTGCAAACTGGTTCCACTGAGCGCGCACGTCAGGCGTCTGTGTATTTAACCAGTCAGAAAAGTTTCCTCCAGCAGCATTTGGGTTGGCATCACCAAATGCACCAGTATACCCGAATTGGCGCTTTAACCATTGATCATAGGATAATCCAGACTCTGTCGGTTGAAGTGTATATCCGTACTGATCCTGATTACTTCCGTATGGAGCAGTCGTTCCAATATATTGATTGCTGTTTCCACCGCTTGACGATGTTTGCGTTGGAAGTGATGACTTGAACTGCTGCTGAACAGATGCAGGCTGAGAGCTAAGCCAATTATTAAAGTTACCTCCGCTAGCAGTCGAGCCAAAGTTTCCGGTAAATCCGGCTTCGCGCTTCAGGTTTTGAAGCTGCTGATCTGTTAACCCATAATCTGAAGCAACGTACGCCATCCTTAGCCTCCTAAGTTAGATAGGATCGCCATGATTTCGTCAGAGCGAGCCTGCGTGATTACACCGGCATTTGCAAGCGCATCTAGCATTCCATGTAGACGCGCGTTTGCCTTAATCGGAACTCCAGTGGCAGCCCAAAGAGAAAGCTGCTGGATCAACTTTTCGACCTTGTTATCAGTTGATGAGAAAATCGTGTCCTGCTCATCATCAGTGAATACACTAATGAGATTAGCAGCTGATAATGTCGAGACCGAAGGCGTTACTGGAGATGGTGGAATCCATGTCTTAGTAGATTGGTCATATGTATCACCAAGATGAATAGATGCCACCCCCTCATCAGCAACCTCAATGTAATCACTCTTGTAAACAGGTCCTGCAAGATTGGAATACCCAACAGCCTTATTGTTTTGATCAAGTACGATATAGATGTACATCGCTTAACTCCCAAAGTCGATGACTTGCCAACGTGCTGTAATAATTGGGGTGGTTATAGTTTCAATAGTAGCACAGGAAATTCGCAAATTAGTAGTAGAAGTAAGGCGAGGATGAATAATATAAGTTCCTTTAGCACCAGAAGCTCTCAATAATGGATCTGCATCAAGATTAGCATCAGCGAATCCGCCATACAGAAAAATCGCGCAATTCGCTACCGCGGACACTGCTGAGATTGTAACATTATAGTAAAAGACGTCTTCCCCACTTCCGGTAGAAGGTGAGATGCCGTTTAAAAACCCAGATTGCACCTCAGGGATAATGGGCTGCAAACTAAGAAGTGATGAAAGCAACGTCATATTTGCTACTCCGTTACATTAAAAACAAAGCCGCTAGATTCACATGACCAGCCATGTGTTTCCACTACCGAAAAGGGTAACAGTAACGTGTTTGAGATCAATCTCAATACTTGACTGCCCAGAAATAGAACCGCCACTTGGTGGTAACAGAACAGTACCAGTTACTGCGTTAAGCGCAACCTGAATCCATGATCCGGAAACAACAGACCCTGGAAGCGTAAATGTCAAGCTATTAGCCCCTGCTAGATAGCGCGTACTAACAGCCAGGTCTGTATCCACTGTAAGTAAAGTGAACTTCTCCACATATTCTGGTGGCGCTGGGAACTTCAGATCCGTCAAACTACCAGTTGTCATTACGCAAGCCTCCAGCTGCTACCATCATAAACTACCCTGAACGATTTATAGTTGGCATCGATTGAAAGCAGATCATACCCTTCTACCTGAAGACTATCCCCATCAAGTGTCACAGGAGTTGCCTCACACTGGTCATCTGTCAAGAACCAAACCCAATCACCGAGATTAACTGGCGCAGGAAGAGTGAGCGTATAGCTCCCTCCGCTAACGTAATACGTAGTAGCAAGATCAACGGTAGCTGCTGAACTAATCGGCGTCACATCAGCTTGCAACCAGGCTTGTGCCGCGATAGTTTTAAGAGCTACGTCACCAACCGAATCAAATCCAACTACCTTGTTTGCCCTGGTTGCCGCATTCGCTGTCATGGCATCAAGATCGTCTGTCGAGTGACGCAGCGCTTTACCATTCAGCGTATTAAGCGCTACGATATCCGCATCAACCAGAGTAAATCCATCCGCAACATCATCACACTTGTTCTCGACATCGGAAGCTTGCGCCACCGTAAAATCGACAATTGTGTTTGTGTCGTTATTGTAATAACTGTTGCTCATCAGTGAACGTACCTGCGTTGCTCATAGATAGCGCTATAGGCTCTCAGTGTGTGGTCCGGGATATTGTCAGCAGTCGCCGTGAAAATCACAGCCATATTGAAACCAACACCGAATGTGTCAAGTTCTGTTGTTCCATAGGTTGCAGTACCACCCCAGTAAAAAGTGTTCCATGACCCAAGCCCCCAGAACGCGCCTCCTCCTTTTGTTTGATCTGTTCTCTCAGCCCCGCGTGCCCAACCTGAAGCCGAATAATTAAACTCGGTGGCATAATAAAAGTTGAATGTCTCCTCAGAGTCAAGCTGGAAAATTATCTTACGCCACTGCTTGTCAACCATAGCGTTTCCATAGGCATTGTACGGCAGAATGACGCCAATACGCATATCGGAACCATTCTGATTTCTTCCATACTCCATACGATACACGTTACCAGAATCATCACCGGCAATCATGTACTCGTCTGTATCAATGTATCCAGTATTGACAGCAGTCATCGTGAATCCGATCTCTCCTCTACTCCAACCGATCGCGCGCCCAGAGGAGAACGTGCAATTCACGAATTGCGTGGTCCCGTCACCACTATTTTCGTTATAGAAGATACGCCACTGCCCACGACTCTTGAGGGCTACTGAATCAACCACCACCCCTTTGATTGATCTAACCAAAGGCTCAACCGCCTGACTAAGCCCAGAACCAGCGAAGTCACCAAACTTATTGGTTTGATACAAACTCGTTGCGCCAACGTGAGATAGAAAATATGAATCAGACATCTGCTGCACTGTCCACTCGATAGCACCAATGTTCTTCGAGTGATCCTTCAGTTCCATATCTCCAGTAGCGCCAGAAGTATTCCCGCTTAATAATTTAGTATTCTTTTCACCAAAAAGTGCCAACACGCCGCCAGGAAGCGATTGCATCCCGGTGCATTCATCGCCAACATTCACAGAACCAGCTGTATAATCCTGCGTGAACCCAGTAGTCGGATTCCCTGGAGAACTAAAGAAGATGTCACCTCCAGGAAAGCTTAGAAACAAGCGGTCGCCGTGCGCCTCCAGATGGTTCGGAGTATTTGGACTCCTTCCTGACGAAATACCGACAATGGCATCACCATCATATTCAATGGCGCTACCAGTACCATTAACCATATACATCAAATACCCGGCTGAGGTTCCGCTGAAGTTGTGGTTACGGAACTCGTACTTAACCCCATCAGGTAGCGTTACAGCTGTTTCCGCTCCAGACAGTGTAATCGCATCCGCTCCCGACCCATATGTTGCAGCTCCCGCAGAGAACGATCCACCAGCAATTGTGTGGACATAAAGCTGCCCAGCGGCACTCCCAGCACTCTCGAAGTTGCCAGATGTTACAGCAACCCCAGAGATGACAGCAGTCACTCCACCCTCGGTAAGTGTGTCGCCGCGCTGAGGGACAGGTGAGGGCGAACCTCCTCCACCTGCCGTAAAGGCGATCGTATAGCCCACCGATGCAGCGGTCCAGCCAGACGTAGTAGCCTTGTAAAGCACATCATGTGCTGTTGGCGTTGCTCCGTCGCTGCGGATCGCCCATATCGCATCGTCCCAGACCCACACGCCCTTGATAGAACCATCCCCAGGAACCACAGAGGGGCTTGCTACGGCACTAACAGTACAGGTACTAGCTGCCGCATTGTCAAAGGTCGCAGAGCCAGCAGATGGGGCGCTAGCGCCTCCGTAAACGTATTGAGCCGTGATGGTCCCAGCAGCATCTCCACCAGCCCAGGTTCCCGAAGAAGTAGTTGTTTCGATCACAGTCGCAGAGATATCGCCGATCGTAACGATATCACCAGCAGCAGGCTCAACACCGTCTCCGGTATCAAAGGTTAGGGTGATATAGCTCCCATCGTAAATGGCGTATCCCTTCATTTTTGAATAGCCGCCGTTTACGTCGCACACATAATTAAACATTATCTGCGCGCGACCGGGACGAATCTCGACTCCCGAAGAAATCAAGTCCTCCCCACCCGCAAGAATGACCTGCTGCGAACTGTTAGCCATTACTTAAGCCCGAGCTTCAACTCCCTTGGAAGTTTTGATAGTTCCACATCAAGAATTTTGGTTTGTGTAGGCGTCAAGATTGCCACTGATCCCTCAGTGAAAAATTCTTCAGCCTTACCGCTCTCAATGAAACCGTATTCCTTCTCCTGTGCGCGCACGTTCTTAATGTTAGAAAGCTCTACTGCTTCTTCGACAGTGACGCGTCCCTCTTGGTGCCCAACGAAGCGCAGCACTTTCTCTAAAGTATCGGCAGTACGATAACGAAGGTCGTTGTATGTCACAACAAAGGTTGGTATACCATCAACTCCAGATAGGTGGCTCAGCACATTCTGTACCCATCCACCAACTGCACTGGGTCCGACAGTGGCGTGGCTTTCTCCTGTAAGCAACCAATTCTTACTGGTCATGACAGCGATAGCCTGATCAATGTTAAGCGCGAAGTGGCGAGCCATTGACGCGGCAACCTCATGCGGGCGTCTGACTACATATACAACCTTCGAAAAAATAGACGGATGGAATGCGGGCGATGAACCGTACGTGCGCATCCAAT
>Ga0315556_1000636_pt1 | contig 21788 bp, 12 predicted proteins | sample SalMarSW160310MG_FD_202112 | JGI IMG/M metagenome (GOLD analysis project Ga0315556, IMG submission 202112) | Salt marsh sediment microbial communities from the Plum Island Ecosystem LTER, Massachusetts, United States - Salt Marsh Sediment SW1603-10 ...
AAGCTCAAATGAATACTTTGTTTTTTCTTCTGATAGCACAATTACAGAATTTTTCAATTTACCATCCGCTTATTCCGCCGGTAAACTACCGATCCTAAATAATTCGGGTGATAAAATAATTTTGCTTGACTCATTATACCGTGTAATTGATTCACTTGAATATTCACCGGGTTGGGGAGGCAATAGTGGCGAGTCCCTTGAAAGAATTGACCCTGAAAAAGGTTCAAATGAGCCAGAGAATTGGAATTCATCCCACGATTTTCTCAAAGCAACTCCTGGTAAAATAAATTCTGTCACTCAAAAAGGTTATGACATTTCCGCTGATAAAATTTTGTTTTCGCCTTCTAACCCGGTCATTGGTGATAATGTTTCTATTTCGGTATTGCTTAAAAATAATGGGAAAAATCCAATAAGCTTTTCAGTTGGCCTGTTTGAAGACACTAATGCAGATTCTCTTAGTAACAAAAAACTGGATGAAATAAACAGCCAGAGTTTAGCAAAAGGTGATTCAGTAATTTTGAAATTCAACTATAGAGTTAATGCAATAAAAGAAACACATAGTTTTATTGTTGAAATAAGCTCAACTTCTGATGAAGACTCAACAAACAACAGAACTTATAAAACCCTTACACCTGGTTATTCACAAAACAGCCTTGTTATAAATGAAATAATGTATGATCCGGGTAAAAATGGACCCGAGTGGCTTGAATTATTTAACAATTCAGATGTGAATATAAATCTTAAAAATTGGGTGATTGTAAATCTGATCCCATCAACTCATGAATATTTACTTTCTGCAACAGATAATTTTTTAGCTCCAAATAACTACCTGGTGATAGCTGCTGACTCATCATTTTTTGAAAAACACAAAGAATTAGAATCAAATTCTATCATTCTGAATTTTGGGTCTCTTAATAATAATTTTGATGGTATAGCTATAAGAGATCTCAATAATAACTTAATAGACAGTGTGGTCTACTCATCGGACTGGGGGGGCAGCAACGGAATATCACTCGAAAGAATTTCGACACTAAATAATTCTAATAACAGATCTAATTGGGCAACTTCTAAAAATATTACCGGTTCAACTCCGGGTAGAATCAACTCGGTTAGCCAAAAGGATTTTGATGTTTCTGTAGGGAAAATAATATTTTCTCCTGATCCTCCCCTATCCGGTGATAACGTAAATATTTCAGCACTGATTAAAAACCCCGGCAGAAACATTGCTGATTTTTCTCTTTCGCTTTACGAAGACACAAATCGGGACTCTGTAGCAGATAAATTACTCGATAATATTTTTCATAATAATTTATCACCGGAAGATTCAGTACTCCTGCAATTCAATTATGTACTAAATGCTATTTCGGAGAAACATAATTTTATTGTTAAAGCAATTTGGAATTCTGACCAGGATACAAGCAATAACATCGCATATAATGGTATCTCACCGGGTTACAGAAAAAACAGTGTTGTAATAAATGAAATTATGTACGATCCTTCAAAAGATGAGCCTGAATGGTTTGAAATTTATAATAATTCAGGAAAAAATATTAATTTGAACAAATGGGCAATCATCAATCTGCTGCCTTCACGATCGGGTAATTCATTAACGCTAAAAAATTATCAAATTTCTCCGGGTGTTTTTGTAGTTGTTGCCCCAGATTCATCATTCATTTTATCTCACCCGGAAATAAAGGACAAAGTAATAAATTCAAATTTCGGCTCTTTAAATAACTCAACAGACGGACTAACTTTACTTGATAGCAAAGGGAACAAAATAGACAGTGTTATTTATTCATCAACCTGGGGTGGGGGAAACGGTTTCTCTCTTGAAAGAATTAGTTATTCTTCGGAATCAACCGATAGCACTAACTGGAGAGCTTCCGTTGATTCAGGTAAAAGTACTCCCGGATTTACAAACTCTGCAACTGACCTGAAATCTTATAAAAGGAATTCCCTTGTCATAAATGAAATAATGTTTGACCCGGCTGCTAACAACAGCGAATTTATAGAATTTTTTAATACAACAGATTCGACATTGAATATTGGCGGATGGTCATTTGTAAACGAAAACGATAAAAGATTTTTCCTTTCAAGAATTTTACGGAATGTTAAAGCCGGTAAATATTTTGTTATTGCTGCAGATTCTAATTTCAGAAAAAACATTTATAATACTGACCCCGAGAGCATAAACATTGTAAAAATTTCTTCATTTGGTCTTGCTAATAAGAACGGCCTGATTTTGCTAAAAGATGAATTGGGAAACACAATAGATTCAGTAAACTATTATGAGCAATGGCATAATCCGAATTTTACAATTACACAAAATATTTCGCTTGAGAAAATAAATCCATTCCTGGAAGGAAATGATAAAAACAACTGGAGCAGTTCAGCCAGCATACAGGGAGCAACTCCGGGCAAAAGAAACAGTATTTACACTACACAATCAAAAAATATTAGTTCAAAAATTTCAATTTCTCCCAACCCGTTTTCACCGGATAATGATGGGTATGAAGATTTTACTATTATAAAATACAAACTGCCGCAAAAAACTGCCCAGGTAAAAATTAAAATATTCGATAGTAAAGGCAGACTGGTCAGAACTCTGAGAAATAATTCCGCAACCGGCACTGATGGTTCAGTAATTTTTGACGGCTTGGATGATAATAACAATACTTTAAGAATGGGAATTTATATCGTTTTAATTGAGGCATTGAATTCAAATTCCGGAGTATCCGAAAAAATGAAAACAGTTGTTGTGGTTGCTAAAAAGTTTTAATGTCATAAAAGGAAATAGTTTAATTTCATAGTTTTTAGCACAATTAAGGGACTTTATGACAACTCTAAAAATACGCTCCCGTGGAGACTCTGTAGAGCTATTATAAAAACTATTAAATAAGAATAGTTATAACCTCATAGTGGACGGAATATTTAGAAAAGGTACAGAAATAGCTGTAAAAGATTTTCAAAAAATTCCAACTGGTTTCTGATGGAATAGTCTGAGCAAAGACATGAACTGTTTTGCTCATCATTATTACGGCCCAGGATATAAAAAGAACAAATACGATGAAAAACTCCGAAAGACATTTTCTAAATACTCCTCCAAATAAAGGGACCTTTCTAATAATATTTGTTATATACTCCCCTTTTTTTTAATTTATCCCCGGTGCCAAATTCCATCTAACAGCAAATAAATATGCTATCATGAATATTTTAGAAGTTTCGAACCTCTCAAAAAAATTTGGAAATGTTGAAGCCTTAAAAAGGGTAAGCTTTTCTATAAAAGAAGGGGAGCTTTACGGGCTTTTGGGACCAAACGGAGCAGGAAAAACCACGACGATAAATATTATCAGCACAATCTCTCAACCCGATACAGGCTACGTGAAAATTAACGGGACCGACCTGAAAAATAATTCTATGGAATGCAAGAAATCTATAGGTGTTGTGCCACAGGAAATTTCGCTTTACAACGAACTTTCGGCATACGATAACCTCATGTTCTGGGGCAGTCTTTATAGCCTTAATTACGAAGACCTGCAAAATAAAATTGATGAGACCCTGTCGCTGATGGGCTTATCCGACAGGAAAAAAGATAAAATAAAGACATATTCCGGAGGAATGAAAAGAAGAATAAATATTGCGTCGGCACTGCTTCATTCTCCCAAAATATTATTTATGGACGAGCCGACCGTGGGAATTGATCCGCAAAGCAGGAATTTAATTTTTGATGTACTGGAAGAGCTTCATCAAAACGGAATGACAATAATCTATACAACTCACTATATGGAAGAAGCCGAAAGATTGTGTGACCGGATTGGAATTATAGACCACGGTAATATAATTGCTGAGGGAACACTTGATGAATTGCGTGAAACAACAAAAGCAGAAGAGTCAATTAAGATTCACTCTGAAAATTCTGAAGAGTTTAATGTGGAGAAAATAAAGCAAATAAAAAACTGTCTGGATATATCCAATGGCGTAATCACATTTTCAAGTAAAAACAGCGGTAGAGACCTTCCTTTAATTCTCACTGAATTGAATAATGCAAAAGTAGGAATACAACAGATAGAAATTCAAAAGGTAAATCTTGAAACAATATTCTTGAATCTGACCGGTAGAAAACTGAGGGATTAAAAATTATGTTAAAATTAGCAATCAAAGACCTGCGCCTGATCATCCACGACAAAAGGGCCGTAATTTTAACTTTATTTTTGCCAATTGCTTTAATATCACTTTTTGCTTTCGCGTTCGGCGGCGTAGGTGGTGGATCAAATGATGCAAATCCAATCTCAATTTTTATTTCAGACCGAGATAATACAGAAATGACAAAAAATGTAATTTCTGAACTTGATACCATGAAATCTCTGGATATAAAGCAAATTACCTTTGAAAAAGGAAAAGCAGAAGTAAAAAAAGGAAGCCGCGTAGCATTGCTTGTTTTTTATAAGGGTTTTAAAGACTCAGTAGATAATGGAAGCAGCCCGTCAATGGAGTTATTTTATGACCAATCCAGACAAATAGAAGCGGGGCTTCTGCAACAGGTACTTTTTTCAAAACTTATGGGAATTGTTGGTCAAAAGACAATTAAGAAAAGCATCAAAAAAATGATTGAAAAAAACAACCCGGATTTATCTCCGGGGAACCTGGCTATCATACAGCAAAAAGTTGATGAACAGATGAATAATTTTGGTAAGAGTGATGAAAACCCTGCAAATAATTCTTTAGGTATCAAAACCACACCCGTGTTTGCAAAAGCTGAACAAAACCTCGGGCTGATTCAAGCAGTTGCCGGTACGGCAATAATGATGCTGTTATTTACCGTTACCGGCATGGGAAGCGGGATGCTCATGGAAAAAGAAGAAGGCACACTTAAAAAATTGTTGTACTCCCCCATTCATCCTACTTCTATTTTATTCGGAAAAATGCTTGCCACAATTGCAGTTTCAATTATCCAGTTGTCTGTAATGTTTATTTTTGCCTGGGTGGCTTTCGGATTGAATATTTTCATTGATTTTCCATCTCTCGCTCTGATGATTCTGACCACAGCCTTTGCTTGTGCTTCATTTGGAATCTTCATCGCTTCCATTGCAAAAACCAGGAAGCAGGTGGAAAGTTATTCTACTCTGATTATACTTGTAATGTCCGCAATTGGAGGAAGCATGGTACCGCTTTTTCTAATGCCGGCAATTATGCAGCACATTGCGGTGGTTTCCGTAAATTACTGGGGTATTCAGGGATTTTATGATATTTTCTGGCGCCATCTCCCGATTACTGACGTGGCACTAAGGGCACTGGTTCTGGTTGGAATCGGTTCAGTAATGATGGTTATTTCAATCAACAATTTTAAGAAAAACATCCTGTCAATAGCCTAAATCGGGAAGAAGAACTCCGATTGCCTCAACTTTTTTTCACCTTATGATTAAAATTAATACAACCTTTAGATTTGGTTCCCTGTCTAATAATGTAGAGAATTTAAACAAAGATATTTTATTGGAACTTTAACACCCCCAAGATTGTATATAATATAGTAGTTCTAATGAATGTTTTATAACTCTTATTATTAGTGAATATAAAAATGGTCCTTGATTTTATGTGTTAGCTAAAGATTCTTTTAAAGATGTATGGTTACGATGAACAAACAAGTTAAAGAGGATCATTTTTGAGACCGCCTCAATTCTGGGGCGGTTTTTTTATTTTAAAGAAGATTCACTTATCCCAAATTGATTGATTCTGTAATTATTTACTTTTAATTTCAAAAAGCCTTCTATGGATTAAAGCTTCTAATTTTTTCATCATAAAATTTACAGGTGCTATGAAACGTTCAGTAAAAGTAATAATTGTCTTATTCTTATTGTCCCTTATACTGTCTGCAAATATGCAAGCTCAGAATTTACAACTTGAATATTTCCTCTCAATGAGCAAACCATATACTCATTATTTTGAAGTAACAACAAAAATTAAGGGATTACAAAAAAATTATATAGATTTTCTTATGCCCGTGTGGGCACCGGGTTCATATCTTGTAAGAGATTTTCCTAAAAACGTGGAGTTTTTTCATGCATACAATGCAAACGGGAATGAACTCAAATTCGAAAAAATAAACAAATATACCTGGCGTGTTTATAGTAAAAATTCTGATGAAGTAAATATTAAATATGATGTCTACGCTTTTAAGGCTTCCGTAAGAACAAGTTTTCTCGATTCCGGCCACGGATACCTGAATGGAACCAGCATTTTTATGTACATAAACAAAATGAAAGATTTACCTTCCACATTAACCATCACTCCGTATAAAGATTGGAAAAAAGTAAGCACTGGACTTGAGCCTGTGGCTGAAAAAAAGTTAACATATTATTCCCCCAATTATGATATTCTTGTAGATTCTCCAATTGAAATAGGAAATCAGGACGTTTTTGAATTTAATGCCGCAGGTGTAAAACACTATGTGGCAATGTACGGCGATGCAAATTACAATGTAGATACATTAAAAAAATATATGACAAAAATTGTCGAAGAAGAGACAAAAGTAGTTGGTGAGAATCCAAATAAACACTATACATTTATTATTCATAACCTGGAGCATGGAAGCGGTGGACTCGAACATCTTAACTCAACAACTCTAGAAGTAAACAGATGGATTTATTCTCCCAATATGCTGATGCGTTTTCTAGGAACTGTATCGCACGAATATTTTCATTTATGGAATGTAAAAAGAATTCGTCCTGTAGCGCTTGGACCTTTTGATTACCAAAAAGAGAATTATACAAGATTGCTATGGGAAATGGAAGGTGTAACTTCCTATTACGGTTCACTAATATTGAGAAGATCTGGAATAATTAGTCCTGAAAGTTATCTCGGCCGTGTAAGCGGAGGTATTTCTTATGTTGAAGGTCAGCCCGGAAGAAAAGTGCAATCACCTGCTGAGTCAAGCTTTGATACGTGGATAAAGCAATATCAGCCAAATGAAAACAGCAACAACACTACACTTACTTATTATGCTTCAGGTGCAGTATTAGGTGCACTTCTCGATCTTGAAATTATCAACAATACGAACGGCAGGAAAAATTATGATGACGTATTAAAATATTTATATAATGAGTATTATAAAAAACTTGGAAGAGGTTTTACCGACGAAGAGTATAAAGCAACAGTTGAAAAAATAGCTGGCGAAAATCTTGATAAGTTTTTTAAAGATTATGTTTATTCCACAAAAGATATAGTTTATAATAAATATTTCGATTACGCGGGCTTAAAGTTAGTCGATAATGGTAAAGACGAAAGTCACTTTGGGGCAAGAACCTTTGATAAAAATGGGAAATTAATCGTTAGAAGTGTTGAAGTTGGTACATCAGCTTACGATGGAGGCATAAATGCAAATGATGAAATTATTGCCCTTAACGGATACAGAGTTGATTTTGATAATCTGAAAAAAATCATCAACCAATATAAACCGGGCGATGTATTAAAGGTTACTGTATCAAGGGATGGAATTCTTAAGTCACTGGACGTAAAATTAAAGACGCACCACAATTATAAATATAAACTGGTGAAAGTGGAGAAACCGACTGAAAGACAACAAATGATCTACAATAAATGGCTTAGCATCAAATAAAATACCCGAATATATTATTGAAAAAATAACCCCTGTTTTTCAGGGGTTTATTTTTTTTAACATCGAACGCCATTACAAATTTTACTAATTTTAATATTTGAATAACAAAAATTATAGATTGTAATATGATAAACAAAATAAAAAGGCTGGAAAAAGAAGCACGCAAACTTGAACCGAATTCAATAAAAAGAAAATCTGTAAGAAATAAAGTAATTGATTATACAGAACATTTTCTTGATGAAATTTATGAAAAGAAAGCATTTGTCGCATCAGAAGATAAAGGGATAGATATTTACAACTCCCCCATTTCTGAAGAGCCTATAAAAATTGATAAAGCGTTAAAGATAATTGAAAAGAATGTTGACACACCGAATTTAAATCCAGCTTCCGGTGGACATCTTGGTTACATTCCTGGCGGGGGAATTTACACTTCATCACTTGCTGATTATATGGCAGCCGTAACAAACAGGTTTGCAGGGTTATTCTTTGCCTCTCCCGGCGCGGTAAGGATGGAAAACATGCTAATTCGTTGGATGTGTGACCTTGTAAAGTATCCAAAATCTGCCGGTGGAAATTTAGCATCAGGTGGAAGTGTTGCAAATTTAATTGCGATAATTACCGCACGAGACGCAAAAATTTTAAGATCAAGAAATTACCACAAGGCTGTTATTTATCTTTCTGAACATGTCCATCATTGTATAGATAAAGCTTTGAGAATTGCCGGTCTGCATGAAGCTGTGAAAAGGTATATCCCGCTCGATGATAAATTCAGAATGATTCCCGGTGAAATTGAAAAACAAATTAAAAAAGATAAAAAGAAAGGTCTGATTCCCTGGCTGGTAATCGGATCAGCCGGAACTACGGATGTTGGTGCAATTGATCCCCTGGAAGAAATCGGAAAGATCGCAAAGAAGCACAATCTATGGTATCACATTGATGGTGCATATGGAGGATTCTTTGTTTTATCAGAAACAGGAAAGAAGAAATTAAAAGGAATAAATCTTTCTGACTCATTCGTAATTGATCCGCATAAAGGATTGTTCCTCCCCTACGGCCTCGGGGTAGTAATTGTAAAAAATGTAAAACACCTAGCAGCTGCTCATTATTATCAGGCAAACTATATGCAGGATGCACTATCCGCTACAGATGAACTTTCCCCGGCTGATCTTTCTCCCGAACTAACGAAACATTTCAGAGGATTGCGGCTTTGGCTTCCTTTAAAAATTCACGGAGTAAAACCGTTCCGTGCTGCCCTGGAAGAAAAGTTACAACTCGCACAATATTTTTATACGACTATAAAAAACACGAAAGGATTTGAAACAGGGCCGGAGCCGGAATTATCTGTGGTAACTTTCAGATACGTTCCCGGAAAAGGGAATCAAAATAAATTTAATGAATTACTGCTGAAAGAAATCCACAAAGACGGACGCGTATTTATTACTTCAACAATAATAGATGGAAAATTTACATTCCGTCTTGCATTGCTGGCTTTCAGGACCCATCTTTCAACCATAAACCTGGCTATAAAAATATTAAAAGAGAAAGTAAATCTTCTTGAAAATAGTTATAAGGAATTTAGTTAGTGTATCTGAATGTATTATATGTTGCGATAATTGTACTGGTAATTAATATACCGTTCGGTTACTGGAGAAAAAGCGTAAATAAATTTTCATTACAATGGATACTTGCTGTTCACTTACCCGTACCTTTTGTAATTGCGCTCAGGTTTCTATCAGGCCTCGGTTTTCAATTCATCACTTATCCTGCCCTTGTAGGCGCATTTTTTCTGGGCCAGCTTATAGGATCTAAAATTTATTCCCACAGAAAAGCGATGTTAAGAATTCCCTTAACATCCTGTCTTATATGGGATTTATACCTTACTATAAAAGACCTCTTTTAAATAATCTTCCAGGATTCTTTACTTAATTATTGAAAGACAATAATATTTTACGTTGATTTCATAAAGGGATGAATGTATTTTATTGCTCCTTCTAATAAGGGAATAGCCTTTTTATATGAGAGTAACTTTTTTGTATTTAATAATAATTTTGCTGATTCCCAGCATTAATATTTTTCCGCAGGAGCCTGATTCCATTGCTTCTACCTATTATCGGCAGGGACTTGAAGCACTTGCAAAAAATGATACAGCTAAAGCCGAAATATCTTTTGAGAATTCCATACGCATTGAAGAAACAGCACAGACACAATTCGAACTTGCAAAAATCCTGATCAATAAAAAGTCTATCAGGGGAAGAGCTGAAGCTAGGAAATTACTTACAAGCGCAATTTATAAAGACCCCGAAAATATTGAATTCCGTTTACTGAAAGCCGCTTTAATGGAATATTTTAGCCCGGGCCTAGCTTTTAAGGAATACCAGGATATTCTTGAAATAGACAGTACAAATGATATTGCTTTATTTCAACTTGGAAGAATTAAAGAAGACGACTTCAATGAATTTCATCATTCTGTTTTTCAGGAAGATCCGTTCAGTCCGATGTTAAGCCTTGACAAATTTGCCCTGGAAGATTTTGAGGAGGCGGAACAATACTTTTTAAAAGTTCTGTATCACGATTCTACAAACTCACAAGCTATTCTTCATTTAAGCACACTCTATGAAGACGTTGGTAAACCCGGTAAAGCTATACCATATCTACAGCGGCTTGTGGAATTAAATCCTGACGATCAGCAAGCACACTTATATCTTGGACTTATGTACTATAGAACTTCTAACTTGAAAGGTGCTTATGGACAATACAAAGAAGCTCTGATATTAATGAAACCTGCCGAACAACGAGACTTTACATATTACTCCGTTAAAGAATTAATAAAGCCGCTGCTTGGAGATGAGATAAAAGGTTTTTCTGAAATTGATATTAAAAATTTAATTGACCTTTACTGGAGAGTAAAAGATCCACTTTATCTTACAGATTATAACGAAAGACTACTGGAACATTATTCAAGAGTTGCCTATGCAAACCTCCGCTTTGGAGTAAACAGGGCAGATCTTTCGGGCTGGAAGAGTGATCGCGGAGAAGTTTACCTGAGATACGGCGAGCCGCTAAACCGGATAAGATTCCGTCCACAAATTAACGCCGGCGGCAGAACATCTGTAAAACTCAAAACCGATGTCTGGTATTACAATGATATGGTCTTCGGATTTACCGACACATTTTTTAACGGCAAGTACCAGTTTAGCCAGCCCTCTCCCGGAAATGTTTATCAATCGCAGTACGAAAACGATTCTTACACATATTTTAATTACGTAAAGAAAATCAGAAACGAAACATACGATCCAAAATTTGAGGGGCCAAAATTTGAAGTGCCGTATTCCCTGGCTCAATTTAAGAATGTAAATGATAATTACAGAACTGATTTGTATCTCAGCTATGGTTTAAAAGCTACAGACAGTTTAATCTCAGGTAATAATTTTGTTTATAATCACAAAATAGGCCTGTTTGTGCTTGATCCACTATTCAATAAGATTTCCGAAGTAATCGATACCTTCAGTGTTTTCCCGAAATACCGGGAATTAAAAATTAACGATACCACAGATTACATTATTAATACAGTTGAAACAATTGCAAATCAGGATTCATTAAACCTCGGTTTTGAAGTGACCCGTTTTGAAGACAAAGGAGTATCCTCACATCACTTTCCCTTTGATATAAAGAAATTCAAAAAAACAAATCTGGATATTAGTGATATTGTACTCGCATCAGATATTCAGGAAGATGGTGAGAAAGATTATCCTTTAAAAAGAGGTGAAATTAATATTCTTCCAAATCCTGCTGCTATTTTTACTGAAAGCGGGAAAATGTTTATCTACTACGAGCTATACAATTTAAGATTACAAACGGGTGCCGGAGAATTTCAACAAACTCTTACACTCAAAAAAACTGAAGAAAAATCGGGCATCAGCAAAACATTTAACTCAGTATTAAATATATTCGGAATGGGAAGTGATGACAAAGAAATTGTTCTGACCACAACTTACAAGGTTGCAGAGAGTAACCCCAGAATATATTTTCAACTTGATATGAGTAAATATGAACCAAGTGAATACTCACTTTCCCTTGATATAAAAGACCACAATACCAACCAGGAAACAAAAGCCCATATAATATTTGACTGGCAATAATTACTCGCTTTTACCGTTAACTCAATGGAACATACCGTTAGATAATTAATCTTTCCAAGAAATTACTAATTTACAGAGTTTTTCCCAATTTGAGATGTGTTGGGCAGATGAGATACACAGGCATTTATTAATTTGCACCCTAAAGTTGTCTAATTTAATGTACTACTGTCCACTATATTGAACGATCAGTCAGCGGTGCATTTATATTATGTTCCAAAAGCAAAGGTTTTGCTGGGGTATAATTTTTGATGCTATTATGCCGGCAATTTATTATATATCAGGGGATTATATGAAGTTTATCAAAATTATTCCTGCATTACTTTTCTGTCTGTCTATATCTTACTCTCACGCCCAGCAAATAGATTCGCCAAACGATTCCGGTTTTTCAGCAAATTATGATACAACAAAAGCCAGAGCGCTTGAAGAACAATGGGACGAAAAAGTCCACGATTTTCTGGAGTATCACACATTCGGAGATTCAGCCCCGGGCCTGACTAATCTCGGTGAATATTTAGTAAGGGATGGGACAATTAAAACACCTTTTAAACTAATCAATGCAGCACGAAAAATAGCAACAAATGGTAAATCAAGTAAAGAAGAGGAATTAAAACAAATAAGCTTAAAATTCTATAAAGTGATTTCTGAAAGAGCCTATAAATATCCTGACAATTTAATTAAAGATGACTTTAACAAGGCCGAAAGACTTTTACTTAACTCAATAAAAAATTATCCATTGTATTCAAAAGCATATATTAACCTGGCTACTATATATGAAGAAAATCAAACGCCTACTAAAGGGATTCCGTATTTAAAGCAGTTACTGAGACTAAAACCGAATGAAAAAGATGCTTACCTTCTGCTGGGTCTTCTGCTTTACAGGACCGAAAGCTTTGACAGTTCCTATTCTGAATTTGAAAAAGCTGTTTCCCTTATGTCACAGTCTGAAAGAAACGATTTCATCTTTAATTCTTCGCGCCAATTTTTAGAACCGTATCTGAATGATAATTTAGATAATATAAGCCCCGATTCTCTGAAAATAATAATTGTAAAATACTGGGAGTCCCGTGACCCGCTGTACCTTACCGAATTCAACGAAAGATTACTCGAACATTATGCCCGGGTAACCTATGCTGACCTTAGATTTGGAGTGCCTCATCTGGCAATAAAAGGCTGGGAAAGCCGCAGGGGATTCGCTCTAATTAGGTATGGCTTCCCGGATGCAATCATCAGACTGCGCGGCGAAATGGACACCGACGTCTGGGAGTACCCTGATAAGACTTTTTATTTTACAGATGAGTATATGAACGGAGCCTTTCAATTTGGTATTCCGGGAATGACAAATAACTGGAATAAACAGAACATCCTGACCAGCCAGTTAAAAAGACAACTTCCCACTGTTTATAAACCCGAATTTACCGGACCTGTAATCAGCATTCAACACGACATAGTGGAGTTTAAAAGTATATATAAAAACAATACCGATATTTATATTAACTATGCCTTAAGCTTTTCCGGCGGCTGGATAAAGAACGGTAAATTTGATTTCGACCACGAAGCAGGCATTTATTTTTTCGATAAATATTTTAATCCCGTTTTTACGCGGAGATTTTATCAACAACCGGTCGATTATATTAACAGGATTGCGGCCGGTACCGGGATATACAATGTGAATTCATTATACGTGCACAGCAAACCGGATTCAGGGAAAATTTCCTTCGAAATTATACGGAGTATTGACAAAGCTGTAGAATCAGATCAAAGGGGTTTTGTTGTGAGAAATTTTGACGGCCAAAACCTGGAAATGAGCAGCATAGTGCTGGCCTCGGATATTCAGACGAACAATGTGAAAAATTATCCCCTCACCAGGCAAAACATTACCATTTTGCCAAACCCGGTCAGGGCATTTAATAAAGACCAGGAGTTGTTTCTTTATTATGAAGTTTACAACCTGAGCCTGGCAGGAAGAGGACTAACTGATTTCAGCCAAAATATTATCCTGCAGAAAAAGGAAGACAAAGGTTTGCTAGGTAAGATCTTTTCCCCCGTTCTAAAAACCGTTGGCATTAACAGCGAAGAAAAACAAGTCTCCTTAACAAGTAATTATCAGACTGACGACAGAAACAGCCAGGTATACCTGAAACTGGATATGAGCGGTTATGAACCGGGTGACTATATCCTTACTATAAAAATAAAGGACAATATTAACGGTAAGAAAACTGAACAAAGCACAGAACTTTCATGGAAATAGCATATAAATTTACCGTTAACTCAATGAACCATACTTGCCCGCCTCTGGAGGGCCGTTAGATAAATAATCACGGTTAAAAGTTGCTTATTTATAGGAACTTTTCGACCTTGAACGTCAGGATATTTCCCGGGGATTGATATGAAAAAAATTCAAATAATTTGCCTTCTGCTGGTTCTTATTTCACCAGCCGCGTTGCTAAACGCGCAATCGATAGATTCAATGGCCGTCCATTATTATATTCTTGGTAAAAACGCAGTTTTAAAAAATGATTTAGAAACCGCAAAAGACCTTTTCAAAAAATCCGTTAAAGAAGAAGACAACGCTCCCGCCGAGTTTGAACTCGCAAATATTTACAAAGCCGATACCTCCCATGCTATGTGGAATATATCGAGAGAGCATATTAAGAATGCAGTTGCACTCGAACCCGATAATGTAACTTACCGAATTTTCTATGGCAAACTCTCCGAAGCATTATATAAAATGAGCCGGCTGGAATTTCAAGCAGAAGATGATGCGATAAAACAATATGAGACAGCTTTGCAGCTTGACAGTTCAAACATTTATGCTTCAAAAAGGCTGGGAGAGCTAAAATCAAAAGAATTCCTTGAATATAATAATTCAGTTGAAAAATTTTCTGATGGTACTGATTTACTTGGTAGTACTAATAATGTGCAAAAAACACTTAATAACAGAATACTGGGAAAGACAAGGTCACAGCAACAATATGAACTGCAAAACATAGCTGATGCCAATTTAAATGAATACGTAGAGAAAGATTTTAAATATGCTGAGAAAGCGCTAATCAATACTATTAAATATGATTCACTTAATCCGGAACCATACCTTAAATTAGGCTCGATTTATGAAGATAATAATCAGCCAGCCAAAGGAATAAAGCACCTTCAGCATCTCACTAGACTATTCCCAGGAAATAAAGATGCACATCTTGAACTGGGATTATTATATTCCAGGACAAACCGGATGGACAGCTCATACTACGAATATCAAAAAGCAATTGCCCTCATGAGCAGCCCGGAAAAAGAGGATTTTGTCTATAATTCGGTAAGAGTATTAATTAAACCTTTCCTTGGTTCAAAAATGGAGAATCTAAATGAAAATACCCTCAAACAGATTATTTCAATTTTCTGGAAGGCCCGGGACCCGCTGAATATCACGCCTTATAATGAAAGATTACTGGAGCATTATACGAGAGTAGCATATTCTAACTTAAGATTCAGCGTGCCTGATCTTGGTATTAAAGGCTGGAAAACGGACCGCGGAATTACAGTTATCAGATATGGAATTCCGCCTAAAAGAATCAAGTTCAGACCGGGTATGAGAGGAACAGACGTTGCAGGAAAAAGAGATGTAGTTAAAACCGACGTATGGATTTACAATGATAAAACATTTTCCTTTACAGATGAATTCAGAAACGGGAATTTTATCTATTCAAAACCTTCAGACACACAATACTTCGGTGATTCACAGGAATTTGCAAGTGACCTGCTTGCTACACAGCCCGAAGAATATATACCGGTATTTGAAGGCCCGAAATTTAACATACCATATAAGCCGGTTCAGTTCAATAATTATACTAATAATGGACTTACAGACCTCTTCATCTGTTATGCAATAAAGCCCGAAAGTAATCCTGATAAAAACATTAATCTAAATTTTAGACATACTTTCGGGATATTTTTCTTTGATCGTTTTTTCAATGTGCTTTCTGAAAGAAAAGACAGTGTAAATGATCTGAGCTGGAAAAACATAATCGAGATACCCGACTCAGGCACTTATTTTGTGAATACTGAAGAACTAATTTCAAAGCCTGACTCCGGGAATATATCGTTTGAAATACTCAGAAACAGCGATAAGGGAATTGCATCCTATCACGGACACTATAGGATAAGAAATTTCAACACCGGTGATCTTATTTTAAGCAGCATTCTTCTTGCCTCGGATATTCAAATCGGTTTAAATGCAAGAGGCAGGATAAAAAGAAAAGATTATTCGATCCTGCCAAATCCGATGGGAATTTTTAGTGATGATAGTGACCTATATATTTATTACGAAGTTTATAATTTAAGAAAAGATAAAGAGGGACTAACAAATTTTCAACAGAATATTATTTTACAGAGGAAAAATGAGGACGGAGTACTCGGCAAAATATTTTCACCTGTTCTTAAATTTATAGGGATTAATAACAATAAGCAGGTGTCATTAACCAGCAACTACCAGACTAATGATAAAGACAGCCAGGTTTACCTGCAGCTTGATATGGGTGACTATGATGCCGGGAATTACGTTTTAACAGTAAGAATAACCGATAATGTGTCAGGAAGAAAAACAGAACAAAGCACAGATTTAACCTGGGAATAATATGCGAACTTTTATTTTAATGCTCATTCTATTTCAGGCTTCGTTCATTTTACCAGTTTCAGCACAGACTAAGGACACTCTTTCGACTTATTATTACAGGCTAGGAATTGCCGCTTTTTCAAATGACAATTTAGAAGAGGCTAAGGAGCTATTTAAACAATCTGTCAATGAAGAGGACAATGCGCCCGCCGAATACGAGCTCGCAAAAATTTACAAAGCCGATACTTCACATGCTATGTGGAATATCTCCAGAGAACATATTAAAAATGCAATTAAGCTTGATCCCGCTAATGTTTCTTATCGACTTTATTATGCCTCGCTTGCTTTGGAATTATCTAAAATGCACCGGGCTACAGAATTAAAATCTGAGGATGATGCTTTGGAACAATATAAGAAGGTACTTGATCTGGATAGCACAAATTCATCTGCCCTTGCCGGAATCGGAAGAGTAAAGGCAAATGAATTTCTTGAATTTAATCACTCGCAGGAAAAATTTCCGGATCCGGTCGGGTTTCACGATGCTATAAAAAATGTCCAAAGGATTTTGAGATATCAAAATTTAGGTGAAACAAAAGCCGGACAGGAATATGAGCTACAAAATATTGCAAGCGCGAAATTAGACAATTACGCACTGGATGATTTTAAATCAGCCGAGAACGCCTTGTTAAAATCAATCCGGTACGATTCTCTGAACCCCAAACCATACTTTACCCTTGCTGAAATATATGAGGATCATGAACAATCGGAGAAAGGAATTGAACCTCTGGTCCGGCTCACCAGGCTGCTGCCGGATAATAAGGACGCTCACCTGCAACTCGGGCTGCTCTATTACCGGTCCGGTGACCCGGATATGGCGTACAAGGAATTCAGCAAAGCAATTATGTTAATGAATAATTCAGACCGGAAAGACTTTACGATAAATTCTACAAAAGTTTTAATAGGCCCTTTTCTGAAAAATGATTTCTCAGGCATTGATGAATCTTACTATTATCAGATTATTCAGGATTTCTGGAAAGCCCGCGACCCATTGTACCTCACAAAATATAATGAAAGACTGCTTGAACATTACTGCAGGGTTGCTTATGCAAACCTGAGATTCAGCCTGCCCGGATACAATATTGCCGGGTGGAAAACCGACCGGGGAATTACAGTGATTAGATACGGGATACCTCCTGCAAGAATACGAATCCGGCCGGATATACATAAGCCCAAAACTGATGTATGGATCTACAAAGACAAAACCTTCTCATTTACCGATTCATTTATGAATGGAGTTTTCAATTACGCGAAAGCAGCTAACACACAGTACTTCGGCGATTCACAGGACTATGCCAGTGACCTGCTGGCCGATCAAAAAGAATCTTATGACCCCGTTTTCAACGGACCCAGGTTTTATTTGCCTTATAAATCACTACAGTTTAAAGATTTAAAAAGGAATAATTTAACGGATATATATGCCGGTTACGCAATGCCGGTTGGAAAAGAAAAACCGGGAGTTGATAATTTTAACTTATCATTAAAAGTCGGAATATACTTTCTTGACAAAGACTTCAACCTGCTTTCTGATAATGAAAAAATACTCGATTCCCTGCCGCTGCAAAATAAAATTGAAATCCCCGATTCGGGTAAATTTGTTGTAGGTTCAATTGAAATGAAATCTCCGCCTGATTCGGGGAATTTCTCATTCGAGATTATAAGGAACAGGGACAAAGGCGTAGCCACTTATCATAAAAGTTACAAATTAAGAAACTTCAATACCGACTCTCTCCAATTAAGCGATATAGTGCTTGCATCAAAAATAGACCGGGGGCTGGAGATTCCCGAAAGAATCAAAAGGAGAGATTATTCCATTTTACCAAACCCTTCCGGGATATTCTCCGCGAAGCAGAATTTATATATTTATTACGAGATTTATAATCTTGAAAAAAACGCTGCAGGATTAACTGATTTTAGTCAGGATCTAATACTACAAAAAAGGGATGAAAACGGGACAATTAATAAGATATTTTCCCCTATACTTAAATTCGTGGGGATCAACAACGAAGAAAAGAAAACAGAATTGAGCAGCAATTTTCAGACAAGAGAAAATAACAGCCAGATTGATTTGCAGCTTGATATGACTGGCTATGAACCTGGAGATTATGTTTTAACTATCAAATTAAAAGATAATATTACGGGTAAAGAAACAGAGCAAAGCACGGAATTAACCTGGAAATAACCTGCCGGGCATATGATCAGAAGATTTAAAATATTAAAAAAAGAATACAGGGTTAATTTTAAATTGAGCCTTATAGCAAGTATAGCAATTTGTATCCTCCTTTTTTTATTTTTTCCGTACATTGCGCCTCCTGCCGCTCCCCCGCTGGAATATCAATCACTTCTTTTTACTATTAATGACCTTGCACCAAATTCTACACAAAAAAATATTGCAAATCCAAGACCCCCCGAACCTAAGATTTTCGTACCGGATGTAACCGATGAGCCCGAGATCCTGCCCGATGAGGATATTGTTTCACTGACAAACACGGAAAATTCGGGCAGCGGAAAAGGCAGTTCTGCCGTTACCGGAAGCAGCGAAGCACTGGATGCTCCCCAACTTCCGTTCGTTCCCAGACAAATTCTTGAAGTGCTTCCAAAAAATGCTGATGAGGACTTTAAGGGTTACATTGAAATGAAGTTGAAAATAGGGGCGGACGGAAAAGTAATTGAACACAAAGTTATTGAAAACACAACCGGGTCGCAGCGATGTTTGCAGAGTGTAATTGCCGCAGCATACAAATCCAAATGGGAACCGATTAAAATTAAGGATAACAAAATTGTATACTGGGTGAAGAAGACCTACCGATTCAATTAATACCAATATTTATATCATATCTCGAATTCCATATTTGATAGTTACATCATTATGGAATCTTGTTTGAATATAATTCATCAAATACCGTTATTATCAAATCATTACTAAAGATTGAATATCAGGAATTTATTTTGTTTCCTTTATCCATCTTCACTTCTTATCTTGGTATTCATTTATTTTAACTTAATTTTCTCTGCGGGACAAAATGCCAGAACATAAAAAATTCCAGACGGAAAACATCCTGTTAATTGCGGGCGCGCATTTTGTCCATGATGTTTATTCCGCATTCCTTGCACCTATTCTCCCTTTGCTTATTGAGAAATTCAGTTTATCATATTCGCTAGCGGGGCTGCTTACAGTAATTCAGAATCTTCCGTCACTGATGAATCCGCTTGTCGGAATAATTGCAGATAAAGTAAGCCTCCGTTACCTATTAATACTGGCTCCCCTGCTTACGGCAACGACAATGAGTTTACTCGGTGCAGCACCGAGCTACGCTGTGATCGCGATACTTCTTTTTATAATGGGAATAAGCGCTTCAATGTTTCATGTACCCGCACCTGTTATGGTAAAACATATTGCCGGCAACCGTGTTGGGAAAGGTATGAGTTTCTTTATGCTTGGCGGAGAGATTGCGAGAGGTGTCGGCCCACTCGTAATTCTTGGTGGTATTTCAATCTGGGGACTTGAAGGTACGTACAGGTTGTTTCCGTTCGGGCTTGCTGCAAGCATATTTCTTTATTTCAAATTCAAAAAAATTAAGATTTCACAGGATCTCCAAAAAACAAAAATTGATTCCGGGCTGATGGAAACCTTCCGTGAACATTCCGGAGTTTTCCTGAATATGTCAGCAATTTTATTTTTCACGCTAATATTAAAGAGCGCACTAACGGCCTTTCTTCCGACGTATCTTTCAATAAAAGGTGAAAGCCTCTGGATGGCAGGAATTTCTCTTTCCGTTCTGCAATTCGCAGGAGGAGCAGGAACATTTTTATCTGGAACTATATCCGACAGGATCGGGAGGAAAACTACACTGCTGATAATGGCAATTTCAATCCCGGTATTAATGGCGGGATTTTTGCTGCTGCCGGGTTTCTGGGATTTTCCAATTCTTATTTTAATCGGGCTGGTGTTATTTGCCACTAACCCGGTTTTACTCGCCGAATTACTTGATATAAAATCCGAACGACTATCTTTCCTGAATGGAATCTATATGACGATAAATTTTGCGATTACATCAATCACCACCCTCCTAATTGGAATGTCCAGTGATCTTATAGGAATGCACGACACATATATAGTTGTCACAATCCTTTCTGTTTTTTCAATTCCTTTTATACTCAGACTATCCAATAAAAAGACCTAATAATATTATCCCGGCAAATAACCTTATCTCATAACTACTTATTAAAATGATATAATTTCATTATTTTAAGTTTATAATATTTAGATATTCAAAATGATAGAAATTAAAAATCTACATAAAAGCTTTGTAAAAAATAAAGTACTACAGGGTGTAAACCTTGAGATACACCCGGGAGAGACGATTGTTATTATTGGCAGAAGCGGATGTGGTAAAAGTGTGTTGCTAAAACATATTGTTGGATTATTAATTCCTGACGAAGGTTATGTAAAACTAAACGACAAAATTGTAAAGGATCTGAGTCTGGCAGACTTATACGAATTAAGAAAAAAATTCGGATTCCTTTTCCAGGGAGCAGCCCTTTTCGATTCCATGACAGTAGCAGAAAATGTAGCCCTCCCGCTAGTTGAATCGAATAAGGTTTATACTAAAGATGAGATAAGAAAAACCGTTGCTGAAAAACTAGACCTTGTGGGGATGAAGGACGCTCTTAATGTTAAGCCTGCGGAGCTTTCCGGTGGAATGAAAAAGAGAGCAGCATTGGCAAGGGCGCTTGTTACCAATCCGGAATATATTCTTTACGATGAACCCACTACAGGACTCGATCCAATTATGTCAGATTCCATAGATAAGCTCATCAAAGAACTAAGCGAAAAAATAAAAGTAACCTCAATTGTAGTTACTCACGATATGTACAGCGTTAAAAATGTAGCCGCGAAAGTAGCGATGATGCACGAAGGAAAAATTTATTTCTACGGAACACCGGAGGAGTTATTGAAGTCTAAGGACAGAATTATTGTAAATTTTATAAAACGAACAAGTGCCTGAAGATAAGGGACAATAAATCCTTGCTTTTTTGCTTATTTTCTAACAAAATTTCAGTTTTTGAGCTATTCTTACCTGCAAATTGGATGCAAAAAATCCTTATATTTGAATTTGCTAAATTTCAGGAAAAACGGGTAAAATTTGTCTAAAGAGAAAATTCTTGTTACATCCGCATTACCTTATGTCAATGGTCCCATTCATCTGGGACACTTAAGCGGCGCCTACCTGCCTGCGGATATTTTCGTAAGATATAACAGGTTAAAAGGTAGCGACATTCTTTATATATGCGGCTCCGATGAACATGGTGTTCCCATTACCATCACAGCCGATAAAGAAGGCGTCAAACCAAAAGTAATAATTGACAGATT
>Ga0315556_1000641_pt1 | contig 21704 bp, 23 predicted proteins | sample SalMarSW160310MG_FD_202112 | JGI IMG/M metagenome (GOLD analysis project Ga0315556, IMG submission 202112) | Salt marsh sediment microbial communities from the Plum Island Ecosystem LTER, Massachusetts, United States - Salt Marsh Sediment SW1603-10 ...
GCCTGACGTCGAAACCATCGTCGATCGCGCACTCGCCGACCTGAGTCGGGCGGCGGACCCTGCGGCGCTCGAAAATGCCAAGGCGCGCTACCTCGGCAAAGGGGGCGAGCTGACCGCGCTGCTGAAATCGCTCGGGCGACTGCCGCCCGAGGAGCGCAAGAGCGCCGGGCAGGCGATCAATGCCGCCAAGGCGCGCCTGGAGCAGGCCCTCGAGGCGCGCCGCGCCGCGCTGGCCGAGGCGACGCTCAGCGAACGGCTGGCCGAGGAGGCGCTGGACGTCACGCTGCCGGGGCGCGGCCGCGGCGGCGGCGGCCTGCACCCGATGATGCGCACCTGGCAGCGTGTGGAGCAGATCTTCCGCACGGTCGGCTTCGACGTCGCCGACGGTCCCGAGATCGAGACCGACTGGTACAACTTCACCGCGCTCAACAATCCCGAGAACCATCCCGCGCGCTCGATGCAGGACACGTTCTACGTCGACCTGAAGGATGCGCAGGGCCTCAACCTGCTGCTGCGTACCCACACCAGCCCGATGCAAGTGCGCTACGCGCGCATGCACCAGCCGCCGATCAAGGTCATCGCTCCCGGGCGCACCTATCGCGTCGATTCCGATGCGACCCACTCGCCGATGTTCCACCAGGTCGAAGGGCTGTGGATCGACGAGGACATCAGCTTTGCCGATCTGAAGGGCGTGTATACCGACTTCCTGCACCGTTTCTTCGAGACCGATGCATTGGAAGTCCGGTTTCGGCCGTCGTTCTTTCCTTTCACCGAGCCGTCGGCCGAGATCGACATGATGTTCGACAGCGGACCGCTCAAGGGCCGCTGGCTGGAGATCTCCGGCTCGGGGCAGGTGCATCCGAACGTGGTGCGCAACTTCGGCCTCGACCCGGAGCGCTACATTGGGTTCGCCTTCGGCAGCGGGCTCGAGCGCCTGACGATGCTGCGTTACGGCATCGACGATCTGCGGCTTTTCTTCGACGGCGACCTGAGGTTCCTCAGGCAGTTCGCCTGACGTGCGATGAACGTACCCGAGAGCTGGCTGCGCAACCTGGTCGACCCGTCGCTCACGACGGACGAACTCGCGCACCTGCTGACCATGTCGGGCCTGGAAGTCGAATCGTGCGCGCCGCTCGCGCCGCCGTTCGATGGCGTCGTCGCGGCGCGCGTGATCGAAGTCGCGCGGCACCCTGACGCCGACAAGCTGAGCGTGTGCAAGGTTGACGCTGGCGGACAGACGCTGTCGATCGTTTGCGGAGCGCCGAACGTGCGCCCCGGCATGCTCGCGCCGCTGGCCAAGGTCGGAGCGCGACTCGCGGGACGCGAAATCAAAGTCGCCACCATGCGCGGCGTGCAGAGCCAGGGCATGTTGTGCTCCGCACGCGAGCTGGGGCTGTCGGACGACCACTCGGGGCTGCTGGAGCTTCCCGCCGGGTCCGCGCCCGGCGCGGACATGCGCGCGCTGCTCGAGCTCGACGACCACGTGTTCACGATCAAACTGACGCCGAACCGCGCCGACTGCCTGTCGATCCTGGGCGTCGCGCGCGAGGTCGCGGCGCTCACCCGCTCGAAGATGCGTGCCCCCGACACTACGCCGGTGCCGTCGCGCAGCGATGCCCGCCATCCGGTAAGAATCAGCGCTGCGGAAGGCTGCGGGCGCTTTACCGGACGGGTGATACGCAACGTGAACGCCGGCGCGCAAAGCCCGGCCTGGATGCGCCAGCGCCTCGAGCGCGCCGGCCAGCGATCGATTTCGGCGCTGGTCGACGTCACCAACTACGTCATGCTCGAGCTCGGGCGGCCGCTGCACGTCTACGACCTGGACAAGCTGAACGGCGCGATCGACGTGCGCTTCGGCAGGAAGGGCGAGAAGGTGCTGCTGCTGAACGAGCAGGAGGTGGACGTCGACGAAACGGTGCTGTGCATCACCGACGGCTCCGGCGTCATCGGCCTGGCCGGAATCATGGGCGGGGACTCGACCAAGGCGGACTCCGAAACGAGGAACATCTACCTGGAGTCCGCGTTCTTCGCGCCGGCGGCGATCGCGGGCCGGGCGCGCCGTTTCGGCTTCAGCAGCGACGCTTCGCACCGTTTCGAGCGCGGGGTGGATTTCGACAACAACGTCGACGGCATCGAGCGCGCGACGCAACTGATCCTCGAGATCTGCGGCGGCGAACCGGGCCCGACCGACGACCTCGTCGCACGCCTACCGCAGAGAAAGCCCGTATCCATGCGCGTGGCGCGCGCGCAGAAGGTGATCGGCATTCCGATCAGCGGCGAGGAGATGGCCGACGTGTTCACGCGGCTCGGCCTGAGCTTCGAGTGGCAGGGCGAGGCCTTCGTCGTCGCGCCACCCAGCTACCGCTTCGACCTCGAGATCGAGGAAGACCTGATCGAAGAGGTCGCGCGGGTGCACGGCTTCGAGCGCATTCCGGCGCACCCGCCGCGCGCGGCGGCCAGGATGAGCGCGTTGCCCGAGGCGACGCGCCCGCTGCATGCGGTGCGCGAGCGGCTCGCCGCACGCGACTACCAGGAAGTGATCAACTTCAGTTTCGTCGAACCGCAATGGGAAACCGACTTCGCCGGCGAACCGAACCCGATCCGGCTGCTCAACCCGATCGCAAGCCAGTTGTCGGTGATGCGCACAACCTTGATCGGCTCGCTGGTTGGCAACGTCCGCTTCAACCATGCCCGCAAGCAGCCGCGCATCCGGGTGTTCGAAGTCGGCCGCGTGTTCCTGCGCGATGCCGCGACCGGCGACGGGCCGCTGTCCGTCGCCGGCGTGCGCCAGCCGATGCGCATCGGCGCGGCGGCCTACGGTCCAGCGGTCGACGAGCAGTGGGGCGAACCCGGCCGAGCGGTCGACTTTTTCGATCTCAAGGCCGACGTCGAGGCGCTGCTGGCGCCGCGCGTTGCGCGCTTCGAGGCCGCGCCGCACCCGGCGTTCCACCCGGGGCGCTCGGCGCGGATCGTGCTGGACGGAAGCCTCGCGGGCTGGCTCGGCGAGCTGCACCCGCGCTGGCAGCGGCGCTACGAGCTGCCGCAGCCGGTGGTGCTGTTCGAGCTCGACGCCGAGGTCGCGCAACGGCTCGAGATTCCGCGGCCGCGGGTGCCTTCCAAGTTTCCGCCGGTGGTACGCGACGTCGCCATGCTGGTGGACGCGGCGCTGCCGGCACAGGCATTGATGGACGCGATCGAGGCCCAGAAGCCTGCGATTGTGCAAGAAGTCCGGATTTTCGACCTTTACCAGGGCAAGACACTCCCGAAGGGGAAAAAAAGCCTTGCTTTTCGGGTAGTTATGCAACATACTGAACGCACGCTCACGGATGCCGAGGCAGATGCCGCCCGGGACGCTCTGGTCGCCCTGCTGGCGCGCGAATTCTCGGCAACCCTGCGTTCTTAAAAGAGAAAACAGCGAGAGGGAGTTCGGGCAGTGGCAATGACTCTGACCAAGGCCGAATTGGCGGACCTGCTGTTCGAAAAGGTCGGTCTGAACAAGCGCGAGGCCAAGGACATGGTCGAGGCGTTTTTCGAGGAAATCCGCGGCGCGCTCGAGCGCGGCGAGAGCGTCAAGCTATCCGGCTTCGGCAATTTCCAGCTGCGCGACAAGCCGCAACGCCCCGGCCGCAACCCCAAGACGGGCGAAGAGATTCCGATCAGCGCGCGCCGCGTCGTCACCTTCCACGCCAGCCAGAAGTTGAAGTCCATGGTCGAGAAGGCACGCCATGGAGCAGAACCGCAAGAAAACTGATCTGCCGCCGATCCCCGCCAAGCGCTACTTCACCATCGGTGAGGTAAGCGAGCTGTGCGGGGTGAAGCCGCACGTCCTGCGCTACTGGGAGCAGGAATTCACCCAGCTCAAGCCGGTCAAGCGGCGTGGTAACCGGCGCTACTACCAGCATCACGAGGTGCTGCTCATCCGCCGCATCCGCGAGCTGCTGTACGAAGAGGGCTTCACGATCAGCGGGGCGCGCAACCGCCTCGACAACGGCCTCGCGCTGGACGAGCGCACCGAGCAGGGCGCGCGCAATGAAGGTCGCGCGCCCGTGGGCGGCGCGGTCGATCTCGGCGCGATCAAGCGCGAGCTGCGCGAGATACTCGACAGCCTGGGCGCCTGAGCCCGACTGATATAATCCGCGCCTTCGGGGCGTAGCGCAGCCTGGTAGCGTACCTGCATGGGGTGCAGGTGGTCGTGAGTTCAAATCTCACCGCCCCGACCATTCGAAGACCTTCTAGCGGTAGCCGATCAGCTGCCAGACGATCGCGTCGTGCTCGATGATCGGATTGACTCCCGTCCCCTGGCGCCGGTTGCGCCACTCCAGGCGCACCCAGCGCTTCACTGCGGGCACGTACCACATGGTTTCGTGGCTGTACGTGTCATGCCAGAAAACGTCATGGTCGCCCAGATTCCGGTTGCGCTCGATGCGCAGCGCGACGAATTCGCCCGCCGGCGTGCCGACACGCTCCCAGCCGAGCGCCCGGCCCCAGGTCTGCTGCCGGCGCGACTCGCCGTGCTCGTCGGTCGCGGTGAGCGTTTGCAGCCAGTGTGAACCGGGCGCGATCGGAAACGGGATCACCGTGAGCGCGGGGGAGTAGCGCTGCCCAGTCGCGCCGGCACGCTCGGCCGACATGCTCCATGGCTGCGGCACCGTCTGCGTCTCGACCGGGTCGCCGGGGCGGTCGCTACGGCTTACGACTGTGAACCCTCCCGCGGGATTCGCCTCGACCGTGTTGGTCAGCGTACGCACGCGGAGACTGTTATATGGGTTTATCTGCTCGTACACCCAGCGCTCGGTGCCGTTCAGCCGCGGCGCAGATACGCTTGCCACGGGCGCCGGAGCCGGCGGATAGGAGGACGCGCAGCCGGCGACAAGAACCAGCAACACCAGCGTTAGCATGCACCGTTTCGCGTAAGTCATGCGCCGCATCCTTCCGGGGTTCAAGTATAGATCGGCACAACATGAAGCGGCCGGAAGCTGACGCGTCGGCTAGAATCCGGGAGTTCCGCGATGCGCATCCTCATCTCCAACGACGACGGTTACTTCTCCCCAGGGATCACGGCACTGGCCGAGGCGCTTCGCTCGATAGGCGAGGTCACGGTGGTCGCGCCCGAGCGCGACCGCTCCGGTGCGTCGAACTCGCTCACCCTCGACCGGCCGCTCAGCGTTCGGTCCGCCGCGAACGGTTTCTTTTTCGTGAACGGAACTCCCACCGACTGCGTGCATCTGGCGGTCACCGGCTTGCTCGATTTCCTGCCCGACATGGTCGTCTCGGGGATCAATCTCGGCGCCAACATGGGCGACGACACGATCTATTCGGGGACGGTCGCCGCCGCGATGGAGGGATTCCTGCTCGGCATTCCGTCGCTCGCGGTTTCCCTTGTCGGAAAGGCCGGCAAGCATCACGCAACCGCGGCCGAAGTCGCGGTCGGCATGGTCGAGCGCTTCAGGCGCTCCGCCGTCCCGCAGCCGGTACTACTGAACGTCAACGTGCCGGACGTGCCCTACGCGGCGCTGCGCGGCAGCGAGGTAACGCGGCTCGGCAGGCGGCACAAGGCCGAGCCGGTGGTGAAGATCGACACCCCGCGCGGCGACGTCGGCTACTGGATCGGCGCCGCCGGGGGGGCCGCCGATTCGGGACCGGGAACCGATTTCCACGCGGTAGACAACAACCATGTCTCGGTGACGCCACTGCAGGTGGATCTGACCTTCCATGGCCAGCTCGCCTTGGTGCGCGATTGGCTCGCGAAGTGAACGCGCGCAACCCGAAGAATATTCCCGGCATCGGCATGACGTCCCAGCGCACGCGGGTGCGCATGGTGGAACGGCTGCGGGAAAAGGGCATTCGCGACGAGCGGATTCTCGCGGCGATGGGAGCGGTGCCGCGCCACGTGTTCGTCGAAGAGGCGCTCGCGAGCCGGGCCTACGAGGACACCGCGCTGCCTATCGGGTTCTCGCAAACGATCTCCCAGCCTTACATTGTCGCGCGCATGATCGAGGCCCTGATGGCGGACAGGCCGCGCAAGCTTGGCAGGGTGCTCGAAGTGGGCACGGGCTGCGGCTATCAGGCGGCTGTCTTGGCCCAGCTTGCGCAGGAGGTCTACTCGGTCGAACGCATCCGCGGCCTGCTCGAGCGTGCGCGGGCGAACCTTCTCGGGCTGAAGCTCTCCAATCTCAGGCTGGCACATGGCGACGGCAACGAGGGCCTGGCCAAGGCGGCGCCGTTCGACTCGATCATCGTCGCCGCCGCCGCAATCGAGGTGCCCGAAGGCCTCTTACGACAGCTCGCCATGGGTGGCAGAATGATACTTCCGCTGAAAAGCCCCTCTGCGGGGCGCGACGCGCAGCGGCTCTCGCTGATCGAGCGCAGCGCGCGTGGCTTCGCCGAGACCGAACTCGACCCGGTGCGGTTCGTGCCGCTGGAAATGGGAAAGGCATGATGCGATTGACCGACCGTCCCTTGCTTGCCGCCGCGTTCGCCGCGCTCGCCGCGGCGGGCTGTGCGAACCAGCCGGTGGGCGCCCCCGTGGTGGACCGCGCACCGGTCGCCGCGCGCGCGCCTGCGCATCCGGTCGCGCAGCTGGCGCCGATCCCGGGCGCCGGGCCCGGTACCTACGTCGTGCGGCCGGGCGACACGCTGTACAGCATTGCGCTGGAGCAGGGCGTGGACTATCACGACCTTGCGCACTGGAACAAACTCGACGATCCGACCAGGATCAGCGTCGGCCAGACGCTGTTCACCGCGCCGCCCGCGGAGCGCGGCCCCGCGGTGGTCACGATCGGCGCCGCGCGCGGATCGGGACAGGTCGAGTCGCACCCGCTCGGCGCCTCCGCGGTCGCGCAGCAGGGCGGCGGCGACGGCAGCACCAAGACCGACCCCAAGGCGCTGCGGCTGCCATATTCGAAGGAAAACCTGGCGCTGATGACGAAAAGCGGCCAGCCGGCGCCCGCGCCCGCCGCGCAGCCGGCTGCGGCGCCGCCGCCGCAGCCGGCACCGGTGCCTGCCGCCAAGCCTGCGACCGGCTCGGTTGGCCTCGCGTTCATCTGGCCGGCCAAGGGCAAGCTGGTGGCGGGATTTTCCGAGGCCGGCAACAAGGGCGTGGACATCGGCGGCAAGATCGGTGACCCGGTCTTCGCTGCGGCCCCCGGGCGCGTCATGTACACCGGCACGGGAATTCGCGGCTACGGCAAGCTGATCGTGATCAAGCACGACGACGGCTTCAACAGCGTGTACGCGCACAACAGCCAGATCCTGGTGAAGGAAGGCCAGAACGTGAAGCGCGGCGAGCGCATCGCGATCCTCGGCGACACCGACTCGGACACGCCGAAGCTGCACTTCGAGATCCGCAAGTCCGGCAAGCCCGTCGATCCGCTCAAGTACTTGCCGGGAGACCGGCCGGCGTCCTGAGGCAGGCGATGTCTAGGGCGCGCGGGCGTCGTGCGCCGCCCGCAGCGCGTTGGCCAGATCGGTCACCGCGGAGGCGTAGAACGAGCTGTTGTTGTAGCGGGTGATGACGTAGAAGTTTTGCAGCCCGAGGCGGTATTCGCTTTGCGCATCGGGGCTTTCGAGCTCGACCAGCACGGCGCGCGTGTCGTCGCCAGGCTGCCCGGTCGAGGCCACCGGCACCACCCCCGCCCTGGCGAGCTCGGCAAGCCGATGGCGCGGCCGCAGCCCGCCGTCGAGGAAGGAGCGGAATCCGTCGCCGCTGATGCGCGCCTCGTACTCTACCGCTTCGCCGCTGCGCCAGCCGTGCTGCTTGAGATAGTTCGCAACGCTGCCGATGGCGTCGACCGCGCTGTGGCTCAAGTCGGCCACGCCGTCGCCGTCGAAGTCGACCGCGTACCTGAGATAGCTGCCGGGCATGAACTGGGGAATGCCGATCGCGCCCGCGTAAGAGCCTTTGACCGAGAACACGTCGATCCCCGCTTTGCGCACGAACAGTAGATAGTTCGCCAGTTCCCGACGGAAGAAATCGGCGCGCGGCGGATAGTCGAACGCGAGCGTAGCGAGCGCGTCGACCACGCGCCAGCGGCCGGTGTGGCGGCCGTAGTAGGTTTCCACGCCAATGATCGCAACGATGTATTCCTCAGGCACGCCGTAGACGCGCCGCGCGCGCGTCAGCACGTCGCCGTAGCGCGACCAGAACTCGATCCCGGCACTGATGCGCTTCGGGTTGACGAAGATACCGCGGTAAATCTCCCAGGATTGGTCGGCCTTGGAGGCGGCCGGCTGAATGGCATCGAGCACCGCTTGCTCGCGCTTCGCGCGCGCAAACAGTTGCCGCAGCTCGCGCGCGTCGAACGCGTGCTGCTTTACCATCTGCCGGATGAAGGCCCGCACCTCGGGCCGACCCGCATACGGCGCGGGCTCGGACGGCGAAGCCTGTGCCGCGGCGGCGAGGCCGAGCGCGAGGAAAGCGGCGCAGAGTCGTTTCATGACAGCCGCAAGTCTCGCACCAGGCGCTTGAGTTCGTCTATGCGCGCGGGCGGCGCCGCGGCGCCGTAGCGCAGCGCTACGTAGAGCTCGCCGATGCGGTGGATGGCCCCACGCGCCTGCGGCAGGTCGCGCGCCGCGCGCTCGGAATAGTCGCGCGGACCTTCGAACGGAGAGCGTTCGATCCCGCGCGCGCCCAGCTTGCGGCAGAAAGCCTGCCAGGCTTTCTGCACCGGATCCGGCCGCACCACGCGCCGCAGCGACCACACCAGCAGCAGCGCGGTGAACAGGCCGAGGACCGTGAACAGCGTGGCGGTGAGCTTGCGCCAGTCGGCGTCGCGCATTCCGACCAGCGACATCAGCTCGCGCTGGCGCTGCGGGTCGTAGCCCAGCACCCAGATGTTCCACTTGTAGCTCAGGGCTTCCCACTGGTATCGCAGCGAGCGCAACCATTGCAGCTGAGGGCGCATCAGCAGCGGCAGCGGCTCGCCCTCGGGCACCGCGCGCGCAAGCCCCGACGCAATGCGTCCCGGTACGGCGGCCGCAGTCGGGTCGACGCGCACCCAGCCCTGTCCGCGCAGGTAGACCTCTGCCCAGGCGTGCGCGTCCGACTGGCGCACGGTCACGATTTGGTCTACCGGGTTGACGTCGCCTCCCTGGTAGCCCGTCACGACCCGCGCCGGGACGCCGGCCGCGCGCATCAGGAACACGAACGCCGAGGCGAAGTGCTCGCAAAAACCCGCTTTGGTGTCGAACAGGAACTCGTCGACCGAATCGACGCCGAGCCGCGGCGGCTCGAGCGTGTAGACGTAGCGCCCCGCGCGCAGGAAGTCGATCGCGCGGGCGACGATCGCCGCGTCGCTTTGCGAAGCATCCCGCCACTCGTGCGCCAGCGCGACCGAGCGCGGGTCGAAGCCCTCTGGCAGGCGCAGCGCGCGGCGTAGCGCGCCGCTATCCTGTGCCGTCTCGGGTGCGGCATCCGTTACCGATTCGAGCTCGTAGCGGATTCGCTGGCGCACCGGCCGGCGCGAGAGAATCTGACCGTCCTCGGTGTAGCGCGCTCCCGGCGGCAGGCTCGCCGCAGTCTCAAGCGCGAAGAGCCAGTTCCGGTTGTGCGGCTCGAGAACGACGCTGTAGCGATAGGTCCGATCGCCGCCGACGGGCGGTGTGAACTTGGACAGGATCGTCGGACCCATGCGCCAGTCGCGGCCGTCGAAATCCCACAGCACGGGTCCGCGCCAGTAGCGCAGTTGCGGCGGCGGCGGCTCACCCCGGAACTCGACCCGGAACGCGGTCGCGTCCGACAGGGCGAGGCGCGCCAGGTTGCCCGGCGACATCGTGTCCGAGAGCCCGCTCACTCCCGCGTAAGCGTCCTGCGGCACGCCCCACAGCGGGCCTTGCACGCGCGGAAAAAGCAGGAACAGAACAAGCGCAGCGGGCGCGGCGTGCGCGAGCAGCAGTCCTGCGGTGCGAAGGTTCGCCTGCGACCGCCTCTGCGGCGCGGCGAAGCCGACCAGCGTGGTGGTGATGGCGACCAGCGCGACGCACATCACGAGCGCGGTCGGGATGCTCTGCGAGTAGAAGAAATTGGTGACGATCAGGAAAAAGCACAGGAACGCCACGACCGTCGCGTCGCGGTGGCTGCGCATCTCCAGCAGCTTGAGCCCAGAGAACAGGCACAGCAGGACGATTCCCGGCGAGCGGCCGAATATCGTGTGGTACTGGGCCCAGATTCCCCCCATCGCCGCGGCGGTGAGCACGAGCAGCAGCCAGAGCGGCGGCAGCGGGGCGCGCGTGATTCCGAGATATACGCGCCAGGCGTACAGCGACAGCACCAGCATGGCGACCCACCACGGCGAGTGTTCGGCGTGCGGCGCCGCCACCAACAGCAGCGAAGCCACGAGTGCCGCAAGATCGCGCCCGCTTACCGCGCGCAACTCCGGTGCGAGCGGGTGGGGCTGGGCGTTCATGGCGCCTTGTGCAGCGCCAGCGCCTTGAGGCAGGCGGCGCGATGTGCATCGCCGCGCGCGGGGGCGATTTCTTCCCCTGGCAGTCGCAGCCCGTAGAGCGCGCCGGACTGCTGCGCGGCGAGCACCCAGCCGGCGAGGCAAGACAGGCGCCGCTCGAGATCCAGCTCGGCCGGCAGCAGCCGCCAGTCGAGCCATAGTTCACCCGCAGATTCGCCGGAAAACTGCTTGGTGAGCATGTCCTCCGAGCGCGCCACCGCCTTCCATGCCACATGGCGCGGAGAATCGGATGGCTGGTATCCCCGCAGCGCCGAGAAGTCATCGCTGCCCGCGGCCTGGGCTCGCGCAGCGCCGGTGTGCGCCTCCGGGCTGGTCGGGGGCAGGGGCGTGCGCTCCGGCCGCGGGTAGACCAGGCAGCGGGCGTCCGGCTCGACGTAGCTCCAGGCCCGGAAAAGGCCGAGCGGAAAGCGCGTTTCCAGCATCACGCGCCCGAGCGGCAGCCAGCCGCGCTTGGCTGCGGGCACCGCGAGCACCACGTCCGCGACCGCGGCCGCCGGGACGTCGATCACCAGCTGCGCCCCGCTGGCCACGTGCCGCACCAGGATCGAGGGGCGCTCGAACGGCACGCGGCTGTCGAGAAGCAGGTGGAACTGCGCCGCTTCGCCGGCGTAGACCGGCTCTGCACGCCCCGCGCTTACCGCGGTGCGCGCAAGGTTGCGCGCAGTGTGCACCATGCCGGCCAGCCCCAGCCCGGTCAGCACAAAGGTGAGCGCGAAGCCGAGCGACAGCGCGTAGTTGATCGAGCCGACAAGCAGGATGCCGAGGGTTGCGCCGTACAGCCACCCGGCGCGGGTCGGCACGATGTAGACGCGGCGGTGGCGCAGAACCACCACTCCGCGCTCCGGCGGAGTGAAACCGTAGAGCCAGTTGGCGATGCGCGGGTTGGCGAGCGGCGAGCGGATCAATGGCGGCCTAGTCGGTCGGGGCGTCGTAGCTCCAGCGCTGCCGCCAGGCCTTGAGGACCAGGGTCGGATACTCTGCCTGGCCCAGGCTGCCGTTGTAGCGGCCGAGCGCGCGAAAGTAGTTGCCCTTCTCGATGTCGAGGTAGTGGCGCAGGATCACGCAACCATAGCGCAGGTTCGTCCTGAGGTGAAACAGGTTGTCCCTCGGCTGTCCGATCAGCTTGGTCCAGAAGGGCATGACTTGCATGTAGCCGCGCGCGCCCGAGGCGGAAACGGCGTACTTGCGGAACTTGCTCTCGACGTCGATCACCCCGAGTACCAGCTGCGGATCGAGGCCGGCGCGCGTTGCCTCGTATTGCACCGTCTTGAGCAGCTGCAGCCGAACCGCGCGATCTGGAACGCGCTTGGCGAGCCTGCGCGACATCTCGAACAGCCAGCGGTGCGCGTCCTGGGGCCGGCGGAAGTTCAGTGTCGGAGGCGGGCGGTCGCTCACCGCCGCGCTGAGCGCCGCGCGCACGCTGTCGGCGAGCGGCTCGTAGAGCTGGGCGCCGGCGAGCACCGGCAGGGGCGCGAGCAGGGCGAGCGCGAGGCAGAATCGGCGCAGCGCGGCCCGGCTGGTCATGCTCTGGCGAGTCGTTCCTCGAGAAAGGCCACGATGCCGTTCAGCGGGACATTCTGCGGCTGTGCGTCGTGCCTGGCCTTGTATTCGGCCGTTCCTGCGCCCAGGCCGCGCTCCGAGAGCACCAGACGATGGGGAATGCCGATCAGATCCATGTCGGCGAACAATACTCCAGGCCGTTCCTCGCGATCGTCGAGCAGCACATCGACGCCTGCGGCGCAGAGCTCGGCATAGAGCTTGTCCGCGGCTTCACGCACCGCGGCGCTCTTGTGGTAGCCGATCGGAACCAGGCTCGCCGCGAAGGGTGCCATCGGCGCCGGGAATCCGATTCCGCGCTCGTCGTGGTTCTGCTCGATTGCCGCCGCGACGATGCGCGTGACGCCGATGCCGTAGCAACCCATCTCCATCGGCTTGGTTTCGCCCTTGTCGTCGAGATAGGTGGCCTTCATCGGCACCGAATACTTGGTGCGAAGCTGGAAGATATGCCCGACCTCGATTCCGCGCAGGATCTTGAGGATTCCCTTGCCGTCGGGGCTGGGGTCGCCTTCGACCACGTTTCGAAAGTCGTGCACGTTGGCCGGGTCGTCGGTCAGGTCGCGTCCCCAGTTGACGCCGGTCAAGTGGAACCCCGCCTCGTTCGCGCCGCAGACGAAGTCGCTCATCGCCGCGACAGTTCGATCGGCGAACACCGCCACTTTGTTCCCGACGCCGACCGGGCCGATATAGCCGGCGCGGCAGTCGAGCTCCTGCTGGATCTCGTCGTCACTCGCGAAGCGGAACGCACCAAGCGCCTTTTGCGTCTTGACCTCGTTCAGAGCGTGGTCGCCGCGAATCAGCACCAGGGCGAACGAGCCCGGGCTCCCGTACGGAATCGTCTCGCGAACCAGCGCGATGGCCTTGACGGTCCGCTCGAGTGGCAGCTTCAGCAGCGCCGCGACGTCTTCGCAGCGAATCTTGCCGGGCGTGGGCACTTTGGCCATCGTCTCGCCCGCCGGCCGGCGGGGATCTGCGGGCGCGAGCGCCTCGGCGAGCTCAATGTTCGCCGCGTAGTCCGACTCCGGGCTATAGGCGATTGCATCCTCGCCCGAGTCGGCCAGCACGTGGAACTCGTGCGAGCCGGTGCCGCCGATGGCGCCGGGGTCGGCCGCGACGGCGCGAAACCTCAGGCCGAGCCGGGTGAAGATGCGCGTGTAGGTGTCGTACATGTTGCGGTACTCGCGCTCGAGGTCGGCGAAGTCGACGTGGAAGGAATAGCCGTCCTTCATCAGGAACTCGCGCGCGCGCATGACGCCGAAGCGAGGGCGGATCTCGTCGCGGAATTTGACGTGCATCTGGTAGAAGTGCACCGGCAGCTGGCGATAGCTGCGGATTTCGCGCCGCGCGATGTCGGTGATGACCTCCTCGTGCGTGGGCCCGAACAGGAAATCGCGCTCGTGCCGGTCCTTGATCTTCAGCAGCTGCGGGCCAAATGCCTCCCAGCGGCCCGTCTCCTGCCACAACTCGGCAGGAATCACGCACGGCATCTGTACCTCGAGCGCGCCGGCGCGGTTCATTTCCTCACGCACCACGGCCTCGATCTTGCGCAGCACGCGCAGCCCGAGTGGCATCCAGCTGTACAGCCCCGAGCCGAGCCGCCGGATGAGACCGGCTCGCAGCATGAGCTTGTGGCTCGCCAGCTCCGCTTCCGCGGGGGCTTCCTTGATGGTGCTGATGAAGTATCGCGAGGTGCGCATGGTCGATCTGCCGCGGGTGCCCGGGGGTTCAGCGGGCAGCGTTGTGTTTGCCGGACGGGTGTGGAAAAATCGTTGCGAATTCTAACGTAAGGCGGTGCGTCCATGCTCGATAAAGACGGCTACCGTCCCAATGTCGGCATCGTCCTCGCGAATCGGCGTAACGAGGTGTTTTGGGGCAAGCGCATCAACCAGCACGCCTGGCAGTTTCCGCAAGGCGGGATCAAGCACGGCGAAACACCGGTACAGGCGATGTACCGCGAGCTCGAGGAAGAGATCGGGCTGCTGCCCGAGCACGTCAGGGTGCTCGGGCGCACGCGCGAGTGGCTGCGCTACGAGGTGCCCGAGCAATGGGTGCGGCGCGACTGGCGCGGCACTTACCGCGGGCAGAAGCAGATCTGGTACCTGCTGAGGCTGTTGGGGCGCGATTGCGACGTGAGACTGCGCGCGAGCGGACACCCGGAATTCGATGCCTGGCGTTGGCACGAGTTCTGGATTCCGCTCGACGTGGTGATCGAGTTCAAGCGCGACGTCTATCGGCAGGCGCTGGCGGAGCTGCACCGTTTCCTGGGCGCCGATCGACGCCAGGGCCGGCAGCGCGCGGAGTCGGTCTCGGGTTGAAGTTGAACTTTGCTGCGCGTTAGCGCTCCCTTTCGTAACAGGAGACGCCATGGAACGCAATTTCATGTCATTGCCGAGCCACAGCCTCGGCGACAGCGCGGGGTTCAGGCGACCGAATCAGCCGAAGGTCGGGCTGGAGTCGCCCGCGCTGACGGTGATGACAGACCTGACTCGGGTCAGTCCCGCGACGATCGGGCCGGAGGCGCCGATCGAGGCAGCGAACCGGTTCATGATGATGCGCGGCGTGCGGCTGTTGCTGGTGGTCGACGAGCGGGAAGATGTGCTGGGGGTGATCTCGGCCACCGATATCCTGGGCGAACGGCCGATGCGGGTGGCGACCGCCAGGGGTTTGCGGCGTGACGAGCTCGTGGTCGCGGACGTCATGACGCCGGCCGAGCGGGTCGAGGTCATCGCGCTGGCGGACGTCGACGGCGCGAGGGTGGGGCACGTGGTGGCGACGCTGATGCATGCGGGACGCCAGCACGCCCTGGTGGTGGACAACGACGCCGCTTCGGGACGCCTCATGGTGCGCGGTATCCTTTCTCTGTCCCAGGCCGCGCGCCAGCTGGGCGAGCCGCTGCAGCTGAGCGAGGTCGCGCGCACCTTCGCCGAGATAGAGGCGGTCCTCGGCCGCTAGCCGGCGCGGCGTTGGCATAGTAACTATCAATTGATTGGATTGCGAAAATCGATTTGATCAATCGCCCGGGGGCGGTTAACCTCCCTTGGCCACAATCAGTGACGGCAAATCCATTAGGAGGCACGCGATGAAACTCAAAGGCACCAAGACGCACGAAAACCTCAAGGCCGCGTTTGCCGGCGAAAGCCAGGCCAACCGCAGGTACCTGTACTTCGCCGCCAAGGCAGACGTCGAGGGTCAGAACGACGTATCGGCTCTGTTCCGTTCCACCGCTGAGGGCGAGACCGGCCATGCGCACGGGCATCTGGAGTACCTGGAGCAGGTGGGCGACCCGGCAACCGATCTGCCGATCGGCAAGACGCGCGACAACCTGAAGTCGGCGGTCGCGGGCGAAACGCACGAGTACACCGACATGTACCCGGGCATGGCCAAGGCGGCACGCGACGAGAAGTTCGACGAGATCGCGGACTGGTTCGAGACCCTGGCCAAGGCCGAGCGCTCGCACGCCAACCGCTTCCAGAAAGCGCTCGACGCGCTGCAGGACTGAGTCGAAGCATGTGAAGTGGGAAGGCGGTCGCAACGACCGCCCGTCCTGCCGCCTGAAGAGATACGTCAATGCCGCAGATTGCAAAAGACAGCCTGATGACGCTGGAGGCCTACGCCAAGCAGCGCAAGGAGTTCCGCGCCAAGGTCATCGAGCACAAGAAGCTTCGGAACGTGCATGTCGGCGAGCACGTCACGCTGCAGTTCGAGGACGAGCTGACGGTTCGCTACCAGGTGCAGGAGATGCTTCGCATCGAGCGCATTTTTGAGCAAGAGGGCATCCAGGAAGAGCTCGATGTCTACAATCCACTGATCCCGGACGGGGCCAACCTCAAGGCGACCATGATGATCGAGTATCCGGATCCGGTGGAACGCCAGCGAATGCTCGCCAGGCTCAAGGGCATCGAGGACCGGACCTGGGTTCAGGTCGAGGGCTGCGAACGCGTTTACGCGATCGCTGACGAGGATCTCGAGCGCGAGAACGCGGACAAGACCTCGTCGGTGCATTTCCTGCGCTTCGAACTCGGCGACGAGATGCGCAAGGCGCTCAAGTACGGCATGGGCATCGCGGTCGGCATCGACCATCCGGAATATCGCGCGAGCGTCGACGCTTTGGCGCCGCAGGTGCGCGCCTCCCTGGTCTCGGACCTGCGGTAAGGTCCGGATGCGCGGGCCCGCCGCGGTTGCGCTCTGCCTCGTGCTTGTTGCATGCGCGGCAGATGCCCCGGAACAGAGTGACTGGGAGCGAGCGCAGGAGGCTCAAAGCTGGCAGGAAAGCCGAGTTACGCTCCCGCCCTATCCGAAGAGCGCAAATCTGATCGAATTCGATGTCGGTGCAGGTTCCGAGTTCCATTTTCTGGTAGACCCCGCGTCGCTTAGCGTGGGCTCCGACGGCGTCGTGCGCTACGTGCTGGTGGCACGCAGCGCGCAGGGGGCCGCGAACGTCAGCTTCGAGGGTCTGCGCTGCAAAGACGGGGAATACAAGGTCTACGCCACCGGCAGCGGGGACCGGACCTGGGTCAAGGTGCCTTTATCGCGCTGGCGGCCGGTGGAGCAGAGCGCCGGCAGCTGGCACCGGACGCTGGCGAACGAATACTTCTGTCCGCAAAAAACGCCGATCCGCACCGTCGCCGAGGGCGTCGACGCGCTCAGGCGCGGCGGAAATCCCAGGGCCGCCGAGTTGCGGCGGGATGCCGGAGGCTAGAGCAGCACCAGGTTGTCGCGGTGGATGAGCTCGGGCTCCTCGACATAGCCGAGGATGCCTTCGATGTCGCCCGACGGGTGCCGCATGATGCGCCGCGTTTCCGACGCCGCGTAGTTCGCCAGTCCGCGCGCGACCTCGCGCCCATGCGGATCGGTGCATGCCACGACCTCGCCTCGCTCGAAGGTCCCGCTCACCTCGACCACGCCGATCGGGAGCAGGCTCTTGCCGTCGCGCACCAGGGCATCGATCGCGCCCGCATCCAGACGCAGCCGCCCGCTCACGGTCAGATGGTCCGCCAGCCATTGCTTGCGCGCGGCGAGCGGAACCGTGCGCGCGCTCAGCAGCGTTCCCAGCCGCTCGCCCCGCGCCAGCCTGATCAGCACGTCGGGCTCTCGGCCGGACGCGATCACCGTGTGCGCACCGCTGCGCGCTGCGCGCTTCGCGGCCAGCACCTTGGTGATCATCCCGCCCTTGGCGAGCGCCGTGCCGGTTCCGCCGGCGACCGCCTCGAGGCGCGGGTCATCTGCGTCGGCGTGCTCGATGAGTTTTGCTTCCGGATGGCGGCGTGGGTCCGCGTCGAAGAGGCCGGGTTGATCGGTCAGGATGATGAGCGCATCTGCCTCGACCAGATTCGTGACCAGTGCGCCAAGCGTGTCGTTGTCGCCGAACTTGATCTCGTCGGTGACCACCGTGTCGTTTTCGTTGATGACGGGAATCGCTCCCAGGTCGAGCAGCGTGCGCAAGGTCGAGCGCGCATTGAGATAGCGGCGGCGGTCGGCCATGTCGGCGTGCGTGAGCAGCACCTGCGCCGTCGGCAGGCCGTGCTCCCGGAAGCAGGTTTCGTAGCATTGAACCAGGCCCATTTGGCCGACTGCGGCCGCGGCCTGGAGCTGGTTCATCGCGTGCGGGCGGCGGCTCCATCCCAGCCGCTGCATGCCCTCCGCGATCGCTCCGCTCGAAACCAGCATCGAGCGCTTGCCCAACCGGTGCAGCGCGGCGATCTGGGACGCCCAGCGCGCGATGGCCTCGACGTCCAGCCCGCGCCCATCGTTGGTCACCAGCGAGCTGCCGACCTTGATGACCAGGGTCTTTGCGGCAGCGATTGGCCCGGACATTGGCCGACGCCTCAGGCCGCGCGGCTCGCCCGTGATTCGGGCTTCTTCCCGGCGCTCAGGAAACGGTACGCTGCGGCGGAGGCCTCGCGGCAACCCGCGCCGGTGAGCGCGGAGACCGCGAACCAGGGGCCTTTCCAGCGCAGGGCCCGCAGGATGCGGCGGATGCGTACATCCGCGTCCGTCACCAGATCAATTTTGTTGAACACCAGCCAGCGCGGCTTGCGATAAAGGCTCTCATCGTACTTTTGCAGCTCCTTCACGATTGCGCGCGCGTCGCGCACCGGGTCGGCGCGCTCGTCGAGCGGCGCGACGTCGACCAGATGCAACAGCAACCGAGTGCGCGCCAGGTGCTTCAGGAACTGGTGGCCCAGCCCGGCCCCCTCGGCGGCACCCTCGATCAGTCCGGGGATGTCCGCAATGACGAAGCTCGCGTCGTCTCCCACGCGCACGACGCCGAGCGATGGATTCAGCGTCGTAAACGGATAATCGGCGACCTTCGGCCGCGCGCTCGACACGGCTCTTATGAAGGTGGACTTGCCCGCGTTGGGCAGCCCCAGCAATCCGACGTCGGCGAGCACGCGCAGCTCGAGGGCCAGCTCGCGGGTTTCGCCCGGCCCGCCGTGCGTAAACTGCCGCGGCGCGCGGTTGATGCTCGACTTGAAGTGCAGGTTGCCCAGCCCCCCGGCGCCGCCCTTCGCCAGCAGCGCCCGTTCGCCGTTCGCCGACAGGTCGGCCACCAGCTCGCCGGTTTGCTGGTCGCGAATCATCGTGCCGACCGGCATGCGCAGAACGATATCGCGCCCGCCCTTGCCGTAGCAGTCGGCGCCATGGCCCTTTTCGCCGTTCTGCGCGCGGTGGATGCGCGCGTAGCGGTAATCAATAAGCGTGTTGATATTTCGGTCGGCGACCGCGTAGACGCTGCCGCCGCGGCCGCCGTCACCGCCGTCCGGTCCGCCGCGCGGGATGTACTTCTCGCGTCGAAAGGACGCCGCCCCGTCGCCGCCCTTGCCGGCGTGAACTTGTATCTTGGCTTCGTCTATGAATTTCATGGCGGCGGAAACAAAAAAGCCCTACCGCGAACGATAGGGCTTTTCGCGGATCGGCGCGAGGTCAGGCCGGAACGACGCTAACCGTAGTCTTGCTGTCGGCGCCCTTCACCGCATACTGCACCTTGCCGGCCACCTTGGCGAACAGGGTGTGGTCGCGCCCCATGCCGACGTTGGTGCCGGGGCTCACCTGCGTGCCGCGCTGGCGGACGATAATGGCGCCCGGACCGACTTGCTGTCCGCCGTAGACCTTGACGCCGAGCCGCTTGGCCTGCGAGTCACGCCCGTTGCGTGAGCTGCCGCCGGCTTTCTTGTGTGCCATGCTGAATGTCCTCCGAAATAATCAGGCGCCGGCGACGATGTCGTCGATCCGCACCTCGGTGTAAGACTGGCGATGCCCCTGCGATTTCTGAAAATGCTTGCGCCGGCGCATCTTGAAGATCTTGACCTTGTCGCCGCGTCCGTGCGACACGACCGTCGCCTGGACCTTGGCGCCCGAGACGAACGGCGCGCCCACGCGCACCGCATCGCCTTCTCCGACCATCAGCACCTCGTCGAAGGACACCGCCGCGCCTACTTCTGCGGGCAACAATTCGATACGCAGCTGCTCGCCGGAGCTGACCCGGTATTGCTTTCCGCCGGTCTTGATTACCGCATACATGACAAAAATTCCGTTCGTGGCCCGCAAAGACTTGGAATTATAGGGGATTTCGGCTCCGCGCGTCAAAATCATCTGTGCTAAGCTTCGCGCCCCGTCGCCGCCCGCGAGAACGCCGAGGCGGGGCGTCCATCCCGCCATGGCCACCCTAATCGAACTCGCCCCCATCGCCGAGGAAATGCAGCAGGTGGACGTCCTGGTCCGGGCCCGGCTGGCCTCGGACGTTCCCCTGGTCAGGCAGGTGGCGGAATACATCGTCGCAGGGGGCGGCAAACGCCTGCGGCCGGCCCTGTTGCTGCTCAGCGCCGGCGCCGCCGGGTACCGCGGCCGGACCCACCTCGAGCTTGCGACGGTGATCGAATTCATCCACACCGCGACCCTGCTGCACGACGACGTGGTAGACGAGTCGCGCCTGCGGCGCGGGCGCGAGACGGCGAACGCGGCATTCGGCAACGCCGCATCGGTGCTGGTCGGCGACTTCCTCTATTCGCGCGCGTTCCAGATGATGGTGAGCGCGGACAACATGCGCGTGATGCAGGTGCTTGCCGATGCGACCAATATGATCGCCGAGGGCGAAGTCCTGCAGCTCATGAATTGCCACGATCCCGACGTCGACGAGCAACGCTACCTGGAAGTCATCCGTCGCAAGACCGCGAAGCTGTTCGAGGCGGCGGCGCGGCTCGGCGGCGTGCTGGCGGGCGTTGCGCCCGAACTCGAGCAGGGGCTGGCGAGCTACGGAACGCACGTCGGAACGGCGTTCCAGCTGGTCGACGATGTGCTGGACTATTCGGGCGACGCGGCCGCCATCGGCAAGAGCCTGGGCGACGATCTGGCCGAGGGCAAGCCGACGCTGCCCCTGATCTACGCGATGCGTACCGGGACCGCCGATCAATCGGCCCTGGTCAGAAGCGCGATCGTGGACGGCGGCCGCGACCGTTTTCCCGGCGTGCTGGACGCGATCAGGGCGAGCGGGGCGCTGGACTATGCCCGCGGCGTCGCGCAACGCGAAGCGGGGCTCGCGCGGCAGGCGATCGACGCCCTGCCGCATTCAAAGTACAAGGATTCTTTGCTAGAATTGGCGGCCTTTTCCGTGACGCGCCGCAGCTGATCTGCGCGCCGCGGCCTCGCCGTCGGGGTGTAGCTCAGCCTGGTAGAGTACTGCGTTCGGGACGCAGGTGTCGGAGGTTCAAATCCTCTCACCCCGACCACCACTTTCGTTTGAAAATCAATCACGCGATAGCGCGGGTTTCGGGCGAAGTAGCGCGAGTTTCCCCATTTCACCGCGTTCCCGATATGTCACTTGGCGTATCAGGCGGGCCGAACACCCGGTCATGGGCGATACAAATCTTTGCGCCTATCGCGCTGCAATTCGGAGCGTACCGTACAGGCCTGTTAGAGGCGTAAAACCACTGCCTCGAAACAGGGCCGACAGAACCAATATAAAATGTACAAACAACCTTTATGACAATATGTTGACAATGAAGCCTAATGTGTTGTATTAGCTTTGGGCAGCGTACTGCCATAGGCGAAGTAGAAAACGGAGGTGCCATGGAGGGATTCGTCGCTGGGCTGGGGTGGCTAGTGGCTGGAGGCACGCTCGGGGTAGTGCTTATGTCGTTGATGTTCATTGCCAAGGAAACGGGGGACCCCAACGAAGATCGAGAGATCGCCGAGCCGCGCTCTGGCGTGACTCAGTAGCTCGCTTTCCAATAGCTGTCTGCCCCGATCCTCGCGAGCGGAGTCGGGTTCGCGCTGGGCGTCACCGATGTTCAGGTTACACACCCTTTCCCGGACATCACGCAAAAGCTCTCCCAGGTTTCTCGAATCATTCTCGACGTCGTTCGGGCTCACCTAGCCGACAGCCTCGTTGCATGGGCGGGGGCGGGAACAGACCAGGTTGCGTGCAGGCGCAAGTGCCCTCGACAATCGGGGCGTGCGTTCAGTGCGTCGTTCCGCGCCAGACATCGGGCCAGAATCGGCGCTGAACGCAATCGACCGGTGGGCCGCGCATGGCGCCGCAACCGGGTACGCATGCGCCGCACGATCCATGTTGAGGTCGGAAAGACTGTGACGTTCGGTGTCCACCCCGCGAGCGCGCAGCGCTACGTCGATTCGGGCCAGTAGTTCTGGAACGCAGGCATCTTCATGACGCGCGCGGCATTGTCGCCG